>WNFM01238476.1_pt1 | contig 11075 bp, 16 predicted proteins | sample 5400271 | NCBI WGS metagenome assembly WNFM01 (sample SAMN13153352, study PRJNA577476) | soil metagenome | isolation source: 60 cm saprolite on Douglas fir-dominated hillslope | place: USA:California | collected 2013-09-17 | reverse complement strand
CGGCAGGAACGCATCCATTAGAGTATGGGAGAGGGGAATGAAGCCCAACTAACTTAATGATGTTAGTTAAATCGATTTCTCTTACGACGACAAAACGGCCTGGCCTCTAGCTTGAGGGCCAAAAATCGGCCAGTGATCCGTCGGAGCAATTAGAGCCGAAGGCATTTATGAGCAGCGATATCCAAGAAACCGCGGACGGCCTGAACAATCAGGTAAGGGCTGATAGAGAGACGGAAGTGGGTGAAATTGGCGGTGCCGGGCGGAGCACTTCAAACAACCGGCAAAGAAGAGGGGCCGAGATCCATCGGATCGAAGGGAGACCAAAAGCAAAGACATGGCGAGCGCAGGCTGGAGCGTACTGCCAAGCGTTATCGGGGATTCTAGTGACATTGATAGCAGTTCTCTTCGTGAGTCTGTTTTTTCTCTCAGAGCGTGGTGTCCTTCTTTTTTTTCTCTCAGAGCGTGGTGTCCTTCTTCTCAAGGAAGCAGCATGGAGAAACTCATTAAAACAGAATGAGATTTGTTACACGCCATAGTTATTGTCATCGTCCTTTCAATCCTATTTGGTGGTGGGGGCGGATATTGGTTTTCGCGACGCAGGCAAAATGGGAAAGCCTAACAGTTTCGAACTCACACCGATGCATCAAGTCCGTTGCTGTTTGCCGCGGGTAATTTAGAACAAGGTATTATGAGAACGCTGGTTGCATTTCTATTGGGCCTGATAATTGGCGGAGTGGCAATGTTGTTCCTTCCGGATCCGCGACGTGACGAGTTGAACGCCGAGATTCGCACTCAAACAGAAGCTCTCCAAACTCAGCTACGGCAATTTGGCGACCAATTTAAAGGCATGAAACTGCCGCAACCGGAGAACAGTTCTCCGACACCGTCACCCAGCGCAACGCCAAAGTAGTGCCGGCTTCGGCCGCACCGAATATCCTGGCAATGAGCCACTCTGCCTCTCGTTAAATGGCAGCCGCGGAGGCTCTATCATTCATATAGTCGATGCCCAAACCGCCAGCCCTCAGCTGACCGTTATCTCGTTCAACTGAAAGGTGATCGAGACAATGTTCCAGGTTTCGGTCCATTCGCCGGCCCTTCCGAGAGAGCCGTGAGACTCAAGGGCAACAGTAACTCGTCGATAACGGTATAGGAGAAGAATCAAGAAGTCGTCCGGAAGCGCTCTTTACACGAATATCGATCAGGCAGTTGAAGGGATTGCTTCCCGGGTTGCTCGAGCAAGTGATGAGCTCCAGGCAGGCACGGAAAACACCGCACAAGCTTGCTGACGCAGCTTAGCCCGGCTCACAATACGGCGACCCCAAGGATCTTTTCTCCGGGTTCGTATGCATCGATCCGAATGGTATCGCCGGCGGCAACCTGAGGGTCAGAGAACAGCTCGAATTCAACGAGCCCGTTTAATCCTAGCGTGTACTTCTTAGAGGCAAAGCTCCTCAGAGGCTCGCTGAGTTCAACTTCATAGACCGCCTCCCGCCCAGGATAGGAAACACGCATCCGCCAAAAGTTAGTGAGAGTGTCTTTGTTTTGGTCGTCCGACTTGTCTCTCATTCGGTAGGATTGCGATTTCAGGATACTTAGGACCTTGGCGTTGAGAGTTTTCATTGGGGTTTATCGATTTGACGTTCGTATCCGATGATCGAATTTCACTCGGCTAAGAGATTTTGGATTGGATCATCGCTTTTTGTTCTCGGGCGATATCTGCGAGAGTGACAATGCCGACCATTCGCTTTTCACAAGTTAACACGGGCAGCTGGCTGAGGTTGCTTAAATGCATCAACCTTTCGGCTTCAGCGAGGGTTTCGTCTTCAAAGCAATAGACTGTCTCCTGATTCAGCTCCGTTTGCGTGCGTTCGATCGTCGGGTCGTGGCCGAAACCACCGACTTTGCGGTTAAGCTCACTCTCGGACGGTTAAGCTCACTCTCGGACACCGTTCCGATTAACTGGCCGTTCTGATCGGTCACCGGAGATGAAGTGATCTTTTCGGATCGGAGCTGATCGCAAGCTTGCTGGACTGAAGTCTCGGGGCTCAACGTTTTTGCCTCGCGCTGCACAAGGTCTTTAAGCGTTCTTGGGGCAGATTCTTCGGCCTGGTTGACGGCGGATGTGTTTTTCATGATGGTGAATTTACTAGTTCGCTCTGACCCAAAAGTAATTTCGACCCATGAGTGCGAGCCCAAGAAACCCGCGAAGCTTGATCCTGTCTGGCCCCTGCAGTTCAATAAAGCAGGAATAGGTTCTGCCACTCAGTTTTCCGGCAGTTTCGAACATCTCAAAGGTACCGTCGCCGCCTTTCCAGAACCCAATCGGAGATGCAGGATCGGTTGCATGAACTGCGGTTGCTCCGAGCCACCAGTTGACCGACATCAATAGCAAACAGGGAAGTTTGGAGACATTCACAGGTTCCTTCTCCGCTCCTGGCTCGGACGAGCCGTTCCGATAAGTAGGACAAGTCGCAGCCGGGCCGGCTGGTTTTCATCTAAGAGCATACTCTCGATTGGTCGTCGCAAGACAATCGGCGAACTAACATGAGGAGTCTCGTTCGGAGCAATGAGTTTCTGCTATACATTGCCCGAAGAGTTACAGTTGTTTTCGGGTATAACAAAGGCGAAAAACGGCAGCGTTTGCGTGATCAGCGATTCGACGAACCAACCAGTCTGGAAAACCGGAGCCCGGGACGGGTGCCAACAACCAAACAGGTACAGCATCGCCTTGAAAAGCCGCCACAACCAACCCCGCTGTTTCTCCAGGGCGACAGCGTTGGGCCCATGTTTAATCAGACATTCTTCCGCGTCGGTTTTGCTCAGTCCGCCTGTAATACGAGTCCTCAGCCTCGCCTCATTGCTACCCGGGGTTCCATATGTTTCCATTGCTTTGCGTTATGAAGAAAGTATGATCCCTAAGAGGATCTTTCTGTTGCTCGGGTGATTCAGGGAATTGTGGACGAAGCGATGCCCTAAGCTCGGGCGGAAAGGTCTGAGCTCTAATGAAACTTCGCCACCTGGAATACTTTGTCGCTGCTGCTGAAGAGCTGAATTTTACCCACGCGGCCGGTCGACTACACGTGTCGCAGCCTCCGTTCAGCAAACAAATTCAGGACCTGGAGGGCGAGCTAGGAGTCAACCTGTTCCAGCGAGAGCGAAAGGGGGTCGCGCTCACGGCGGCTGGAAAAGCATTTTTGATTGACGCGCGCGGGATCTTGGAAGCCTGCGATCTTGCAGTGAAAAAGGCCCAACGCATCAATCGGGGAGAGCTGGGAGAGTTGACGGTCGGTCACATGGCGGCGCTGACCCACGAATTTCTGGGGCAAACACTTGAGCGTTGGCAGAAGGTTTCGCCGGGAGTCGTCGTCGACTGCATAGAGATGGACCCAGAAACACAAGAGCGCGCGCTGCTAGACGGGCGCATCGCCGTGGGCATCTTAGTCCTACTCAGCGATCGGCCGATCCTAGAATTGTTGAGAGTTCAGCTGCTGATCCGGCATCCGGTCACGGTCGCATTGCCAAAATCCCACCCGCAAGCGGCCCTGCCGAAAATCCGTTTACCTGTCCTCAAAGAGGAACCTTTCATTGGGTTAAATCGAATGTACCCCGCGTACAGCAATTGGCTGCAGACCGTCTGTGAACAAGGAGGGTTCAAACCGCGTATTGCCAGGGAAGCAGACGGTGCGGCAAGTGCGCTCGCTCTGGTTGCGGCTGGCTTTGGTGTCGCCTTGGTCAGCGAGCCAATCAAAAAGCTTCCGGCTAGACATGTTGTTTTCAAAGATCTGGTGGCGCCGAAACCTGTAAAGATACCACTCGGGGCGGTTTGGAAGAAAAACGGACTCTATTCCGAAGTCGTCTCTAAGTTCGTGACCACTTTGAGCGAAGTCTGCGCCGCGACTGTTTGAGTAGAACAGGTCCAGGGCGGCCATGGCGATTCAGTTCCGTCTGCGCGGGTTGGATCTTCGGATTGTTGGGATGCAGCATCGGTTGCAGTTTCTACACCCTAAAGTTGGCGCCCTACCTTTTTTCCCGATCCTACAAAATGGTTTCCTTCGGATGCTCGGCTTTCGCCATACACAAAAGCGACAGCAACACTTCGAGAGCGGTATAGGAGATGCGCATGGATGCAGGCGAGAATCATAGAGCCGAACAACCGGCAGCGGCCCTCGGATAGATCTCCGGACCAATTTCAACCAATCGAAAAACCGATCGCTCCAAACTGAGTCACTAGCGGCTTACATTTGCAGCCAACCGGCATTCGTTGAGGAAGCGAGCGCGCCTGTGACTGAGATCTAAGGACTGTCCGTGGAAACAGGTGAGGATCGTGGTGCCCGCCAAATGAAGGCAACATAACTCACAAACGTTTTAGCGCGGCCGGTAATTATCAGCCCATGAAAACAAAACCAGGAGAATAATACAAGAAAGACAAATCTATGTTGCGAAGCATTAAACAGCTATTGGGGGCTCATAGTCAAACGGGCGATACTGCCGGCAGGTCTACGCATCGCTCTTCCCATCAGTCAAGGGAGCAAGATGGGACTGTGACTGATGAAAAGCGGCAATAACCTTGGATCGCTGCCAGGCCTTGAGAAAGCTCTAACGGCGTGTCCCATGTGCCACTCGCGGGAAATTTGGGTTGAGAAGAGTCCGCACTCCACGCGCTCTTTTTCGATCATGTGTCGAGAGTGCCGCTTTCAAGTGTCACTACTGCCGCGCGCACAGGCGATCGCAGCGTGGAATAGCATGGGGTCGGCAGAATAAGTCGGCCTCGAGGTTGCGTCGCTCGACGACTTCTTGAACTACGAGACTTGTTATCTTAGTTTCAGGGTAGTCAGGCAAATTATGCATGGCTACTTTTCTTTGTCCCTTTTGAAAGCCGAACGCTAAAATGGTAACTCGGCTCCTTCCGTTTGTGGTTCTTGGCTGCATTGCCTGGAAATCGGTTCATGGCCAGAGTGCGGTCGATCTGACGCCGAAACCCGAACTAACTCCGCAGCAAGTCGTTGAGTATCAGCTTACGGTTCTGCAGAAGAACGATCAGCCCACACCGGATGCGGGTAATGAAAAGGCTTTCCGCTTTGCTTCGCCCGCAAACCAAAAAAGTGTCGGCCCGATCTCGCACTTTATATCGATGGTCCATAGCCCCAGTTACGCCGCCTTGCTAAACGCCAAGGAAGCCACTGTGACCAAGGTTCAGGTAGAGGATCGTGAAGCAAAAATCCTCGTCCGCATCGTTAGCGCAAGCGGTTCGGAGATGTTCTACCTTTTTATCCTTTCGAAGCAGTCAGAGGGCGGAGAGATTAATTGTTGGCTTACAGACGGCGTGATCGGAATCCAGCCGGCAGACGACGAGCAGCCGAAGGTAGAGATCTGATGCGATGACTATTTTTTGGGGTGTTGCGGGTATGCTGACGCCATCGACTTTTGTCTTAACTGCGGCGGATATCGACTTTGGAATTTATTGTTTTAGACGGCTCAGTTTTTGCCTCCACCTTCGTCCCCCGTATTCTCGGGTACCGGCTCCCCGTCTTTAACTAGCATAGGCTTTTCTATGATGCGGAAAACCCGAGCCTTCGCTCGGTTACTGAATCGTCCAGAGCGGAAACGGTTGCCCAGCTTTTAGGTGAGGATCTTCGCGGTAAACGAGATCAAGCTGACCGTTGTGCGTGAAACCCATGAACGGCTTCTTTTCTCCGAACTGTAAGGTGTGGAAAGACCCTCGGTACCTTGGGAATCCGATTCTAACGATTACACGATAATGGGCGCCGAGGTTATCGACAGCGAGCACTTTTGCGCCAATGGCGGTCATTTTTGGCACTTCTAAGTCGTCGCCTCCAGTCAGGTGAGGAATACGGCATAGCAGACGCGATGAATCTCACCCGGTTAGATTGCCCGCACGCATACTCTTATCAACGCGTTGCCGTTACCTTTGCGTATGACAAAAGTCGAGCATCAGAACGACCATCGCTGACGGCGAGTTACTCGGAACAGCTATCTTGGTAAGCTACGTCCCGGATGATTAAAAGGTGTTGAATTGGCGGCCGGCTGACGTCATGGCAATGGCCAAATCGGAATGTTTCTTCCTTCCCCTGAAGGCTTTCTAGTGTCGAATTGGATCAGTGCTGGGAACTATTGCGCCAGCGCCAAGCCCTGCGCGACGCCGGGCGGAATCCGGATAAGGCGTATATTGCTATTGCTGCGGCCGGAGATCTTCGAAAACTACGAAGAATGATTTGAATCTTCAGCAGGTTCAGCAATACAGCGAAGAGTTTGAAGAGGCATGGTCGGTGGCAGAACGGCTAGTTAAGCAGTTGATTGCGCCGTCAAAACCGTGAGGTTTTGACGCAGGGCGACGGGCTGCGGATCGATGCATCCTTATTTCCTCAGGGAGGTCTTCCACGTCAATTTAAAGGCGGTAAGTAAAGGGCTACACGAAGCGACAACTGTGGCTGGCTCCCCGCTAAAAAGGAAAGGCGGCGTCGAGCGCCGCCTTTATTAACTTAGTATGAATTCTTACTTGGAACCGTGTCTTGCGGTGTGATGGGTCAGACTTTAGCTTCGACGTCGATTGATTTGGCTAAAGCCGTCAGCTGTTTGTCAGCCGCCTTTTCTTCTTTTAGAGTTTCGGCTAAGAGTCCAGCAACCTCTTTTTCACCTAACAGCTCAGAAAAGTTGTGAACGGTGCCGTATCCAGCCATTTCATAGTGTTCCACGCGCTGTGCTGCCGCGATGAGACCTGCGTCCATAACCTCCGGCGAGGCATCCTCTTCCATCCACTCGGTACCCTCTTCAATAAGGCCTTCATTGCTTGTTATACCCGAAGGCGAGTGTAACCCTTCGCGCAATGTATGGTAGAAACTCGTCGATCCGAGCGAAATTCCTCATGTTAGTTAGGCGAGTCTCTCGTAAAACGGCAATTTGGGAGGATGCTCTGGATTGACGGCAGTAACCGGCTCAATGACTGCTCGGGACTAATCCGAAATGGCTGGTCCGAGCGGGGAGCGTGGAACGAACCAATGAACACCACATAGAGCTCGAGATGTTGCGAACCGCGGTCGGCTCGATCGCCGAAGGAAGCAAATGAATAATCAGCCCGTTACAGTCGAACAGCTCATGCAGGCAGTGTCTATCCTAGGCGCCCGGCAGGAATATAAGCAATACGCGCTCACTAACCCCGTGCTTCTCAAGCAAGCCTACAATTTCGTTCGCGCATGCCAAGAAGAGCTGCCTAAGTTCGTTGAAACTGAGGTCACGCTCCAAGCGGCATTGGCCGCGCGACCACCGCGCCTTCCGGATGGGCCTGTAGTGACATTTGAACAAGCCGCGGTTCAGATCACAAACCTGGCGCCGAGGAGGGGCAAAGAAAAGATTCGAACAGTTCCTGAACGAAGACCTGGACTACCGCGCCGTGACTCCGCTGTTCAGAGACCGCGGAGTTCCCGAGAAAGTGATTAATCGACTTGCTCAAGAATTTACGCGCTGGAATTCGGTGAAGAGGCAGCAGACCAATCGGGCGAACGCGCAAAAATCGCGAAAAAAGAGCTAATCGCGAAGAAAGGCCAAGGTTCCATTTTGTCGACAGCTGCGTCCTGCCGGACGAGATTGGCCTTCGCGGGCTGAGGAGTCAAGCAATCCATCTATCGTCACCAACTTATCCGAGCGTTCAGGAAGGAACTCGACAACTTCGAAGGCAGGCTACTCTTGATGGTCTAATTCTTTGTTCCTGGCAGACTTGGCATACGCAAAGGCAACGGTAATCCGTCAAAAAGAGTATGCGTGTGACCAATTGAACCGGGTGAGATTCATCGTGTCTGCTATGCCGTATTCCTCACTTGACTGACACCCCGCTGTAGAAGCACCAAGATGACCGCCGTCGCCACAAGGGTCCTAGTTGTCGATAGCCTAGGTGCGTATCGCCCAAATCTTAAAGCCTGGGTCAGCAAAAGGAGCGCAAAGGTGGAATGGCAAAGAATCTTGGTCGACGCGAGCGATCAACTCCCTTTTTAGGGGCGGGAAGCGGGAAAGAGCAACATGCTGAGCGAAACAGACAAAATAGAAAGCGAAAGGATGCTAATTCTGTCAAGAAGAGCACAAGAGGGGATCATAATCGGCGATAACATTCACATCAAAGTAACCAGGATCGACGGTGATGTCGTCAAAATCGGAATCGAGGCCCCGAAAGAGATTCCGATCTTCAGAACGGAAATTTACCGGACGAACCATCAATTGGTTCGGAATCAAAGGGAGGTGGCTGCTCAACTCTCGACTCGAGCGGAGGCGGTTCGACTCGAGGAAAAGGCGCCCTCCGTTTTAGGGAGGCATAGGGAGGCACCATAGGGGTCACGTCTTAACGGCCTGTTGCCCGAAAGAGTCGCAGGTTCAGCGGATTTTGTGATGGCTGCTTGTTAGCTGATATCAGACATTGGATTGGGTTTCCTGTGTTAGTAGGAGTTTTGCGAGGTAAGTGACGCGCTGGCTGCGATGTCGCTCCCAGGCACCGGTGGAGGGAGACCAGCGAAAGCCGCTCTGCTCGAGCTTCGTGCGAAGGCTCTCTGAAGGGATCTCTGGGAAGAAGATCTGTAAGCGATTTTCTTCGACGTTATCGACCGCAATGGTACTATGACTGCGACCACTGCGATTCTCAGCACCGGGATATGTAATCGGATCGATTACTGAAGCGTCCAAAGCGGAAACGGTTGGCGGGTTTTTAGGTGAGGATCCTCGTGGTAAACAAGATCAAGGTGACCGTTGTGCGTGAAACCCGTCAACGGTTTCTGTTCTCCGAACTTTAAGGTGTGGAATGAGTCTCGGTACCTAGGGAATCCGTCCGAACGATTACATGATACTGCGCACCCACGTTATCGACAGCGAATTCGTCCCCCAGGTGGGACGGCAGGTTTTCGCATTTTGCATCGACCCAGCTTATCGAGGTCGAGCCTCCCAACTTGTAATACTTCCACTAGTAAAGTCACAGCGTTTCTGCCATATCCGAAAACCATAGTAAAACTTCAAGAAAAGTATTGGAAACTGGCTGAAATCCATCGTCGGTTTCTGGGAATTATTTTATGAGGATCGGAATTATCCGAGCCAGGAAGAGTTGGCGGCCAGCCCGGGAAATCAGGTCTAGAGTCGGGCAACAGATCTTGTTCAGTTCGTATCGAAATTGAATGTATGCAATCCCTCTTGCTATCCCGAGAGATGCAGTCTGGGGCACGGAGAAATGCCCGTCATATTCAATGTTGTCCTCATATATGAGGACTTTGAAACTAGGGAGCGGGCAAAAAGAAGTCTCGACTACTTGGGGAAGGAGTTCGGGAGTGATTTCGAGTTCAGGCATTCGATGTGGCGGTTGGACATCCTGCGGGATCCGAAACTCAATGCCCTGGCAGCTCCTTCGCTCGCCGAGGCTGGTCTGCTCATAGTCTCTCTCCGCTGCGAGCGGCAGCTTCCAGAGAGAGTCCGCGCGCTAATCGATGAGCGGCTGGCGCAAATAGTAAATCCGGAATGTGCTCTTGTGGCGCCGTTCGAAGGCTCGGCCCCTGCGACTCGTAGTTCGGTGTATGCTTGCCTGGCGACTCTTGCGCGGCAGCACGGACTCGACTTTTTTGAGCAAGCGAGCAGCGAGGCAGAAGATCAGGCGGAACCCTCGCTGAAGCTCGTCTGTGCGTTTTGACTATTTCTACTAACTTACGCGGATTTATTGAAGCGGCACTTGCTGCCATCGGAATGTTTCTTACCTCGGGGTAAAACCAACGACTTGGAAGCGATGACGGCGCAATCGCCGAAGCCTTTGAATGGAGAGAGCGTCCTTGATCGTACCTAAAGTCTAAGTCGTTGTCTTTCCTTCCGGACGACGGCAAAGGGTAGCGATTGACCATTCTCCTTCACGTCGGGAGTTGACTGAAAAAGTCTTTGGAGCGGCGCCTTCGGCCTCTAGCGCTAGTTCCTCGGCCGCGAGGAAAAGGTCGCCCACTGTGCCCGCCGAGGCAGAAGCCATTCGGCATTGCGTGAGAGTATTCCGGCGCGGCATGCCGTCGCGCATGTTCTTGCCAACGGATCATGGGATAGCTCCCTGCGATCGTTTTTCGCGTTGCGCGGCCTATTTCACCTGCTGTTGCGATCACTTACGCTTTTACGTTTTCAAGCGCAGCCACTACTTGATCCTTCGCGCCGTCGACTGCTCTGTGAAGCTGGTCTGTGTTGTTCATAAATGTCTCTCTAAGATGTTCCCATCGGTCCGCTGCGGCTGGCTATTTACGGGAATGTTCCACGCGGGAGCCCCAGTCTTGACGATCAAGATTTTCGACCGACCCGGTTGTAGTACCTTCCGCCGCCAAGCAAAGTGGCGTGGCTTCGACGCGAACGTAGAACCAACGCCTTATAAACGGCGGATATCGGCTTTATAATTATTTCTTTTAAACGGCTCAATTTTGGCCTCCCGCCTTCGTTCGTGTCTATTGCAGAGCAAAACTCTCACCGGTTTAAGCTACGGACCGCGCGAACAGATTCTCCTATACCCTTCTCGATGCGTTACCGTTCCCATTGGGTATGGGAAACGTAAAAACGATTCCGATGATCTCCTGATGCGATCATCGCGGTTATGGGTCCCGAACATATGACGACCGCGGAATGCCGCGTGTCACATTGGCGATATCGCAGCGTAGTTGGTTACAAATTTTGCAGAGCACCACGAAAGTCAGATTTCGTTCACCGCGCTCAATTCCCCCAAAGTGACTCCTGTTCAGTCCACAATCCCTGGCAAAGCCGTTTTGGGTAAGCCCGAGAAGTTTGCGTTCCGCTTGGATTCTCCGCCCCAATCGGAGGAGTTCAACGTTGTCATTTGCCATGTTTGGATTCCTACTTGTCACGCAACCTGCCGAGAGCCAAGTCGCCCCGGATGAGCGGGCTTCCCAATACTCTTTTCGACGCGTTCCCCATCGCTTTCCATTATAGCGGAAGTATAATCCTTAAGAGGATCTTCGTTGCTCGGGGGTGTGTAGCAGCTAGGGCCACGTCTTAATAAGATAAACAACATCTTAATTGAGTGTTTTGCCGCTGTCCAAACGGCGATTCGT
>WNFM01031283.1_pt3 | contig 11076 bp, 8 predicted proteins | sample 5400271 | NCBI WGS metagenome assembly WNFM01 (sample SAMN13153352, study PRJNA577476) | soil metagenome | isolation source: 60 cm saprolite on Douglas fir-dominated hillslope | place: USA:California | collected 2013-09-17 | reverse complement strand
GCTGGGCTGGTTGACGAAGGCGACTTGGAGCCTATGGCTTGGGCGACATCGGCAGTGGCTTCAACCGGCGGTCAAGCTCACGCGTGTCGATACGATAATCCCAGTAGTCCAGGAGCAGATCGCGATTGAGGTCGATGAATTGCATCAGTTGCCGGTGGAGCGCCGGCTTGATGTTCTCTCCCGTGACGGAACCGTCGTGAATTGCGATCGATGCCGTACTGGTGCTCGGGTTGAGGCTGTCGGGTGGATTGATCGCCACCTTGATCCGCGGCGCGTGCCGCGTCTGCCCCCGCGGCGAAATGAAGATGGTATTGTCGATGCCGGTCGCGTCCTTCCGGTAAGAAACCATTTCCTCTAGCAACTCCACTTCGGCCAACTCATCAAGCAGCGGCGCAAGTTCCCCCGGTCTGATTCCGCTGGCGTTGATTTGCCGCAGCCATTCAAGCGGGACGACAGCAGCAGTTCCGGATGACACGGCCGTCACCGTGCCGGGGCGCGGAACCTCGACAAGATCGATCGGTGGATTGAGTTTTGGCATGTCCAACATGGCTGAAAGATATCATCGCGTCGCCGGGTTTGCCAGCAGCGGCGGCTACCGTTCCGGCACCGGCATGCGGTCGGCGTTATCTGCCGCAGCCTGACTACGCTCTCCCCGCAAGGCGCGCACGATCGCCAGCGCAAGAGGCGTAGGCAGGTGGTGGGGCCGGGTCACGCCGTCGGAATCCTTCATTGTCAGGGCAATTTGCTGCACCTTCTGGATGGCGCTCACGATGTCCGCATCGAGCCGCTCGCGAATTGGGGGAAACGGGGCACACAGCCGGGCCACGCCCGAATCCAGATCATATGCGCGGATAAGCCTTATTCTCGAACCTATCCAGCGCGTCGAAACGGCGACAATCAGCGCTCAAGGTCGAGCGCCAGAACGCGTCGGCTGCCGCGGCAGAGGCCGTCGCGCGACCGCATCGCGAAGCCCTCAATTGTTATCCTCCATATTCACGACCTGGACGCGGCGGTTCTCCGGGCCGAACGGATCGTTTTCGTTTTTGAGCCTGGTCTTGCCGTAACCGACGGCCACGAGGCTGGTCGGCGACAGCTTGAAATGATCGACGAGGTAGCGCTTGACTGTGTCGACTCGCTTTTCCGAGAGTTCCTGGTTGTAGGGTAAGCTGCCCTTGCCGTCGGTATGCCCGGCGAGAATGAACGTTGTTCCCTTCAAATCCGCACTCGAAAGCGCTCTGCCGAGAGTATTGACCACCGGCGCGGCGGACCGGCTGATCTTGGCCGACCGGTAATCGAAGTTAATCTCGATGTCGATGCTCGGCTTGGCCGCAGCCGCGGCCGCGATTTGCTCGCGCTCGTTGGGCGTAAGCGAATGGGCCGTACGGTTCCTGACAGAATCGAGGAGCTTCTTCTCCGCGGCGCCGGCAGTGTCCGCAGGCGTCAAGGTAAGGCTGCGGGTCGTTATGGGGGTCAGGGCCTTGACGATCTGCTCCTCCGTGAGCGGGTCCGCGGCGGAGGCAGGACTCCCGGCAAAGAACACAGCCAAGGCAGCCACCGCCAAAGCAGCGGGGCACTTGAACATTCCATGAGTTTTCCTCATTGCGTCGCTCCGTCTGACTGATATCGGGGGGCATTTTGCCATGTCGCAAGCAGACACGCGCCGCAATTTGTGCTTGATTATGGCGGTCGGGATTTCAACGTCCGCCGTGGTTAAAGTCGACACGGAGGTAGCGAAATGCAGAGGGCGTTGCTCAGTGCCGCGATTGCGTTGATCCTGGTGCTGGTGACGGCGTTGGTCGGCCCCCTCTTTGTAGATTGGGGACGCTATCGCAACACCTTCGAGACCGAGATTTCTCGTCTCACGGGTTTGGATGTGCGAATTGCCGGTCCGGTCGATGTGCGCCTCCTACCGACGCCGACATTGAAGCTGCAGCAGATCGCGCTGGGCCGTCCCGATGGGCCGGCCAGGGTTCGGGCCCAGGCGCTGCGAATCGAACTTGCATTGGGCGCGCTCATGCGCGGCCAGTTCCTGGCATCTGACGTAGGGCTCGAAGCGCCCGAGATTTCGCTCAGACTCGGCGGCTCCGAGCGTTTCGAATGGTCGCCTCCCTTATTCGCCTTCGATCCAGACGCGATCTCGATCGCCCACCTTGCCATCGAGAAGGGGCGCCTCACTCTTGCCGACGGGTCGGGCCGTTCGCTTCTTCTCGACAGGCTGGGCTTCAGTGGCGAGGTTCGTTCCCTCCTCGGCCCCGCCAAGGGCGAGGGCTCCGTAGCGGTCGACGGCGAGAGCTATCTCTTTCGCATCGCGGCCGACCGCGCAGCCGTGGACGGCGCCGTCAAAGTGCGGCTTCTCGTCGATACCGTCGATCGTGTCCGCATCGGCGACGTGGACAGCTCCATCTGGATCGAGCGCGGCATTCCGCATTTCGCCGGCACCCTGCAGTGGTCGCAAGCCGGCGGACGCTCCACCCAAGGCTTCAGCGAGCAATGGCGCGTCAGCGCGAAAATGCGAGGCAACTGGGCAGCGGCGATGCTGGAGGGGATCAATCTTCAATACGGGTCGGAGGACCGAGCCGTCCAGCTTCGAGGCCACGCCAATCTGACCTTTCGGGCGCAGCCGGAACTGGACGTGACGCTCTCGGCGACTCAGATCGATCTCGATCGCGTGCTCGCCTTACCGGCGCCGATGCGGCGCCGACCGCTGGCGGCAGTGCGCACCATGGCCGACAATTTCGGCGCAGCGCGGCTACCGCCGATTCATGTGAATTTTGGCATCAGTGCCGAAGTGGTGACTCTTGCCGACGCGCCGCTGCAGCACGTGAGCGCCAGTCTGCGCGGCGAGGCTGGCGCATGGGATCTGGATGCGCTGGAGTTGCGCGCGCCTGGCGGGACGCAGCTGCGGTTGCGCGGCCGTCTGGACCTCACCGCTCAAGGTACCACCTTTGCGGGCCGGGGCCGTATCGAAGCAAGGGACTCGCGCACACTTGTTTCCTGGCTCACGGCCGGCAGCGACGGGGAGGCCTTCGCTGGGCCGTTCCGCGCCGAGAGCGATGTGCGTCTGGGTGGGGAAAGCATCGTATTCGACCAAATGACCGGCACGGTCGCCGGGAGCGACATCGCGGGCCGCCTCGCTATCGATCTGTCGTCGCCAACGATGAGCCTCGATGGCGACATCAGGCTCGGCGCCGTCGATCTTCCGGCCGTGATTGCCGCGGCGGTCGGCATGCCGGCGAAGCGCGCCGGCGGCGGGTTGGCGTGGCCGGCAGATCCATTCGCGGGCGGCGTTGTCGGGCAATTCAGGGGGCGGATCGCGATGGCGTCGGCGCGGACCATGTTGACGTCGAACCTGGTCGCTGAGAATTTGCACGGTGCGCTGAATTTTGGTCCGTCGGACATCACCTTGGACGATTTCCAAGCCGACATTGCCGGCGGCCGCGTTTCCGGTCGGCTCGCGATCGAACGCAATGGCGACGAACTCGGCGCAAGGAGTCGCGTCAGGCTGACGAGGGCTGACATGACCGCGCTGCTCCCCGGCGATCGCCCGCCGATGTCTGGCCGGCTGAACCTCGATGCCGAGATCGAAGGCCGCGGGCGAAGCCCGGTCGCGCTCATCGGATCCCTGCAGGGCAAGGGTTCCTTCAGCATCGAGGACGGCAGGTTTGCGCGACTCGATCCCTCTGCATTCGACGCAGTGATCCGCAGCGTCGATCAGGGCTTGCCGATCGAGGTGACGCGGATCAAGGAGCGCATGGAGGCGGCGCTCGCTCGAGGTGCGCTCTCAATTCAGGGCGACGGTTCGATCACGACCGCGGCTGGCCAAGCGAGCCTCACCGTGACCAAGCTGCGTGCTAAGGGCGCTGACATGGCAATTTCCGCGCGATACGATCTGGTCGCGGAGGCGCTCGACGCAAGGCTCACTCTGGTTGGGCCTACCGGCATCGGCGCTGTAGATATCGGCCGGCCGGAAATCGCGATCAGCCTCCAGGGGCCAATCGATTCACCGCGGCGCACGCTCGACATCGCGGCGCTGTCCAATTGGCTGTCGACGCGCGCCATTGCTCAGAATGCGAAGCGTCTCGCGGCAATTTCGGCCCCTCTCGACGCGCGTCCGATTGAACCGCCGCAAACTTCGGCTGCAGCCACGCGGCCCGCAGTCCCGGCCAATTCAGTTGCCGTCGTCAAGCCATTGCCGCCTCCGGACGGGGTGAAAACGGACGCCATCCCGCCCAATTTGGCGAGGCCCGAACCCGCGGCCAGTGCGGTTGCCGCCGTGAAGTCCGAAACGCCAGCCAATCCGCCGTCAGCCGCGAAGTCGGCGGCCGATGCGTTTGCAGCCACAAAACCCCCTCCCTACCCTCCCCCGCAAGCGGGGGAGGGGTTTCGTTTACCTCCCCCGCAAGCGGGGGAGGGGCTTCGTTTACCTCCCCCGCTTGCGGGGGAGGGTAGGGAGGGGGCCGATCCGCCGTCTACCGCGCGGGACACCGCAGGGGTCGGAGTACCGGGCGAGGCAAATCTCGCGCCTGCGCGATCGCCGGCGGATGCGGGCATCGCCGAGCTTGACCGGGCGATCGCGGCTAATCCTAACGACGGCGCAGCCCTTGCCAAGCGCGGTCAGACCTTCGCGACCCGCGGCAATTACGGCTTTGCCATCAAGGATTTCGACGAGGTGATTCGGCTGCGACCGCGTGATGCCGAGGCCTTCAACAACCGCTGCTGGGCGCGCGCTATCATCGGCGATCTGGAGTCCGCGCTCACGGATTGCAACGCGGCTCTGCAACTCCGTCCGCGCTATGCGGATGCGTTCGACAGCCGCGGAATGATAAACCTGAAATCCGGGCAATTGGGCAAAGCCATTGCCGACTATGACGCGGCGCTGCGGATCAATCCGAAACTGGCGTCCTCGCTCTATGGGCGCGGCATTGCCAAGATCAAGAACGACCATGCCGCCGGGGGCAACCTTGACATTGTCGAGGCCAAGTCGATTCAGGCGAACGTCGCCGAGGAGTTCGCGGGCTACGGTATTCGATGAACGTCGCGGGCCGCTGCACCACGAGCCGGCAGACGCGATACGCTCGATAAGCAAGCCCGCCCCGCCAGCCCTCAGCCCGCTGCACGATGCGGCTGCGCCGATGCGCTGAATCCTATTTTAACAGGCCGGGCGGCAAACGGGACCAGCCATCAGAAGATGAACTTGTCATCCGACACAATTATTTGTGGAACCAAAAGGCCGCACTCTGCGTTTACGGCAACGCCCATCCTTGTCGACGGGACCAACATTTGCCACCGTGTAGGCGCCATTCTACTGGTCATCCATTCGGTTCCTCTGCCAACAATCAAAACGGGTGTGGCGGCCGGCGGGCGCTTGGCCGCCCTGCGTAGCCCGTCCGGCTGTGAAATAAAATTCAAATCCGCGGGAATAAATCGCAGAGCGTCGGTGTTACCTCTATAGCGTGCGACCATCTCCGCTCACCCCTCACGGTCGTACGCATTTGGCAGCCCCGGTCCTCTCCCTCCATCTACCCCACGCGCGGGGACCGGGGCAGGCCTGTTAGGCCAATTTCAGGACGGTCTTGGGATATCACCCGAATGGGAAGATACGCTGCATCAAAATGTCGAAAACTCAAGCTATCCTGCAGTTGCAGTATGAGAAGTGGAATGGCGGAGACGTATAGAGGCGCGTTGGATGAGGCCCGGCGACTGCTTGGGAACTGCGGCCTGTTCCGGGGCCTCAACATTGACGAGCGCGCGGCCATCATCAATCGGGCTCGCATTCGCAACTTTGCGGCGGGCGAGAGGATCTTTTCCATAGGGGCGCCCGGTGATTACATGGCGGCACTGCTAACCGGAACGATCCGCATCACCGTGCCGTCACCCCACGGAAGGGAACTGTTGCTCGCCATTCTCGAACCGGGCGAATTGTTCGGCGAGATCGCACTATTGGACGGCAAGGAACGATCCGCAGACGCAACGGCAAATACTTCAAGTGTTCTGGCAATTTTGGACCGGCACGAAGTTCTGTCTTTTCTCGAGCGAAATCCCGCCGCATGGCCGAGGATCGTTGAGATCCTATGCGACCGGATACGCCATACCGACATTGCTGCGGCTGCCCGCGCGGCTCGCCAGGGCAATCTTGCGCATCGCCAGCAACGATCCGAAGTCGGCGGCCGACTACAGGCATTTTCATGTTCAGCTGACACAACAAGATCTTGCCAACATGGTGGGCGCAACACGGGAAACCGTCAATAAATGCCTTGCCACATGGCAGCGTCAGGGGCTCATTCACATCGACGGAGGCCAGATCACCGTGGCGGATCGATCGCGGCTTGAAGCGTTGGTGCAGTTGATTTGATCGCGCCGCAACTTCAAGACCTGCCAGGTTGATTGCGAAAATAACCTCGAAGGAATTGCTGGCCGCCAACTCCAGCAGCGTTGTTCCGATTAAGGCGCTTTCACCGACGCATTTTTTTTACAAGTGTGACCGCCGTCACAGATACCCTCGTTGCGCTCTGTTAATTTTTCTTGTGTTGGGCGAAGCGGAGATCACCACATTGTATCCAGCCTTGATCCAGATGCGTCGCCTTTTCCCCGGTGTTCGTTCCTGCGGCTTGCCGATCCTCCTTCGCGCAATCAGGCGCAGGTTCTCTGGGCATCGAGGCTCGTTCCAATCCGGTGCGTGGCCTGGCGTGCTGCACATCCGCGAACCTGGCCGACTTCTCGGGTTTGATCCTTTCGACTGGGTACTGTTGCTTGGGGGAGTGTTATTTGGGGTACTCATATTGTTTCTCTGATCAGAGTATTTGCTATTTACGCTGGCCCTACCGGTGTGTCATTGCCCGGTTTGACCGGACGACAGCAAAGTCGGCGTCAATCTCATCGAAATATGCCCTAACGTGAATGTCGCACGTCGCTCAGATGAACAGGCGCGTCGTCGAATCGCCGCCGGTTATCTTACGCGCCATGAGCCGTCCGATCGGATCGTCGGGGTGGGTCGCTGCATAAGCCAGCATTTGCTCGCGCCCGTCGCTGGAACCGGCCGCAAAAGCCGAAAACGCGCTGAGATACCGCGAGAGCCAGGGCAAATCGTCGATGGATCCATCAGTTGGTTCATAAACGTCGACTGGCTTGGTCTTCCCCTTCAGCACAACTGAGCCGATCGGACGGAAATTTCCCGAATTACAGCGCTCTACCGTGCTGCGGGCGACGCAGATGCGTGTCCCAAGCACCTTGTTGGCGTTTTCCAGCCGAGCCGCAGTATTGATCGTGTCGCCATAGGCCGAATAGTCGAAGCGACGATTGCCGCCGAAATTTCCGACGACCGCCTGCCCGGTGTTGACGCCGATCCGCGTCGATCCGAACGGAATGCTTCTCGCCCGCTGCTGATCGCAAAATTGCACCGCAAATGCGTCCATGGCCCGTGCGCTAGCGACGGCACGATTGGCATGGTCGGGTTGATCGAGCGGTGCATTGAAAATGACATGCACGGCGTCGCCGATCAGCTTCACGACGGTCCCGCCGTGATCCATTGCGATAGAACATAGAGCATCGAGATAGGCGTTGAGAATGGCGACGAGTTGGTCCGCCGGGGCGTGTTCCGCAAAATTCGTGAAACCTTCCAGGTCGGTGAACAGGCAGCTGACTTCGCGCGTTTGGCCTCCAAGTTGCAGACGTCCGGAATTGCGCGCCACCTGTTCCACCAAAGCCGGAGCGAGATATTGGCTGAAGGCGCGTTTGAGGCGACGGCCGTCCCGCTCGTTGACAAAATATCGCGTCAGCGCTGTACCAATGACGGCAGGTACCGCGGCGATGCAGACAACGGTCGGATCGCCGAGAAGGTGATGGTCGACGTAACCGTACCAAGCAGCGGCGACGGCTGCCGCGACCACCGCCAGGAGAGCTCCGAGGCTCAGGCCGACCCCCTGAAACGTGCAAAGAAAAACCAGGCCCGCGGCGAGAGCAACGCCTGCCGCAACCTCGGCGCCGGCGAACCAAGCCGGGCGATCCAGATAGGCGCCAAGCAACATTTGTTCGATCGCTTGCGCGTGGATGTTCATGCCGGATTCAAAGGGGTTGATCGGGGTTGGACGCAAATCCGCCAGGCCCGCGGCGCTGGTACCGACCAGCACGATGTGGCCCGCAATGAGGTCTTCAACTCGTGCTCCCCGATCCGCGCTGAGAATCTGCCATGCGGGAATTGTTCGTTCCGGAACCGGGGCCGTGAAATACATTCGCATCCCCGCGTCGGCGTCAGCCGGAACAATGACATCCCCCACTTTGATGCGGAGCGAAGAGGCTGCCGAGGCGTCACTGTCTCGCCGCACCCCAATGGTGTCCGCGCCCTGTGCAACGCGCAGCGCCTCAAGCGCCAACGAAGGAACAATCTGATCCCGGTAGCGGGCAATCAACGGAACGCGCCGGACTGTTTCGCCGTCTTCGCCGGTGATGCTGAAACTGCCGACGCCCCTCGCTGCTTCCTCGAGCTTCGGGAGATTGGTAATTGCCCCTGGAAACCGCGAAACCGATCCAGTCGGGTCAGTTCCCAACAACGCGATTCCCGCCTTGGGTGTGGGAACTCCGTGCCCCTCTGACCCGACCAGGGCCATCGACAAAACGACTGGGCCCGATGCGATGGCTTCGGCAAATCGCTGGTCATAATCGGGCAGTTCCTGGGCAGCGACCGAAGCGGCCGGAAATCCCGGCGTTGCCGCCCATCTTTTCATCAGAATTGACGGCGATGTCCGATCCGGCTCCGAAAACACAAAGTCGAAAGCGATTGAGGCAGCGCCCAACTCGGTCAAACGTTCGGTCAGAGCCGCCAACACGTCACGAGACCACGGCCACTGACCGATTCGTTTCAAGCTTTCTTCGTCGATATCGATGATGCGCACCGGCGCGCTCACATAGGGCCGGGGAGCGATCCTCTGCATCGCGTCGAAGATGGTGATCTGCGATGCCATGAAGGGCGCCGGCGCAACCGTTCTCACCACCAGGACGATGACGATGATGAAAAGACCCACCCAGGCGGGCAGGATCCGGCGCGAAGCCAGCGCGGCACAAATATCGCCGAAGCGCCTTCTCGTGAACAAAGTCGTCATTCAGGCCGTTGCCAACAAAACCAAGACGAAAGGAGAGCGGGCCACTTGCCGCGCTCGCATGAGGAGAGAGCAGGGCACTTGCCGCGCTCGCATGAGGAGAGCGGAATCACTTGCCGCGCTCGCATGCCGATTCGCTAGCGGCTTTTGTTTGGCAAACTTAAGGCAATTCTGAGACTTACGAATTTTGATTATTGAGTGTGACCCACAAACCAATGCAACAACTGAGGCGGCGGGTGAGCAGCCAGAGTTATCCACATAAATTTTGTATCCGGCGGTTTTCCCTTACAAGGTGCAGCGTTGGCCCCATTGACTGAGAAAAGAACATCATCGATTTTCCCGCCCAACGAGCATAACCAATCTCAAGCGACACAGCATAACCGCGTGATTTCATTCGTTGCGCGTGAGCGTTTCTGCGTGGCCAGGAGCGCGCGTAAAGTTCATCAAGAGCAAGGAGTAAGCACAATGTCCCCCCCGTCCGCTATCTGCCGATTGCTGGCGCCTGTTGCCATCTGCCCCTTCACCGCCAGTGTGGTTCTTGCCGACACCACGACTGTCGGGAATGTCGACAAGGTCCAGGCGCAGGTCGACGCCACCCAAGCTGGCCAGAAACGCGCAATGGCGATGGGTTCAGAAGTCTATTTCAAGGACGTCTGCCACAGCGGCCAAGCCGCGCGTCTTCAGGCCACCTTGAAGGACGGAACTCAGCTGACGCTGGGGGCGAATGCCACAATGATCGTCGATGAATTCGTCTACAATCCCCTTCCCTTTACAACGGGTGCGCTTTCGGTCCGAATTACCAAAGGAGCGTTCCTGTTTGTCGGCGGCAAGGTTGAAGGCAAGAACGGCGCGAACGTCAAAATCCAGACGCCGGTGGGCACGTTGGGTGTGCGCGGCACGACCGTCTGGGGCGGACCAATCGATAAGGGTTATGGGGTTATCGTGCTGAGCGGCGAGGTGAGCCTGACCACGAGGACAGGAACCGTAGTCCTGAGACAAGGCCAAGGCACGATGGTATTCGGCCAGGGTAGGCCGCAAGCGGCGGCCCCGTGGCCGGAGGACCGTATGAAGCGCGCGGTTGGCTCGGTCAGCTTCGCACCCCTGGCGCAGTAGATATCTTGCGATGATCGAACGGCCCGGCGCCGGAGGTCATGGTAACTCCGTCATAGTCCACCCAGGTTCAGTCATTCCGGGGCGCCACCGTAAGGTGGCGAGCCCGGAATCCATAACCCTCGGCCAGTGGTTATGGATAGTGGTTATGGATTTCGGGTTCGCGCCTGAAGTCGGGCCTGCCCGACTTCAGCATCAAAGGTGGTCGAAATCGGCAACAGCCGATTTCGATCGAGCGCGCCCCGGAATGACGCTGTGATTCGAAATTCAAAACGTTGAACTAATCGAAACATGCTGCAGCACAGCCGGCGCCGCTTTTATTCATGATAAGCGCGCGCCTGCAGCAAATCTCTCCTCAGCGCGATCTACGTTCCGCTTAGCAGACGCAGTCCGAAGATTACGATCCAAAGCGTGCCGAAAGAAATTCCGACAATACGAGCAATCTTGGCCTCATTCATCTCATAATTCTCCTGTCGTTCGATAACGGCAGAGAGCTGATTTGGTTCAAAAAAACCTTCTGAAAGGTTTACGATTCGCGACGCGCTCGCGCTGTCGCGCGACGTGCTGCCCGCCTTGCGCACCATTGACGAAGGCCGCCGCGCCGATCTTCCGGCCGCCGCGCAAAGCCGGTATGTTTCACTTGCGGCCACTGTGCCGAAAACAACAGCGTCTCGACAAACCGCAGAAGGACAACGGCGATGAAATCCGCGCTTCGCTGCCTCTCGCTCACGCTCGCGTTGGTGCTGCCCGCCACGGGCGCATGGACAAAAGATTATGAGGTCGTCACCCGGCCCAATTTGGAATTCGTCCAGCACGACGGCGCCAATCTGGCAGGTGATCTCTATCTACCGAAGGGACTGGACAAGGCCCCGGT
>WNFM01181273.1_pt2 | contig 11077 bp, 20 predicted proteins | sample 5400271 | NCBI WGS metagenome assembly WNFM01 (sample SAMN13153352, study PRJNA577476) | soil metagenome | isolation source: 60 cm saprolite on Douglas fir-dominated hillslope | place: USA:California | collected 2013-09-17 | reverse complement strand
GTGATCCGCTTCCCGGTCAGCTCCTCCAGCGCCCGCCTCAGCTCACCTTCGACGGTGCGCCGCGCGACCTGCTGCTGCCAGCCCGAAAAGCCGGTGCCGTCGTACTCCAGCACGACCTTGATATTCACTTTTCAAACCCGGGAGACGAGACGGAACGCTTTCGTCTAGTCGACGATCTCGATGATGACCATGGGCGCGGCGTCTCCCAGCCGCGGGCCCTTGTGGATGATCCGGGTGTAGCCGCCCGGCCGCTCTTTGAGACGGGGCAGGATGTTGGCGAAGAGCTTGCCGCCAGGTCGTCGGGCTTGGCGGCCGTGATCAGCCGGTCGACGTGCCGCCGCAGCTCCTTGGCCTTCGCCTCGGTGGTGGTGATGCGGCCGCTCTCGAGCAGCGAGGTGACGAGGTTGCGCATCAGCCACTTGCGGTGGTCCGTGGTCCGGCTGAACTTGCGGCCGCTCTTGAGATGGCGCATCAGTGAAAGACGGTGTCCAGCTCTTCGGGCTTGATGTAGGCCTTCTCGACCAGCTTCTCCTTGATCTCGTCGAGCGACTTCTTGCCGAAGTTGCGGAGCGAGAGGAGCTCCTCTTCCCGCTTGCCGAGCAGCTGCCCGACGGTCGAGATGTCGTTCGCCTTGAGGCAGTTGAAGGCGCGGACCGAGAGGTCGAGCTCCTCGATCGGGGTGTCGTTGGTCCGCGGCGACGCCGTCCGGGGGCTCGGCCCGCCGTCCGACGGGATGGCGCTCTTGGGGAAGGTGACGAACAGCTCGAGGTGCTTGGTGAACAGCTCGGCCGCCTGGGCCACCGCCTCCTCCGGCCGCATCGTCCCGTCGGTCGAGACCTCGAGGATCAGGCGGTCATAGTCGGTCGCCTGGCCGACACGGGTCTTCTCGACCGTGAAGTTCGCCTTCTGGACCGGGGAGAAGATGGCGTCGATCGGGATGACCCCGATCGGCTGCCCCTCGCGCTTGTTGCGCTCGGCGGGCACGTAGCCGCGGCCCTTCTCGACGTTGAGCTCCATCCGGAGGTGGCCCTTGTCGGCGATGGTGGCGATGTAGAGGTCGCCGTTGACGATCTCCACGTCGGAGGTGGTCTGAATGTCCGACGCGTGGATCTGGGACGGTCCCCGGACGTCCAGCGTCAGGGTGACGGGATCCTCCGTGAAGCTCTTCAGGTTGAGCTGCTTGAGGTTGAGGATGACCTCGGTCACGTCCTCTTTGATGTGCGGGATCGAGGTGAACTCGTGGGCCACGCCGTCGATCTGGATCGAGGTGACCGCGGCTCCCCACAGCGAGGAGAGCAGCACTCGCCGGAGCGTGTTGCCGAGGGTGATGCCGAAACCGGGCTCGAGCGGCTCGATCTCGAACTTGCCGAACGTGTCGGTGCCTCCCTCCAGCCGCTTGACCGAGGGCGCAACCGAAACCGGGGTGTCAATCGCCAACTGAAACAAAACCTCCCTTGGGAACTCTTAGCGCGAATAAAACTCGACGATCAGGTGCTCTTCGACGCCCATCTCCATCTCATCGCGCTCGGGGAGGGCAAGCACCTTGGCACTCTTCTCGCTCTCGTTGAAGGAGAGCCAGGCCGGCATGGTCCTTGAGCCGGAGGCCGCCAGCGCGACGTCGAACACCGCGCTGCCCTCCCTGCTCCGCTCCCGCAGGGTGACCACGTCACCCGGCCGCACCTGGTAGGAAGGGATGTTGACCACCTTCCCGTTGACTTCGAAGTGCCGGTGGCCGACGAGCTGGCGTGCCTGCTTGCGCGAGGCGCCCAGCCCCATCCTGTAAACGACGTTGTCGAGGCGCAGCTCGAGGTGGCGGAGCAGGTTGAGGCCGGTGACGCCCGGCTCCCGCTCGGCTGCCTCGAAGTAGTTGCGGAACTGGCCCTCCATAAGGCCGTAGAGGCGGCGCGCCTTCTGCTTGGCGCGGAGCTGGAGGCCGTAGTCGGACACCTTGCGCCGCCGGGCGAGGCCGTGCTGGCCGGGCGCGAACGCGCGCCGGTCGAGCGTGCACTTGGTGTAGCACTTCTCGCCCTTGAGGTAGAGCTTGGCTCCTTCTCGGCGGCAGAAGCGGCAGACGGGTCCTGAATAGTTAGCCATCGATTTACACGCGCCTCCGCTTGGGCGGCCGGCACCCGTTGTGCGGGATCGGCGTGACGTCGGTGATGGCGGAAACCTCGAGGCCGGCGGCCTGAAGCGAGCGGATGGCCGCCTCACGACCGGCGCCCGGCCCGCGCACGAAGACCTCGATCGAGCGCATGCCGTGCTCCATCGCCCGGCGGGCGGTGGCCTCGGCGGTCACCTGGGCGGCGAAGGGAGTCGACTTCCGGCTGCCCTTGAAGCCCTGGGCGCCCGCGCTTCCCCAGGAGATCACGTTCCCCTCCAGGTCGGCGATCGAGATGATCGTGTTGTTGAAGGTGCTCTGGATGTGCGCCGTCCCGATCGCGACGTTCTTGCGCTCGCGACGCCGGGTGCGGACGACCTTCTTCTTAGTCTTTCCCATTTACCTTCTTGCTACCTACTTGCCCTTCTTCCTGCGGACGCCGACGGTTCGCTTCGGACCCCGCCGGCTGCGGCCGTTGGTCCGGGTGCGCTGGCCCCGCACGGGAAGCCCGCGGCGGTGGCGGATGCCCCGGTAGGAGCCGATCTCGACCAGCCGCTTGATGTTCATCGCCACTTCGCGCCGCAGGTCGCCCTCGATCAGGATGTCCTTGGTGGAGGCCATCTTGTCGACGATCGAGCGGAGCCGTCCGACCTCCTCGTCGGTCAGGTCCTTGACCCGCGTGTCGGGGTTCACGTTCGCCAGCCGGATGATCTTCTCGGCGGTCGTCCGCCCGATCCCCATGATGTAGGTGAGCGCGATCACACCCCGCTTGTCGCGAGGGATGTCGATGCCGGCGATTCGAGCCATATTGCCTGCCTTTCCTTCCTTAACCCTGGCGCTGCTTGTGCTTCGGATTGGTGCAGATGACCCGGACCACGCCGACGCGCTTGATCACCTTGCAGTTCACGCAGATCTTCTTGACCGACGGCCTTACTTTCATCTCTTGATCTCTCTGATTCTTCCCCGCGACCTGTCCGTCTCGGTCAGCTCGACGCTGACCCGGTCGCCCGGCAGGACCCGCAGATAGTGGGTTGCAAGACGATCGGCGACATGAGCGAGGATCTTGACCCCGTTCTCGAGCTCCACGCGGAACATTCCGTCGGGGAGAACCTCAAGCACCCGCCCATCGACCGGCGGCTGGGGCACGAACGGCGATTATACCTCATCCAACCTTTCTCAAACGGACGGGCTCGCCGGCGGCCATGGTGAGGACGCGCGGGCCCTCGGCGGTGACCGCGATCGTGTGCTCGTAGTACGCGGAGAGCGCGCCGTCCGCGGTCATCACGGTCCAGCCGTCGGGCTTGATGTAGACCTCGTGGCTGCCCGCGTTCACCATTGGCTCGATCGCCAGCGTCATCCCCGGCTTGAGCTCGGGACCGGTGCCGGCGACGCCGAAGTTGGGGACCTGGGGATCCTCGTGCATGTTGCGGCCGATGCCGTGTCCGACGAACTGGCGGACGACCGAGTAGCCGGCCGCCTCGACGTGCCCCTGGATGGCGGCGCTGATGTCATGCAGCCGCCCGCCCGCGACGGCCTTTTCGATCCCCACCCAGAAGGACTCCTCGGTGACCCGGATGAGGCGCTCCGCCTCGGGGCTGACCCGGCCGACGGGGACGGTGCAGCCCATGTCGGCCCAGAAGCCGTCGAGGACCAGCCCGAGGTCGAGGCTGACGATGTCGCCCTCCCTGATCACCCGCTTGCCGGGGATGCCGTGGACGACCTCGTCGTTGACCGAGATGCAGGTCGAGCGGGGGAAGTCCTGGTAGCCGAGGAAGCCGGGCCGGCCGCCGCCCTTGCGGATCAGCCGGTCGGCGAGCCGGTCGAGGTCGCCGGTAGTGATCCCGGGCCGGCAGGCTCCCTTCATCTCGGTGATGACGGACTCCAGGAGCCGCCCGGCGGTCGCCATCAGTTCGATCTCGTGCTTCGTCTTCAGGTTGATCAAAGTGGTCCTCCTTCCCGACTGACGACGAGAGATCCGGGGATCCAGACGCCCCGAGCCCTAGGAAGCGCCGGGCACCGGAGCGAGCGCGCCTGAAGGCGCGTGAGCGAGGAGCACAGAAGCTGACGACGGGATCGGGCCGTCTGGGCCCCGGAGATCCGGCGGCAGTTCGGGAGGAGGATCACGCAGCTCCCCTTGTGCTGCCGGCCAGCGCCTGGCGCACTCTTTCGCGCACCTCGCTGATCGTAGCCTGACCGTCGATCTCGACCGATATCCCACGCTTCTTGTAGAACTCGAGGATAGGGTAGGTGCGCTGGTAGAAGACCTCCGAGCGCCGGCGGGCGGTCTCCTCGGTGTCGTCGGCGCGGTGCACCAGAGGCGTCCCGTCGACGTTGCACCTCATGTCGTCCTTGGGCGGGTTGTTCACCTTGTGGTAGCTCCGGGCGCAGGCCGGGCAGACCCAGCGGCCGGTCAGCCTCTCGACCAGCTCCTCGAGCTCGACGTGGAGGTAGAGGAGGCGGTCGATGTGCTGGCCGATGGTGTCGAGCATGCCGTCCAGGGCCTCCGCTTGGGGCACCGTGCGGGGGAAGCCGTCGAGCAGGAAGCCGCCCCGGCAGTCGGGCCGGGTGATGCGCTCGCGGATCATCCCCACCATCATCTCGTCGGGCACCAGCTCGCCCCGGTTCATGAACTCCCCCGCCTGCTTGCCGAGGGCGGTGCCCCGCTTGACGTCGTCGCGGAGGATGTCGCCGGTCGAGATCTGGGGGATGCGGAGGTCCTGGGTGAGGAAGTCGGCCTGGGTCCCCTTGCCGCTGCCGGGAGGCCCGAAAAGGAGCAGGTTCATCGCGGCGTCACCGGATGAAGCCGCGGTACTGGCGCATGATCAGCTGCGTCTCGAGCTGTTTCATGGTGTCGAGGGCCACGCCGACCACGATCAGGATGGCGGTGCCGCCGAGGTACATCTGCTGCTGGTTGATGCCCGTGATACGCGAGGTCGCGATCGGCAGGATGACCGTGATCGTGCCGAGGAAGATACCGCCCGCGAAGGTGATCCGGTTGAGCACCGCGTTGAGGTAGTCGGCGGTCGGCCGGCCGGGACGGATGCCGGGGATGAAGCTCGAATAGCGCTTCAGGTTGTCGGCGACGTCGTCGACCTTGAAGGTGACCGAGGTGTAGAAGTAGGTGAACGCGAAGACGAGCAGGAAGTAGATCGCGTTGTAGGCGATGTCGGCGGCCAGGTTCGGGCCGGTCGGCTGGAAGTAGGTCTGGATCCACTGCGACGCCTTGTAGTACCAGGTGTTGGTCGGGGCGGCCGCGAAGTAGTTCGCGATGATGGTCGGGAAGAACATCACCGAGATCGCGAAGATGATCGGGATGACGCCCGCCGTGTTCACCCGGATGGGCAGGAAGCTTGACCGCGCCGCCACCGTCCGGCTGCCGCCGGCGACCCGCTGGGCGGACTGGATGGGGATCTTGCGGACCGCCTGCTGGACCTCGATGATGCCCGCCGTCACCAGCAGGGCGACGACCCCGAAGAGGATGAAGGGCACGTAGTCCTGGAGACCGCCTCCCTGGCCCTGGATGGTCGTGATGATCGTCCGCGGGGCGCGGCCGATGATGCCGGCGAAGATGATCAGCGAGATGCCGTTCCCGATGCCGTGCTCGGTGATCAGCTCGCCGAACCACATCAGCATCACGGTGCCGCCGGTCAGGGTGACGATGATCGTCAGCCGCTGGAACCAGTCCATGTCGGCGGGCAGGATGGCGGGGGTCGTGTGCTGGAAGAGGACGGTCAGCCCGTAGGCCTGGAGGGCCGCCAGGGCGACCGTCAGGTAGCGGCTCCAGCGGGTGATCCGGCGCCGGCCCTGCTCGCCCTCTTTCGAGATCTCCTCGATGCGGGTCGAGACGACCTGCATCAACTGCATGATGATGGTCGCGTTGATGTAGGGATTGAGCCCCATGGCGACGATCGAGAAGGTCGACAGGCCGCCGCCCGAGAAGAGGTCGAGCAGGCCGAGCAAGGCGGTCTTGCCGAACAGGGACTGGAGGGCGGCGGCGCTCGCGCCGGGGATGGAGACGTTCGCGAAGAGCCGAAAGACGATCAGCAGGAAGCCGGTGAAGAGAAGCTTGTTGCGCAGCTCGGGCAGCCGGACCGCGTTGTAAAGCGCCTCGAGGAAATTCACGCCCGACTACTCCTCCGCGGGGGCGGCTTGGGTCTCCTCGGCGGGCGCGGCTGTCTCCTGCTCCTCGGCCTCGTCGACCGCCTGGGCCTTCACCTTGGGCGCCGCGCCGCGGGCGGTCTCGGCCGCTGCCTTGGCCTCCGCACGGACGCGGCGTGCCGCTGCGCGTCCGGGCTTGACGCCGACGGAGACGGTGCCGCCGCGCGCCTCGATCGCCGCGCGGGCGTTGTCGCTGATCGCGTCGGCGGTGATGTCCAGCTTCCGGCGCAGCTTGCCGGCGCCGAGGACCTTGACCTTCTGCCCCGCGTCGGCGAGGCCGGCCGCGACGAAGGCAGCCTGGTCAAGGGTGGTCCCGTCCTTGAAGCGGCTCAGCTTGCTCAGGTTGATGATCGCGTACTCGATCTTGAACGGGTTCTTGAACCCGCCCAGCTTCGGCAGCCGCTGCGCCAGCGGCATCTGGCCGCCCTCGAAGCCGATCCGCCAGCCGGATCCGCGCGAGTTCTGGCCCTTGGTGCCGCGGCCCGACGTCTTGCCGTGGCCCGATCCGGTGCCGCGGCCGATCCGCTTCGGCTTCTTGCGGGAGCCCTCGGGCGCCCGGAGATCGTGGAGCTTCATGCCTTCAGCCATCAGTGCCCTCGCGAGTGCTTCTTGTTCGAACGCGCGCGCCAGATCTTGTAGCGCGCCCGGACCGGCACGACCCAGGGCTGGCCCTCGATCGAGATCAGGAAGCCTAGGTTCTTCAGCGCCCCGCGGACGGCCTCGTTGTCGGGCAGCTCGCGGGTCTGGTTGAGCTTGCGGAAGCCGAGCGCGGCGACGCTCGCCTTGATCTTGTCCGAGTAGCCGATGCTGCTCTTGCGCCAGGTCGCCCGGATCATGCCTTGACTTCCTTCGGCTCCTGGCTGGCCGGCTCGGTCGGGTTCGACTGCTCGGTCTCCAGGGTGCCCTTCTCCTCCGCCGAGCGGAAGGCGCGGGCCAGCTTGCGACCGGCGATCTCCTCGACCGTCTTGCCGCGCAGCTCGGCGATCTCCTGGGCCGTCTTCAGCGACTGCAGCGCCAGCATCGTCGCCCGGACCGTGTTGATCGGGTTGTTGGTGCCGAGCGACTTGGTGAGGATGTCCTTGATCCCCGAGGCCTCGATGACGGCCCGCATCGCGCCGCCCGAGATCACCCCGGTGCCGGGCGCGGCCGGCTTCATCAGGATCTTGGCCGCGCCCCACTTGAAGCGGACCTCGTGGGGGATCGTGGTGCCGACCATGGGCACCTGGATCATGTTCCGCTTGGCGACCTCGACGCCCTTCCGGATCGCCTCCGGGACCTCGCGAGCCTTGCCCATCCCGGCGCCGACGCGCCCGTTCTGGTCGCCGACCACGATCAGGGCCGAGAAGCGGAACTTGCGTCCCCCCTTCACGACCTTGGCGACGCGGTTGAGGCTGACCACACGCTCGTTGAGGTCCGACCCTCCCCGGTCGCGGTCGCCGTACGGTGCTCGACTACCCATCGGTGCTCACTTCTCTAAAACTCCAGGCCCGCTTCGCGAGCCGCATCGGCGAGGGCCTTGACCCGGCCGTGATAGATGTATCCGCCGCGGTCGAAGACGACCTTGGTGATGCCGGCGCCGACCGCCTTGGCGGCGATCTCCCTGCCGACGGCGGTCGCCGCGCTGACGTCGTTCTTGCCCGTCTTCAGGTTGACGGTCGACACCGCCGCCAGCGTGTGGCCGGTGCTGTCGTCGATCACCTGGGCATAGGTGTGGGTGGTGCTCCGGAAGACGGCGAGGCGCGGCCGCTCGGCGGTGCCCCGGACCTTACCGCGGACGCGGCTGTGCCGCCGCACCCGTGCTCCGTTCCGGTCGGTCTGCTTCAGCATCTCGTTTCCTTCTCCAGCCTCGTCACTTGGCCTTGCCGGCCTTGCCCGCCTTGCGGCGGATCTTCTCGCCGCGGTACATGATCCCCTTGCCCTTGTACGGCTCCGGCTTGCGGTAGGCCCGGAGATCGGCGGCCACCTGCCCGACCAGCTCGGCGCTGGCGCCGCTGACGGAGAACTTGGTGGGATCGGCGACCTCGATCGTGATCCCGGCGGGAGGAGAGAACTTTACCGGGTGCGAGAAGCCGAGGTTGAGGACCAGGTCGTCGCCCTGCTTGGCGACCCGGTAGCCGACCCCGACCAGCTCCAGGTTCTTGGTGAAGCCGGTGCTGACGCCGGTGACCATGTTGGCGACCAGGGTCCGGGTGAGCCCGTGCATCGAGCGGTGCTCCCGGCCGTCCGAGGGCCGCTCACAGACGACCGTGCCATCCTCGACCTTGACGCTGATCTGGGCGGGCAGGGCGCGCTCGAGCGTCCCCCTGGGTCCCGTCACCTTGACCTGGTTGGCGTTCACCTCCACCGAGACCCCCGCCGGGACCGGGATCGGCAGCTTTCCGATTCGGCTCACTTAGTTCCTTCGCATTTCATATAGAGACTTCGGTTCCGTTACCAGACGTAGCAGAGTACTTCACCGCCGAGGCCGGCCTTGTTGGCCTGGCGGCCGCTCATCACGCCCATGCTGGTGCTCAGCACGACCAGGCCGAGACCGCCGAGGACCCGGGGTATCTCGGTCTTCCGGGCGTAGATCCGCAGACCCGGCTTGCTGATCCGCTTGATCCCGCTGATCACCCGCTGGCGATCGGGACGCACCTTGAACTGGATCCGGAGCACCTCGCCCGGCGAATCGGCCGGCCGCTCGACCTCGTAGCTGGCCAGGTAGCCCTCCTCGGTGAGGACCCGGGCAAGCTCCTGCTTCAGCTTGGAGGCGGGCACGTAGACCTCGCTCCGGCGCGCCTTGTTCGCGTTTCGAATCCGCGTCAGCATGTCCGCGATCGGGTCGCTGACGACCCCGGTGTTGACGAGGCCGGTGGCCGTTGGCATCGCCATTACCAGCTGCTCTTGGTCACGCCGGGGATGCGTCCCTCGGCGGCAAGGTTGCGGAAGCAGATGCGGCACATCCCGAACTGGCGCATGTAGCCACGCGGGCGGCCGCACAGGCGGCAGCGGTTGTGGGCCCGGGTCTTGTACTTCGCCGGCTGCTTCCAGGATTCGATTGCTGACTTCTTCGCCAAATTGAGTTCTCCTATCGCTCGCGCTTGCGGAACGGCATGCCCATCTGGGTGAGCAGGCTCCGACCTTCGTCGTCGGTCTTCGCGGTGGTCACGACGGTGATCTCGAGACCGCGGAGCTTGTCGATCTTGTCGTAGTCGATCTCCGGGAAGATGATCTGCTCGCGCAGTCCGAGGGTGTAGTTGCCGCGGCCGTCGAAGGCCTCCGGGCTGACGCCGCGGAAGTCGCGGATCCGGGGCAGCGCGACGTTGATCAGCTTCTCCAGGAAGTAGTACATGCGACGGCCGCGGAGCGTCGTCCGGATGCCCACCGGCATGCCGGCGCGGAGCTTGAAGGCCGCGACCGACTTGCGCGACTTGATCACCACCGGCGCCTGGCCGGTGATCGTCTTGACGTCGCCGCGCGCGGCCTCGAGCGCCTTGTCGTTGTCCTTCGCCTCCCCGATGCCGATGTTGACGACGACCTTGGCGACCTTGGGGACCTCCATCACGTTGCCGTAGTCGAACTCCTTCATCAGGGCCGGCACGATCTTCTGCTGGTACTGCTGGCTGAGCATCGGCAGCTGGTCGCTCTTGCGGTCCGGCTCCCGCTCCGGGGGCGGTGCGCCGGCGGCGGCCTTCTTCGCGGCCTGGACGGCCTTGCCGCGGGCCTGGTCGGCCTTCATCTTCTCGGCGTTGGCCTGCTTCTCTTTACCCATTCTCTTGGCCCACTACTGGACTTCCACCTTCTTGATCCGCTCGTAGGGCTCGCCGCAGTGCCGGCACTCGATCGCTTTCACGCCGCCCTCGAGGACGGTGTGCTTGACGCGGGTCGGCTCGTTGCAGTGCGGGCAGACCAGCATCACGTTCGAGTAGCTGAGAGGCGCCTCGAAGTCGATGACGCCGCCCTGGATGGCCTTGGTACCGCCGGCCGACTGGCCCGCCTTGGCGTGGCGCTTTGCGACGTTGACGCCGCGGACCACGATCTTGCCCTTGTGCGGCAGCGTTCGGAGCACCTCGCCCTGCTTTCCCTTGTCCTTGCCGGCGATCACGACCACGGTGTCACCCGGGGCGAGGTCGAGCCAGCGCTGCTTGTTCTTCGTCTTGTTGGTCAACATTTGGTTTGCCTTATAGGACCTCGGGCGCGAGGGACACGATCTTCATGAAGTTGCGCTCCCGCAGCTCGCGTGCCACGGGCCCGAAGATCCGGGTGCCCCGAGGGTTGTTCTGGGGGTTGATGACGACCGCCGCGTTCTCGTCGAACTTGATCAGCGACCCGTCCGGCCGGCGGTACTCCTTGGCCGTCCGCACGACCACGGCGCGCACGACCTCGCCCTTCTTCACCTGGCCGCCGGGCTGGGCGGACTTGACGGTGGCCGTGATGATGTCGCCGACACCCGCGTACTTGCGGTAGTGCCCGCCGTGCACGCGGATGCAGAGCAGCTCGCGCGCGCCGCTGTTGTCGGCCACCTTGAGCCGGGTCTCCTGCTGAACCATCTAGCGGCCGCTCACTTGGCTTTCTCGACGACTTCGAGCACGCGCCAGCGCTTCTCTTTCGAGATGGGGCGCGTCTCCATGATCCGGACCAGGTCGCCGACGCCGCAGACGTTGTCCTCGTCGTGCGCCTTGAACCGGACCCGGCGCTGGATCGTCTTCTTGTAGAGGGGGTGCTGGGTCAGGTCGGAGACCTGCACCACGACCGTCTTCTCCATCTTGTCGGAGATCACGAAGCCGGTGCGTACCTTGCGCCGGCCGCGGACCTCGGTCGAAACTTCCTCGCTCATTCCTC
>WNFM01065739.1_pt2 | contig 11077 bp, 14 predicted proteins | sample 5400271 | NCBI WGS metagenome assembly WNFM01 (sample SAMN13153352, study PRJNA577476) | soil metagenome | isolation source: 60 cm saprolite on Douglas fir-dominated hillslope | place: USA:California | collected 2013-09-17 | reverse complement strand
CCGCCATGAGCGCCGCCGACACCGGCCACCTCGTCCTCTCCACCCTCCACACCACCAACGCCGCCCAGTCCGTCAACCGCATTCTGGATTTCTTCAAAGCGGACGAGCGGGAACAAATCCGCCGCCAACTGGCGGGCACCCTCCAGGCCGTCATCTGCCAGCGGATGGTGAACACCATCCAAGGCGGCATGACTCCCGCCCAGGAAATCCTGATCAACACTGGCACGACCCGCAAACTCATCGAAGAAAACCGCCTCGATAAGTTGCCCGCCGCCATTGAAACCGGCACCGAGGATGGCATGTTGAATTTCAACCAATCCCTTTTCCAGTTGGTCAAGGATGGAAAGGTCACCGAAAAAGAAGCCCTCACCAAGGCCACCAATGCGCAGGCCCTGGAGATGAACTTCAAGGGCATCTTCCTCGATGAAGGCCGGAGAATCCTGGGCTAAACGGTATCCGCTGATCCTTGCTTCTGCTTCTCCGCGGCGCGCGGAGCTGTTGCAACAGGCGGGCCTCGAGTTCCAGATCCTTCCTGCGGCCACCTCCGAGGTTTACCCGGAGCATCTGACCCCCCACGAAACTTGCCAGATCAACGCCTATCGGAAGGCGCGCGCCATCGCCAAGACGCGGCCGGACGCGCTGGTCCTGGGCGCGGACACGATCGTCTGTCTCGGCGCAAAAGTGTTCGGAAAACCGGTAGATCAGGAGGAGGCCCGCCAAATACTGGCGAAGCTCCAGGGCCGCACCCACGAAGTGATCACCGGTGTGTGTTTGATTCATCTCCGCTCGCATCGCCAGAAGCTCTTTGCGGTCAGCACGCGCATCACTTTCCGTCGTCTGCACTCCGGCCAAATCCGCCGCTATCTGTCCAAAATCAACCCACTCGACAAAGCCGGCGCCTATGCCATTCAGGAGGAGGGCGATCAAATCGTGAAATCCATCTCCGGCTCCTACACCAATGTGGTCGGGCTGCCCTTGGAGCAACTGAAGGAGGAATTGGCCGGATTGGGCAAGGATTAGCTAGGATCGCAGACCTATCCCAACTCCTCAAGCCCAAGTTGAACGCAGAGAACCCGCTGGACGGAAAGAGATGCCACAAGAGATCTATGTTCGGCCGAGGAGAAATCGTGCTAGGCGGGCGGGTGCGATCACCTTTGCGGCCTCGACGTTTAAACTGGCCTGAACTTTGAGGAGTTGCAGGCCCTCCAGGAGCCTGTGACTCACGCCAGCCTGGCTGCGACTCCCTCAATAATCCTCAGCCCCTCCTCCGCTTCCTGCCGCCGCAGGTTCAGAGGTGGCAGCAGGCGCAGCACCGATCGACAAATTGGACCGAGGGGGCCTTCTCCTTTCCCGCGAAGACAGCGATGTTCGAAGCGACTTCAACTCCTACCATCAGGCCAAGACCTCGCACCGAGCCCAGGATTTTGGGATATTTTCCTGCCAACCGCGCCAAACCTTCCTTGAGGTATTCTCCTTGCGAGCGTGCGTTGGCGGCAAGTTTATCGCGTTGAATCACCTCCAGCACCTTCAACGCGACGGAGCACGCCAATGGCGTGCCGCCGAACGTCGTGGCATGTGTCCCCGGACCGAGCAGATCCGCATACGGCTGTCGCACCCAAAAGGCGCCCATGGGAAAGCCGCCGCCCAGCGACTTGGCCATCGAAACGCCGTCAGGTAGAAAAGTAGCAGGGCAGGCATCTTGCCTGCCAGTCGCTGGGGCGTCTCGCCCCACGCCATCTTCCAAGATCCGCTGGAAACTCTGAAAGCGCCCCGTGCGAAAATGCCCGCACTGCACCTCATCCACGAGCAGGAGCAGTTTTTTCTCGTCACACAACTGGCGCAAGCCCAGCAGGTATTCACGCGTGGCGGGAGTGATGCCGCCTTCGCCTTGCACACCTTCGATGAGAATCGCGATCGTGGCAGGAGAGATCGCGTTTCGCATGGCCTCCAGCTCATTAAACGGAACGTGCCGAAAGCCTGGTGTAAGCGGCTCGAAACCTTTTTTGACTTTTGCCTGCCCCGTGGCGGCGATCCCCGCCATGGTCCGGCCATGAAAGGAATTCAGAGCGGTGATGATTTCAAACCGGCCCTCGTCATGCCCGGACTTGCGCGCCAGTTTGAACAAACCCTCGTTCGCCTCGGCGCCGCTGTTGCAAAAGAAGACCTTCCCCGGGCCGATCAACTGGACCAGCGCCTGCGCCAGCCGCCCTTGCGGCTCGTGGTAATACAAGTTGGAGACATGCACCAATTTTTGGGATTGTTTGATCAGCGCCTCGGTGATCTCCGGATTCGCATGACCGAGCGCGCAAACGGCGATGCCGCCGCCCAAATCGAGATAGCGCTTGCCGGACACGTCATAGACGAAGCTCCCCGAGCCGTGGCTCAAGGCGATCTCGAAGCGGCCATAGCTCGGCACGACGTTTTGTTGGAAAAGCGCCTGCACGGCAGCCGTGTCGTTGCGGACGACGGCGGGGGGTTGGGGGATTATGTCTTTCATTTCATATCACCACTTCCGTTCCGACACCCGCATCCGTAAAAATCTCCAACAGCACGGCGTGCGGCACACGGCCATCGACAAGCGAAACTTTTTCCACGCCCGCTTTGATGGCAGCGACGGCGCTGTCTGCTTTGGGAATCATCCCGGCATCGATGACGCCTGCTTTTTTCAGGCCATCCACTTCGCCGATTTGCAGATGGAAGATGAGTGTCCTGAGGTCCTCCGGATCGCGCAGCAAGCCCGGCACGTCGCTCATGAAAACCAGCCGCTTGGCTTTCAGCGCGATAGCGGCCTGCGCAGCGGCGACATCGGCGTTGCAATTGTAGATGTTGCCGTCCTCGCCGCGGGCGGTCGGGCTGATGACTGGGGTGATGCCTTGCTCGATACACTTGAGCAACGGAGCGGCTTTTACCTCGGTGACTTCACCGACAAATCCGATGTCGATTGGCTCACCCTTCGGACCAGGCGGCCGGAGTTTGCGGCAGGTGAAAATCTGAGTGCCGGCAAATCCACGCGCTTTGCCGCCGAGAGCGTTAATCGTTTCTACGACTTCCGGATTGATCTCGCCAGAGAGAACTTGATCCACGACGCCCACGGCTGCCTCGTCCGTTACGCGCTGGCCTTGAACAAACGAGGCTTTCAATCCAGCTTTCTCCATCGCCCGCGTGATCGCCTTGCCGCCGCCATGCACGACCACGGCATTGATTCCGACCGCTTCCAGAAAAACAATGTCGCGGGCCACGCTTTGCCGGACGGCATCATCGGGCGAGTCCATGAAGCTGCCGCCGTATTTCACGACAAAGGTTTCGCCGCCATAGCGTTGGATGTAAGGCAACGCTTCGAGCAGGGTGGCCGCTTTGGAGATCAGGTCTTGCATGATGTTCATCCCCCAAGCGAAGAAGGATCGCTTACGTCGCCTTTGTTGAAATCGATATACGCTTCGGTGAGGTCGGACGCGTAGAGCAGGGCGCTGGCGGAACCAAGGTTCAGGTCGATGTGCAGATCAAATTCCTTCTCAGCGGTAATCCGGCAAAGCGAGCGGAACGGAACTCGCGTGGGCTGGCCATGTTTCAAGGAATACAAACGCTTCCTTTCACCTGGGAGGCTATAAGCGACATCGGCTTTTTCCTCCACTACGCGGGCGGGGGAGTAACCCAGCGCATCCAGGATGCGACCCCAATTCGGGTCACCGCCACACCAACTCGTTTTCACGAGTGAACTGTTTCCCACGGCCCGCGCAGCGGCATCGGCATCGGCAAACGTTCTGGCTCCGCTGACCCGGACGGTGACAAACCGCGAAACTCCTTCTCCATCCCGCACGATCATCTTGGCCAACTCGAGACAGACGTGGTTCAAGGCGTGCTGGAAAGCGGAGTCAGATCGTAAGATGGGTGGATTCCCGGCGAGTCCGTTGGCGAGGATGAGGACGGTGTCGTTGGTGCTCATGTCACCATCGACAGTGATACGATTGAAGCTATTGGCCACCGCCTCCTTGATTGCCGCTTGTAACGCAGGCGCTGCGATGGCGGCATCCGTGGTGAGAAAGCAGAGCATGGTTGCGTGCAACGGCCGGGCGGCAGGCCGTGCGCCGCTGGCGCTCATGCCTGGCTGAATCATTCCCGCTCCTTTGCAGATGCCGCCGATGCGAACTGGTTTTCCGCCCACTCGAAATTCAAGCGCAATCTGTTTCGCACGGGTATCGCTAGTCATGATCGCTTCCGCGGCTTGGGCAGCATGCTCGGGCCCTTGTCCGAGCAATGGCGCGGCCTGCCGGATGCCACGCCGTACGTTGGCCATCGGCATGGCGACCCCGATGCGCCCCGTGGAACCGACCAGGACGCGCTGCGCTGGCAATCCAAGCTGGCGGGCTGCTGCGGCGGCCATTCCTTGCGCGTCGCGCAACCCCTGCGCCCCCGTGCATGCGTTGGCGTTGCCCGAGTTCACCACGATGGCTTGCGCGACTCCCTTTTTGACCCGGGCCACGCAAACTTTGACCGGCGCCGCACACACCTGATTGGTGGTGAACATGCCCGCTACTGCCGCCGGCGCCTCAGAGACAATCAGGGCGAGATCGCGCTTCTTCCCTTTCTGGGACCCTTTGCCCGTGCCGAGATGCTGGATGTCGCAGAACACCGCTGAAGCCAAAAACCCTTTGGCCGCGGTAATGGCTCCGGGGATGGTGGTAAATGAACGCTTCATCCAACTCCTACTCAGGTGGCCGTGGGATAGGTTACGCAAAAACCAAAAGCGCCCTCACCCCGGCCCTCTCCCATCGGATGGGAGAGGGAGAATGTTCGCCAGTTTTGTAGTCTATCTTGCGGTTTCATCAGTACTTCCTCAAACCAGCCCGGCCGTTTCGGGAAAGCCGCGCAGAATGTTCATGCTCTGCACGGCCTGGCCGCTCGCGCCTTTGACAAGGTTGTCGAGCGCGCTCATCACAATAAGGCGCCCGGTGCGGCCATCCAGCCGCCACGCGATCTCCACCACGTTGGTGCCAGCTACATTTTTTGTGTCCGGAAACGCTTTGCCTTCGAGCAAGCGCACGAAAGGCTCGTTCCCGTAGGCAGCTTCGTAACAGGCGGTGACTTTTCCGGTTAAGGCGAACAGCTCGGCAGCATTCGTGAAATGCGTCGCGGGCGCCAGGTAGAGAGTCGTCAAGATGCCTCGGTTGATGGGAATCAGGTGAGGGGTAAATTGAAGGACAACCGGGCTCTTCGCCGCCAATGATAGCTCCTGCTCAGTCTCTGCCAGGTGCCGGTGCTTGGGGACGCCGTACGGGCGGACGCTCTCGTTGCACTCGACGAACAAGTAGTCCAATTCCGCTTTCCGCCCCGCGCCGCTCACTCCGCTCAAAGAGTCGGCGATGATGCCGGACGGCTTAATCAACCCCGCCCGAAGCAGGCCCGGCGACGCAATCAACGTCGCATCTTTGATGGCGCCGCGATTCGCTTCCGGCAACCCGTACACCGATTTGGCCAAAAGCTCCTGGGCAGGATGGTCGTGAGTGTAGAATTCCTTGTAAACCTCCGCGCTTTTCAACCGGAAATCGGCGCTGAGGTCGATCACCTGGCAGCCGAGTTCCAACAGCGGGCGGGCAAACTCCGCAGCCACTCCATGCGGCAGCGCGAGGAAGACCACTTGGACTTGCCTGGCGAGCAGTTCGCTCTCCGGCCGGGTGAAGCGAAGATCCTTGGCTCGAGGGTGATTGGCGAACTTCGGGAAAATCTGGCCCAGAGTCTGGCCGGCGTATTGCCGCGAAGTGATGGCAGCCAGCTGCGCGTGCGGATGGTTCAACAACAGGCGCACCAGTTCCTCGCCAGAATAACCCGACGCGCCAATAATGCCGACTTGGACTGTCCTGATGGTGTTCACCAATGCGAATAGCCTTCCTCAGGGGAGATCCCCCGTTTCTACTATCCAAGCAGGAGCGAGGGGACCGCAGCCTTTTATCGTTTGCTGTACTGGAAGCGTTTTCTGGCGCCAGGCTGGCCGTACTTCTTGCGCTCCCTCATGCGTGAGTCACGCGTCAGCAGACCGTCCGCTTTCAACGCAGGCCGAAGCTTCAGGTCCGCTTCGAGCAAGGCCCGGGCGATGCCGTGCCGCACCGCGCCCGCCTGGCCAAACGGCCCGCCACCCGTCACACTGACTTGCACATCAAATTTGGCCGCGGTTTCGGTGAGGGTGAGCGGCTGCGTGACCGTGACACGCTGAGCCTCGGTGGGAAAATAGTTCTCAAACGCGCGTCCGTTAACGGTGATTTTGCCGTTGCCAGCCGCCAGGCGCACCCGGGCCACCGCGGTCTTGCGCCGGCCAGTGCCAAGGAATTCCGGTAGTTTCGTCTCTGCCATAATAAAAAACTTAAATTAGTTCGCTGCTTTTAAAGGCTCGGGCTGTTGCGCCGCGTGCGGGTGTTTGCCGCCTTTGAACACCTTCAGCTTGGTCATCAAAACCCGGCCCAGCCGGTTCTTGGGAACCATGCCCCGCACGGCGTGAGTAATGAGCTTTTCAGGCTGCCGGGCGCGGATCTGGGCCACCGAGGTGTATTTCTCCCCGCCTTTCCAGCCGGAATAAGTCATAAAGAGCTTCTCCGTTTCCTTCTTGCCGGTGACGACGACCTTCTCGGCGTTGATCACCACCACGAAATCCCCGGCATCCAGGTGAGGGGTGTAAACCGGCTTGTTTTTCCCACGCAAAATATCAGCCACCTGCACGGCCAGACGACCGAGCACGGCCCCATCGGCATCGATGACATGCCATTTGCGCTGATCCAAATTAACTTTCGGCAGATACGTTTTCATTAACCAACAATTAAAAGAAGGGAGAACTTAGCAAATTCCTGCCCCGAGTCAACAGCCATTTTAAGGTTTATTCAGATTGTCAACCCGTTCTCTAACCATTATCGTCCGCCCCATGCGAGTTTTAAAACTGATTTGTGCAAATGGTTTCTTGGCAGCCTTCAATGCAGCGGCCGCTGATCCGGCCGCCGCTTTGACCGCCGCCGAGAAAGCGAAGGCGACCCCCATTCAGGATAAGATCATCACTTACTTGATCGAAAACGGCCCGAAACTTCTCGGCGCTTTGGCCATCGTGGTGGCCGGCATGCTGGCCGCCCGATGGGTGGGCCAGCTTGTGATGCGATGGCTTGCCAAACGGGACTTGGAACCGCCCGTGCGCATGCTTTTAACCCGCCTGACCAAGCTGCTGGTCTTCGCCTTCTCGCTCGTGATCGCCCTCGGAACGATGGGCGTTAACATGATGGCGGCGGTCACCGGCATCGGCGTGTTGGGCGTCGGCGTCAGCCTGGCGACGCAGGGCGTGCTGAGCAATTTGGTGGCGGGGTTGACCATCATCTTCACCAAGCCGTTCCGGGTCGGTGAATACGTGGAGATGGTGGGCGTGCAGGGGCAGGTGGAAATGATCGAACTTTTCACCACTACCTTGACCCACGCGGACCGCTCCAAGGTGGTCATTCCGAACCGCAAAATCGTCGGGGAAGTCCTCCATAACTACGGCACGATCCGGCAACTCGACCTGAGCGTGGGCGTGGCCTACGACACCAACCTTCCCGACGCCATCGCCATCCTCCGTGACATTCTCAAACAGAATGCCCGCGTGCTCAAGGACCTGACACCCGGCGTGGGCATCACCATGCTGGCGGATTCCTCAATCAACGTCGCGGTCAAGCCGTGGGTAAAAGTGGCGGACTACGGCGCCGCCGGCGGCGAGATCTACCAGGCGATCCTGGATCGATTCCGAGCGAGCCAAATCGAGATCCCGTATCCTCAGCGCGATATCCGGCTGGTGAATGGGGCCGCGGGCATTGAAGCATTAAAGGGTTAAAGGGTGTTCAACGAAGCCAGGAAAAAATAAACTCACTGAAATCCCTTTCAGTGAGTTTGGCCGGGTTGGCAGCTAAAAGGTGGAAGTGTCCGCGATGATACGCTTTAGCCATGGGAAGTCAATCCAAATCGTAAAAACCTCCAAAAACCCCGGTAAAGAAGGGAAAAAATGGCCGTTTTCAAGGTGAAACTCCATCGAATTAATGGCGAACCTCGACCACGTCTCCGGACTCCAAGAGCGGGTCCTCCTCGCCGCTGAGCAGGCGCTTGGGGCTGATTTTGAACGTCTCCCCCTTGCGGATGATCAGGATGCTGTGAGGATCCCAGATGCCGGCGTATTCGGCGGCCAGGATGCCTTTGGAAAGAGTCAGGCCCTCGGCCCACGGCACACCCGGTTTTCGGACATCCCCGCGGAAATAAACCATGGGGATACTCTGCTGTTGACCCGCCGAGAAAGCAGCCTGAGCCTGCGCCTGTGCTTTGGATTTCGTGGTGCAACCATACGTGCCCAAAAACAAGAGGAGACACAAAGCAGCAATCAACCTCATAAATCGTTCAACAACTCGTTGGCACTTCCTGCAGCACTTCCACACAATGGGGGATGGCCCCGACGACGAAGCCCAAACACTCGACCGCCCCGCTCGGTTTGCCGGGCAGGCAGAGCACGAGCGACTTCTCCACGACCACGGCGAGGTTCCGCGAAAGGATGGCGTTCTTCGTGATCTTCATCGATTCCATCCTCATCACTTCACCAAAACCGGGCAACTCGCGGACAGCAATCTCCCGCACCGCTTCCGGAGTGACATCGCGCAACGCCACGCCAGTTCCGCCGGTCGCGAGAATCAGCGCGCAACCCTTGTTAATCTGCTCGCGAACGGCGCGCTGGATGTCGCGCTTCTCGTCCGGCACGAGCGCCTCGGCCAGGACTTTCCAGCCGTAACCTTCCGCGGCTTTCTTCAATGCCGGGCCGCCGAGATCGTCGTAAAGGCCTTTGGAGGCACGGTCCGATATAGTAATGATGCCTGTGTTTAGTTGCATTTCGTTTTAGAGAGTAGTTTCAGTTCGGTGATGCGCATCTTTTTGTCCGCCGCTTTGCACATATCGTAGATCGTCAAGGCTGCCACGCTCACGGCCGTCAGCGCCTCCATCTCCACGCCGGTCTGCGCCGTGATTTTGGCCGAAGCGGTGATGGCTATGCGGTCGCTGCTGCTCGGGATGGCGAAAGCGATTTCACAGTGGGAGATGGGCAACGGATGGCAAAGCGGGATCAGGTCGCCGGTTTTTTTTGCCGCCATGATCCCGGCGAGCCGCGCCGCCGCCAGCACGTTTCCTTTGGCGATCCGGTTCGATTGGATCAACCGGATGGTCGCCTTTTGCAACCGGATTTCTCCCGAGGCAACGGCCTCGCGGTGAGAAATTGGCTTGGCCGAAACATCCACCATGCTGGCCTCGCCCCGGGCGTCGATATGTGTCAGTCGTTTCATGAAAGTGCTAGAGGGATTTCATCCAATCCTGAATCGCCCCGCGCATCAGTCCGGCCGCAGCGAGCTTTGGCTTTACGAATTTGGGGGTGAACCACGGGAAAGTCCCCAGCAGATCGTTCGTAACGAGAATCTGCCCGTCACAATCGGGACCGGAGCCGATGCCGATGGTAGGAATCGAAATGCTCCCGGTGATTTCACGGGCGACAAGCGGGGTGACCAGTTCCAACACGATGGCAAAGGCGCCCGCGTCAGCCAGAGCTTTGGCATCGGCGAGCAAGCAAGCCCGCTCGCTCTCCGTCTTGCCCTTGATATGGTAGCCGCCTTCTTCCCGCACGCTTTGCGGCAGCATTCCGAGGTGGCCGATGAATGGAATACCAGCAGCGACGATCGCCTTCCCCTGCTCCAGGATCACCCGCCCTCCTTCGGCTTTGACGGCCTCCGCTCCGGCGGCGACCAATCGCCGCGCGCTCAGCGCCGCTGCTTTGGGAGTTTGATACGAATGGAAAGGCAGATCCGCCGCAAGCAGTGCGCGCGGTTTGGCCCGGGCCGCGGCGCGGACATGGTGCTCCATTTCTTCGAGTGTGACGCAGGTGGTGTCTGGATACCCCAGCACGACCATCCCCAGAGAATCCCCAACCAGCAGGAGAGGAACGCTCGCCTCATCGAGCAGCCGGGCAGTAGGATAATCGTAGGCCGTCAACGAGGCGATCTTTTCGCCGCGCCCTTTCATGGCGCGAATCACTTCGGCGGTCACTTTGATCGAATCCATCGTCCCACCATCGCCGGGCCGGTTCGGATCGACAAGCGCAAAGTGGGCTGGACATAAGGACAGCGTTGGAGAGCGGAACCACGAATTTCCCAAGTATGTGGTTTCCTCGCCTTCAACTGCCGGATTCAGGATGAACGACCAATGGACGCGCGCTTTTCGGATTTCGGATTTCGGATTTCGCACCCTCGACGCTCATCGGCCTATGCCAGCAGCAGGCTTTGAGAAATAAACGTCCGCCACGCCCCTGGCCAGGATGGTAGCAATGTTTTGCTCGCCGGAATTGCAGAGGACGATGATCGCGAGTTTGTCGTCAGGAAACCGCTGGAGGCTGGCCGAGAAGCCGGCGGTCGAGCCGCTATGGCCAATGTTCTTCTTCCCTTTGTAATCATCGACCCGCCAGCCAAAGCCGTACGTGGAGAGTTGGCCATTGTTTAACTTGACGGGCGTCCAGAGTTGCTCCCGAGTCGAGCGGTTGAGCAGTTTGTCTGAGTCGAGAGCGGCGTTCCATTTCGCCAGGTCCAGCACGGTGGAAACAAGGGCACCGGCGGAAAAGACATCGGTCAGGTCCGAATCACGGTTGAACAGTTGCTCCCTCTCTTTTTCGTAACCAGAGGCGCGGTTTAGGATAATCGCCTTCTGATCGCGGCTTCGCGCGGAGGTCATCCCCAGCGGACGGAGGATGCGGCGCGAGAGAAACTGCCAGTAGGATTCGCCCGTGACCTTCTCGATGATGAAGCCGAGCAGGTTGTAGCCACTGTTGCAGTAGGCGAATGCCGATCCCGGAGGTGACGCGAGAGGATGCTCGGAAAGTTTGCCGATGAAATCCTTCGCTTTGAGTTGGCGGGAGAATTCGAAGCCGGGCAAGCCGGTGTAGTTTTTGATCCCGGAGGTATGCGTCAGCAAATGCCGCACGGTGATCGGCTTCCAGGATTCCGGCACATCAAAGTGCTTGCCGATGGGATCATCCAGCCCGAGCTTTTTTTCATCC
>WNFM01345446.1_pt1 | contig 11078 bp, 13 predicted proteins | sample 5400271 | NCBI WGS metagenome assembly WNFM01 (sample SAMN13153352, study PRJNA577476) | soil metagenome | isolation source: 60 cm saprolite on Douglas fir-dominated hillslope | place: USA:California | collected 2013-09-17 | reverse complement strand
CACCCTTCGGCGCCTTCACCGTGACGCCGTTCACCTCGACATTGACGAAATCGGTGCTCAAGCGGCCACCGGCTGCGTGGCGCCGACGATGCTGCGCCCGCCATGGTCGATCATGTACTCGAATTCGTGGCGGTAGTGCTTCAGAAAGCTCTGCACCGGCCAGGCGGCGGCATCGCCGAGCGCACAGATCGTGTGCCCTTCGATGCGGTTGGCCACATCGAGCAGGAGCCCCAGGTGCTCGCGGGTCCCCTGCCCGGCCAGGATGCGCAGCAGGGTGCGATTCAGCCAGCCGGTGCCCTCACGGCAGGGCGTGCATTGGCCGCAGGACTCGGCCATGTAGAAGCGCGACAGGCGCTCGAGCGTGCGCACCATGCAAGTGGTTTCATCCATGACGATCACGGCGGCCGAACCGACGCTGGACCCCGCTGCTTTCAGCGAGTCGTAGTCCATGTTGGTCTTCATCATGATTTCGCCCGGGACCACCGGCACCGAGGAACCGCCGGGAATCACCCCCTTGATGTGGCGCGCCTTCCAGATGCCGCCCGCCATGTCGAGCAGGTCGGCGAAAGGGATGCCGAGCGGCACCTCGAAGTTTCCCGGGCGATTCACGTGGCCCGAGACCGAAAAGATGTTCGTGCCGCCCGAGTTCAGCGGCCCGAGGCCCGCGAACCACTGCGGTCCCCTGCGCAGGATGGTCGGGACCGAGGCAAAGCTCTGGCAGTTGTTGATCGTGGTCGGCATGCCATAGAGCCCGAACGCGGCCGGAAACGGCGGCTTGAAGCGCGGCTTGCCCTGCTTGCCTTCGAGCGAGTCGAGCAGCGCGGTTTCTTCACCGCAGATATAGGCCCCCGCGCCGACGAAGGTGTAGATGTCCACGTCGATGCCGGAACCCAGGATGTTCTTGCCCACGAGGCCGGCGGCATAGGCTTCCTTCAGGGCCGCCTCGAAGCGCGGCACCGGTTCACCCAGGAACTCCCCGCGGATGTAGTTGTAGCCCACCGTGGCGCCCATCGCGTAACAGCCAATCGCCATGCCCTCGATCAGCGCGTGCGGGTTGTAGCGCAGGATGTCGCGATCGTGGCAGGTTCCCGGTTCGCTCTCGTCCGAATTGCACACCGCGTACTTCTGCATCGGCGCATTGCGCGGCATGAAGCTCCACTTCACGCCCATCGGAAATGCCGCGCCGCCGCGGCCACGCAATCCGGAAGCCTTGACGGCGTCGATGATCTGCTCGCGCGGCGTCTTGTCGGCCAGGATCTTCTTCCAGGCGTCATAGCCGCCAATGCCCTGATAAACCGGAAGAGTCCAGGAGTGCTCGAGCCCGAGCGGCTCAAAGCACACCAGATTCAGCTTGTCGTCCCATGCACCCATGCTCGGTTCCTGGATGTCCTGCTATTTCAGCTCGTCGAGGATGCGGTCAACCCGCTCGGTGGTCAGATTCTCGTGGTAGGCGTGATCGACCATCATCATCGGCGCGCCGGTGCAGGCGGCCAGGCATTCCTCCTCGCGCTTGAGAAAGAGGCGCCCATCGGCGGTGCTCTCGCCCTGGCGGATCCCCAGGCGCCGCTCAACGTGCGCCACGAGCTCCTCCCCGCCGCGCAGCATGCAGGAGATGTTGGTGCAGATGCTCACATGATGGCGGCCACACGGATGGGTCTCGAACATGGAATAGAAGCTGGCCGCCTCGTAGACCTGGATCGGCGGCAACTGCAGGTGCGCCGCGACCGCGTCCATGAGCGCCGGCGTCAGGTATCCCCGATTCTGTTCCTGCGCCGCGCGCAGCGCCGAGAGCACCGCCGAGCGCTGGCGGCCGGGCGGGAAACGGGCCACCCAGTGATCGATCTCCCGGCGCGTGGCTTCGCTCAGGGTGGTTTCGGGAGCGGCTGGCGCATTCATCAGCGATCGATCTCCCCGAAGACGACATCCTGCGTGCCGATGACCGCGACCACGTCGGCCAGCATGTGTCCTTCGACCATTTCACTGAGCGAGGCGAGATGGGCGAATCCCGGTGCCCGGCACTTGAGCCGGTAGGGCTTGTTGGCCCCGTCGGAGACCAGATAGACGCCGAACTCGCCCTTGGGCGCCTCGACCGCGGCGTAGGTCTCGCCCTCGGGCACGCAGTAGCCCTCGGTCATGAATTTGAAGTGGTGGATGAGCGATTCCATGTCGCCCTTCATCTCTTCGCGCCGCGGCGCGCGCACTTTGCGATCCTCCACGATGATCGGCCCCGGATTGGCGCGCAGCCAGGTGACGCACTGCCCGATGATGCGATTGGCCTGCCGCATCTCCTCGACCCGCACCAGGTAGCGGTCGTAGCAATCCCCATTCCGGCCCACGGGGATGTCGAAATCCATCGCGCCGTAGACCTCGTAGGGCTGTTTCTTGCGCAGGTCCCACTCGACACCCGAGCCGCGCAGCATCGGACCTGTGAATCCCAGCTGTATTGCCCGCTCCGGACCCACGACACCGATGTTGACCGTGCGCTGCTTCCAGATCCGGTTGTCCGTGAGCAGCGTTTCGTACTCGTCCACCCAAGCCGGGAAGCGGCGGGTGAAATCCTCGATGAAATCGAGGGATCCCGCGCGCGCCGCATTGAGCCGGTCGGCGTCTGCCTGCGAACGCCAGCGCGAGGCCTGGTAGCGCGGCATCGCATCCGGTAAATCGCGGTGCACGCCGCCGGGACGGTAATAGGTCGCGTGCATGCGCGTGCCCGAGACGGCTTCGTAGCAGTCCATCAGGTCCTCGCGCTCGCGAAAGCAGAACAGAAAAATGGTCATTGCGCCGATGTCGAGACCGTGGGCCCCGAGCCACATCAGGTGGTTGAGGATGCGGGTGATCTCGTCGAACATCACCCGGATGTACTGCGCGCGCGCCGGCGGCCGGATTCCCAGCAGGTTTTCGATGGCGAGCACGTACGCGTGCTCATTGCACATCATGGAAACGTAGTCGAGCCGGTCCATGTAGCCGATCGACTGGTTGAACGGTTTCGACTCGGCCAGTTTCTCCGTCCCACGGTGCAACAGTCCGATGTGCGGGTCGGCCTTCTGGATGACCTCGCCATCCATCTCCAGCACCAGGCGCAACACGCCGTGTGCCGCCGGGTGCTGCGGCCCGAAATTCATGGTCAGGTTGCGCAGCTCAGCCACGCGGACCTCCCGCCGGGGCGCTTTTGAGCGCCTCCTCGTAACGGTTGTCGTGGCGGACCACGCGCGGCACCAGGGTGCGCGGCTCTATGGAGACCGGCTCGTACACCACCCGCTTGCGCTCGGCGTCGTAGCGCACCTCGACATTGCCGATCAGCGGGAAGTCCTTGCGGAAGGGGTGGCCGATGAAGCCGTAGTCGGTCAACAGGCGGCGCAGGTCCGGATGGTTGCGGAACAGGATCCCGAACAGGTCGAAGGCTTCGCGCTCGAACCAGTTGGCGCTGGCCCAGATGCCGGTCACCGAGTCGACCGCCGGATCCTCCTCGCCCTCGCACCAGGCGCGCAGGCGCAATCGCCGGTTGTGGGTGAGCGACAGCAGTTGATACACGACGGCAAAGCGGCGCTGGTCACGCAGGGTGTGCCCCGCGGCCTCATTGACGCCGCGGCTGAATCCGCTACCGCTCGCCTCTTCGGTCTGCCACTCGCTCCGTCCGTAGTCGAGATAATCGACTCCGGCCACGTCGATCAGCAGATCGAATTTCAGGCTGGGCGCATCGCGCAGCTGGAGGGCCACCGCGAGCAGTTCGGCGGTGGGCACCTCGGCGGTGATTTCATCGTTCGCGCTGTCGTGCAGCACGAGACGCGCACCGCATACCAGGCGCAGCTCATCCGCCAGCCTCTCGCTTGCCGCACTCATAGGTGTGGACGGACCTTAGGCCGCCGCCCCGGCGCCGCCGTGACGGTCAATCTTGCGCTGCAGCTGGATGATGCCGTACAGCAGCGCTTCCGCGGTGGGCGGGCAGCCGGGCACATACACGTCCACCGGGACGATACGATCGCAGCCGCGCACCACGGCATAGGAATAATGGTAATAGCCGCCGCCATTGGCGCAGGAACCCATCGATATCACCCAGCGCGGCTCGGGCATCTGGTCATAGACCTTGCGCAGCGCGGGCGCCATCTTGTTGACCAGGGTGCCGGCGACGATCATCACATCCGACTGGCGGGGACTGGGCCGGAATACGACACCAAAGCGGTCCAGGTCGTAGCGCGAAGCGCCCGCGTGCATCATTTCCACCGCGCAGCACGCCAGCCCGAACGTCATGGGCCACAGCGACCCGGTGCGCGCCCAGCTCACCAGGCTGTCGAGCTGGGTGGTAACAAAGCCCCGCTGCGCGTAGTGCTCGGCGGCGGCCTGCGCGTCTAGTCCCACTCCAGTGCCCCCTTCTTCCATTCGTAAATGAACCCGACCACGAGCACGGCCAGGAAGATGCCCATCACACCCAGGCCAAAACGGCCGGTGGCGTTGAGCGAAACCGCCCACGGGAACAGGAACGCGATCTCCAGATCAAAGACGATGAACAGGATGGCGACCAGGTAATAGCGCACATCGAAGCGGCCGCGGTTGTCTTCGAAGGCGTCGAAGCCGCATTCATAGGCCGAGAGCTTTTCGGCATCATTGCGATAGCGGGCGCCCAGGCGGCCGAAGATGGCGCCGAGGCCCAGTAACACCGCCGCCAGCAGCGTCGCCAGGCTCAGAAAGATCAGTACCGGAAGATAGTTCTCGAGCATCCCCTGCCACTCTGGTGTCAGATGCGGCAATTCTACGAGAGAATTGGTGCCGACGGGGAGATTCGAACTCCCACACCTTGCGGCGCTAGCCCCTCAAGCTAGTGTGTCTACCAGTTCCACCACGTCGGCAAAGGCTCTTAAAGACCCGTGGCCTGCACCTATTGCGCGGGCTTGGCGGGTGCAGCCGGCGTCGCGGTGCCGGCCGGGGCGGGCGCACCGCTCGGCGCCGGCGTGTGGGTCACAGGGGCATTCGCGGGCGGATTCGCGGGCTGCTGCGACAGGCGCTCGAGCACGCTCGAGGGCGGCGCCGCGCTGCGTGATCCCACGTAGGTCAGCGACAGACTCGTGATCATGAAGACGCCAGCGAGGATCGCCGTGGTGCGCGACAGGGCCGTGCCCGCGCCGCGCGCGCCGAAGACCGTCCCGGACGCTCCGGCCCCGAAGCCAGCCCCTGCGTCCGCGCCCTTGCCGCGCTGCAGTAGCACCAGGAGGACGATGCTGACCGCCGTAAAAAAATGAACGACCATTAAAGTAGTGTGCAACATGATCTTGAGTGAACCTGCCTGTTTTGGCCGCTACGCGGCCGCGACTATTGCCAGAAATTCATCGGCCTTGAGCGAGGCGCCGCCGATCAGCCCGCCATCGACGTCGGGCATGGCGAATATGTCCCGCGCATTTCCGGCCTTGACACTGCCGCCATACAGAATGCGCAGCCCCGCCGCGATTTTAGCATCCCCCGCCGCGACGCGCTGGCGTATGAAGGCGTGCACTTCCTGCGCCTGCTCCGGTGTCGCCGTGCGGCCGGTGCCGATGGCCCAGACCGGTTCATAGGCGATGACCGCGCCGCCCAGGGCCTGGACGCCGCTGAGCTGCGTGACCGCTTCGAGCTGCGAGCCGACGATCCCTTCGGTACGCCCGGCTTCGCGATCCGAGAGCTGCTCGCCCACGCACAGGATCGGGATCAGCCCGGCGCTTAAGGCCGCGGCAAATTTGCGTGCCACCAGGGCGCTGCTCTCGCCAAACAGGCTGCGCCGCTCGGAATGGCCGACGAGCGCATAGGTGCAGCCCACGTCCTTGAGCATGGCGCCAGACACCTCGCCGGTATAGGCACCGACGGCCTCGGCACACAGATCCTGCGCCCCCAGCGCCACGCTGCCCCCGCGCAACACACGCCAGGTATCGTGCAGGTAGACGTGCGGCGGGCAGATCACGCAGCTCATCCGCTCGCTGGTCACGCCCGCGACGATCGCCTCGATCAGGGGCGTATTCGCGGCGCGCGAGCCGTGCATTTTCCAGTTGCCGGCTACGATTTTCCGTCGCATGAATCTGACCCTAGCCTTGAAGGCCCCGGGGTTTGGGGCGCGCGATCATAGCCACGCTCCCCGTCCAGTGCAACGCCGTCAGGGGGCGTTGCGCACCGCGTCCGCCAGGCGCTCCGCGCACTGCCGCGCCGCAGGCTCCTCCTGCGCCTCGACCATGACGCGGATCAGCGGTTCGGTGCCCGAGGCGCGCAGTACGATGCGCCCGCGTTGGCCCAGCTCGGCCGTCAGTTCCCGCAGCAGCGTCGCAATCGCCGGCACACCCATGGGATCAAAACGCTGCGCCACACGCACGTTGAGCATGACCTGCGGCAGACGCGTCATCCCGGCCGCGAGCTCGGCCAGCGGCTTGCGCTCCTGCTGCATGATGGCGAGCACCTGCAACGCGCTGACCAGCCCATCGCCAGTCGTGGTGCGATCGAGGCAGAGGATGTGACCGGAAGTCTCGCCGCCGAGGACCCCGCCCGTTTCGCGCAGCCGCGCCAGCACATACCGGTCACCGACCGCGGCGCGCTCGAATGCGATGCCCTGGCGCTGCAGCGCGAGTTCGAGTCCGAGATTGCTCATCAACGTGCCGACCACCGGGCCCGGCAGCTGTCCGCACGCATGACGCGCCTTGGCAATCACGTAGATCAGCTGATCGCCATCGACGATGCGCCCGAGGTGATCGACCATCAGCAGGCGATCGCCGTCGCCATCCAGGGCGATGCCGACCTGGGCGTGCACACCGGGCACGGTCAGCTGCAGCAATTCGGGGGCCATCGAGCCACAGCCGACATTGATGTTGCGGCCGTTCGGCGTAGAGCCGATGGGCACGATCTCTGCTCCCAGGTCCGCCAGCGTGCGCGGCGCGACCTTGTAGGCCGCGCCGTTGGCGCAATCGACGACGATCTTGAGCCCGGCCAGGTCGACGCCGGGCGGCAGGGTGCTGCGGCAAAACTCCTGGTACAGGTTGCGCGAAGCGTCCACCCGGCGTGCCCGCCCGAGCTCCGCGGAGGCACGGGTCAGCGGCTCCCCGGCGAGTTCCGTCTCAATCTGCTCCTCGAGCTCATCCGAGAGTTTGCCGCCGTTGCTGTCGAAAAACTTGATCCCGTTGTCCTCGAACAGGTTGTGGGAGGCGCTGATCACCACACCGAGATTGCAGCCGAGGCGGTGGGTCATGTAGGCAATGCCTGGCGTGGGCAGTGGACCCATCATCAATACGTTCACGCCCGCCGCCACGAACCCGGCTTCCAGGGCCGACTCGAACATATAACCCGACAGCCGGGTGTCCTTCCCGATCAGCACGCTGCCACCCCGAGGGGCCAGCACGCGCGCTGCAGCGCTCGCCAGGCGCAGCGCGAAGTCCACCGTCATGGGGTGCTCGCCGACGCGCCCGCGGATGCCATCCGTGCCGAAGTAAACCCTTGCCAAGTTGTGGTCCTTCAGTTTCTCAGCGCCGCGGCCACGCGCACGGCATCGACGGTCTCGGCCACATCGTGCGCCCGCACGATCCGCGCGCCGTTGAGCACCGCCACGGTGGCCAGTGCCAGGCTTCCGGCCAGGCGTTCGCCGCCGTCCCTGCCCGTCAGTGTCTTGAGCCAGGACTTGCGTGACAGCCCCACGAGCAACGGCCGCCCGAGATCGAGCAGGCTACCGAGCCCGCGCAGCAGTTCCAGATTATGAACCGGAAGCTTGCCAAAGCCGAACCCGGGATCCAGGCACAGTCGTTCCGGCTCCACACCGGCGGCCACGCAGCTGGCCAGACGCGCGGCCAGCAAGGCGCGCACCTCGCCGACGACGTCCGCAAAATGCACCGCCAGCTGCATGGTCGCGGGCTCGCCGCGCATGTGCATCAGGCAGGCCGCGGCGCCGCTCCGGGCCACGGCCTGCAGGGCTCCGGGTTGCTGCAGGGCGCGCACATCGTTGACCATGCCCGCGCCCTCCGCCACGGCCTGCTCGATGACCTCGGGGCGGCTGGTGTCCACCGAGACCAGCGTCCGGGTGGAGGCGGCAAGGGCCCGCACCACGGGAATGACACGCCGGAGCTCTTCTTCCACGGGAACCGGCGCCGCGCCGGGGCGCGTGGATTCACCGCCGATGTCAATGATCGCGGCACCGGCCGCGATCATGCGCTGCGCATGCTCGAGGGCGACGCCAGGCTCGAGGAACCGGCCGCCGTCGGAGAATGAATCGGGCGTGATATTGAGCACGCCCATGACGACCGGCGTTGCCAGATCGAGCTCGCCGCGCGCGTGCCGCAGGACATCGCGGCCCGGGATGGGACCGTTCTTCAGTGCTGGCCCGCCGGGTTCCCGATCGGTGCCTGGGGTCGATCGGCGGTCTCGGCCGGTACCGGCTTGCCACCGTTCCCACCGCCCCCGGCGTCATCCCAGCCCTCGGGGGGCTTGGGCTCGCGGCCGGCCATGATGTCCTTGATCTGCCCCTCATCGATGGTTTCGTACTTGATCAGTGCGCCGGCCATCGCATGGAGCTTGTCCAGATTCGTCTGCAGGATCTCGCGCGCGTGACCGTAGTTGGTGTCGATGACGCGGCGCACTTCTTCCTCGATCTCGTGGGCGGTCTTCTCCGACACCTTCTTGTGCTGCGTCACGCTGCGGCCGAGGAACACTTCGCCCTCGTCCTCGGCATAGGTCAGCGGCCCCAGCCGATCGGAAAGGCCCCACTTGGTCACCATGTTGCGCGCCAGTTCCGTGGCCCGCTCGATGTCATTCGACGCCCCGGTCGTGACGCCGTCGGCGCCGAATATCAGTTCCTCGGCAACGCGGCCGCCGAACATCGAGGCGATGCGGCTCTCCAGCTGGCGCCGGTTGGTGCTGTAACGGTCGCCTTCCGGCAGATACCAGGTCAGGCCCAGCGCCCGGCCGCGCGGGATGATCGTGACCTTGTAGACCGGGTCATGTTCCGGAACGATCCAGCCTACGATCGCGTGGCCGGCCTCGTGGTACGCCGTCATTTTCTTCTCGTGATCCGACATCACCAGAGAGCGCCGTTCCGCACCCATGTAGATCTTGTCCTTGGCACGCTCGAATTCCACCATCGACACGACCTTGCGGTTGGATCGCGCCGCGAACAGCGCGGCCTCGTTCGCCAGGTTGGCCAGATCGGCACCGGAAAACCCCGGTGTGCCGCGTGCAATCAGCGAGGGCTTGACGTCGTCCGCCAACGGGAGCTTGCGCATGTGGACGCGCAGGATCTGCTCGCGACCGCGCACATCGGGGAGCGGTACGATCACCTGGCGATCGAACCGGCCTGGGCGCAGCAGCGCCGGGTCCAGCACATCCGGACGGTTGGTGGCAGCAATCACGATGATGCCTTCATTGCCCTCGAAGCCGTCCATCTCCACCAGCAGCTGGTTGAGCGTCTGTTCGCGCTCGTCATGCCCACCGCCCAGGCCCGCCCCACGATGGCGGCCCACGGCGTCAATCTCATCGATGAATATGATGCAGGGGGCGTGCTTCTTCGCCTGCTCGAACATGTCGCGCACGCGCGAGGCGCCGACGCCCACGAACATTTCCACGAAATCGGACCCCGAGATCGTGAAGAACGGCACCTTGGCTTCACCGGCGATGGCGCGGGCCAGCAGGGTCTTGCCGGTGCCCGGGTTGCCCACCATCAGCACGCCCTTGGGGATCTTGCCCCCAAGCTTCTGGAACTTGCCCGGGTCCTTGAGGAAGTCGACGATCTCGCTGACTTCCTGCTTGGCCTCATCGACTCCCGCGACGTCGGCAAAGGTGACGTTGACCTGGTCTTCGCCGAGCAGCCGCGCCCGGCTCTTGCCAAAGCTCATGGCCCCGCGGCCACCGCCCGCGCCCTGCATCTGCCGCAGCATGTAGACGAACACCAGGATCAGGACCAGCGCCGGGGCCATCTGCAGCAGCAGCTGCGCCCAGAAGCTCGGCGGCGGCGGCGGCCGGCCTTCGATGCCCACATTGGCCTTGGTCAGATCGCCGATCAGCCAGGTGTAGTTGTTCTCCGGGTTGTAGGCTTCGAATTTCGTCTTGTCCTTGCGCACCCCATAGATGGTGTCGCCCTGCAGCACCACACTGTCGACCCGGCCCTCATGGACCTCGGTCAGGAAGGAGGAATAGCGCACCTTCTCCGGCTCGCCGGTGGGCGGCGAGAACTTGGTGAGCACCGCGACCAGGACCAGGGCGATGACCGCCCACAGCAGGATGTTTTTGATCGTGTCGTTCAATTCTTAAGGCTCCAGTCGGATCACGCTACACCAGTCGCAAGCTATTGGCCAGCAAGTAGATCTCCGCGCTGCGCGCCCGGGAGGCGGCGGGCTTGAGAAACCTCACGGTCTTGAATTGCCGGCGCGCGGCCACGGTCAGCTCCTGGAAGCCGCTACCCTGAAAGACCTTGATGAGGGCGCCGCCCCCCGGTTTCAATACTCGACCGGCCATTTCCAGAGCGAGCTCCGACAGGTGCATCGCGCGCGGCTGATCGATCACATCCATGCCGGTCAGGTTGGGTGCCATATCGGACAGCAGGACGTCCACCGCGCGCTCGCCCGCCAGGGCCAGCAGCTGCGCGAACACCGGCTCATCCCGGAAGTCGCCCTGCACGAAGTCCACGCCTGCCAGCGCGTCCATCGCCAGGACATCGCTGGCGATGACCTTGCCCTTGTGTCCCACCTTGGTGCGCGCGTACTGGCTCCAGGCGCCCGGCGCCGCACCCAGATCGAGCACCGTCATGCCCGGACGGAGCAGGCGCTCCTTGCGATCCGCCTCCTCCAGCTTGTAGACCGCGCGCGAACGCCACCCCTCCGCCTGCGCCCGGCGCACGAAGGGATCGGAAAAGTGTTCCTGCAGCCAGCGGCCGCTGCTGGGTGTCCGGCGGCTCATGCGCCGCGCGCGGCCCCGGCCCGCTTTCGTGGATAATCGCGCGCATGGCGCTCAGCGAAAAACAGCTCCGCTACCTGCGCGGCAAGGCGCACGCCCTCAAGCCCGTGATCCTGCTCGGGCAGAAAGGCCTGACGGACAACGTCGTGGCGGAAACGCTGCAGGCGCTGCGCGTCCACGAACTGATCAAGGTACGG
>WNFM01182157.1_pt1 | contig 11078 bp, 16 predicted proteins | sample 5400271 | NCBI WGS metagenome assembly WNFM01 (sample SAMN13153352, study PRJNA577476) | soil metagenome | isolation source: 60 cm saprolite on Douglas fir-dominated hillslope | place: USA:California | collected 2013-09-17 | reverse complement strand
TCTAACTAAGAACGGAGACGCATGACATTCAGTTTTTTTCTAGCGTGGTCGTGGTTTGGGCATGGTCAGTTGACGCAGATCGCGCTTGGCTATGGCATCTCCCAGTTCGTCGCATTGGGTAAGACTTTCGTTCTCCAGCGCCTGCGTCAGTTTGAAGCGATCCAATCAGCGATTGAAACTGACGCCTTGGGCAGTCCAGGCTTTCCTCCGACAGAAAATGAGGTGAACAAATTCCTGGAAGAACTGGAGCATCAACCTCCCACCAGCGTGGAAAGACAGCTCGTTCGCCTATTTAGCGCGCTTCCCAGTTGGGTGCAGGAAGAAGACATTCATCGTGGAAACATCCCGGGAATAGGCGAGAGCCTGGAAAAGGACAGCCAGGTGAGGCATTATATGCGCAGCTACCGGTCCACCACCGCGCTGGAGGCCCATCAGAAGTCCAGGCTCTACATCTGGAGCCAATCTCTATTGGGCGTGGTTCGGCATGCGCAAAGGCGTCTACCACCAAGCGAAGTGGTACGACTTCATCAACGACCCGACCCTGGATGATTTCGACGGAGGAGTTAAGCAGCTGGCGAGCGCTCTACACACGATAGAGGACTCTTATGCTCCGGGTCACACCAAACGCACGCCTGGCATCGGAACAATTACGGACATCTATTATTGGCCCGACACGAAAGATGGGGACAAGACCAAGGGTATACCGAGTCACACGGAGTTAGATAACCCTGGCAACCCCATGTCCACCGAATACTATGCCATGGCGAAGAAGGCGGCAGGAGCTTTCATCCTCTGTGTGTTGAGCAACTTGGACCAGGACCAGAGCGCGTACGTTACGGATTGTGGCAATAAACTGAATACGTGCCTGCATGCTCAATTTTAAGGTGGGCGACGCGTCGGTTCATTTTGCATTGCGTTGGAACCTTTTACAAAAAGCACCGACGAAGACGATGAGAATAGAGATGAGATGAACATCGGCGCGATGTCCACGACCGATCGCTTGGCGGAGGTGCTCAGACGGTCGAAAAAGAATTTCGGACCCAATATCGGCAATGCAATCGACTCGCTATTATCGCCGACCAATCTAGCCATCATGGCTGGCGTGCTGGTTGTGTGGGCCGGGTCTCACTTTTTTGGCGTAGGCGAGATCGTCGACGTCTTACTCCTGGTGGTCGGAGCATTCACAATTGGCTGGTCGATCACGGACGTCGCCGGCGATCTGTACGATTTCGCCAATCTAACCATGAACGCCACGTGCGAAGCTGACTTGGAGCGAGCGGCGCAGGCGTTTAGTCACGCCGTTTTAGCTGGCATAACCGTCATCATGGCGATCCTGCTGCGCAAAAGCGTGAAAGAGATCCAGGTCGCACGCGGGGCGAACGTCTTGGACGCGATGCGGCCCCGTGACCCAGGCCTCCCGCGAGTCGGCATGGACCCCGAAGCTGGACGGTTATGGAGCAGACCCGGCATCCAGAGCGACCCGTCGCTTCCTGCGGGTGAAGGTTCGACGTCGCCCTTCGGCGAGGTCCGCCTTTCTCCCGCAGGGTCGGCCACTGAACAAGCTCTAGTCCGGGCGCATGAGCTTGTGCATCGGTTTCTTACGCCTCGGTTCGGCGTTCTGCGAACGTTTCGCGTCCAACTTGGGATGTCGGCGTACCTGCGATCGGCGCTCCTCCAATATCTGGAGGAAGCGATCGCCGAGACGGTCGCTCAACTCCGGGTGAATGGTTTCAGCGGGCTGTTGGAGGGCATAAAATTTCCCGTTGCTAATGGATACGTCTCCATCAACAATCTGATGTCGGAAGGTGCAGCGATTGGAACAATCGCCGCCGAGACCCAATTCTTCTCGGTCCAGTTCATTCCCACGGCGCCCGACCCCGACGTCACAAATGTTTGCCAGTGAAGAAGCCCGATGCCGTCCTTAGCGTTCACCTGATCGAGTGTGCCCGAAGTTTGGCCAAAGAACGCGGGTGGACATGGCATGATCCCGTCGACATAACCGCAGCCGTGCATAGTGGAGAACCGGTCTGGGTGCTCCGCACCAACGTTTTAATGCGCGGCCAGAATATCCGAGTCATCCTGCGACAGTCAGACCATACGGTCCTGCACGCAGGGTATCTCCCGCGTTGAGAATGCCGCGAACTCGAAAAGAACGGCAGTACATTTCCTTCACGGTAGCGAAGCCTCCCGCACACCGACCCTAGTCTGGCTTCTAATCTTCTAACCGCCCGGGCCTTGTCTTTTTCCGAGGCGTCTCACAATCGGGATGCAGTCGTCCCAGAATCGACGCAGGAATCGCTCAAGACACCGACGCTGCCCCAGGGTCCTCCCTGGGAGGAATCATTTGGCACCGTTCATGCTTGGTAACTATCGACCGGACGATCCTCGACCCAAAAACCTCGATCGACCCGGTCGCACCAACCAACGTGGTTTCATCTAGGTTTAACGACCTAGCTAACCACAAAGTAACAACATATTCATAATACGTTTCTAGTTTATGGCAGTCGATTATTTCTTAAAATTAGATGGCATCGAGGGAGAATCAAAGGATAGCAAACATCAAAACGAGATCGAAATAGGTTCCTTCTCGTTCGGCGCAACCCAAAGCGGTAGCTTCAGCGCAATGGGTGGTGGTGGTAGTGGCAAAGTCAGTATGCAGGATTTCCATTTCACGATCCCAACCCAAAAGGCTAGCCCGAAGCTATTGCTGAACTGCGCTACCGGTAATCACATTCCGAAAGGGATCCTTACCTGTCGGAAAGCCGGAAAAGAGCAACAAGAATTTCTGAAATATACCTTCAGTGATCTGCTGGTCTCCTCGTTCCAGACCGGCGGTAGCAGCGAGACTCCGATGGACCAGGTTTCGCTTAACTTCGCCAAGATTGAGGTCGAGTACAAGGAACAGAAAGCCGATGGAACGCTCGGTGGCTCGATCAAGGCAGGTTATGACCTCAAGCAGATGAAGGAAGTTTGATCTGGTTCTCTTCGAAGCGTGGCCGGAAAGGTTTGTCCAAAAAATTGCCCCTCCGGCCGCGGGACTCGAACCCAAATGAATATTGACTCGCTATGAAACTCTCGGCTGATGATCAGACCAATTTTCCGAAGTTGACCTACTACCTGAGGCATGATTTCCCGCTACTCATCGGTAATTCGATTATTACGTCGAACCTCCGTAAGTTTGGTTCGCTCAACCTCTCTCAGGCTAGAAGCGCGCTGATGTGGGACACCGAACCATTGGTAGTTATCACCGATTTGGATAACGGCCAATGTGGCGTACCGGCGGCTTTCGGCTGCACTAGTGATAGCACCCAAATCGAAATTGACGATGACGTCGTCAATGAATTCGAGCAGAACGCCAACGCTAATCTCCGGCTGACCGCGTTTGGTCGTCATGTCTTTCTCACCGGGGTAACGCTTCTCCACGAGATGTGTCACTGGGGAAACTTCCTCAATGGTGTAACGGAGAGCGACGGTGATGCTGGAGAGAAGTTCGAAAATGCCGTCTACGGTGGTACAGTAGACTAGATTATCGAACTGTTGCGTAACCTAGGTTAAAGGTCTCCAACATCGGACGCGGGTCGGCTTCTCGACGGTAGCGGTCCGAGTGTACTACCAGGGCTGAAAAAGATTGACTGGGGCAACCGTTTCATTCGGAATCAAGGACCGGTCCAAAGAGCCCTTAACCTATGATCAGAGACGAGTTTACCAAGCTTGAAAAGCGAAAACTGCTAGAAATTAATGCCGAGATGGTAAAGGCCAGATGGCCGAAATGCTTTGAGGACTCGGTACCGCATTACGTCTGTGAAAGTTGTGGCTTTGTTAGCGATCAGTCGGGAGCGTTTGAGATTGACCATGTTTGGCCATGCAATCTGGGCGGAACAAGCAATCGGTGGATAAGCTCGCTGAGGCTGTATGAGCGAATCGTAGCAGGAGATGCCCGAGCTATTTATGAGCACGGCATAAATGCAGAGGTACTGTGTCGTGGGTGCAATCGAAGTAAAGGAAAGAAGCAGTTCGTCCCGCGCACGCAGAAAGCCTACGCGATCCAGCACGCGGCGTTGGATCGGAACCCGGACCATATTTACTCTGGCCCGCCAGAATTGAATGACCTCTAGCTTAGCTCGGATGGTGCGACTATTCCCGGTCAGTACGTTGGCCAACGGGCATTAACGTCATCGCAGTAGACGGACATAGACCACGTCGACGCCTGTGGCTCATCGAGATTTCGCGTGGCAGTAAGATTGGCGGTGAACATGAAAGATCCAACTGCAAATGACGGAGGCTCGTCAACAAACAGCACGATTCCTTGTGGGATATGTCCGATAGCTCTCTGCATGTCCAAGAAGACTTGTTCTATGCGGGTTATTTGCGGAAGGGGATTAGTCGTCTTACGAACGTGAAAATGCCGTTCCACTTTTTCCAGGGCAGCATTAGAGAAGTCTGAAATCGAGGGCAGCGATGAAGGGATGCCCGTTAGTAGGGGGCTCGTTTTCGCGAGTGTGAGTGCGGCCACTCGGGCCCGATGAGCTGCAAATTGCTGCGCGGGAGTGGCAGATGCGCCAGGTCCTTGTCTAAGACGCTTGATGGTCGGACCGTCCTTGTCGATGATGCCGTCTGGCAAAAACGGCAAAAGGTCGTCTTTCCATTTCTTCTGGAAGTCCAGGATGGCCCCCTTCGTCAAGCGACCGCAGATCCCGTCCGGCACGAGCGGAGGCGATGGTCCACCACGTTTCATGGTTCGACCCGGTTGACGACTATATTAAGACAAGTAAATCGGCTCGAGTAACAAGTGCCTTCTCCTCCCGCGTATGTGCGATAGGAAACCGAGACCGGTTAGGCTAAGCGCCTTCATACCAAGGGAAAACTATGGTCGAAGAGGCTGAGGGAGGTCAAGCGCTTGGTCGCGGTAAACTTCTAACCGCTCCTCTGGTTCGTAGCGTGAACCAAGTTGGTAACAAAGCATGGACTGCCGAAGTGGACATTCCGATCCGGAAGAATACTTTCGTCAAGATGGACGCGATTTTACCAGTGACTCCCGCGACGCTTCAGGACCCGTCAACTTCGACACACGACGAGTTGATCAGGCAAGCTTTGGAAGCGAGCCGATTGTCGCTTCGATGGGTCCAGTGGAGACTTGGTCTCCTCCAACAGACCATCAAGGACTCTGATCGGTTAGAAGCAAAGGCGCAGATCATTGCTCTGGCTTCTCTTGGGACCAACTTCTCCCGCGATATCGCAGTGCTATCTGACAAGCTCCGAACCAGTCGAGACCCTTTATCGTCAGGATTTCGACGGGCGTTGGAGAAGGCTTTGCAACTTATCCGGAGAAATCTCTACGAGGAAAGCTTGATAATCGATGAAGGCACCGCGGGTAGGTGTGATCCCAAACTGTGGGGGGGCGCAATGCCTTTCGCGGCGGCAGCGCCTTGGGATCCTGAGCCCCGCGTCAGCGTCTGCGCAGCATGGTTCCCGATGAACCAGAACCTGCATAGAGATGTAATCACACACGAATTTTTCCACCTCATAGGTCTGACTGACAAGCCAATCATCGTAAACACTTCTGACGCTTTAGATGACGCCGACACGATGGCCCAACTCGTTGCCTACATCCATGACCGAACGCGATGGGAAGATTCTAGCGGACTATCAAAACCGGCTGTCATCTATCCAGCGCCTTGAATTGTTACGGAGAAGAACGGGCGTCAAAGAGAACGAATCAAATCAGTCTCGGAAATGCTTTATATAATCGGGAGTGTCCTCGTCACCCGTGTCGCGATACCACAGATACCACGCCCACCGCCGGATGGACTCCAGTTGCCTAACTACCGCTGCACCTGGACAGGCGTGGTCGCCAATATGAAACATCCGGTGATATCCCAATCCCGGTTCGGCGCTGTTCCTCGCTAGTGCGAACGGAACGTCATGATTGTCGTGCAGCCATTCAAGGATCAACGCACATCCGAATAATTGTCCCTCGGTCAACTGTTCACCGAGTTTTGCAACGTTTTCAACGCTTATCCAGTGAGAGTCATTGGTGCCGCCGTCAATAGCCCACGCTCGGTCGCCGGTATCGACGAACTGCCAGATAGAGCCTTGCTTGTCGATGCCGAAGTGAGCGGAAGCTCGCTTTGCCGGCCTGTTGAAATCATCATGAACAATTGACAGCCCGCCATGGCCGTCAGTGATGTGGACCACGAGGCCCCTTATCGTTTGCATCAAACCCGGGTTGAAGCCCACACTGATCGGACTCCAAAATGCAAAGTCGAGTTGCGACATAATAATATCGTCTTCGGATGCTGTAAAGGTTCTAACCTAACAAAAGGAGACCTCTTTCTGATACATCGTCTGCCCAGTCGGGAAAACTCCAGCGGACTGTCAAAACCGACCGCAGTGTATCGTGCCTTGAGTTGTTAACAAAGAAGTTTCCGTTGCGATTAGACGCGCAAGCAGATTAGTTTTACGCTGCATCCGGTCGAATTTCATTCTATGTCCCACAATCGCCGGCAACAGCTTATCGGCCTCGACAAACCTGCCACCGGACCTCTTTCTTCGGCAGCGAATCCTAAGATTCTCCTGCGTGAGCAGGCTTCGACTCACGAACATCACCGGTTGGAGACAGTCGCGGAGGCGATGGCTTTGGTCGGCGTATTGACCTTCCAGAAGGCACTTTCAGGCCGGGAGACGGTGAGGGTTGGAGGTGCCATCTTTCAGTTCGGCCGCGGAGTGCTTAGTGACAATACCGTGGCGGCACATTGTCTACCGGGCCAACTCGAATTCAATTCCCTTCCGCTGCACACGATGCCAAACTGGAACCAAGCTTTTCTTAAAGAGCGCGGTCTCAAACCGCTCGCACTCTCCAGTAAACTTCGCAACGTGAGCGCTCGCACTGATGCGGTAGACCGGATCGTGAACGATACCGACAATCTGATTGAAATCATGCGCAACGGACGCGGTCTGAAGCCCGCTATGCAACACACGGTTTACGGGTTGATGGGACAGTTCTTGCGCCGAAAACCTGCGAGCTGGCCAGCGGTCGAGGAATTGGTTCGGGAGAGCATGAATTACTACCGGCTCACCGCTGGTTATGTGTGTGAAGAACGTCTCGATGATCTGACCAAAACGGCAAAATTCGCTAATTCCAACTCGGAGCTCCAATCCGTCGATTACCAGGTTACCGTCGCAGAAAAATATCTTGAGGTTATGCAAGACGCATCCTTTGTCCCCGGACCGACGACTTTGACCGGGTTCCTTTGGCTCGTGAAGGATGTGATCGCAGATTACCGTTATTGATACCACGAAAACCTTGTGAATTGTCCTTCGATTTCGCAGAATCAGAGAAGCTTATGCATCTGCCTGAATTATTGGCTTGGTCCTGGACCGGCCACGGGGCGCTTACGACCGCGGCCGTTTCCATGGCCATTTCGCAGTTCGTTACGTTGGGTAAATCTTTTTTGGAGAAGCGCTTCGTTGAGATCTATAAAGTTTGGCAAGGCTCTCCCGGAAAGACTTCGGCGCAAGACTGTTTGCAGGAGATGATGGCGATCCTCCCGGAGATCGTTCAAGAAGAGGATATTCATCCGGCTAACATCCCAGTTATCGGCGAGACGCTCAATCCCAAGAGCGGTCAGGTTAGACATTTCATGCGGAGTTCCGCAAGCGTGAGCAGCCTGGAAGCTTATAACATGTCGAAGGCCTACATCATTCAGCACCTTACCGGCGCCTGGAGGAAGTACCGCGAGGCGGTAAATTATCAGGACAAATGGTATGACGTCCTTAATAGTTCTTCCTCAATCTTTTGGCAGGGCAACTACGAAGTGGGGAAGGCGTTACATACCATTGAGGATTCGTATGCCCCCGGCCACGTTACCCGCAAGCCAGGCTCAGGTTTCATCGTTCAGGTAAATATCTGGGACGCCGAGAATAAAAACCCGGATCCCGCTAGAGACTGGCCTGGCCATGAGGCACTCGATAATCCGAACAACGAAAAATCTCGCGAATTCTTCGCAAAGGCAAAGGAAGCGAGCGCGACTCTGATTGTGTGCGTTCTGGCAAATCTCGACCAGGATGAGCCGGCTTTCACGAAAGATGTGAGAGACTCCTTCGAAAAGTATTTTCATCTTGGTCTGGCATTTGAAAATGACCCCAGCGATTTAATGCAGAAAACAGATACTCTTCCGGCGTAGGTTCGTTCCGGAGGATTCTTTTCGCAGCAAGCCGGGTGTCGCTTCGCTCTGGTCAGCTTTCTTAACGCAGATCATAAAAAGGTAGTATTCTGGGCAACCTTCCTTCCTAAGGCAGGCGCCATTAGCGCTTTGTTCCTTTGAGTGAGATTAGTGTTCTCAAAGACAACTGCTGATGCTAACCCACCTCCTCCAACTGCGTGTAAGTTATTGCCCATATTCAAAAGATTATGCATGGCCTCATGAAATGCCAAGCGGCCCAATCCTGCCGCAGAGTCGTTGAATATTGTCCCTCCCGATATGTATACTTCCGCGAGGTTGCCGGTTGGGCTAACATGGGTTGTACCCCCACCGCCGAGGTTAGCATGGGGTCTTATCCTGCGGACGAGGCTGTCGGCTTGACCATCGACAAAGTAAATAAGCAAAGGAATGTCTCCTCCCGTTGGGTCCCACCAGAAATCGGAGTTATCGAACGGACAAGCAGCTTCTGCACAGACATCGTCGAACAGAGCCTTCATCTGATTTCCGATTTCATACCTGTCGCCTTCACCCCAGGTCGCAGGAGCAGAGGTGCCGCTATCTTTTAAATAAAAATTGAAGGTGGCCACTAACGCCTTTCTATCCGGACAAAGCACCAGGTGGCAAGAATAACCGGCTCTAAACCGCGATGCATTTGGTGGCGTCAACTAAGGTAGCATAACCGGGTCTGAATCGGGAAACGAACGTAAGCGTCTTGTTAACCCCATCCAGCTTAACTTCCTTCCGCCTCGGACAGATTCCCCTCGTAAGGGAGACGCAGGCCTGATTTTTTCGGGCTACACCTTAGCCCAGGCAGGTGGTTGTGCGAATAAGGTAAGCAAGCCGAGACTACGAGCAGTGCCGCAAAGACAAGAGAAAATCAGAAACAGCGCCACGTTAACAATCAGGTACCAGCGCACGCTGAAAACCCGGGATAACCAAGCCGTTAGCGGAATGGTGATGATTTCACCGATCAAGTAGCTGGTTGAGACCCAGGAACCCTCATCTTGAGTGGCTGCGATCCCACCCGTAATATCTCTCAGCGAAGAGTTGGTAATCTGGATGTCAAGCGTCGCCATGAAAGCGCCGAGCATGGTGCCCAGGACTCCCACCCAGGTCCGAAAATCGACCGGTTTTTCTTCGATATTAGGCATATCGTGTTAGTCCTTTGCGCGAGAATCGTTTGTAAGAGCCAAACGACCGGAGATCTGCCTCCGCCGCTCGAAGTGCGACGGGCAACGGTAGACTCAGTTTCACATAGAGGTGAGTCAGCGCCACAAGCTTCGAGACATATGAGAATTGCTCGATGTTTGTACTCATTTTTGTAAACTCCTCGTTGGTAAGTATTGGCTTTAAATTCTGGATGACTGAGGCGGCGTTCGCGCTGATCGGCCAGGCCGAAATCTGTTCGTTCATATGTTTGTCCCTTCTGTTGGTGACGATCACTTCGGCCGTGTGCATTTGTGAGAGACCGGTTTCTTCCCACAGAATGCTCATTTAATTCTCACCCATGGCTCGATCAGCCATGACAGCAGGCCGTCAACGACTCGAGAAAGGGATAGTCGGTATAACCCTTGTCGCCTCCGCCGTAAAACGTCGTGTGATCAGGAGTGTTCAACAATTCGTTGTTGGCAAAGCGCTCCGGCAAGTCTGGATTGGCCAGAAAGAGTCGCCCGAAGGAAACCAAATCTGAGTCTCCATTGGCGATGCTAGCGTTGGCCCGTGCGTAGTCGTAGCCTCCATTGGCCATATACATCCCTCCGAAGGCATCACGTAAGCGGCCGAAATTGATAACCTGACCGGTAGTCTCCTCGGACTGGTCAACCTCCACAACATGCAGATACGCAAGTCCTTGTCTGCCAAGATGCGTGACCACATACCCGAAGGTTGCTTGGGGGTCCGAATCGTACATGCTGTTGAATGGGTTGGTCGGCGAAAGCCGCACTCCAACCCGATCAGGTCCCCAGACCTCGGCGACCGCTTCGACCACTTCCTTGAGAAAGCGAGCACGGTTCTCTATAGGCCCGCCATAGACATCGGTGCGCCGGTTCGTGCCATCACGCAGGAACTGATCAATCAGGTAGCCATTGGCCGCGTGGAGCTCCACCCCATCAAACCCGGCCTCGAGGGCATGCTGGGCCCCGGCCCGAAACTGGGCGACGATCTCTGGGATCTCATCAGTCTCAAGAGCCCGCGGCGTGACAAAAGGCTTTGTGCCTTCATAGGTATGAGCCACGCCTTCTGGCCTGATGGCCGAAGGTGCCACGGGCAAGGCGCCGTCCGGTTGGAGCGAAGGGTGCGAAATGCGGCCCACATGCCAGAGCTGCAGGAAAATGCGCCCACCCCGCCGACGCACCGCCTGGGTCACCTGTCGCCAGCCCTGCACCTGCTCGGTATTGTGGATGCCTGGGGTGTTTGGATAACCCACGCCCTGCGGGCCGAGGCGCGCTGGGCGTAATAGAGCGCGTTCATGGGCTGCGGCACGTTGCCGCGACCAGCGCGGTTGCGAGTCATTGGCGCCATCACCAGCCGGTTGCGCAGCTCATATGGGCCAACTTGCACAGGGGAAAACAGGGACCTGTCGTTGCTCATCTCGTCTTCCGCAGAGGCTTGCGCCAGAGGGGAGAGTCCAATCCGGTTACGAAACGTCACCGAGCGAACGCTGAGCGGTGAAAAGAGGGGTCCTTCAGCGCAGACCCGCTTCCTTACAGCGATTTCCTTTTCCAGCTTCTCTGTTCCATTCCGTTGATTGGTGAACTCATTGGATGGCAGTGTCATGTGGCGCATGATTGCTTCAATTGTTCTGCTCATAACTTTGTCCTCCGTTAGTCAAGGTTTTCATGCTGACACGATCGGCCTCACCGGTGGCGTCTGTGAAAG
>WNFM01061077.1_pt1 | contig 11081 bp, 9 predicted proteins | sample 5400271 | NCBI WGS metagenome assembly WNFM01 (sample SAMN13153352, study PRJNA577476) | soil metagenome | isolation source: 60 cm saprolite on Douglas fir-dominated hillslope | place: USA:California | collected 2013-09-17 | reverse complement strand
ACGATGCAACTCGCACGAGAGTGCTTGATCAGTGTACGTGTTGAGCGGATACGACTGCGCGCTCTCGGGTGCAGTAGCGTGTCCTTCGCGTTACGCGCCTGGCCGAGTCTTGGCCCTGGGGAGCGATCTGTTCTGGCTGACAGGAATCGCGATCAGCCAGCAAGGTGAGCCAGAGCGCGGGTCGAACCGCGTGGGGCACGATCACCAACGGCAGCGAGACCCGCCAGACCAGCCACAACCACCACCCGATGCGACACTACACGTCTGGCAGTGGATGCGTGATGTTGTACTGACTGTAGTTGAAGAACTGCATCGGATCCACCGCGTTATTGTCCCATTGTGCGGAGAAGTGCAGATGCGGACCGGTGGACCAGCCTGTCGAGCCTTCGAGCCCGATCACATCCCCGACGCGTACCATCTGGTGCACCCTCACGAGCAACTGTTGCATGTGGCCGTACGCGGTCGAAAGATGGTTGCAGTGATTGATCTTCACGGACCAGCCGCCACCGCCGGTATCCCAGGCCGCGAAGATCACCTCGCCCGACTGCGCGGCGTGGATGGGCGTGCCCTCCGGGTTGGCCAGGTCTACGCCCAAGTGATACCAGGAGAATCCGCGGACCCAGTAGGCGCCCCAATTCGGCGCCTTCAGGTCAAAGGTATTGGGATCGTAGTTGGCCAGATTATCCCCGCTGCCGCGTGGCGCGGGACCACACAGGGCCCCATCAGGCGGCGTCCCCGCCATCGTAGACCAAATCTGATCGGTGTAGATCGTCTGATCCCAGTAGCCGCCGGAGCTCGTGTTGGTGCCGCTGTAGCTGGCGCTATAGTTGGCTGGCCGGTAATAGATGCCGTAGTTGGGGTCGGTGGGAATCTTGTAGGATTTACCGATCTGCAGCTCTTCGCCGGAGAGCATGCCGTTCAACTCCAGGATACCTCCCACCTGCGCCTTGAACTTGGTGGCCACGGAATCGAGCGTGTCGCCGCTGTTCACGGTGTACCAGGTGAAGCCAGGGCTTGCATGCCAGATCACCGCGTTCGCGATCGCCTGGAAGGCCGTGGTGCTGTGCGCCGCGTTGGCGCCTTCGCCGTTGAGCGGCACCACCGCGAACAGCCCTGCGATGATAATGCATACCGTGAGCGCCAGCACGGCCATCCGCATCACCAGTGGGCGCTGGCGGCGCGGCACATAGTTGAGGCTGATCACACGACCTGACCCACGGATGACCACCGGTCGATCCGCCGCGCGCGCTGTGAGCGGTGCGGGCGCGGTGACGCTCGTTGGCACAGCCGGTGTGAGCGCGGTCTGGCGCGTGGTGATGGAGAGGAGCGGATCGACCCCGTCGCTGCCAGGCGCGGTCACCCTCTGCAGCTTGGTGGTGGGCTGTTCCTCCGCCGCCTGGGACGCCTGGTCCGCTTGCGACGCGGTCTGGCGCTTGGCGGTCTGTGATGGTGAGGCGCCGCCGTCGGTCTCGCGACGGGTGGCGAGCGTCCGGTAGCGCGCGGTCGGCGTGGTCTCAACCGCCTCAGACACGACAGGCAGGCGCATGGTGGAGAGGTCACGGACGGGGGGGTGGGCATCCTGACGGCGCGCGCGGCTCTTGCCGGTGGCGCCATCCTTTGCCTGCTTCTGACCGTCGCGCTGCGCTCCCTTGGCCATACCGTCGCCTCGCTCTCTCGCACTCCGCACCAGGCGCGCGGGAGCCTGGGGAGGATCGTCCGGTCGCGCTGGTTCAGGCGCCCCACGCCGCGGAAGTGGAAGAACGAGCGGCCATATGGGACACCTTTACTCTACTGAGTGGCGGCTGAGACGTCAACTGGCACCAGATATCACGGGACCATGGTACCAGGCGGCTTCCCTACGATCGGGGCGCCTGCGTGGACTCGCACGATCGAGCGGAGACGAGGATCGCAGGCGCTCGCCCAGTCTCGCCCAGTATGGTACAGTGGGCCAGCGCGATACTGCCGATCGCCCTAACCGCCCCTGTGTTACGCTGCCCAGGAGGACACCCATGGACGCCAAAGCCGCCGCCCGCGAACAGGTCGCGACGCATCAGGAGCGCTTGATCGCGCTCAGTCACCGCATTCATGCGCATCCTGAGCTCGGTTACGAGGAAGAGAAAGCCAGCGCCTGGCTCGCGGAAGAACTGGCGGGTGCAGGCTTCGCCGTCGAGACCGGCATCTGCGATCTGCCCACCGCGTTCCGCGCCCGCGCCGGGTCCGGGCCGCTGCACCTGGCTATCTGCGCCGAGTACGATTGCCTCCCGGCTATTGGGCACGCCTGCGGGCATAACATCATCGCGGCCATGGCAGTGGGCGCGGGGATCGCCGCGGCGAAGGTGGCGGACGACGTGGGGCTCACGGTCACCGTCCTGGGCACGCCGGCGGAGGAGGTCGGCAACGTCGGGGGCAAGATCGTCATGCTGGAGCGCGGCGCGTTCGACGGCATGCACGCCGCTATGATGGTGCATCCCTACCCGGTCGATATGGTCACGCCGCACGTGATCGCCGCCGCTTTGTTCGAGATCGCCTACACTGGTAAAGAGGCGCACGCCTCGGCCTTCCCGGAGCTGGGCGTCAACGCCGGTGACGCCCTGACCATCGCCCAAGTGGCCATCGGCCTGCTGCGACAGCACATCGGCCAGACGGATCGCGTCCACGGCATCATCACCAAGGGCGGCGACGCCCCGAACGTCATCCCGGCCCATACCAACGCCAAGTACATGATTCGCGCCGACACGCTGGACCAGCTGCAGAACCTTGCGCCGAAGGTGCGCCGCTATCACCGGCGGCGAGAAGCCCTACGCGCATGTGCTGCACGATGCCGCCATGGCGGCGCTCTACCGGCGCAACGCCGAGGCGTTGGGGCGGACGCTCGTCGAATCGCCAGCGGCAGCCTCCACCGACATGGGCAACGTCTCCCTGGTCATGCCGACCATCCACCCGGTGATCGGCATCAATTCGCTGCCGGCGGTGAACCATCAGCCGGAGTTCACGGCGCACTGCGTCACCCCGGACGCCGATCGGGCGCTGCTGGACGGCGCCGTCGCCATGGCCTGGACGGCGATCGACATGGCTGGTGACGACACGCTGCGCAGCCGCCTGCTGGAGCGCGCGTACCACGCCTGACGGTCAGAGGAGCATGGCTCCGCAGCGCGACGCTAAGCCACTGCAGCACGCGCAGGTGCGCGCAGGGTCTGCCTCACCACAGACCGGGGAGCAATGCGCGCCGCTGCGGCGGATAGTCGGCAAAGTGCCCTCGATACCAGCGGTGGTGCGCGCGGGCGCGCGGGACAAGGTTGGCTATCACCCACACGAAGAACGCCAGCCCGGCAACCGACCAGGTCGCTATAGCCCAGCCCCCCCACTGGATGATCTCGCCCAGGTAGTTGGGCGCGGAAACCCAACGGTATGGCCCGCCGTACGGAATCTTGTAGCCAGATTCGCCAGGCGTGCGCAGGTGGCGCAGGATGGCGTCGGATCGGCGGCAGATCACCGCGCCGCCGACGAAGAGCGGCAGCCCGAGGAGGAACCGGGGATCGAGCAGCCATCGGTCCGGATAGCCGCCGGACAAGCTGAACAAATAGCGCCCATTGAGATAGCCGTTCAGCACATTGAAGGTGAAGCCGAGCGCCGCCACCAGCAGCGGCATTCGTTTCCTCGCGCCGCGCAAGGTGAAAGGATAGATGAACGCGCGGTAGACGTAGTGGCTTTCCCACATCAGGAGGAACACCCACATCGCGGCAGCGCTGCGGGAGGCGCCGATCAGGAAGCAGAACGCGAACACGAGGGGCGCGGGCGCTTCCATCACGACCCAGGCGAGACGGTTATTGATCGTGGGGCCTTGCCACACGCTGCCCACGTGCCGGCCGTAGGGGGCATCGACGAACAGCAACAGCAGAAACGTCAGCGGCGCCGCGGCGAAGAACCCAACGAGGAGCGTGTGGTAGAAGGCGGACTCCGTCATCGTGCGGCCTGCTTTCGTCGGCGCGAGAATCGGCCAATTCGCTCGAACCAATCCAGCGTGTCCGCCACTGTCTGCGCCAGGGGACGCGGCTGATAGGCCAGCTCGTCCGTGGCGCGCTGATGCGACACGCGTTGATTGCTGTTGGTGGCCGTGTAGAGGGCGTGCTTGGTAAAGGTCGGGGTCTTGCCCCGCAGCGACGGATACCCCACCCACGCCGGGATGACGAGCCGGGGAGCGGGCGACCCGCCCGCCTCAGCCACCATGCGCCCTATGCCTTGCAACGACACCCACTGGTTGGAGAGGATGTAGGCGCCGCCAGCTGGCGCATCGCGCTCTGCCCGCATCGCGCCCTCCACGACGTCGCGCACATCTACCCAATCGTAGCCTCCGTGTACGAGAGCAGGCAGCTCGCCTCTGGCCAACATGAGCACGAGGGCGTTGGCAGCATTCGCGCGGTAATCGTTCGGCCCCAGGATCGCGCTGGGGTACAGCATCACGGCATCCAGCCCGCGCTGGATTGCGTGCTGTACGAGATACTGAGCCAGGACTTTCGAGCGCGCATACGGCAGCGGAGCGTCATCTGCGATCAGCGGCCGCGTTTCATTCAGGGATTCCGCGCGGGGCTCGGAACGGAGCACTTCGAGCGAGCTGAAGTACAGCAGTCGGCGCACGTGGTGCGCGTGACACAACTCGACCACGTGGCGCGTCCCCTCCACGTTGGCCCGCTGCAGCGCGGGCCAGGCGTTGGGTTGGAGCGAGATGTGCGCGGCAGCATGGTACACCACCTCCACGTCCGCGAAGGCGGCGCGCAGCGAGTCTTTCTCGCCCAGGTCGCCGTCCACGAACTCGATCGGCAAGCTGCCGAGAGCCGACGCGCGATAGCGGCTCAGCGTGCGCACGCGCCGTCCCTGCGCGAGCAGGCGCTGCACGAGCGTCAGCCCGACGTGCCCGGACGCGCCAGTTACCAGGACCGTCATCGGATCGCTCCTTGCCGCGCAGACGACGCCTGCCGCCTGCCCCCTGTTCAGCGCGGATGCGCCTGCCGCGCCGTCACCTCGGTGGGAAGCGCGGGCTCACGCTGGTACGCCGGCTGGCGTGCCCGCATAATATAACGTCCAGGCGGACGGGCGCGCGGGTTCGTGCCTGTGGCAATTGATTGCTATAGGCATTACCGTGATTCAGCAGACGAGTTGGCGTCGAGTAGCCTATGATACGTTGGCTCGATGTGCGACTTGCTTGGCAGCCAGGTCGGGCACATGCAACGGTGGTCGCTCTACCATAGTATGAGGGCGTTTCCGAAGTTCGGGAGCTACCGCTGCGGCCGCTCATGGCAGGTACCGCGTGCAGGACTGCAAGACACATGTCACCCGGTGCAGCGTTCTGGTAAGCATCTCCGGCAACAGTCTCATTGTGGTCACGGTGGTCCCGCGTGCTGCTTCGCGACATGCGTCGCAGTCTTACCGCGCTCAAACCTGGAGATGCGCTCACGAAACTGTTGCGTGGCGGTCGGAGTCCAGCTTGGATCGCTGTGCTGGCGGCGGTGGCCCTCCTCGTCCGCGGCGTGGTTGACGGTCCGGCTGCCGGGTCTTCGACCGTCATGCCGTGGGAAGTGCGCTGGCGACCGGGTGCAGCGCGGCAGACGATCCCGTCGTGGTACGTCCTTGGCACCGCGGACCAGATCATCACGCCGGAGTCGCAGTTATCTATGGCGCACCGCGCACACGCGCGCATCCTCATGTGAGGGACAAGAGACGCTTGCCCCACATGATGACACAGCCAAAGGAGAACCTCTCATGACCGAACAACAGTACCCGCTGCAACAACAGATCACGGCCGACGCCAGTGCTGCGTTCACCTGCGACTTCGCGATCTCTAAAGACGCCTCGCCCCCGGACATCGTCCCAATGATCGAGCGTGACCGCACGATCATGACGGCGCGCCCCGGCTTCCTGCGCAAGTTCATCCCGCTGCGGATCGACCCCGCCTCTGGCAATTTGCTCTCGGGTGGGCGCTATTTGTTCCGCACGGCCTAGGACGCCCGCCAGTATCAGACGTGGCTCTGGCATGACTTCGTGCTCGATGGGGTCGCGTTCTTCGATCGGCCGGCCTTTCTGAACCCAGAGTGCCATGTGTGGGACGTCGTCGGGGCCGCCGATCTGGCGCCCTACGACAAGCACCAAGTCGTGACGCGGACAGAGCGGTTCCGGGTCCCAGCCGCGAGTCCTGGCTCGCGGCTGGCCGCGCGCTGGAGCCAGGTCTTGGCCGAGGCCCGGCGCCGAGGACTGACCGGCGTGTGGCTGCTCCACGACCAGCCAGAGCAGCTCGTCTCGCTCTTGATCCCTTCGCGCTCGAGCAGGCGCCACCGCTAGCACAACTATAACAGGCCCAGCCCATCGCCACCGGGCGACTCCGCCAACCGAGCGGCAGTGACCAGGCGCCGCTGCCGCCTCCCATACAGACAATGGTGCGCGGGGAGCTTCTGGTGGCGCTGTCCGGGCGGTAACTCATTCATACAGGATGACCAGGAAGGCGCCCCGGCGAACGGGGCTGAGCGTTTGCCCCTCCGCGATACGCGGACACGAGACGGGGGAGAGACGCTCATTGATGCGCCGAGTTATCCACAGACCAGGGGGCGAATGGCGGGATAACTCGGACGGCGCCTCCAGATGGCAAGCAGCGCCTGGTGTCGGTCGGGCGATATACACTATCCCCCTCCTCCCTGGCCGGCCACGCTCTGCCCCCCTCTCCTGTGGGAGAGTGGCAGGGGGTGAGGTCTACTTGATCCCGTTTGGGACGAGCTCCGGCAGCTCCATCAGGCACAGATCGGCGCGCCCGGCCGCCAGGATCGTGTTCACTTCGCCGAGCGTCGTGAGGTAGCCGCCAACACTCGTGGCGACGTGCGCCTCGTTGCGCAGCCGGTCGCTGAGCGGCGTCAGGAAGCCGGGGCCATATGGTGGCTCGGCGTCTGGCGTCGTCTGGCCAGCCTGCACAGCGATCAGGTCGCAGCCATGCGCCTTGAGCGCCGCCGCGATGGCGATCGCATCGGCCAGCTCCAGGCCGCCAGGAGCATAGTCGGCGACGGAAAGCGCCACCGCGAGCGGCCGCTCGGCGGGCCACTCTGCCCGCGCGGCATCGAAGATCTCCAGCGGATAGCGCAGACGGTTTTCCAGGCAGCCGCCGTATTCGTCGTCGCGCCGGTTGGTCAGCGGAGAGAGAAAGCTGGCCAGCAGATAGCCGTGTGCGTAGTCGAGCTGGAGCAGGTCGATTTCAGCGGCGGCGGCCATACGCGCCGCGTTGCTCCAGGCGTCGCGCACGCGCTCCATATCCGCGCGATCCATCGCCCGCGGCGTTTGGCTGCGCGGCGTGTAGGGCAGCGGGGACGGCGCGAGCAGCGGCCACGCCCCTGTGCGGAGCGGCCGATCCAGGCCGCGTGTCCGTGGTTGCGTCGCGCCGCGGCGCCCGGCGTGCCCCAGTTGGAGGGCGATGCGCGCGCCGCCCTGCGCGTGCGCCTGCTCCACCGCGCGTGCCCATCCCGCCTGATGCTCAGGCTGATAGAGGCCGGGGCAGTCGAGCGAGATGCGCCCCTCGGCCGCCACCGCCACCGGCGCGGTCAGGACCAGCGCCGCGCCGGCCCGCGCGCAATGCACCAGCCGCGCGACCTGCTGCTCGCCGATCAGGCCGTGCGTATCCGCGCCGCCAGCTTCGAGCGCCACCGCGATCCGATTGGGTAGCGTCAGCCCGCGCAGGGTGAGCGAGATGAAGGCGGGCGGGGGCGTCACCAGCGCGGGCGTGGCGCGTGGCTCTCTGCCGCCAGCCTGCGCCGCGTACCAGCGATCCACCCGCGCTATGAAGCGCGCATCGCGCAGCCGCAGGTCGTCGTAGGTGATGCGGCCGCTGCGCGCCAACAGATGGAAGGCGAACTGCGTGGGCGCCAGATGCCGATAATTGCCGACGCGCTCGAAATACGCCTGGCTCTCGCGCGCCGCTTCCTGGAGGGACTCGACGACAGGACGGCGCTCCATCTCGTAATCGCTGAGCCCGTTGGCGAGGGTGGGTTGCTGATCTACGGCGTGCGCCAGGGCGATGGCATCCTCCATGGCGAGCTTGGTGCCCGAGCCAATAGAGAAGTGCGCCGTGTGCGCGGCGTCGCCCAGCAGCACGATGCGCTCGTGGTGCCAGGTCTGCGTCTGCACCAGGGGGAAACTGATCCACTTCGAGTTGTTCGAGAGCAGCGAGCAACCGCGCAGGTCGTCCGCGAAGAGCCGCTCGCAGTAGGCGATGCTCTGGGCTTCGTCGGCCTCGTCCAGCCCGGCCCGCTGCCAGGTAGCTTCGTCGCACTCCACGATGAACGTGCTGGTGGCGCCGCTGAAGGGATAGGCGTGCACCTGGAAGAAGCCATGCTCGTTTTCGCGGAACAGAAACGTGAACGAGTCCAGCACGCGGTCGGTCCCGAACCAGATGTACTTCGCGCGCCCCATCGTGATCCGCGGCTTGAAGATGGGCTCGTACGTTTTGCGCACCAGGCTGTTGACGCCGTCAGCGGCGATGATGAGGTCATGGTCGGTGAGCTGGTCGAGCGCGGCCACCTCGGTGTGGAAACGCAGCGCGACGCCCAGCTCGGCGCACCGGCGCTGCAGAATATTGAGCAGCAGCTTGCGCGGGATGCCGGCGAAGACGTGGCCGCCGCAGCGCAGCAGCTCGCCACGAAAGCGCACGTCGATGGCGTCCCACAGGACGAACTGGCTCGTGATGTCGCGATAGGTGTGATAGTCGGCCTCGCGGAACGCGGACAAGGTCCGGTCGGAGAAGACGACGCCCCAGCCGTAGGTGGCGTCGGGCGGGTTGCGTTCCAGCACCGTGATCTCGCGGGTGGGGTCCGACTTCTTGAGGAGGAGCGCGCAGTAGAGACCAGCGGGACCGCCCCCCAGCACGAGGATCTTCATCATCGTACGCTCTCGACCACCTTCGCCAATTGATCTAGTTGCGCCAGGTCGGCCACCGTCGGGAACAGCAGTAGCTCATCGCACCCGGCCTCTTCGTAGCCGCGGATGTACTGCACCAGCGCTTGCGGGGTGGTCAGGAGGCCCGCGGCGATCTTCTCGGCGAATGGCCCGGTGAAGCCGTAGTAGTCGCGCAGATACGTGGCGCCCATCTCGGCGGCGCCCTCGCCGAGCGCGAAGTAGCCCTGCCCCCACAACTGCGGCTGTCCCGGCCGTCCCGCGTCGAGCCAGGCGGCGCGCATCTTCTCGGCGACCCGCGCGAAGGCGCGCGGCGGCCCTCCGCCATGCACGTAGCCATCGGCGTAGCGCGCGACGCGGGCGAATGTCTGGTCGCTGAGGCCGCCGAGCAGCAGCTCGGGCCCGCTGGGCCGCGCGGCGCTGGGTCCGAGCGCGCCGTCTTCCCAATGCTCGCGCAGCGCGATCAGCTGCTCGGTCAGCCGGCGACCACGGGTGTGATAGTCCACCCCGGCGAGGTCATAGTCGTCGCGCCGCGCGCCCACCGCCAGGCCCAGCGTCAACCGGCCCCCGGAGAGCGCGTCGATGGAAGCGGCCGTCTTAGCCAGATGCACAGTGTTCTGCAGCGGCGCGATGATGATGGTGGTCGCCAGGCGGAGGCGTCGCGTGGCAGCGGCGGCGGCGGCGAGCGCGGTGAGCGGCTCATAGCAATCGTACAGAAGGCGGTCGATCACGCCCAGACTGGAGAACGGTCCCTCATCGGCGCGTCGCGCCCACGCCAGCACGAGCTCGCCACGCGCGCCCGGCACGACGGTGGGCAAGCCGACTCCGACTCGCATCACACCACCTCCCTGGCATGCTGCACCAGCCACGCGCCGATTCATCTTGGACGCTGTGATCGTAAGTCCGACGCGGCGGCGCTGTCAACGGGCACGCAGAGCCGCGACCCGGACGCATGCTATACTGGGGACGCCCACTTCGCGCCAGGCCAGCGACTGCACCAGGAGCCTCGTCGCTGCGCGCGCCAGACGTGCGTGACGATTGGCGTAGCTGCCAGGCTTCGCGTGCGGGGTTGCCGATCTCTTCGTGTGAGCGGCGACGGCATGCCGTGTGCCATAGAGGAGGACACGATGTTCAGCGTTCGTATCGGGTTGATCGGCGACTACAGCCCAGAGGTCCGCGCGCACCAGGCGATCCCCCAGGCGCTGGCGCTGGCGGCGGGCGACGCTGCTCATAGCGTTGCGCTCGACTGGCTGGCGACCGCCGAGCTGGCAGATGACGCCGTGACGCGGCTCTCCGACTACGATGGCTTGTGGTGCGTGCCAGGCAGCCCGTATGTGAGCATGGACGGCGCGCTGCGGGCCATTCGCTGCGCGCGGGAGCGCGAAGTCCCGTTCTTTGGCACCTGCGGCGGCTTCCAGCACGCTCTGATCGAATACACCCGGGACGTGCTGGGCCTGGCGGAGGCGGGTCATGCGGAATCGAACCCCTCCGCCGCCCTACCTCTGATCGCCCCGTTGACCTGTTCGCTGGTGGGCCAGCGTGGGACGGTCACGCTCGTGGCGGGTTCGCGAATCGCCAGCATCTATGGGCACACCGAGACGGTCGAGGCGTATCACTGCAGCTATGGTCTCGACCCGCGCTTCCGGTCGCTGCTCGAAGCCGGCGCGCTGCGCGTCACCGGCGTGGATGCGGAGGGCGCGGTACGCGTGATCGAGTTGGAGGATCACCCCTTCTTCGTGGCAACGCTCTTCCAGCCGGAGCTCTCCTCCTTCGCGGGCACCGCGCATCCGCTGATCCGCGCATTCTTCCGAGCTGCCCAGGCGCGATCCGTCAGCCTGGTGAGTCTGCAGACGTCGGGGCTCACCTGACGAGTTCGGGCGCGCGGTGGCGTGCTTCGCAGGAACCCACTGCCGGCAACGTCCTCCGTCTGGAAATCATGTCCACAAATGAACGCCAGGAACGCACGGTCCGACTCAGTGAGCGTTTTAGCTTACCTGTTAACCAATAGCGAGCGCCCAGCGGGGCTACGCCGCCGGCTGTAGGGGATCATCGTCGCCAGTTTGAGCAGGTCAAGCGGTGAGTTTGACAGCAGGAACACGTTTGGCGGGTGGTGACCGCTGGCCCGTGGGACGTCCTGGCGACTGTCCGCCGGGTTTGGG
>WNFM01277948.1_pt2 | contig 11082 bp, 4 predicted proteins | sample 5400271 | NCBI WGS metagenome assembly WNFM01 (sample SAMN13153352, study PRJNA577476) | soil metagenome | isolation source: 60 cm saprolite on Douglas fir-dominated hillslope | place: USA:California | collected 2013-09-17 | reverse complement strand
TGTCAGCGGTCCTGAGTACCATGGAAGCTTGATGAACAACTTTGCATTCCTCATTCAATTGATATATTGGTCGCATCCAATTGAGAACTGACTGCTGGAAGGCGATGTAACAGATCCTTCACATACTATTTCTGAGCTGCATAAAAGTAATCTTGACCCGCTTTAGTAGTGCAAGCAACCATGGAACCTATTGACTCTGTAGAAAACCAAATCAAGCATGCAGCCTAATGAAAAGCTTATCAGGAACCCGCGACAGAGTTTTATTATTCGCAAATGCTGTTGCGTCACCAACCAAAAACAGGCTAGAGCCGTTTATCAAATACCCTGTCCACACCGAGCAAAAATGCCGTCTCAAACTCCTGGCTTTTCGAGTAATCAACAGTTGCTAATACCAAATCTGAACGACCTCGATGCTTGTCGAGAAATGTTATGTGGCGTTGAATTTCTTCGATAGTAGCCTCTATGGTACAACTGCTAAAGTCTTTTAAGATGCTCTCCACACTTTCAAGTTTTTCCGTCTGATCCTTCAGAAGTGTTAACGGGCCATCATTCAGTGCTCTGAGCTCTTGTTCTAACTGATTGATGAGATTATAAGGCTTACTCTGCATAATAATATCCACATGACGTTGCAATCTCTCAAGTTGCTCTTTACTCACTTTTGCCTCCTGCATATGCTTTGGGGAAGATATAATCTCAAATAGAGAAGTGCCATACTTGTTCGCAAGATTTTTTAAACTGTTCATCTGAGATCTATTAAAATAGGGAACGATATTGTAACGAAGAAGCCGCTCAGTATCATCATCACGCGTTCTATCGCCTACCAGATGGAAATAGAGGAGCAAGTTTTTCACGTAATGCAGCTGATACAATGTTTTTTGTCCATCCATCAGGGAAAAAGCAATATTTTGTCGCTTTAGCATATTTTGTGTCGGTTGGAGCATTGCTTTGTTGCCAAAGATAAGAGCAATGCTCTCTTTTTCATTGGCCGTTAACTGCTCAACCTGGTCGAGTGTGACATCTAGCATGTCTGTCAGTGTACCCGTTTTCGTGTGAATGTAAGCAGGCTTTTCACCATGTTTATCATATGCCGATCGGAGCTGCACATTCGTATTACCACTTGCTTGATTGCGTATGAATGAGGCGAAATCGAGGATTTCCTGCGTGGAACGGAAGTTGATGCCCAACTGATGGTACTTTCCAGATCCGCAACTGTCGCGCTGCGAAAGTTTCGTAAATACAGCTTCAGCAGTAACTTTAACTCTCTGTCCGTTTGTGTTTTGCTTATCAAAGCGGACCTCTTGATAGATATCGCCAAATGCCATGATATTCGATCGCTTTTCACACAACAGTATCAGCAGCTCTATCTTTGCTGGAGAAAAATCCTGAAATTCGTCAATAATGATGTGCTCAAAATAGCGTTGATACTCGCGAAGGATTGCTGGATTTGTCCGGAGTATAGCAAGGGCAAATACAATCTGATCATCGTAGGTGTAAAGGTTCTGCTCGGCCAAAACGTCGATCAAGATCATGTAGACGGCATAAAATTCGGCCACACTATATTCACCAGTTTGTTCACCCACTATTTGTACTAGCTCCTCCCGAGTTGGCGGAATCGTGGGAAAGACACCATGTAGACGGAATCGTTGGATAGCATTTTGAAAGCGTTTTTCTTCGACTGCGTTCGATTGGTAGTCTTGTGAAAAGCTGGGAAGTTCGATATTCTCGGGCCACGGCCATCGCTGATGATCGACAAGCTCCTCAAAATCTATTGTCGAAATACGTTTTAATGCTTGATTTATATATTCCTGCTCCTCTTCAGAGTCATTTCGCTCTTTCAATAGTTGTGGCTCTTGAGCATGGTGATAGTAAGGTGTTCCGTCTGGTTTACGCAGGAGGGTGCGGTATTGTTTGAAGATTTTTAAGCCAAAGGCATTGATTGTCGTACTGATGGCAGCTGCACCTTCAATTGCGAGGTCCTTGAGTGCCTCGGCGATATGTGTTTCTGCCGACCTAAAGTGGGTAGTGATCATAATATGATCAAGAGGAACCTGTTGATTGACAAGGTGTTTCACGTGCTCTACAAGCGTCAAGGTTTTACCACAACCGGCCGGTCCCTGGATGACATGAATACCTTCGTTCAGAGTAGCTATCTGACGCTGCTGCGGTGTCAGATCTGAACGAATATCTTGTTGACTATGTTCGAGTAATGGTTTTTCCCCCTGAAAATACATCGAGAATTGCTGTGCATAGAGTTCCCTTTGGGAAGAGGTCGCATATTGCTCCATGAGCTTTCGCTTGCTTTTTGCTTGCATCTCTTGCAAACGTAGTGATTGAAGGTCGATATCAAGCTGTTCAATCGGCAATGGCGGTTGTAAAAGCATCAGGTGCATGACTTGTCCCAATGCAGGATCGCTAATATACTTGAGCAATCCGAGGGTTTCCAAGAGGAGCATTTGCAGGTGGAATCTTCTGCGCTCGGCATACGAGTAATCGAGATCTGCATCGAACAGATCGATAGCATGCCAGTCACTAGCGTCTTCCTGGTCCTTCATGCGCGAGGCGAGCACCTTTACAGTCTGTGCCAATTGCGCGATGATCGTCTCTATCAACCCAAAAGTCTTAGCATCGGAGTCACGGCTCAGGTAGCGTTGTAGTTCATAGTTGTCAGGTTGGCCATTGCGAGTAGAGCGGCGGAAGTGTTCGAGCAAACGGAGTGGTTCGGAAGATTCGATAGAATGTCTGAACAGGAAATGGGTGAGTTGTGGAAGGGTAACTGTGTTGATGTTGTATTTACTTACCAGTTCACGTATGTTCACAGTCACCATTTCATTACGCTCAAACGCACTTTTCGAGGATTTATTAATCTCCAGAAAGAGTTTTTTGAGGTCCCTTTCGAGATCAACAAGCTTGTCTTTCAGTAGAACCACTGGATAACTCAATTTGAATTGTCCACTGCCAGCATAACTGATCATGCCCCTTCGGACGAGATTAAGAAGCTCACTCTCCACCTTTTTTAAAGACGTATGGAGACTATCTGCTAACTCGCGTGCCGATAGCGCTCTAAATCGTTCAGGAGAAAGCTGATACCCCTCATTGTATTGAAGGACTTTCAGCAGTTGCCAGGATGGCGAACTCAGAGGGAGTTTCTGTAGTTGTTGCTGATACTCTTTTTCAAATTTCAATTGCCAGATATTGCTGGCAAAAGTGCCCCGTTCTAGAACGGGTCTATGATTGACTTTATATGTCGTTTGATATTCTAAATAATGGAGCAGTGTATTGACGTTGTCTTCCCTTACTCCAGAGCGCTCGGCTATTTCCTGTGCACTGGCATACATTTGCAGCGAATTGCTGGTCGATGGGGATGCTTGTTGATCACGTGCACCAGAGCGTAAAGTATACTCTTTACTGCGCTCATAGATGTCGCAGATGGCCTTGTAAACATCTTCGATCTCGTAGTCGGAGAAAACGTTCTGGCTACTCAAGAAGCGCTGTTTTTCGAGATCACTTGGGTGGAAGAGGAGAATGCATTGAGCCTTTTCCTTCCCTCCCTTCTTTTCATTGAACATTTCGTCGCGTCCAGCTCTCCCTGCCTCCTGATAATAGGCCTCTGGGGTTGCCGGAGTATCGAAATGGATGACAAACCCCAGCCTCCGTATATCTATACCCATACCAAAAGCGTTGGTACAGGCAATGACATCTATACCTTGCTCCGTATCACTGGTGAATAGCTGCAATATCTCGTCTCTCTCAGCGTTATCCATTCCCGCGTGATAGGCGCTTATGCGAAGGCCTGGCATTTCCTTCTTGAGATATTTAGCAATTTCCTCTGTCGTTCTCTGATAGGCGCAGTAGATCAAGCCTCGCTGGCGCTTGCCATATGCTTGCGACCACCGCGGGTAAAGGTCCGGAAGCTGGGTGCTGTTTTTTTGAGCAACAGGACTGAGCAGAGTAAGCAGTTTTTGTTTTTTGAGTTCCGTAACCGTTTGTTGTAACTCATGCCTTTGTGTGCGAGAATGGTACCCGCATTGCGGACAGGCGCCAATTTCGAGTTGGTATTCGTAGGTAAGGCTACATTTGGAACAGTGGTGAATCGGAGTGATGTATTCAAAATGAAATTCTAGCTCATCACGTATCGCTGAAGATATCACAACCTCACCCTCACTGAGGTGGAGTCCCAGCTTCTCGATGATGTCATCAACTGTACTAGCTTGATCTGATAAGGACTCATTTTGGTGATCCTTATAGCCCTTGCGAGCTGTAGCAGTTAAAGCCAAAATTGGAAATTCTCGCTTTTGGTTAGAGCAGAGTATCGTGTCGATCCATTTCTTAATGGCAAAGTAGTCTGTGCGGAAATTGTGCCCCCATTGACTCAGACAATGGGCTTCATCGATGGCAATGAGGCCGATTTCCCGTTGCCGCAGGACATCGCGGAGCTTGGGGGAGTAAATTTGCTCGGGTGCCAGGTAGACAATAGAATATACCCCTTTTTTGAGCCCTTCCAGGTACTCCTGCCGTTGTTCCATGGAGAGTGTAGAGTTGAGCATGATAGCAGAGAATATTCCTTTCTGCTTGAGTTGCTCAACCTGGTTGGCCATCAGCGCTATCAATGGCGAAAAGACCAGCGTGACTTTAGGCAGGATTTCTTCTGTCAATACGATTGCGGGCAGTTGGAAGCAAAGCGACTTGCCCCCTCCTGTTGCTGCAATAACCAATTGATCTTTATTGTCGAGCGCTTTGCGCACAATGTCTTTTTGCGAAACAGCAGAACGGCCATTCCCTGCGAGAGGCTCGAACGACCTGAAGATATCCGTCACCCAGACACTGCGCAAGATGAAATGGAGATCAGCGTCTGTGACGGAGGCTTGATTGTTTAGACCGTATTGAGCCAGAATTTCGCGCAGTGTCTCCATAAATCTATCAGAGATCGTCGGGGAAATCTGGTCAGTAAGTTCCTGCACTTCGGCGCTCTCGTTGAGGAGTTGCAGGACTTCGTCGCGGTAGCTCTTCGTGAGGAGTCCTCCATCACAGATAATATATTCCTTCGCCTCTGAAATAAGACGAGACTTTAGCTCGAGCAGAGCCTGGGGAAGGAGGTACGCGTTGAACGGTCCTTCTTCTGGGTACAGGTGGGCAAAAACTTGCATCTGAGCGATTACCAGGGGATCGCGTTTGTTCAAAAAGCGCAATGGTCCGCTCACCTCGATATCGACGGCACCATCCAGTAAGCTGCGGCGAAGTCTGGGAGAGGCAAACACCAGCGACTGACGCATGGGATCGTTCATACGCTCGTTTATCTTCGTGACTGTCCAATTGAGCTGCGTTGCCAACAATTGACGTCCTGCCGTTTCACCCGTGTGCTGGAAGGCTTGAATGAAAGCTTCCGCGGCGGTTTTGTTGTTGAGCGTGACCAGGATCGCACGGCGTTTTTCTTGGACCATTGAGGCTAACAATGCACCAACTTGCACGATCCACTTCCGGCGCCCCAGGAAACCGGCAGGGGGGATAACATCTGGAGGTGGCAAAAACACACGTTTCTTTGGAAGCTGATCTTTTTGAAGCGAGAGATTGCCTGGTATACCAAGGCTGCGCTCCAAAAAGCGCGTGTTTCCGCCACCCGTTGTGAGTGCAGGGCCAGCAACGAGATGTTTTGCATATGGTTCCCAAAAGGAGTGTTGGAAAATCTCGCGCAAGTCCCGACTGAGGCCACATATGCTCCACTCTCGCAGTCGCGCTGTTGAACCAAGATGGTCGAACCAGAGATCAACCCAGAACGCATGAAAATACGCAGGCGACGGAGACTTTTGAACCGCCTGGCTATGAAGATCCTCCAACATATTCGCTACGATCTCCCCTTGTTTACTGGCACGTCTCAAGCTTGCCAATATCGGCTCTTGATCGCTCTCTGCTATTTGCTTGAGGTAGGTCATCAGACTGGTTAAGGGGAGGCGTTCATGATAAACGGCTTCAGGCAAATAACTTTTTGCCCACTCCTGTAGATGAGCCTCGAATTGCGATAGGGCTCCTCGCTCCCCTGCTGATCTGAGCCAAATTCTTAGTTGACTACTCTCCAATACAGTTGCACCGTATGCAGCCAGGTTCATCTGTAACTCGGCGGCGTCATCGATCACGATAGTATCTGCTGGCGGAGGAGCTGATTGCCTGAGTAGTGCTTCGTGACTGCTCAAGAGAATCGGATATGCTTCTATCGAGGATTGTACAGCCTTTGCAGCGGGACAGCCATCTTCGTGATCTACATCGTTTGCGCAGCAGGATTCCATGAGGGTCTGCCTGAGGGCGATGAGTTCAGGAGTATCGAGTGCCTCTTGAGGGAGCCGAAGTGGGTACAACGTTGCTGCATCGTGATTGTGTGAAGCCTGATAGAGGCAAAATAAGTGGAGTCGCTGTTCATTGGAGACACTGGTTTCAATGGCTCGACGCATACGCTTAGGGCAGAGAAGTGTTTGGGGATGAGGAAGGACAAAAATGTGCTGCATTTGGGGATGATCGACGAGAATGCGCTCGATGCGCGTACGTTCACTGACGGTCACAAGCGTTCGTTCTTGAATTGCAAGAGACAGAGTATAGCGGGCGTCAAAGTCAGCGTGCTCAACGAGTTGGAGTTGATCGGATGGAGTGCGTAGGGCATTTTGCATGGCCGGACTGGCCTGGTTGCCCCTCATTGGCGTGATGATCCCAGGGAGAGTGGGGGCAGGGTCTAAACTCCAGGTGAGGGTGGGATCAGCGGGTATCTTGCGCGGTTGTAAAATTGCTCTATCAAACGCGCTGTTTGGTGTGACAAAGGCTCTTATACCTCTCAAGAGAGAAGCTTCTCGTTGTACCAGGCTGTCTCCCAACGCATGCAACAGTCTGGCGCAGGCCTGGGCATCGGGTACAGCCGTATGCATTGTGGCTTGCTCAACCTCCACGTTATACTTTTGACAAAGCAAAGCCAGATGGTGGCGCATACTATCTGGATGGAGTAAACGGGCCAGTACGAGGGTATCGACGATCTGTTCTTGTGCTATTGGCACCCCCATCCCCTCCAATTCGGGCGCATCGAAGGCACGAAGATTGTGACCCACGACAATGGAGTTTCCGATAAATTGGCGTAACCCTTGAGTTACCATCTCTACGGGAGGCGCACTACTCAACCTGGATTCGGCAACATCCCTGCTCCATTTTTTGGGGCGGAAGTCCCGTTGTATATACGAGCTGTATTGATCCAGGCAGGTCTGTCCCTTGTAGCGAACTGCCGCTACCTCAAAAATGCGTGATCCTTTAGGGGCGCCAGGTTCAGGATCGACCTCAAGGTCAACAACTACGATAGGTGGGAAAGCGTAGTCGGGGTGGGTACGGAAAGCAGGAATAGCATCCCAATTGCCGTGACGGTAGGCCGAGAGCTGAGGAACCTGCTCACCCAGCTGCTCAGCACGCTGATATGCCGCTACAGCAGCCTGACCGTCAGCGAGTTGATCTCCTCCATACAGATCACCAATCTGTTTCCAGGCCTGAGCAGTGCGCTTATCCAGGGGAGCGCTGGTGATAAAATGCTGCAGCGTTTCAAGCTGCAGGTGAGCAGGCCGCTGCAATGCATGATAGACGGACGACAGCAGCCAGACCATATCTGGGGTAGCTGACAAGCGCACGAGTTCCTCTACAAGCGGCTCTGCACGATCGTACATGCCGCGCAGAACGAAAGCACGAGCAAGCAGCGTCTGTGCCTCCAAACGTGGAAAACCGTAGGCTGGAAGCGAGCGGTAGAATTGCAAAGCCAGGTCGTCGCTGCGAGGAGCCTCGGACCATAAAGAGACGATCCTGGCGATAGACGGAGCAAAGCCCTCCAGAGCAAGCGAAGCAAGCTCAGAGAGAATGTGAGCTGATAGGTCATCATCCTGATGGGACAGATGTGCCAGCGCGCCACCGCGCTGCTGTACCGCCAGGTATGAGAACAAGACATCTAGCGCCTGGAAGAAGGAAGTGTCGTGTAACACATGCTGTTCCTTACTCATCCCCTCGTAGAGAGTGCCGATCAGCTCCCAGGCGTGACTGGCTCGGGGATCTGCTGGCGCGCTGACAATGAAACGAGCAAGGGCCTCAAGCACTCTATCTGGAGAGCGATGCAGCGCGTAAAGCACTGAAGAAAGGTACCACCAGACGTCAGTGGAAGGCGCGATTTCTCCTAATTGCTTGAGTACCTGCTCAGCCTGGATATACATTTTCCGGGCGAAGTAGGCTCGCGCCAAGAGCCAGAAAACCTCCTCATGACCAATTCCGTAGACGGGAAGGGCGCGAAAGAAGGTGAGAGCCAGATCATCATGACGTGGCTCGTGCGCCCAGCGTGTTGTAATGGCCGAAACGACGGGCAAAAGACCCGTTGGCGGCGAGGGGAATCGGGAAAGGATCGCGGCAGCCCGTTCGAGGTTTGTGAGATGGAAAAAAACCTCAGTCCGACGCTCTTCAGCAACGTGTCCCAGAAGCGTTTGCAGCCTTTGAAGGGACGGGAGCGATTCTCCGAGAACGCCAGCGTTCTCGAGAGGTGCTTCATACAGATCACCGATCAGTTTCCAGACGTGCGTGGCTCGCTCATCTTCTGGGGCTAGCATAAGAAACCGGCTAAGCATATCCAGCTGTACGTGAGGAGGGCGCTGTAAGGCCTGTAAGACGCGGATGAACAACCAGACTGGCTCAACTGACGCTACGCGGGAGAGCAGGTCGACAAGGAGTGGCTCAGCCTGTGCGTAGTAAGCGCGAGCAACGAGTGCCTGGGCTATGTACCAGGTGACCTCCTCGTGAGGAACACCATAGTTAGGTAAAGCACGATAGAAGTGGAATGCGAGGTCATCGCTACGTGGAATGCTACTCCACTGTGTAGCAATCGAACGTGCAAGCGGCGCGAGCCCAGGGAGGGAAGAAAATGGAAGCTGAGCGAGCAAGTTTGCGGCTTTTGTCGAATCATGGTACACCGCATGGAAAAGGGCTTCTGCGCGTAGGTTCTCAGGAAAGCGTTCGAGCAGCGTTCGTAGCAACTGGACATGCGAAGACACGTTGTCAGGTGTGGTGTGTGACCAGAGCAAGCAAGAGGCAAATAGCTCGGGAATACTCAGGGATGGTCTTTGCAGGAGACCCCGTAATGCGAGTGAGGGAGTTTTCCATTTCTTGATGGCTAGCTCTGCGATCTTTTGCGCTGACATATCTTGAGAAATACACCATATCCCAAACAATCTGCCAAGAATACACAAGCTTCGATGCAACCACATGACGCGCATAACACAATACCTACTCACAACACTCTGGAGAATCTTCATTCAATAGCGTTTACCACGGGAAAAGAGCAGATGCCAGGAATACGCTGAGAAGAAGGTCCCCTACCTTCTTCAATACAAGAGGAATTGCAAGCTACTTCCAATCAACCATTGCGTTGCAAGGACAGAGCATACATCTCCAGATGAGTATATGTGATATAGTGTATCTCGTCAATAATATGAGACCAGATCCTCTTGCACTCCCTGCCGGTTCACCGCCGAGAAGTGCCCTACCGCTGGCGTCATAGCAGGACATATTGGCCGTGTGTCGGCGAGGAGCAGTCTCTTCTCCGCGCTGCGATGACATATTCAGCCAGTCGCAAGGGAAACACTGACATCTTTCCTGGGCAAGCGATGTCGTTCACCAGTTGGCTAATCTCCCAGGAAGGCTGATCCATTCGATACCACAATGCAGCTCCGCTGCACTCTTCCTGGACTTGAGTGCTGCCATCGAGAAGCCATCCGCTCTTATGGATATGCAAGCAAAAGCGCATCGAGCAGAGACGTGGAATGAATTTGAGCGTAAGCAAGCCGAGCAGATGATACAGACGGCGCGGCGTAACATGCTGGATCTAGGCGATAATGGCGGCAGTTATAGCAGGTCAAGGTATGAGGATGGAAGGCATCGTATTCGGTTTGGCTTGATTGTCTTTGGACTGGTCGTTATTTGGGCTATCGTTGGTGCAGATCGCAGATCGAGGTATGAGCATGAGCAAGGAACAACAATGGCAAGAAGTAGCCGATCAGGTTGCGCGTCTGGTTGATGCCTTGGGTATGCTGATTGATCCAGGCATCCGAGACACAGTGATCGCCCTGAACGCGTTAGGTATTCACACCCTGGCATCGTGTGAGGGTCACCTTGAGCGGGAAGTGTCAGAACTGAGAACAGGAAAGTCAACTTGGCATTCCTGAAATCCCACTGCTCGATTGAGGGTTAAGCAGTGAGGAACATCTCTTGTAGGGCTGCCAGACGTTGGCGGAATATCCGACGTTGTTCAGCTAGGGACACAGCTTGGTTTATCGTCGTGCGGAACCGGAGGAACCCCAAATTGCATTGCGAAAGTGATGTCAAGTGTTTCTTGTGCGAGCGATTCTATGGCACAGCCAAGGATCTGCCTCGATTGCGACAAATGCGCGAGCGGTTTCTCTCGCTCAACTTGAAGCTCAAGGCAGATGTAGTAGCCGCGCAGATTCAGCAAATCGAAGGACGAGAACAAAGTGACGCAGTTCCTGAAGTGCGGTCCCCTGTTGCATTCATTCCGATTGCAGCGGTCTCAGCTCCTCTCAGAAGATAAACGAAGACGAAGCCCCCCGTGCGGATTCTCAATGTACCCTAGCGGTCAAGGGCAAATGAACGGAGGAATTCCACCAACTATCGATGGTGGAAAATCAGAGAGGAAGGCAAGCCTTCTCCTGGACGGGCACAAAGAACGGCTCGGAGAAGGAGCGCTGTAGTGTTACTGGAACGCAAATGAGCGCAGTATGCGTTGGAGCACCTGACTACGTATTTGATCAAACACGGTCAGGTCCGTACTAAAGACCATCAGAAATGAGATGAGCGAGCCATCTTTTGATCTATGGACAGTAGAGAGTGCTATTTCTTCGACTTGAGAAGTGAGACCATCTTTGAAGTGGAGTTCATAGGTCGCTGCCAGTTGCACCCATGTGCTTCCTCCAATGGTTACCCATTGTGGCATAGTAACTGGTTTATAGCCAGGAAAGCGTTGCTCCCATGCCCTTTGCTCTTGTGCTCCCGCACCAGGAGTAGAAGAGCTATCGG
>WNFM01161977.1_pt1 | contig 11082 bp, 12 predicted proteins | sample 5400271 | NCBI WGS metagenome assembly WNFM01 (sample SAMN13153352, study PRJNA577476) | soil metagenome | isolation source: 60 cm saprolite on Douglas fir-dominated hillslope | place: USA:California | collected 2013-09-17 | reverse complement strand
CGATGCGCGACGGCGTCAAGATCGCGATCGACGTCTATCGCCCGGACACGACCGACAAGCTCCCTGCCCTCTTGGCCTTCTCGATCCACAACAAGGACCTGCAGGGCCCCGACCTCGCCGAGGCGTCGCTGACCCATCCGGCATGGTCGATGCTGTGGACCGGCCCGGCGGAAGCCGGCGACACGCGCTTTTTCGTCGGGCGTGGCTACGTGCACGTCATCGGAAATCCTCGCGGCGTCGCCAAATCGGAAGGCGGCGGTTCGCGCGCGTTCGACAGCTACGATCTGATCGAATGGATTGCAGGGCAGCCCTGGTGCGACGGCAATGTGGGGATGGTGGGCATTTCCGGCTTCGGCGCCGAGCAGCTCATGGCGGCGAAGCTCAATCCGCCGCATCTCAAGGCGATCTTTCCGTTCGATCCGCGCGGCGCCTATGGCGAAGCCGGCGGCTTCCGCGACGAGTATCCTGGCGGCGTCATCCATCTGTTTCGGTTTCTGCTGCAGGTCTATGCCTCGGCGCATCAGCAGAAAGGACAGCCGAAGCCGCTTCCGCCGGAGAGGGAAAAGCTATGGCAGGAGGCGATCGCCAATCCCGACTTCAAGATGTATCCGCACGTCTACAACGTGCTCGCGCTCAAAGGCCAACACGTCCCGGCCTATTTCGACATTCTCATCGATCCCTACGACAAGGAGGCGGCGGTCGAGAAAAGCGAGGCCGAGTTCTCCAAGATCAACATCCCCACCTATACCGGCTCGGGCTGGTACGGCTACACCTACAAGACCCACCTCAACGGCGCGCAGAACTGGTTTCGCAACATCAAGCCGCCGCACAAGAAACTTCTCCTCGCCGGCCCTGCCCATCTCGACCGGCCAGTCAATGCGTTCCACAATGAAATGCTGCGCTGGTACGACCAGTGGCTCAAAGGAATCGACACCGGAATCCTAAACGATCCGCCGGTGCGATTCTGGGTGATGGGGGCCAATGAATGGCGCAGCGCCAGCGACTGGCCGCCGCCGGAGACGCAGTGGATCAAGTTCTACCTCAGAGGCTGGGAGCGCCTGACCGCCGAGCCGTTCACGCCATCGAGCGCAGACGATTACCAGGCCCCCGACGCGTTCGCGCAAATGCCGGCGAGCCAGACCAACCGGATCCAGAAACTGCGCTATCTCAGCGAGCCGCTGCCCGACGACGTCACCATCGCCGGCCCGAGCGTGCTTCATCTCTACGCCTCGATCGACCAGGACGATACCAACTGGATCGTGATTTTGAAGGACGTGGGTCCGGACGCGGGCGTGCAGACCGCGCGCGAAGGCGAGCGCGACATCACGCCCGGCCTGCACGAACGCGAGCTCACGCGCGGCTGGCTCAGGGCGTCCCATCGCGCCGTCGATCCGAAGCGATCGCTCCCCGGCCGGCCGTGGCATCCGCTCACGCGCGCGGCGCGCAAGCCCGTCGTCCCCGGCGAGATCAACGAATACGCCATCGAGATCATGGCCACCGCCAATCAATTCAAGCAAGGTCATCGCATCTGCGTCGAGATCACCAGCCTCGATGTCGCGACCGGCGTGGGAAGCGCCACCAACGTCGAGTACATCCCGTATCACATCTGCAGCAGCAAGACCGTGCTGCACAGGATCTATCACGACCCCAGGCATCCATCGCATCTCTTGCTGCCGGTCATTGCGAACGTCTGAGGTGCGAGCCGCAACATTGGGAGGAGCAACCATGCCCGAAATCACGATTCACAACCCCGAGGCGCTGGGCAAGCCGCTGGGTCAATATTCGCAGATCACACGCGTCAAGGCGTCCGAGTTCCTGTTCATCGCCGGCCAGGTCGCGACCGACCGCAGCGGCAAGACCGTCGGGGCCGACGACTTCGATGCGCAATGCCGACAGGTCTTCGCCAACATCGAGGCCGCGCTGAAATCGCAGGGCGCGAGCTTCGCCAACGTGGTCGAGTTCACGACCTACCTCGTGCATTCCCAGGACATCGCGAAATTCATGGCTTATCGATTGCGTGAATTTCCGCGCCTGTTTGCGAACGGCGTCTATCCGCCCAACACGCTGCTGATCGTCGACCGTCTGGTCCAGGAGCCGTTCCTGATCGAGGTCCACACCGTCGCCGCGCTGTAGTGCCGCCGGCCTGGTGAGGGCGGTCGACAAAGCCCGTTGGATCGCCCGCGAAAACATGCTGTGTTGGCGGCTTGCCCACAATGGACTTGAGCCGATGCCCATTCATCTCGAACCCGGACCCGACAACGTGCACTGGGGATATTTCGACGCGCGCCTTCCCCCGCGGCTGACGGTCGACAGCGGCGAGCGCGTGACGATCTCGAGTGTATCGGGCGGCCCCGATCTGATGCCGGCGCCACCGCTCAAGATCCCGCCGGCGCTTCCCGCCATTCACCAAAAGGTCCCGCGCCAGTTGGGACCCCACATCTTGACCGGACCGGTCGCGATCAAGGGCGCCAAAGCGGGACAAGTGCTTCAGGTCGACATCGAGGCGATCGATGTGTTCTACGACTGGGGCTACAACTCCGTGCGTCCGCTCGCCGGCGCTTTGCCCGACGATTTTGCCGACAATCGCCACATCCACATCGTGCTCGACCGCGCGCGCAAGAGCTGGCGGCTGCCGTGGGGACAGGAAGTGCCGCTGGCGCCGTTCTTCGGCGTGATGGGCACGGCACCGCCGCCGGCCTGGGGCATGATCTCGACGGCGCCCCCGCGCAGGAACGGCGGCAACCTCGACAACAAGGAGCTCGTCGCCGGCACCACGCTCTATCTGCCGATCTTCGTCGACGGCGCGCTGTTCTCGGTCGGCGACGGTCATGGCGTGCAGGGCGACGGCGAGGTCTGTGTCACGGCGGTCGAGACCGGGTTGACCGGAACCTTCCGCCTCACGGTGCGCGACGACATGCGGCTGGAATGGCCCATGGCCGAGACGCCGACGCACGTGATCACGATGGCGTTCGACCCCGATCTCGACGACTGCGTGGTGATTGCGCTGCGCCAGATGCTCGATCTCATTTGCGCGCGCGTCGGGCTCGACCGCTATCAAGCCTACACGCTGGCAAGCCTCGCCGCGGACCTGCGCGTCACGCAGGTGGTCAACGGCAACAAGGGCATCCACGTGATGCTCCCCAAACGCTATCTCGCGCGCGGGTAGGGCGTCCGGATCATCGCCGCGTCCGGAATGGGGCCGCGCGTCGGCGGCGCGATGCCCTGTGCTGTCGGCCCTGGGGGCTCGTCAATCCGTTCCGAGCTTGATCACGTCGGCCACCTTGTTGTCCTTGGGATCGACGATGACGATCTGCTGCGCAGTGAGGAAGAACCTGTGGCTTTTGACCTGCGGGACCTTCTGGCTGACGTCGCTCGGCATCGGCCGCGGGCTGACGCCCGGCGGTATGGGCTCGCCGATCGCCGCCTGAACATCGGCCGCGTCGGCCTTCATATCCTTCACCAGCTCTTTGATCGTGTGACGCTGTTCCAGCGTGAGATTGAGCTTGGGAGCCGGCGCAAGCACGTCCTGTGAGGGACCTTGTTGCGGCGCAATCTGCGCATGGGCGGCTGGCCCGGTGAACGACAGCATCACTACGAGAGCACTGACCATCGACGCTTGACGCATCGTAGCTTGACGCATCGTAGCTTGACGCATCGTAGCTTGGCGCATCGTATCCTCCCGAGGGGGCAAATTGCCGGCAGGCGGCGGCGTAACGCAGCTGGAACCGGCGCCCAGTAGGAGTGAACTTTTTCCTGGCGGAATAGTTCCGCACAAAACCGCTGCCTGTGCGGTGTATCACCAACCGCCTTCAACGTTCCCATATCGCCGTGAACTTCCCATATAATCACCGCAGTAGATCGGAGCGAAGAGCTCTGTATGAGTAGAGCATTCGTCAAAGAGCTGGAGGACGCCGCCGAAGAGTTGCCGGAGCGGCCGATTTCGCCACACCCGAACCTGGTGACCGCGGAGGGGCTCGCGCACATCGAGGCCGAAGTCACGCGCCTGCAGCGGGAGCACGCCGCCGCCCTGGCCGCTAACGACCGCACCGCGCTGGCGCGCAGCGCGCGCGACTTGCGCTACTGGACCGCCCGGCGGGCGACGGCACAGTTCGTCGCTACTCCGAGCGACCGGAGCAAGGTGCATTTCGGCTCGACCGTAACCATCGTCCGCAACGATGGGCGCCGCCAGACCTTCCGGATCGTCGGCGAGGACGAGGCCGACCCCGCGCGTGGGACGCTCTCGCACGTCTCGCCGCTGGCGCGCGCGCTGTTCGGCAAACAGGTCGGGGACACGATCGAGGTCGCGCAGAAAGAGGCGGAGATCGTGGAGATCGCCTGACGCCGGCCGGCGCCGACGCCGATAACGATCAGAAATAGGCAGCCGGGCCCGACATCCTCAAGGTTTCGTCGACCAAGCCTTGAAGTCCTCCTCTGTTACGCTCGGCAGCTTCTTGAGAAAGGCGACGATGGTCCAGATTTCCCGGTCCGGCACCTCGATGAGACCGAAGCTCGGCATGCCGGTCATATGGATGCCGTGCTTGACGACCCAGAACAGATCCTGCGGCCTGAGTTCGTCGACGAGCTCCTTGAGATCGGGCGGATCGGGGCGCAAGCCTTCGGAGAATTTGGCCCAATTCACGCCCGGCGCGCCGTGGCAGTTGACGCAGCCGCGCTCGGAGAAGGCGCGCGCGCCCTCCTGCACGACCGCGGCATCGTCGAGCGACAGCGGCGGCGTGTCGGTCGCGTGCCGCGCGATCGAGGCCCGGCGGATGTGGACGAGCGCCCAGTTGACGACCGCGGGATCCTCTTCCGTCGCGGCAACGTTGTAGAAGCCGCCGAAGAAAAACACCGCGGCGGCGATCGCGCCGAGGATGGCGAGGACGCCGATGACGGCGAGCGTTGTGAGCGTTTTCATGGGCCGATCTCCGGGTAAGGCCGGTTGCCGGTATGGTAGCGCGACCGGCGCAAAAAGAAACGGCGAGAAACGGCCTGTGCTCGATCTCGGACATTGCGCGCATTTGGACCAACCCTCGAAGCGCTTGATGGGGTGAGCGGCCTCGATCGGCCGCACGTCGAGACGCCCTTTGTGAGCGTCAGCACGATCCGCTAAGCTTTCCACCGCCCGGCGAAAGGACGTCGGCGCTGAGGGAGATCGCAATGGCAAAGGCGTATTGGATCGCGTTCTATCGCTCGATTTCGAATCCGGATGCATTGGCGGCTTACGCGAAGCTCGCGGGTCCCGCGATCGCCGCCGGCGGCGGGCGCTTTCTTGCCCGCGGCAATGCCGCCAAAGCATACGAGGCGGGGGTCGCCCAACGCGTGGTCGTGATCGAGTTCGACAGCGTGGAAAAGGCCATGGCCGCCCATGACAGCGAGGGCTACCAAGCGGCGTTGAAAGTGTTCGGCAAGGCCGCCGAGCGAGACTTGCGGATCGTCGAGGGACTGGCATAGCCCATCGCACGTGGAGAAGCCGTGATGGCGCTCAGCGCAACGAGCATCTGCAACTTCGGCTGGAAGGCGCGCGACTTCAAGCTCAAAGGCGTGGACGGCAAGCTCTATACGCTCGACCACGTGCGCGGAACGAAGGGCACGCTGGTGGTCTTCATCTGCAACCACTGTCCTTACGTGCGCGCCGTCATCCGCCGCCTGGTCGAGGAAGCAAACGCCCTCAAAGCGATCGGCATCGGCACGATCGCGATCATGCCGAACGACACGCAATCGTATCCGCAGGATTCCTTCGAGAACATGAAAAAGTTCGCGCAGGAGCACGCCTTCACGTTTCCCTACGTGATCGACGAGACGCAGGAGGTCGCGCGCGCCTACGACGCGCAATGCACTCCCGATTTCTTCGGCTTCAACGCCGATGACGCGCTGCAATACCGCGGCCGGCTCGATGCTTCGCGCATGAGCATCATGCCGGGCGCGCGCCGCGATCTGTTCGAGGCGATGACGCAGGTGGCGCAGACCGGCCGCGGGCCGCTTGAGCAGACCGCGAGCATGGGGTGCTCGATCAAGTGGCGGCACTAGTGTGGCGGTTCAGAAGTCCGCATCATTTTTGCAGCGAGTCTGAAATGCGGACTTCTGAACCCAAAGCCACACTAGATCAATAAGTTGCTAATGTCCTTCGATTCCGAAGTTCGCAAACGAGGCTGCGGCACAATGATGCGAACTTCGGAATCGGGACACTAGCGGCTCTCGAGCCGGCACAGCGCGATGCCGTCTCGCATTGCCTAACCCTTTGATGCGGGGGAAATAGCGCGATGCTCAAAAACTTCCATGTGCTCTATGTCGGCCAGATCGAGCTCGACAACATCGGTCTTGCCGGCACGCCGGCCAACGACCGGCGCTATTCCGCGGAACGCCTGCGGGAGGCCTTTGCCACCGCCCGCGAGGTGGCGCAGCTCATGGATCGTCTCGGCTATGACGTGCTGTGGACGGCCGAGCACCACTTCCAGCGCGAGGGCTACGAGTGCCTGCCCAACCTGATCCAACTCGGATTGTGGCTGGCCACTCAGACCGAGCGCCTCAAGTTCGGCTGCGCCTTCAACATCCTGCCGATGTGGCATCCGATCCGCCTGGCGGAAGACTACGCCATGGCCGATATCGTCACCGATGGGCGCGTCGTCATGGGGATCGGGCGCGGCTATCACACGCGCGAGGTGGAAACGTTCGGCGCGCCGCTTCTCGACGCGCAAGCCAATCGCGAGCTGTTCGAGGAGCAACTCGAGCTCCTGCTCAAGTGCTTCAACGAAGACGCCTTCCATCACAAAGGCAAGTACTACGAGTGTCCGCCGCCGGTCGACTACCGCGGCTATCGCCTCGAGGAAATCACGGTGGTTCCGCGGCCCAAGCACTTGCCGGTCGACATCTGGATGCCGATCGCCAGCGGCAAGACCATCGACCTGATGGCGCGCTACGGCCTCAAGGCGATGGTGACGCTCAACGGCCAAAAGATTTTGGACGACGTCGTGCGCGCCTACCATGCGGCGTGCGAGCGGCATGGGCGGCACAAGCTGCTCGGCGGGGACATGATTTGGGGCGCCGGCATCTATCTGGCGGACAGCGAAGCGGAAGCGATGCGCAGGCTCGAGCCCGCGCACGACGAGCGCTTCAAGTGGTTCGCGCCCTTCGGGTTCGTGCGCTACGCGGACGAGCACGGGCGCACCTGGGGCACCCCCGGCGCGCCCGCCGGCGTGCCCTCGCTGCGCGACGGGGTCGCGCAGAAGGCTTGGTTCTGCGGTCCGCCGGCGCACGTCATCGACGGCATCAAGTCGGTCGCGGACAAATATCCCGGGCTCGAAAATTTCATGATCCACTGGGCCGAGGGCCTGCCGCCCAAGGAGTTCAAGGAGCAGCTCATCTGGTTTGCCAAGGACGTGATGCCGGCGCTCAAGCGCGCGTAGGCGGCTGCGGACGCGCAATCACCGACGAGGACTGCAAAAAATGAAGGACAACGTGAAGCGCGTGTTCTATGTGCGCTACGTCGCGCACTCCTGCTATCTCGACATCATCGCGCAGCGGCCGGAGATCAGGCTCGATAAGCTCGAGAACGAAACCGCCGACGAGGTTGCCCGGCCGATCATGGCGGCCGCGCACGCCTACCAGATCGGATCGGCACGCGACGAGCTCAAGGCGCGCTTCCATGTCCAGCGCGATTTGCTCGCGCGCATGCCGAACCTGCTCCTCGTTTCCACCAACGGCGCCGGCTTCGATACCGTCAACGTCAAGGACTGCACCCACGCCGGCGTGCTCGTCGTCAACCAGACCGGCGGCAACGCCGAGGCGGTGGCGACGCACGTGCTCGCCATGGTGCTGATGCTCTCGAAGCAGATCATCCAGACCAACCACGCCTTGCGGCGCGGGACGATGCTCGACCGTAGCGTCTTCATGGGCAATGACGTCAAGGGGCGCACGATCGGCATCGTCGGCATCGGCAATGTCGGCCGCCGCGTCGCCGAGCTCTGCCGCGGTCTCTTCGGCATGCAGGTCATCGCCTGCGATCCCTACCTCGACGAGCAGACGATCGCCGCGCGCGGCGCCGTCAAGGTGACGCTCGACGAGCTGTTGCGGCGCGCCGACTTCGTGTCGATCAACTGCCCGCTCGACGAAGGAACCCGCGGCATGATCGGCGCGCGCGAGTTCGCGCTGATGCAGCCGCACGCCTATTTCATCACCACGGCGCGCGGCTTCATCCATGACGAGCGCGCGCTCGCCGAGGCGCTCCAGGCAAAACAGATCGCCGGCGCCGGCCTCGACGTGTGGGACAAGGAGCCGCCGGCGGCCGACCATCCGCTGCTGCAATTCGACAACGTGATCGCAAGCCCCCATACCGCGGGCATGACGCGCGAGGCGCGCGCCAATATGGGCCGCATCGCCGCCGAGCAGCTGGTCATGACCCTCGACGGCAAGCGCCCGCCCCGTATCGTCAATCCGCAGGTGTGGCCGGCCTATGCCGAGCGGTTCGAGCAAACCTTCGGGTTTCGGCCCCAAGGATAGCGCGCGGACAACGATCGCGGCGCCGCCGCGGCCCTTCCTTCGCTACCGGCAAGGTTGGGGATCGTTCGACAATACCGCTCCCGGCGATCTCATCCCGCCATTCTCGCTGGCATAATCTGGCGGGCTAACTATACTCCCCGCCGTCGGTGGACCTCTCCTCCCGACGACCTCCAATGATGCACGGGAGATTTTTCGATGAAGCGCGTAATGCTCGCCCTCGCCACGCTGTTGCTTGCCCTCGCGGTCATCCCCGCGGCGGACGCCCGCGTTGTGCAGCCCCCGTGGGTTGTCGTGCGCTGGGACTTACTCGGTGACTGCAAGATTTGGCGCAATGACATCAACGGCCCCTGGGGTCCGGGCTGGCGGCCGGTGGCATACGCCAACGGCTATCCCGAAGCCTACGGAAAGATGCAGGCGCTCATTGCCCGCAGGTGGTGCCGCTAGCCGTCATCGCCGCTCGAGCATCAACACCGATTTCGCCCGGCTCCGCCGGGCGAAATTTTTTTCAAGAGTGCCGCATGATGCTGGTCGAGAGATACGATCTGAAAAGCTGCCGCTGCGCTATAATCAACCCTCGACGACAGAGCCGACGCCTCTAGGCCTTCAGTTATCCAGAAAACCTCGGCAACTTTCCCCCTCGTGATGGCCTCGATGTGCTTGAAAAAGAACAAAACAGGAACTATAGCTATTCTGGGGGGCAACCCGTCCGAAGGACGATCAACATGGCCAAACCAGATAAAGGACGTGCAATGGCGACCGCGACTGCGAAGCGTGTCTATCTAAAGCAGTCCGATGTTCCGTCTGCATCGTTGCCGGATGCGCTGAGGATGCCGCAGGCCATATTCGACCATTATGCCGGAAAACCGACGGCTCCTCTGCAGGTAGCTAAGGCATTAAACGTTGACCCAAAAGGCTCCCAGCTTAGAGTATTGTCGGGAGCTGCGATTGCTTTTGGATTGATTGAGGGCGGAGCTCAAGCAGCGTCTATTTCCATCACAGATCTTGCTCGCCGGATTCTACGTCCCAAAGAAGAGGGCGAGGATATTTCTGCGAGACGAGAAGCAGTTCTAAAGCCCCGAGTTTTTGGTGACTTCCTTCGTCAATACGATGGGCATGCCTTTCCTCGTCAAGACATCGCTCTTAACGTAATTGAAGAGATGGGCGTGCCTAGAGAAAAGGCGGAGGAGGTACTCGAACGGATCGACGTGAGCGCACGCTCCGTCGGTTTTGTCGAAGAGATAAAAGGAAAGAGCTACGTAACGCTTTGAACCGCCCCGGGTTGATCGGAGGCTCCAACTCTTGAGAAGGTGGAGCCATGAGCAAGCAGACAAGCAACAAGTTTTCGCCTGAGATCCGTTCGCGCGCTGTGCGGCTGGTCCTGGACCACGAACATGAGCATCCGTCGCGATGGGCGACGATAGTTTCGGTTTCAGCCAAGATCGGCTGCACGGCGCAGACGCTTCTGGAGTGGGTGAAGAAGGCGGAGGTCGACAGCGGCAAGCGAGCTGGCGTTCCGACCGATACGGCCGAGAAGCTGAAGGCCTTGGAGCGCGAGAACCGCGAACTTCGACAGGCGAACGAGATTCTTCGCAAGGCGTCAGCGTATTTTGCCCAGGCGGAGCTCGACCGCCGGGTGAAGCCATGATCGCGTTCATCGATGATCATCGGGAAGCGTATGGGGTCGAGCCGATCTGCAAGGTGTTGCCGATTGCCCCGTCGACCTACCATACGCATATCGCCCAGCGGATCGATGCCAGCAAGCGTTCGGCCCGTGCGCGGCGGGACGCCGAACTGAAGGTCGAGGTTCAGCGGGTCTTCGCGGAGAACTTCGGTGTCTACGGCGCACGGAAGGTCTGGCGGCAGTTGCGGCGAGAAGGCTTCGCGGTCGCCCGCTGCACCGTCGAGCGGCTGATGGCGAGCCTTGGTCTGCAGGGCGTGATCCGTGGCAAGCCGGTCCGGACGACGATCAGCGACAAGGCGGCGCCTTGCCCGTTGGATCACGTCAACCGGCAGTTCCATGCGCCAAGGCCGAATGCGCTCTGGGTCTCGGACTTCACCTACGTCGCGACCTGGACCGGCTTCGTCTACATCGCCTTCGTCATCGACGCCTACGCCCGTCGCATCGTGGGCTGGCGTGTCTCACGGACAGCACACGCGGGCTTCGTGCTCGATGCGCTGGAGCAAGCCCTCCATGATCGGCGGCCCGTCCATCGCGGCGGGCTCGTGCACCACAGCGACCGAGGCAGTCAATACGTCTCGATCAAGTACACCGAGCGCTTGGCGGAGGCGGGCGTCGAGCCTTCGGTTGGCAGCGTCGGCGACAGTTATGACAATGCTCTCGCCGAGACAATCAACGGTCTCTACAAGGCCGAGATCATCCATCGGCGCGGGCCGTGGCGGTCGTTCGAAGCCGTCGAGTTCGCGACACTCGAATGGGTGGACTGGTTCAACAACCGGCGGCTCCTGGAGCCCATCGGCAACATCCCGCCGGCCGAAGCCGAGGAACGCTACTACGCTATGCTGGAACAGCCAGCCATGGCGGCGTGACTCAAACCAAACGGCCTCCGGCAAACCCGGAGCGGTTCA
>WNFM01023017.1_pt3 | contig 11082 bp, 10 predicted proteins | sample 5400271 | NCBI WGS metagenome assembly WNFM01 (sample SAMN13153352, study PRJNA577476) | soil metagenome | isolation source: 60 cm saprolite on Douglas fir-dominated hillslope | place: USA:California | collected 2013-09-17 | reverse complement strand
CGTTCGATTTGCCGATCCGTTTCGAAGCGTGCGCGCAGCGCGCCTGCCTGCCGGTGTCGCTCCGCATCGTTCGACGCCGCGTAGCGCAGCGCATACTCGCGCAGATCGTAGTACGCGTTGCGATAGTTGTGCAGCGCTGCGTTGGCTTGCGCACGCAATTCGTAGAGCGCGTCCACATCGATCGGCGGCAAGTCGGTGCCATCATGATCCAGCACCGTATTCAGCGTTTCGAGCGCACGCTGTGCGCGTCCCAACTTGAGATCAATGCGGGCCTGCAGGGCTTGCGCCGCCTTCACCGAGTCCGCGGATTGAACTCCGGCGAACAGCCGGGCCGCTCCTGCACACTCGCCTTGCGCCGTCGTCAGTTCGCCCAATTCGATATGCGCCTCGCAGATTCTGAGGTCGGCGAAGGCGATGCCCTGCGAATCGTCGAGGATCACGCTGAGCTTGCGCGCCTCCTGAGGATCTGCCCGCGCATGAATCTCGCGACCGATAGGCTCAACGTCTCGCCCCGGGACGCGTGCCGGTCGATGGCCTCCTGATTCAACGCCAGGGCCTGCTGGTAATCGCCCATGACGCGCATGACCGCCGATAACACCTCCGCGGACAGAACATGCGGCTCCATCATCGACGGCGCGGCGCTCGCGTGATAAGCCTGGGTCAAGGTGACGATCGCCAGGTCGGCTCGATTCTGCCGGTGTTCCAGCAGCCCGCGCGTAATCAGCAGGCAGATCGCGGTCTGCGTATCGCTCTTTTGCGCGCTCCTCGCGGTTTCTATGTCAGCCGCCGAGGCTGCGATGCCCGCCTCGTCGTATACATTCTCGGCGTACGCCGACAGCAGCTGGAGATGGACCGGATCATTCGGGAGCGTCGCGAGCTTGAGCCCCTCCGCGGCGGAATTGCGCGCCTCCGCCGAACGCTCCAATATTCCGTACGCTTCCGCTTCCACCGCATAGAGCGACGCGAGCCGCTCGGTTTTGACCGGCGAAGCACCGGGTTCCTGACGCATGGCGTCCCTGCCCTGCGAAGCGCCGGGTTCCTGACGCACGGCGTCCCTCCCAGGGTCGCGACGGCTTCCCGACGCACGGCGTCCATCCGGTCTTCCATCTCCTTGAGCGCCTGCGTCGCATCCTTGGCGATCAAGCGTTGTATGTGCCGCATTTCGGGATCGGGACTGACGATGCATTCGGCATGCGCCGCGAACGGCGACCACGCACAAAGCAGCGCGGCTGCCCGCCACATTGGGAGCCATGCCGTTTGCCTCACGCGTCGGCCACGATCCCACAGTCTGTGCATGATGGCGCCACGCTACCCGGTTTCCCGGGGCACATCCTCCCACGCGGTCACGGTTTTCGAATCTCGCGCGCTGGACGGGACCACCCTCCCGAGTTTCCCTGGCTTCTCGAGCTTCCCCGGCTTGATCTCTCTGGCAACTTTTTAGAGTCCGAGGCATAGTGGCCGCCTAAGAAAGAATGATTCCTAGGACTCTCAGCATCGCCCCGCTCGTCGCCCTGGTCGCCGGCATCCTCATCCTGGTCATGCCTCGCCTGTTGAACTACATCGTGGCACTGTACTTGATCATCATCGGGCTACTGGGTCTGTTCGGCGGCGGGGGCTCGCTGCACCTTCACTAAGTCGGCAGGATGCCGACTTGAACGCCGCGCACGCGGGTGCGACGCATGCGTCGCACGGGTGACCATGGATGGTCACCCAGGGCTTGCGCGGAGCAGGGACTGCGTAGCGCAATGCCCGAAGGGCGAGGCGCAGGAGCGCCGAGTACCAGCTCGGCCGGGTAGCCACGCGGACGCCTCAGACCGGAACCTGGCGTTCCACGGCCTCGCGCAGGGCCGTGTGCAACTCGTTGAGGTCGTAGGGCTTGCGAAGCACGCCGATATTCTCATCCTGCGCGCTGTCAATGACCGCCCCGGCATAACCCGACGTCAACAACACCGGCAGGCCAGGCCGGCGAGCCTTAAGTTCCCTGACCAGGCCCAAACCATTCATGGCTCCCGGCATCATGATGTCCGAGAGCACGAGGTCGACATGACGTCCGTTCGCCAGCGCACCGAGCGCACTCTCGGCGCTCGCGGCTCGAGTCACGCCATAGCCCAACTCCTGCAGCATCTCCGTGACCAGAGTGGCGACTTCGTCGTCGTCCTCCACCAGCAGAACCGAACCTACGACGGCGGGGCGCCTGGCGCCGCCGTCAAGATCCGCCGCGCCGGATTTCGAATGCGTCGGCGACTCATCGGTACGCGGCAGAAATAAGGTAACCGTGGTACCGCGCCCAACCGTGCTCGCCACCCGCACGGCGCCCCCCGACTGCTGTACGAATCCATAAACCTGGGGCAGCCCCAGTCCGGATCCCTCGCCGATCTCCTTGGTGGTGAAGAAGGGCTCGAAGATATGCGTGAGCACCTCGGCCGACATCCCCGTACCGGTATCCTCGACGGTGACCCGAAAGCTCCCCGTCACGAACCGTGGGGGCATTCTGCGCGCGTATGGTGATGACGCCGCCGCTCGGCATGGCGTCCCTGGCGTTGACGCACAAATTCAACATGACGAGTTCCAATTCGGCGCGATCCACTTTGATCGGCCACAGGGTATCGGCGAGTTCCGTCATTACTTGGACGTCGCCGCGCAGTGTGCGATCGAGCAAATCGCGCATGCCGTCGATCTGCCGGCGCAGATCGAGAGGTTCGGGCTTCAGCGGCTGGCGCCGTGCAAAGGCCAGCAACTGGCGGCTCAACGAGGCACCCCGTTCGGCAGCCTGGCGCATTCCCGCGATGATGCGCTCGCGACGCTGCGCATCGGTGCATCGCTCGATCAGGCTCAGGCCCCCGGAGATGACCATCAGCAGATTGTTGAAGTCGTGCGCGACGCCCCCCGTCAATTGGCCGAGCGCATCGATTTTTTGCACCTGCCGGAGATGCGCCTCGGCTTCCGCAAGGCGAGCTTGATCGCGAACCCGGTCGGTGACGTCGTAAACAAACTGGAACGCGCCGACGAGTTCGCCATTGCGATCCCGCAAGGAATTGAATTTCGTTTCGTAAAAACGGCGGTCGAGATTCGGATCGCCGAACTCGTCGACCACCGTGAATTCCTCGCCGGCGAGGGCGCGGCTCCAATGCTTCTTGACGCTAACCCGGTGTTCCGGCCGGTCGTCGAGCAGATCCAGCAGGTTGTCGCCCACCCTGGGCCGAAGCCCAAACACCCGCTCGAACCCATCAGCGGCCGCGCGGTTGATGGCCATGATGCAGAAGTTGCGATCGAGGACCTGAATGAGCGCATCCGTCGATTCGACGATTTCCACCAACACCTTCCGCTCCGCCAAGGCCTCGGCGACGCGCTGTTCCAGGCTCTCGTTGAGGCCGCGAAGCTTTTCCTCCGCGGCCTTGCGAGCGGTGATATCGATCGCGGCGCCGATGACGCGCACGCATCGGTCGCCTCTGAACAGGGCCCGTCCCTTGGACGCTACCCAGCGGACCGTACCGTCTTCCTTTCCGACGGTGCGATATTCGACGTCGTACAACGCACGACGACCGGGGTCGCGCGCTGCGGCGTAGGCTGCAATCGTGGCCTCCCGATCGTCGGGATGAAGTCCGCCGTAGTAATCGGCCATGGAAATGGGGACATCCGCGGAAATCCCGAACATGGCCTTGACCCGCGCCGGCCAATAGAGCGTGTCGCTGCCGACATCGAGATCCCACAAGCCCACCTCGGCGGCCTCGGTCGCGAGCCGCAACTGCTCCTCGCTTTCACTGAGCGCCCGGGTGGCGGCTCTCTGATCCGTCACGTCGATGCACGAGCCGATGAAGCCCACGAATGCCCCGCCGGCGAAGCGCGGGACCCCGGTGGCGTCCAGCACGCGCCATTCACCATCGTGGCGCCTGCGGCGATATTCCGTGCGATACGGCTCATGCCGGTCGAACGCGTCGTTATAGACCGCGACGCAGGCATCGATGTCCTCGGGATGAACTCCGTCCACCCAACCGACGCCCATGTCCTGCTCCATCGAACGTCCCGTAAACTCGAGCCACGGTCTGTTGAACCAGATACATTTCTTGGTGCTGTCGGAAATCCAGATGAGCACGGGGGCCGCGTCGGCGACCTCCAGGAAGCGCGCCTCGCTCTCGCGCAGCGCTGCTTCCGTCAACACGCGGCTGGTGACGTCGGTTCCTTCCACCAAGATGCCCGTGACCGCACTCGCGCCGTCTTTGATGGGCTGATAGACGAAGTCGACATATCGTTCCTGGGTCGGGCCGCCGGCCGCATTCCGCAGGTCGAACTTGACGCCGTTGGCGGCGAGCGTCTCGCCGCTGCGTAGAACCTTGGTCAACAACTCGACCTGGCGCTCCGCGGCCGCGAAAGGCAGGACCTCAGCGACGGTGCGTCCTACCAAGTCCCCCTGCCCCAGCAGCCGAACGAAACCGGGGTTCGCCAGTTCGATTCGATGCTTGGGTCCTCGGAGCAACGCCGTGAAGGTCGGCGTCTGTTCAAAAAGCTCCGCTAGTCGGGCGCGCTCCTCGGCGATGCGGCGAACTGCCTCCACCTGTTCGGTGGTTTCGTTGCAAATCACGAGAACGCCGCCGACGCCGGCGGCCGCGCTTTCGTCATCGATCGGACTGTAGCTGTAGGTCCAATAGACATCTTCGAGTCGGCCGTCGCGCGTGATGGGAATCAGCGCGTTTTTTTGCCAGGTAGCTCCGCCGCCGGCCATCACCATTGCAATCTGCGGCCCGATGACGGGCCAGATCTCCTCCCACACCTCACGCGCCGGACGGCCGAGCGATCCCGGGTGGCGCTCCCTGCCGATCAATTGGCGATATGAATCGTTGTAGAAACAAAGAAGTTCCGGTCCCCACCAGATGTACATGGGGTGCACGGTATTGAGGAGCAGGCGGACCGTGGTACGCAGCGGGTGCGGCCAGGTCTCAGGCGCCCCAAGACTCGTGGTTGTCCAATCGTGCGCGCGCATGAGTGCGCCCATTTCTCCGCCGCCCTGGATGAACTCGGGTGCCATACGTCCCGTGTCTCTACAAAATGTCCGCCAGGGCGTCTCCACGCGGACTGCCGAGCCCGGTACACGCATCCCATCCCGCGGAGGCTCGGAAGTCGCCGTTGTTCCCCTGCGTGACGTCACGCAGGGCCTTAGGATTCGCATAGAGCTGCGGATTCAAGAACCCGGCCGGCTTGCCCTTGATGCCGTTGATGCAGGCGACCAATCCGGCCCACAGGGGCGCGACCGCACTCGTGCCCCCGATCACGATGTCGGCACCGTCGACGCGCACGTTGTAGCCCGTTGCGGGATCACGCCGCGCATAGTGAGCGGAACCTTGCGGCCTTGACCGTCGGTCGCACTCAAGGCGGTCTGCCATGCCGGCAGGGGGAATAGGCTGCTGATTCCGCCGCCGGTCGCGCCGCCGCCGGCCCCGCCGTTCCACGCGGTTTCGCTCGCGACGCTGCTCCGGGATGCTTGCAGGTTGGTGCCGCCGCACGCGAGCGCGAACGAACTCGAGGCCGGAAAATCGACATGGTCGCCGCCGTCGGTCGCCCCGTCGCTGGAGCCGTTGTCGCCGGATGCGCAGCACACCGTGATGCCCATTGCCGCGGCGGCCTGAAAGGCCGAGTCCATCGCCGTCATGGCCTGCGTGGTCCACGAATTCTCCGCGGCGCCCCAGCTGATCGAAATCACCGACGGTTTATGGGTGGTGTCGTGTACGGCCGTGGTAATCGCATCGAGAAAGCCCGCGTCGGTGTTGGGCGCGAAGTAGACGGCAATCTTCGCTTGGTTGGCGATGGCTCCCACCACCTCGATGTCGAGCATGACTTCGCCGTCCGGACCGCTGCCGGCGCCCGTGGGGCTGTTCGTACCATGATCCACCGAGACGGCGACCACGGACGGAACGGCCAGCTTAAGTCCCGCGAAATAAGTGTCCAGATCGGACGGACGATATCCGCCGCCCAGTTCGATGATCGCGACGCATTCACCGGCGCCGCTGCCGGCGGGAAATCCATACAGCTCGGCAATCTGCGTCGGGCTGAAGGACACCGAGTTGGGCGCGGCGGCCGCCAAGTTCCTGGTGTCCCCCGGCGGCCGGATCCTGAAATGCGTTTTCGCTTGGGGCCGGTTGTCCAATCCGAGGACCGCCTCGACCACTCCGGCCAATTCGGGCGGCAGCATGATCTCGCCGCTACGACCGCGGTACGTGCCGCCGGCATGGGCCGTACGATGCAGCTGCACCGCGAAGGCGGAACAAAACTGTGCGACCGTGCCCGCAAGGACGACGGTGCGCCGTGCGGCGTGCTCCTCGAGCACGGCAAGTCCGTGTGCCGCCGCAAACGCACGCACCGCTGAAAGGTCCTTAGGATCGGCTCCATGCGCCCGGGCGAACTCGTCCCGGCTCATGACGCCGCGCGAGCGTTCGCCCGCCGCCAACGCAGCCACCCGCGACTGCAATTCGCCGGGGCCGCGGCGCCGGACGATGACGCTGACCTCCATACGCTCCGTGGCTTCCGCGGGTGCCAGCTCGCGGGCTCCGGGTACTGCTGCGCGCTCACTGCCTTTCAATGGGACTTTGGCCATGGCGGATATCCTCCTCAATGACTCGTGCAGTGCGCGTGCACGCGTGCGTTAGGCGTCGGGCCTCCTCGCGAGCGGCCGACGCGCGTAGAGACCAAAGGCGAGAATGCCGAAATAGCAGATGGCCGGCACGCTGAGCGACAGCTTCAGGCCCCAGAGATCCGCGGCAGTGCCGGTCACCAGGGGTACGATGGCACCGCCCACGATGGCCATGCAAATGACGCCGGAACCTTCGGCCGCACGTGTTCCCAGGCCCTCGCTTGCCAGTGTAAAAATAGTCGGGAACATGATGGAATTGAAGAGCCCGATCGACAATAGGGCCCACCCCGAAGCGGGCCCGCTCGCGAGCGCCGAAAAAGTCAGCAATGCGATGACGGCCGCCGCCACGCAGGCAAGCACCTTGCCGGGCGCGAACAAGCGCAGCACGTAGGCGCCGATGAAGCGGCCCACCATGGCGCCGCCCCAGTAGAACGGCACGTGCTTGCCGGCCTCCTCGGCCACCACGCCAAACACGGAGCTCTGCATCAGGTAGCTCACGATCAGCGACCCGATGGCGACTTCGCCGCCGACGTACAGAAATATGCACAGCGTGCCGAAGGCGAAACGCGGCCGGGTCAACAGGTTGAAGGCGCGTAGGATGGGCGTTGCGGGCGCGGGCGCCTCGACCAGGGCCTTCCTGCGCAGCCACACGACGGCTGCGAGCACCAGCAGGGCAATTGCCAGGCCGAGGTAGGTGTGAACGATCACCTGCGTCTCGACGCCGCGAAACGCATCGAGCGCCTCACCCGACAGCTTCGCCGGATCCACCGTTGCCAGGGAGCCGAGAATCAGCATCGATCCGACGTACGGAAAGATGGTGGTGCCCAGGGAGTTGAATGCCTGCGCGAACGTCAGGCGGCTGCTCGCCGTCGCCGCACGCCCCAGCATCGAGATCAGCGGATTGGCCACCACCTGCACGGTGGTGATGCCGACCGCCAGCACGAACAAGGCGAAGAGGAACAGCGCGAAAATTCCCTTCGACGACGCCGGCACGAACAGCAGGCAACCCGCGGTCATCGTCAAGAGCCCGACGGCCGCCGACCGCATGTACCCGATGCGGCGGACCAACGCGGCCGCCGGTATGGAAACGATGAAGTAGGCGGCAAAAAAAGCCGATTGCACCAGCATCACTTCGCCGTAGGAGAGCGTGAACAAGGCCTTGAGCTTGGGAATGAGTACATCGTTCAAGCTGGTGATGCCGCCGAACGCGAAGAACAGCGCGAACACGAATGCCTGAAGATGGCCCGTATAGCGCGCCGTGTCAGCGACACCATCCACCGAGTTCGTCAAGGTGCCCGTATCAAATGCCATGATGGGTATTTCTCATTGTGTGCGGCGATGACGGTCTCGCCTCCCGTTTAAGCGAAAGGATTTTGCCGAACGATGGTCTGGTCCCGATCGGGACTTGAAGGCGCTCGAGATAGGTGCGGGCATTGGCCGGCAGATCCTCGTATCGCGTAATGCCAACGGTGTTCTCCTTCCAGCCGGGATGCTCTTCGTACACAGCCTGGGCTGCACCGAAATGTTCGGACAGCAGCGGCGGCGTGAGCACGGTCTGGCCGTCGATCTTATACCCCACGCAGACCCGGATCGTGTCCAATCCGTCCAGCACGTCGAGCTTCGTGACGCACAGCGAGGAGCAGCTGCTGTGCACGATGGAGCGCCGCAGAGCGACGGCATCGAACCAGCCGCAGCGGCGGCGGCGGCCGGTGACCGAGCCGAATTCGTGGCCGACCCGGGACAGATGTTCGCCGAACTCATCGAACAATTCCGTCGGGAACGGCCCCGCACCGACGCGCGTGGCATAGGCCTTGACGATGCCCAACACCTCGTGCAATCGCCGCGGGCCTATGCCGGTGCCTGCAGCCGCTCCGCCGGCGGTGGCCGTCGATGGAGAGCTGCTCGAGAATACCGGTCACGTCCGCGACCAGCGGTTTCAAGCGCTCGCCCAATTCGAGATTCGATTCGAGCACGGATTGAAAATCGATGGCCGAGGTCTGGAAATAGCGCTGCAGGATGAAATTATGATAGTCCAGGATCTCGCCCAACTTGGCGGCGAAGCGTTCGCGGTGGAACAAATCGGCGACGCGCAGTGCGCGCCGCGCGACCTTGTCTTCGTAGGCGGGACCGATGCCGCGGCCGGTGGTGCCGATGGCATTCGGCCCCTGAGCCTTTTCGCGGGCGCGGTCGAGTGCCACATGGGAAGCGAGGATCAACGGGCAGGACGGGCTCACCTTGAGGCGCTCGAATACCGGTATTCCCTCGCCGATCAGGGTTTCCGCTTCCTTGAACAACGCTTCCAGCGACAGCACCACGCCATTGCCGATGAGGCACTGGACGCGGGGGTGCAGGATTCCCGAAGGGATGAGCGAGAGAATGGTCTTCTTGCCGCCGATCACCAGCGTATGCCCGGCGTTGTGTCCGCCCTGGAAGCGCGCCACGGCCTGCACCTGATCGGTCAGCAGATCGACGATCTTGCCCTTGCCTTCGTCGCCCCACTGCAATCCGATCACGACGAGGTTTTTACCCATTGCGCGCCATCCACAGCAGAGCAAGGCCGGCCACCATGCTGATCAATCCGCCCCAGCGAAGCTGTTTGGTCTCGGTCTGCGCCAATTTCGCCATCAAGCGTTGCGCGGCGCTCGGGTTCAGGAACGGCAGAACGCCTTCCAGCACCAAGTACAGCGCAAAGGCGCCTCCCAGATACCGCGCCAACTCACTCCATCCGATGTCCATGGTGTCGGCCCGCCGTTAGCGCTGCGGCTGGGGTTGTTTGAAATATTTGAAGTACGCGCTGTCCGGAGCGATGACGAGCACATCGCCCTGGGTACCGACGGATTCGCGATAGGACTGCATGCTGCGGTAGAAGCTGTAGAACTCCGCATTCTTGGAGTACGACTTGGCATACACCTCGCTCGCCGAGGCATCCCCCTGGCCGCGGGTCTGCGCCGCCTGGCGCGCCGCATCGGCCAGGATCTCCGTCTGCTGTTTGTTCGCTTCGGCGCGGGTGCGTTCGGAGGTCTCGATGCCTTCGGCGCGCAGCTTCGCGGCCTGCGCCTTGAAGGTGGCGCGCATGCGATCGAACACCGAATCGCGCACCTGTTGCGGAAGATCGATTTTGGTGATGCGCACGTCGACGAGCTGCACGCCCAGCTGTTCGGCCGCGGGCCGCGCATTCTTCATCATGGCATCGGTGAATTCCGCCCGTTCGGCGGTGATCACCTGCTGCAAGGTGCGCTGCGTGACCACGCTCTTGATGCTGTCCTTGATGGTTTCGCCCAGCCGGGCGTTGGCCACCTCTTCGGTGCCCCCGGTGTTTTCGTAGAACCGGCGCAAATTGCTGATTCGCCACTTGACGTAGAAGTCGACGTTGAGCTGTTCCTGTTCCCGCGTCAGGAAACGTTCCGCGGGGTACAGCTGAGTGATGATTCGCTTGTCGAACAGCCTCACTTCATGGACCAGCGGAATCCGAAAGTGCAGCCCAGGCGTGAGGTTCGAATCGACGATCTCGCCGCCGATGGACTTGATGGCGAGCCGCCCTTCGGTCACCGTGAACACGCTGGCGCGGATCAACAGGATCGCCGCGACCAGCCCCAACAGAATATACAACGCGCGATTTTGCATCATCGCACCCCCCGCGCGCGCGCCGGATCCTCGACGGGAGTCACCTGCACCTCGGGCACCCGCGCGGGCGCCACCGTCATGGTGTCGTTCGGCATGCTGATGGACTGCGGCCCCGCCGCGATCAATTTATCGAGCGGCAGGTACATCATGCTGTTGTTGTTCTTGGTATCGAGGATGACCTTGCGCGAATTCTTGTAGACGTTGCCCATGGTATCGAGATACATGCGCTCGCGCGTCACTGCCGGCGAATGTTCGTACTGTTCCAGCACCTGGTCGAAGCGGCCCGTTTCGCCTTTCGCCACCGCGAGCACCTGCAACCGATAGGCCTCGGCATCCTGCAATTGCTTGGCGGCTTCGCCCCGGGCCCGCGGCAAGACGTCGTTGCGGTACAGTTCCGCCTCCTGTTGATAGCGCTGCCGGTCCTTGTCCGCCTTGATCGCATCGCGCTGCGCGTCCTGAACCGCCTCGGGTACGTTCACGTCCGTGAGGTTGACGGAAAGGATGCGAATGCCCATGTCGTACGCATCCAGCGTGCGCTGTAGCAACACCCGCGCACGGTCCGTGATGGACGGATCGAAGGCCAGCGCCTTGTCCAGCGATGCCCGGCCCACCGCCTCGCGCATGGCGCTCTCGCTGACCTGATTCAGGGTTTCCTCGACATCGCGGACCTTGAACAACAGCTTGAGCGGATCGGGCTGCGTGTATTGCACGGCCGACTTCACTTCGACGAGGTTGGTGTCGGCGGTCAGCATGCTGGCGTCATCCGTGACGCTGTATTGGCGCGACACGTTGACGATGATCTTGCGCTCGATCGGCCACGGAAGATGCCAGTTGTA
>WNFM01038533.1_pt1 | contig 11083 bp, 13 predicted proteins | sample 5400271 | NCBI WGS metagenome assembly WNFM01 (sample SAMN13153352, study PRJNA577476) | soil metagenome | isolation source: 60 cm saprolite on Douglas fir-dominated hillslope | place: USA:California | collected 2013-09-17 | reverse complement strand
GACGCGTTCCGGGCGATGAAGGCACCCACCGCCAGTTTCGAAGGCGTTAATGAGTCCGCATCTACCATGCAGCCGTCAACTCGGAGCAACGGCCATGCGTAGGTTTGTCCTCATTTCGTTTCTCGTTGCGTACTGTGCTGTCTTAGGGGCGTTGTTCCTGGCGAGTTATCGATTCACGCCGATCGAATACCACTCGTACGTCGGTGCGGCTTGGATGCTGCTGCTCATCGCAATCATCCTTTGCGTTCGGCTTTACAGGCGTTTTGCCAAAGGCGAAGTGCTCGCTCTGGATGGCCTGATAGTCATGTCTGTCTATCTCGCGTCCCTTGCAGCGATGGCGCTTAGCGCGTTTTTGCCGCCTCCAGAAAAAGTTGTCGGCTCCGGCGGCGCTATATTGTGTCTTGTCGCGACGCAAAGATGCCACGCGCTTTGGAAGAAGCGGCATCCATCCGACTAGGCAAGCGCGTTGGCGCGTGCCTCAAGCATCATCGCAACAAGGGGGCTGGTGCGATCCGAGCGGCGCGGAAGCGGAATGCTTTGGGAGATCGCAAGATGAGCTTACTTAGCGAACAGCTTGGCGATGCGATCCTGAATGCCCTGCGCGGCTTTCTTCGGATCGGGTGTGTCTCGGATCGGCCGTCCCACGACGATGTAATCAGCCCCCTTTCGGAACGCATCTTCCACATCGACCGTCCGTTTTTGGTCATCGACGTTCGCAACCGGCCTGATGCCTGGCACCACAATCAGGAAATTATCTCCGAGTTCGTCTCGGAGTGCGTCTGCCTCTAGTCCAGAAGAAATCACGCCATCACATCCGATTTGCAAAGCCCGCTTGGCTCGCGATAGCACGAGTTCCTTGGTGTTCACCTTGAACCCGAGCGACTTAAGGTCTCCATCATCCAGGCTAGTCAGAACCGTGACGGCGAGAATCTTGATGCCATTCTTTTCTTGAACCGCTGCTTTCAAAATCTCGTCGTTGCCGTGTACCGTGGCGAAAGTAGCGTGCTTCCCTCGCAACTGCCGCACGGCGGATGCGACCGTCTGAGGCACATCGAAGAATTTCAAATCGACAAACGATTTCTTATTCCGCTCGGCTAACCAGCCTATGAGTTCGAAATAGCCGCCGGCCATAAACAATTCGAGGCCGAGCTTGTAGAAGTGCACGGTGTCGCCGAGCAATTCTACCAGTCGCTTGGCATCTCCGATGTCAGGCGTATCCAGCGCGAAGATCAATCGCTCACGCGCAGGGATAGGCTTTTTCGACAGCTTGTCGGCCATCTTTCGCCGGTTTGATACGTCGATTGTTGTGAGCGCCATAATCCCCCCGCATGGTCCATGGACAGGGCATGCGGCGGGAAGGCGCTTCTGTAACCAACCGCGCCGCGTCTGTCCAGCATTCTGGCGGCGAGAATCTTGTATCAAAAAGGACGCGCAAGAAGGAATCTTCTTGCGAGTCGCGCACGCAATAAGATTCCATATTGCACCGGGACTCGCATTTAGAGTCCGCGCTAGTCGGCAGGAATTTTCTTCTCGTGATATCCACGATCAAACATCGCGTCTAATTCTCGGATCAGAATGAAAGCGGCAACGTCGCTTTCGCTGATCCCGAGTCGCCGGTGGCGCGCGAGATGCGTCAGATACCGGTAGTGGTGCATCGGCAGCGTTACTTGGAATGCCTTGGACGGTCGCTGCTCGGCCGGTGGGCTGGCCGGCACCCCTTCGTCTGACATCGAACCTCCCGGCCTTTTCGACCTTAGTCGGACTACGGTCAGACATAGGTCCGGCGCGAATCGGACATTAGTCAGATCATAGTCCTTGACCGGCTGGGCGGATACAGGCAGGATCGCAAATGGAACGGGCGCCCCGAAGGACGCCCGCTCCCTTGGTCAAAGGCTTAGAAGTGGCCCTGTCGCGAGCAGGGCCGTTTCCGTAAGTGGGCCTGGACGGTCTCCCACTGACCATTCCTGCACCTGAGGTAGCTCCTTACGGAGACCATCCGCCCCCAGGGCAGTCCTCGGACGAATGCCGCCATGTAGCGGCCCTCCTCTGCCCGAGATCGAGAGGGTGGTCCTCTCTCCCCGAGACGCACTCATTGCGCCCCGAGTGGGCAAGGGCGATTTCCTTGGCGTCCGGCTCGGGGGAAGGAGGGTTTCGTCTGACCCTGTTTCTAAGGTGTTCTCGTCGGCAAAGCAACATATAGAATCGCAAACACAAACTCTGGTAGTGTTACCGGCACACGTTCCGAGAGGCGCCCATGTTTTCTCTCCCTTCCCCGCTTGCCGAAGCAGCCCTTTACGCGCAGAAGCTCGACGAAGCGGCGCATGAGGCTTTGCAGGCCGGAAACCACCAACTGCATCGGAGCCGCCGTGCCGCGCCCCGAGCCTTCACGGCGCGCGAACTTCGTTTTCACAAGGGACGCTTGTGAGAACCCGATGCACAACGGCGCGTCCACGCGCGATCGACAATCGACGAGTTTTGTGGAGGCCACCACATCGCGAGCGATCAAGCGCGCTAGGCTCCTGACCATCGAAGAGCAATCAGGCTCTTCCTCACAACTCAGGAGACGACCATGTTCACTCTCACGTCTCGGAAGCTGTCGCGCGCGGCCATCGCGGCCGCACTCACCATCGCCGGCGGCGCCTTGTTCGCGGCGAGCGCCGATCCCGCAATGGCGCTGTGCAAGTATGGGACTCCCCACTGCGTAAATCCCTATCCCAATCCCAATGGTCCCTCCGGCCCGGAGGTCAAAGTCCCGGATGACAACGGATGGGTCGATCCTGATTGCAAGTATTATGGCAACTGCCTATCCCCTAATTCCGCTAGGGGGGCGACTCCTGCGGGAGGCAAGCCGCAACTGGTGGTGAAACTGCCGTTAAAGAAGAAGTAGTGCTTGGCTGCGCAGTCCGGACGATCACCGGCCCGCAACAAACCGCGGGCTCGTGCGCTGCACAACGGACGTGTCGATCATCTCTGCGCAGCCAAATCCTGACTGGTGGTCATGGCGCGCGTCAGCCGGGCCATACCGCTGCGATGCGCCCGAGTGAGCGGCGCCGACGCGCGCCGGTCGGCGGGCGTAGCGCCAGTGGTGATCGCGTGGCGCTCTCTTGGTGACGACCGCGTCCACTCCATGGTGCGCCTGAGGTGCACAGACCGCGCCGAGATGGTCCACTCGGACGCGCATCTGTAGGTTTCACGTGATACATTCGGAGACGCGTGATGCGTGTCGGCCACGGCGCGGCGCGGATTTGCGCCGGATTGCCGCGGGCGCTCGCGGCGGCAGGCGCCACGACACCCGGCGCCGCGCATCCCGCCGCTGGTCAAATGTATAGCACTCGGCTCGCCGGCGCCGGCGTCGCCCTCACCGCCCCAACACGTCCGCGCCCAGCAGCAATCGGCGATAGCTCAGCGCCTCGGCACAATCGGGGTCGGATCGGCCCTCGCTAAAATTTTGCTTTGAACTTGGGTTTGCGGCGTGTGCGCCGATCTTCCTCGTCCATGGTGCGAAGCAGAGCCCGCTTGGAGGCGGTGCGGCGGCGGCCGGAGTTGGCCGGAATGTAATCCTGGCCCTTATAGCCTCGTTCGGCCTTCCAGCGTTCAATCACCTGGGCCTGCTCGTCGAGAGTCGTCCGCCTCATCGACCTTCTCCGTCAGCCACCGCAAGTCCAAATCGCCGGCCGTTTCCTCACGAATGCGCCGGTCGAGATAGCCCTCATCGACTGTACTTATAAGCCCAGCCTTTGCTATTTGGTAAAGGGCAATCGCTTGAGAGAGCATCGCCCTATCGCGCAGGCCCGACGCGTTGAACTGGCCCGCACGATCGGCGATCACCGCCCCAGCACGTCCGCGCCCAGCAGCAATCGGCGATAGCTCAGCGCCTCGGCGATGTGGAGGCGGCGCACCGTGTCGGACGATTCGAGGTCGGCGAGCGTGCGGGCGACGCGCAGCACGCGGTGGTAGCCGCGCGCCGAGAGATGCAGGCGGTCGGCGGCGTCCATGAGGAGGCGCTTGCCCTCGGGCTCGGGCGCGGCGAGCTCGTCGAGGAGCTGGCCGTCGAGCTCGGCATTGGTGCGGATGCGGCGGCCGGGCGGCAAGCGCGCATAGCGCGCCGCCTGGCGCGCGCGGGCGGCGGCGACGCGGCGCGCGACGTCGGCCGAGCTCTCGGCGGGCGGCGGCAGCGCCAGATCGGCGGGCCTCACCGCGGGCACGTCGATGTGGAGATCGATGCGGTCGAAGAGGGGCCCCGAGATCTTCGACTGATAATCCTGCGCGCAGCGCGGCGCGCGGCCGCAGGCGAGGGCGGGATCGTCGAGGTGGCCGCAGCGGCACGGGTTCATCGCCGCCACCAGCTGGACGCGCGCGGGATAGGTCACATGCGCGTTGACGCGCGCCACCGTGGCGCGCCCGCTCTCGAGCGGCTGGCGCAGCGCCTCGAGGCTGCCGCGCTGGAACTCCGGCAGCTCGTCGAGGAACAGCACGCCGAGATGCGCCAGCGACACCTCGCCCGGCCGGCCGCGCACGCCGCCGCCGACCAGCGCCGGCAGCGATGCCGAGTGATGCGGGTCGCGGAACGGGCGCTGGCGCATGAGCTTGCCGTCGCGCAGCAAGCCGGCGACGGAATGCACCATGCTGACCTCGAGCGCCTCGGCCGGATCGAGCGGCGGCAACAGGCCGGGGAGCCGCGCCGCCAGCATGGACTTGCCCGAGCCCGGCGGGCCGATCATCAGCAAATTGTGGCCGCCGGCGGCGGCGACTTCGAGGGCGCGCTTCGCCGTCTCCTGGCCCTTGATGTCCTTGAGGTCGAGGGCGGAGGCCGGTGCCTCGGCGACGCGCGGCTCGGGCGGCGCCAGCACTTGCGTCCCCTTGAAGTGGTTGATCAGCGCCAGCAGCGAGGGCGCTGCCAGCACCTCGAGCCCGCCGGCCCAGGCCGCTTCGCCGCCGCACGCGGCGGGGCAGATCAGCCCGCGCTCCGCGGCCGCCGCGCCCATCGCCGCCGGCAGCACGCCGGCCACCGGCAGCAGCGAGCCGTCAAGCGCCACCTCGCCCAGCGCCACATAGCCCTCGATCTCCTCGCCCGGCAGCACCTCCATGGCGGCGAGCAATCCCAGAGCGATCGGCAGGTCGAAATGGCTGCCTTCCTTGACCAGGTCGGCGGGCGCCAAATTGACGGTGATGCGCTTGGGCGGCAGCGCCAATCCGAGCGCGTTGAGCGCCGCGCGCACCCGCTCGCGCGACTCCGCCACCGTCTTGTCGGGCAGCCCCACCACCATGAAATTCGGCAAGCCGCCGGCAATGGTGACCTGCGCCTCGACTTCCAGCACCTCGATGCCTTGGAAGGCCACGGTGCGTATGCGCGCGACCAAAATGCTTCTCCTCTGCGCCCCCGCGCCACTCTATGCGAGCAACCCCGCCATTTCCACTCGCGCCGGTAGCGCCGGCACGGGCGCGCCGGTGTATCATATCGGCCCGCCGCGGCGGCGACAGATCAGGGGGAGGGTCGGCCATGAAGCGCAGCACCAGGCGGTTCCTGACCACGCATACCGGCAGCCTGCCCCGGCCCGAGGCGCTGATCCGGGCGATGTTCGCCAAGGAGGAAGGCGTCCCGGTCGACGCGGCGGCGCTCAAAACGCGCATCCGCGACGCGGTCGCGGCGATCGTCAAGAAGCAGGTCGAGGCCGGCATCGACATCGTCAATGACGGCGAGATGAGCAAGCCGAGCTACGCCACCTACATCAAGGACCGGCTCAACGGCTTCGGCGGCACCAGCCAGCCGCTGATCTATCAGGACCTCGTCGCCTTCCCCGATCTCGCCCGCCGCGTGTTCGGCGATCCCGGCCGCTCGCGGCGCAAGACGCCCGGCTGCAACGGGCCGATCAGCCTGCGCGACCCTGCCGCGGCGACCGCCGACATCGAGAACCTGGCGGCGGCCATCAAGCCGGTCGCGGTCGAGGACGCCTTCGTCACGGCGGCATCGCCCGGCGTCGTCTCGTTGTTCTTCCACAATAGCCACTATCCCAGCCACGAGGCCTATCTCTTCGCCATCGCCGAGGCGATGCGGCCGGAATACGAAAGCGTCGCCACGGCCGGTTTCGTGCTGCAGCTCGACTGCCCGGACCTGGCCATGGGCCGGCACATCCAATACGCGCATCTGAGCACCGCGGATTTCCGCAAGCAGGCGCAGCTCCACATCGAGGCGCTCAACCATGCCGTCGCCGACATCCCGGCGGAGCAGCTGCGCCTCCATCTGTGCTGGGGCAATTACGAGGGCCCGCATCATTGCGACGTGCCGCTCAAGGACATCATCGACGTGATTTTCCTGGCCAAGCCGAGCGGCCTCTCCTTCGAGGCGGCCAACCCGCGCCACGCCCATGAATGGGCGGTGTTCGAGGAGGTGAAGCTGCCGGCGGGCAAGGTCCTCATCCCCGGCGTCCTCGAATCCAAGACCAATTTCATCGAGCATCCCGAGCTCATCGCCCAGCGCCTCGGCCGCTACGCCAAGCTGGTCGGCCGCGAGAACGTCATCGCCGGCAGCGATTGCGGCTACGGCACCTGGGTCGGGCAGGCCGCGGTCGATCCCGCCGTGGTGTGGGCCAAGCTCGCCAGCATGGCCGAGGGCGCCCGGCTGGCCACGCGCCAATTCTGGGGCTAGCGGCCGGCCCCTCGCCTGCCCTGCGGAAAGGGCAGCGAGATTGGCGCACTTATTGCATTGCAGCATCGTTGAGAGAGCGGCCGCCGCTGGCTTGTTGGCCCGAATGCTGCGCCGCACATGTACCAGCGCTGGGCCATAGCCCGGCCCGGAACGGAGTAGAAGCGATGCTGACGGCTCTTGTCTTGGTGTGCTCGCTGGCGGCGACGCCGGATCTCGCGGCCTGCAACAGAGACAATGCGGTGGATGTCATGCGGGTGCCCGACGAGTTCGGAAATCCGGCAACCTGCCTCATGCATGGGCAGGCCTACCTGGCGCAGACGGAAATCGGCCGGGATCTCGGCGCCGACGATCGCGTCAAGGTGATCTGCATGCCCAGCAAGATGGTGGAGATGACGATTCGCCCCGCGCTGGTCCGGTAAACGCTGCCGCCCTCGGCGCCCGCCGAGGGCGAGCAGGCGCGTCGTCGTGGCGTCGGCTTGCCGCCGTCAACGCGGTCCGTCTCTATTTATAATTGCGCCGGGTGCCGCATCGGCGCCGGCAATTTCAGGTAAATGATCCGCCGGCGAGCCACTCCGTGCCGGCTGATGCCAACTGCTTGGCTGCGCCGCTCAGCTGCCGGACAGATCCTGCTCGCTGATGATCTTGGTCAGCTTGAGGAGATGCTCGCGCATGTCCTCGCTGGCGATGGCGCGGAAATAGCGCACCAGCTCGATCTCCTTGGTCGTGAAGCCGACCGTGTTCGTGGCCGCAGAAGGTTCCGTATCGTCCTGGAAAAAGAAGGACATGGCCACGCCAAGGAACTTGGCGGCAGCGGCGAGGCGGCCGGCGCTGAGCCGGTTCTCGCCGTTCTCGTACTTCTGCACCGCCTGGAAGCTGACGCCGACGGCGTTGCCGACCTCCTCCTGGCTCGCGCCGGCGAGGAGACGGGCTTGGCGCAACCTCCCCCCGACCGACAAATCGACATGGTTCGCACGACGCTTGCGCGGCTTGCGCCGCGACCCCTGCGGGTCCGCAGCACCAACTTCCAGTTGTGGTTGCTTCATGCTAACCATACCTTATCTTGCCTGACTGCGACCGAAGGATTATACTCTAATCAGCCGCGAATTTCAACGAAAAGTAGCGTCCCGCCGCCCGCCATGGTCGATACCACTCAAGCGGGCGGAAGCCTGCCGCGGAGCCTCAGGCGGTCCTCGATGGCGTCCCACACCTGCCTCTCCAGGGCGGCGCCATCGAGCCGGTTGATCTCCTGGATGCCGGTCGGCGACGTGACGTTGATCTCCGTCAGGTAATCGCCGATCACGTCGATGCCGACGAAGATCAGGCCCTGCTCCTTGAGGGTCGGGCCGATCGCGGTGCAGATCTCGCGCTCGCGGGCGGTCAGCGTCGTCTTCATCGCCTTGCCGCCGACATGGAGATTGGCGCGCGCCTCGCCCGGCGGCGGCACGCGCAGCACGCCGCCGACGGGCTCGCCGTCGACCAGGATGATGCGTTTGTCGCCCTGGCGGATCTCCGGCAGATAGCGCTGCACCATGATGGGCTCGCGATAGAGCTGGGCGAACAGCTCGAGCAGCGCGTTGAGGTTCTCGTCGGCCGGGCCCAAGCGGAACACGCCGACCCCACCATTGCCGAACAAGGGCTTCAGGATGATTTCGCCGTGCTCGCGACGGAAGGCAATGATCTCGTCGCGGTCGCTGGTGATGAGGGTGGGCGGCATCAGCCCGGGGAAATGCGTGGCGAAGAGCTTCTCCGGCGCGTTGCGCACGCTGACGGGGTCGTTCACCACGAGCACGTGGGCGCGCACATGCTCGAGCAGATGCGTCGCGGTGATATAGGCCATGTCGAAGGGCGGATCCTGGCGCATGAGGATCACGTCCATGGCGGCGAGCTCCAGCGTCTCCTGTGCCCCCAGCGTGAAATGACGACCGCGCTCGCGGCGCAGCTCGAGAGGGCGGGCGCGCGCGGTCAGCCGCCCATCCTTCAGACTGAGCTGCCGCGGCAGGTAGTGGTGGAGAGTATGGCCGCGCCGCTGCGCCTCGAGTGCCAGCGCGAAGGTCGAATCCGCGTCGATGTCGATGGTCTCGATCGGATCCATCTGGATGGCAACGGCAAGACCCATCGAGCCTCCTCGTGCGGGGCAAAGGCGGAGTATCATAACAGGCCGCGCCGCGCGACAAGCGAAATCCCAAAAATGGCGCCGAGCCGGCCTCTGCTCACGAAGGTTGCCCGCAAAAGGCTTTGACGGTTCTCGCTTTGCAGATATTTTCCTTGCCGCCGCCGCACTTCGGTGGCGGGCCGCGCTAAGGTCATCGGCAATAAGAACGCCACAAGAACGGCGTGCGAGGGAGGTTCAGTTTGGAGTCAGGAGCATCCCGCCGTGATAGGCGGGCGAGCCGGTGGCGTTTCCGGCCGGCCGGGCGATGAGCCAGCGCGCCACAGCCAACGGCAAGCCGCTCCTCAGCATTCGCGGCCTGTCGGTTCGCTTCGGCGGCATCGTCGCGCTGGACAACGTCTCCTTCGAGGTCGCGCCCGGTCAGATCTGCGGCCTCATCGGTCCCAACGGCGCCGGCAAGACGACGCTCTTCAACTGTCTGAGCCGACTCTACCATGCCGACAGCGGCAGCATCCAGTTCGAGGGCCGGCCGCTGCTCGACCTGCCGAAGCACGCGATCGCACCGCTCGGGATCGGCCGCACGTTCCAGAATTTAGCACTGTTCCGCAGCATGTCCGGCTTCCTCGCCGATGCGCTGCGCTTGCCCTTCGTGGCGCAGGAGGAGCGCGTCCTCAAGGAGCGGGCGATGCGCCTCATCGATACGCTCGACCTCGCCGCCTATGCCGATGCGCCCGTGAGCGCGCTCTCCTTCGGCACGCAGAAGCGCGTCGAGCTGGCGCGCGCGCTGGCGAGCGAGCCCAAGCTGCTGCTGCTCGACGAGCCGGCCGGCGGGCTCAACCACGAGGAGGTCGACAATCTGCGCGAGCTGATCCGCTCGATCCGCGACCGGCTCGGCGTCACCGTGCTTCTGGTCGAGCACCACATGAGCTTGGTCATGAAGGTTTCGGACAAGGTCGTCGCGCTCGATTTCGGCCGCAAGATCGCCGACGGCACGCCCGCCGAGGTGCAGCGCCAGCCCGAGGTCATCAAGGCCTATCTCGGAGGCAGCTTGTGAGCGCGAGCGCGATCCTGGAGACGCGCGGCCTCGACGCCTCTTATGGCCCGACGCGTGTGCTCCAGGCGCTCGAGCTCGCCGTGCCGGCAGGCGGCATCGTCACGATGCTCGGCGCCAACGGCGCCGGCAAGACCACCACCCTGCGCGCCATCTGCAACATGATGGTGCGCTGCGCCGGCGAGGTCCATTTCGCCGGCCAGCGCATCGACGGCAGGCCGACCGAGGACATCGTCCGCCTCGGCATCGGCCACGTGCCCGACGGCCGCGGCACCTTCGTCAGCCTCACCGTCGAGGAGAATCTGCGGCTCGGCGCCCACACCCGCCGCGACAAGCAGGTGGCGCAGGATTTCGAGCGCGTCTATGCCTATTTCCCGCGCCTCAAGGAGCGCTATCGCCAGCAAGCGGGGACGCTGTCCGGCGGCGAGCAGCAGATGCTCGCCATCTCGCGCGCGCTGATGCTGCGGCCCAAGCTGCTGCTGCTGGACGAGCCGTCCTTCGGGCTCGCGCCGCTGGTCGTGCAGGAGATCTTCCGCATCCTGCGCGCCATCAACCGCCAGGAAGGCGTGAGCATGCTGCTGGTGGAGCAGAATGCCAGCATCGCCCTCGAGCTCGCCGACCAGGCCTATCTGCTGGAGACCGGGCGGATCATCCTGGCCGGCCCGTCCAGCGTGATCAGCAGCGACGAATCCGTGCGCCGCGCCTATCTCGGTTACTAGGGGGCTGCCTGGGAAATGGAACGGGTCTGCGTTGCACGAGGATGGGGCGATGTTAGGAGCGGCGCCGCAGGCGATGCCAGGCGCATCGTCAAGGCGCCGCGACGCGGCAGCGCCCCATCCTCGTGCAACCCGGAGGGACATCGGCATTTGCCGCCGGCTCGTCGTCGCTCGTCGCTCACGATGCGCACGGCATCGCCGCGCTCCTCGCTCCTAGCCCAGCGGCAAGTGTCGATGTCGCAGACCCGTTCCATTTCCCAGACAGCCCCCTGAGGAACCGCCGCCATGCAAGCGCTCATGCATCAAGTGCTCTCCGGCCTCGCCAATGGCGGCATCTATGCCAGCGTCGCGCTGGCGCTGGTGATGATCTACCAGGCGACGCATCACGTGAACTTCGCCCAGGGCGAGATGGCGATGTTCTCGACATATGTCTGCTGGATGCTGCTGCAGGCGGGCTTGCCCTATTGGATCGCCTTCATCCTCACCCTCGGCTTCGCCTTCATCGCCGGCGTCGCCATCGAGCGCATCATCGTGCGCCCGGTCGAGCAGGCGCCGGTGCT
>WNFM01036561.1_pt3 | contig 11083 bp, 12 predicted proteins | sample 5400271 | NCBI WGS metagenome assembly WNFM01 (sample SAMN13153352, study PRJNA577476) | soil metagenome | isolation source: 60 cm saprolite on Douglas fir-dominated hillslope | place: USA:California | collected 2013-09-17 | reverse complement strand
GTCTTCCACTCCGCGTCGTGGTCGCGCTTCATCCACATCTCGACGGCCATGAGCATCCCGATGGCTTCTTCCTTGCCCACCTTGTAGCCGCGGGAATAGCCGTGATGGGGAGCGCTGTGGACCCAGGCCGCCTTCACGAGATCCTTGCGTCCGAGGAGCAGGCCCGCCGCCTGCGGCCCGCGCAGGCACTTGCCCCCGCTGTAGCCGACCAGGCTCGCGCCGCTTTGGAGATGGACGTTGGGGACGGTGAGGATCTCGGCGGCGGCGTCGACGAGCACGGGGACGCCTCGCGGTTGCGCGATGGACGCGACCAGCTTCGTGGGCAGCGCGCTCTCGTCCGCCTCCGGGCTGGCCAGGATGTAGACGAGCGCGGTGCGCGGCCCGAGGGCGGCCTCCAGCTCCGCCGGCGTCGTCACCTCGATCACGCGCACCCCGACCCCCCGCAGCGCCGCGTCGTAGACGTTGCGCGAATGCTTGGGGATGACGACTTCGTCCTTGGCGAAGCCGCTCAGGTTCGGGATGCGGATGTGCAGGTCGGGATTGCCGCCGGCCACGCAGGCGGCGGTGGCGTGGGTGAGAGCGGCCGAACAGCCGCTGGTCACGAGTCCCCACTCCGCGCCCGTCAGCGTGGCCAGGCGGGCGCCGATGGCCTCCGCCAGCTCGTCGAGGTGCACGTAGTGCTGGGAGGCCGCCCCCATGGCCGCGCGCACCTCCGGCAGCATCGTGGATCCGCTGAGGATCGTGTAGGTGCCGCGCGCGTTGATGATGGGGCGCACGCCGATGGACTGATAGATGTCGGGGCCGACGCGGAGGCCCACGCCGGCGGGCGCCGCGACCGGAGGCGGAGCCGCGGCCGCGGCCTCGCCGGCCAGGAGCTGGGGGAACGCGAGAGCGCCACCCAGGATTCCGCCCCTGCGGAACAGTTCGCGGCGAGAGATTCCTTCACAGCTCATGGCTTCTCCTCCCGGGCTCTTTCGTGGAAGAGCGGATTATAACGGTCCGGGCCCGGGAAAGGCCGGGCGGCCGGCCCGAGACGCCAGCCTGCCGGTGTGACAGAGTTCACTCGGCGCGGGGGGTCGTAGGGAGACGATAGCCCCGCCCCGTCGTGGGGGAGGGTCACCATGGCTGCGGACTACAAGCTGCGCCTCGGAGACGGGACGATCCTGGCCGTGGACGCAGCGGGCCTGCGTACCTGGCTCATCGATGACCGAGCCCAGGTGCAGCCCGCCGGCTCTCGTCGCTGGCGCCCGTTGAGAGAGGTGGTGGCGCAGGTTCAGGCCGACGCCGACGCCGAGGCCCGGCGCGCGGCCGCGGCCCGACCGCCGGCGCCACCGCCCACGCCGCCACCACCCGCGCCGCCGCCGCCGGCCGCGCCGGCGGTCGCACCCCCCGTGGTGCCGACACCGCCCGCTCCCACGCCGCCCGCCGCGCGGCCGGCATCCCCGCCGCCCGCGGCGGCGACCGACGCCCTGGTTCTCGAGGAGACGCCGTTCTACATGGCGCCTCCGGCTGAGGCGCCCGTAGCGGCGCCACCGCTCGTGATGCCGCCTCCTGACGCGCCGCCGCCGCCGGCCGCGGCACGCGCGGTCGCTCCACCCGTGGTCACTCCGCCCGCGCCCAAGCCGCGGAAAAAGGCTCCACGCGCCACCGCGGTCACGTCACCGGCGGTCCCTCCATCCGCTCCAACTCCCGCACCCGCGCCCCTGCGCGCGGCGCCGGTCGCGGCGCCTGAGGCGGCCGCACGCGTTCCCGCGGGCCCGCCTCTCGATCTGGCCGAAGTCGCCCGCACGGCGCTCGTGACGCCGATCGCCGAAACGACGTCGGCGCCGGCGCCGATACGTACGTCCGTGCGCACACCCAGGCCCGGGGAGGACCTCCCCGTCATTCCGTTCAGGCCTCCCGACGACGACGAGCGCCGCGAGCGCGCGGCCGCGAAGACCCACGCGGACGAGGATGAGCTCGAGGAGCTTCCGCTCGTCGAAGCCGAAGAAGACCCGCTCATCAAGGCGACACGGCGGGGCCAGGAGCTGCTCGCGCTCGGCGTAGCGTGGGTCCGCCGCGTCGGCGCGGACATTCGCGCGCGGAAGCTCCGACAGACGGCCGCGTCGTCGCCGGCCTCCGCCCCCGCGCCGCGGAAGTCGTTCGATGCCCCGCCGTCCTCGAACGAGCTTCCGGTCCTGCGATTCGCGGATGAAAAGGAGCGAACCGCGGGCGTCCGCACCCCGAAGCTGGGGACGAGAGGCCGGCTCGTCATCGCCGGCGTGGGCGTCGGCATCCTCGTCGTGGCCACTGGCTGGGCATGGATACCGGCGTTGATCGACCTCGGACGGCGTCTCATCGCGCCGGTCGCGAAGAAGGTGGCCGTTCCGTTGCCGGCGGCATCGGCCCCCCCGCCACCGCCAACGCTGCCGCCGGACGTGCAGGCGGCGGTGAATCAGCTGCCCCACCTGACGCCGGAGACGATCCAGATCGTGATGAAGAAGAGCGCCTACCGCCCGCGCGATCCGGCGGAGGTGTTCTCGCGCGCGGAGACCGCGGCCGTGCGCGGGATGTCTTCGTTGCCCGAGGAAGAGGCCCAGGAATTGAGCGCGCTTCGCCTGGCCGTGGCTCGCTCCTTGAGCCCGACGGAGCGGCAACGCGTGCGCGGCTACGAACGCATCCGCACCGGACGCGAGCTCCTTTCCGTGAGCGAGGACGTCAAGGTTCTTGCCCTCTTCGCCCGCGGTGTCCGCGCCCTGCCGCCCGAGAAGCGCGAGCGGCTGCAGACCCTGCTCGGCAAGGCCATCGTGGCCGAGCTGGGACCGCTCCCGTCCCCGGTGCCGTAACATTCGGCCTCGGGTAACGAGGCCAGCTCACTTCATGGACATCCAGATCGCCAGGGACCACGGCGAGATGAGCCGCCAGGCCGCGGCGCGCATCGCGCGTGACGTGCGCCGCCGGCCCGACCTGCTGCTCGGGCTGGCGACGGGCGCGACGCCCACGCGCACCTACGCGGCGCTGGCGGAGATGCGCGCGAGGGAGCCGTCGCTCCTGCGCCGGGTGCGGATCGTGAAGCTCGACGAGTGGCTGGGGCTGCCGATGCGGCATCCGGCCACCTGCGAGACCTATCTGCGCGAGAACGTGCTCGGTCCCTGGGAGGTGGCGCGGTCGCGCTACCGGGGGTTCCAGAGCCAGCCGCCCGACCCGGCCGCGGAGATCGCGCGCCTCGCGCGCTGGCTCGCGCGTCACGGTCCGCTCGATCTGTGCGTGCTCGGGCTCGGCCGGAACGGGCACCTGCTCATGAACGAACCGGCGGACGCGCTACGCGCGGGCCCGCACGTGGCGCGGCTGGCCCCCTCCACCCGTGTCCATTCGATGTTGACGGCCCTGAAGGCGCCGCCCCGCCGTGGCCTCACCATGGGCCTCGCGGACATCCTGCAATCGAGGGCGATCCTGCTGCTCGTCTCCGGCCGCCAGAAGATCGCGCCCCTCCGGCGCATGATGAACGGGCGGGTGACGACGCGCTGTCCGGCCTCGCTGCTCTGGCTTCACGCCGACGTGACCGTCTATTGCGATCGCGAATCGAGCCCGGCCCTGGCCAGGCCGGCGCGATGACGCGCGAGGGCAGGAGGGCCTGAGCGATGGCACGAGTCGGGATCGGGTTGATCGGATCGCAGTTCGTCTCGAGCATCCACGCGGAGGCGCTCCGCGCCTGTCCGCAGGCGGAGATCCGCGCGGTGGCCTCGCCGACCGCGGGGCATGCAAAGGCCTTCGCCGACCGCCTCGCCATCCCACATCAGTTCACCGACTACGCGGCGATGCTGGCCAGGCCGGAAATCGACATGGTCGTGGTGGGCGCGCCCAACGACCGGCATTGCCAGATTGCCCTGGACGCGGCGGCCGCGGGCAAGCACGTCGTCATGGAGAAGCCGCTCTGCTTGAACCTCGCCGAGGCCGACCGGATGATCGCGGCTTGCGCCCAGGCCCGCGTCAAGCTGATGTACGCGGAGGAGCTGTGCTTCGCGCCGAAGTATGTCCGGCTCAAGCAGCTCGTCGACAGCGGGGCCCTCGGCCGCCCCACGCTGGTCAAGCAATCCGAGAAGCACGACGGACCCCATGCCGACCACTTCTGGGACGTCGATCGCTCCGGCGGCGGTGTCACCATGGACATGGGCTGTCACGCCATCGAGTTCTTTCGCTGGATGCTCGGCCGCCCGCGGATCAAGTCCGTCTATGCCCAGATGAGCACGAGCCTGCACGGCGCGCGCACGCGCGGGGAGGACAACGCGATCCTGCTCCTGGAGTTCGAGGGCGGCGCCACCGCGATCGCGGAGGAGAGCTGGACCAAGCCGGGCGGGATGGACGACCGCGCCGAGGTGTACGGCACGCAGGGCGTCGCCTACGCCGACCTCCTGCACGGCAACGCGATCGAGACCTACAGCGCGGTGGGATACGACTACGCGGTCGAGAAGGCGGGAGCGACCAAGGGGTGGAGCTTCACCATCTACGAGGAGGCCTGGAACTACGGGTTCCACGGCGAGATGGCGCACTTCGTCGACTGCGTCCAGAACGACCGCAAGCCGCTCGTCACCGGCGAAGACGGCCGAGCGGTGTTGGAGGTCGTGATGGCGGCCTACGAGTCGGCGCGAGAAGGGCGCAAGGTGGCTCTGCCTTTCGCGAGCGCGGCGCGAAAACCCATCGACCTGTGGTGGGCGGCGGAGGGGCGGTAATGGCGGGTCAAGGACTCGGGCGCGCGGATCGGAAGAGATCGACCAGCAGCAGGAAGAGCACGGGAAGAACGGAGACGCCGAGAGCAGCGAGCCAGAGGGCGAGCGGCCGCCGGCGGTAGGCGGCAGCGAGAGAGGCCACGAGAGCCAGGGCCGCGCAGGCAAGCGATCCGTAGAGCAGGATCGGCACCCCGAAGGACAGCCCCAGGGCGATGCCCATGTCGTGGCGACCCAGTCCTTCCGCGTTCGTCCCCCAGAAACTGAAGAAGAAGGCGAAGGAGAGAAGGCAGGACACGACGAGGAGGACCGCCGCGAGCGCGCCCTCGCGGAGTCCCAAGGAAAGCGTTCGAGCACGCATCGCCACTCCTTCGGTCTTGTATTGGCTCGATGCACCCCTGTCAAGGGCGGACAACACCCAGCACCGTCTGCCATGGGCAATGCTTGCGTCTCGGCATAGGATCGTGGCGCGCCGTTCTCATGCGGAGGAACAAGGAAATGGCCGAGAGCAAGGGTCCCCGGGTCTCACGAAGACGCGTGCTGCAGTCGGCGGCACTGGCCGCCGGCGGCCTGGGGCTCAAGGCCCTCGGGCTGACTCCGGCCGCCCAAGCGGCGCAGGCGCCGGCAGGGACGCCGCCCGCCACGGGCGCGAGCATGATCGGCGTCCGCTTCGAGCCGCGAGAGGTCGTGCGCGTCGGGCTCATCGGACACGGCGGACGTGGAGCGAGCCTCCTCCACGATCTCCTCGGCATCCCCGGGGTCCAGGTGAACGCGGTCTGCGACCTCGTGAAGGAGCGCGTGGCCGCGGCCCAGGCGAAGGTCGTGAAGGCGGGCCAGAAACAGCCCGCGGGCTACTCCGCCGGAGAGAGGGACTTCGAGAACCTCGTCCGCCGCGACGACCTCGACGTCGTCTACATCCCGACGCCGTGGCGCTGGCACGTTCCCATGGCGGTGGCGGCCATGGAGGCGGGGAAGCACGTGTTCGTGGAGGTCCCGGCGGCGTCGACCCTCGAGGACTGCTGGCGCCTGGTGGACACTTCCGAACGCACGCGCCGGCATTGCGTGATGCTCGAGAACTGCTGCTACGGCGAGAACGAGCTCATGGTCCTGAACATGGTGCGGGCCGGGCTCTTCGGCGAGCTGACGCACGCGGAGGCGGCCTACATCCACGACCTGCGCGAGGTCCTCTTCGACGACCACGAGGGGCTGTGGCGGCGCGACGAGCACTTCACGCGCAACGGCAACCTCTATCCCACGCACGGCCTGGGCCCGGTCGCGCACTACCTCGAGATCAACCGCGGGGACCGGTTCGAGGCCCTCGTCTCCATGAGCTCGCGCGAGGCCAGCCTCTCCACGCGCCGTGATCGGCTCCCCGCCGGGGACCCGCGGCGCAAGGAGACCTACGCCTGCGGAGACATGAACACCAGCATCCTGCGCACCGCGCGCGGGCGCACCGTCCTTCTCCAGCACGACGTGGTCACGCCGCGGCCCTACACGCGCATCAACCACATCGCGGGGACGAAGGGCGTCTTCCGCGACTACCCGCCGCGGATCTTCTTCGACGGCCCCGCGAAGGAAGCCTGGGGAACGCTCAAGCCGTACAAGGACCGCTTCGAGCATCCGCTGTGGACACGTCTGCGGAAGGTGGCCAGCAAGAGCGGCCACGGCGGGATGGACTACGTGATGAGCTGGCGGCTCATGCAGTGCGTGCGCGAGGGCCTGGTGCCCGATGGAGCGCGCCCGCTCCGCTCTCCGAGGAGTCGGTCAAGGCCGGCAGCGGCGCGGTCGCCTTCCCCGACTTCACGCGCGGCCGCTGGAAGGAGCCGCGGACCGCGTTCACCGCGAGCTGAAGGCGCTCCCGGGCGCGAACATTTGCCGCCGCCCGTTCGTACCATTCGACGAGGCTCGTGTGTCGACGCGGCCTCGAGGAGGACGAGGTGGGGCAGAGCTGGGAGAGTTTCAAGGTCACGGGTGACGACCTGCTGAGGCGCGTCAAGGAGCTCCTGCACGAAGGCAACGTGCGGCGCGTCGTCATCAAGCAGGGCAGCCGTACCGTGATGGAGTTCCCGGTGACGGTAGGCGTGGTGGGCGCCCTGGCCGCGCCGGCGCTGGCGGCGCTGGGCGCGCTGGCCGCGCTGCTCAGCGAGTGCACGATCGAGATCGAGCGCGAAGAAGGCGCGCCTCCCCGGACCGCCCGAAGCCGACCTGCGGCCCGGAGCCGGCGCGGAAAGGCGTGATCTAGCGGCCGGCGGGCAGGGGATCGGACGCGGACACCGGTGCGGCCTCCGGCGGCCGAACGACCACCACGTAAAGGGCGGCGCCGAGCAGCGCGAGGTCGCTCGCGATCAACGCCCATCCCGCGCCGCGGCCCTCGCCCCCCACGGTGAAGCAGCCGCAGTGCGCGACGTCGATGCCCTGCCAGAGGACGTAGCTCACCGCGGCCAGGAACGTCACCAGCATTCCGCCGGCCAGGGCCGCGGCCTCGCGCCGCCAGAGGCCGGTGATGAGGAGGACGCCCGTCACGCCCTCGATCCAGGGCAGCACGACGGCCAGGACGTTGGCGGGGACGACGCCGAGGCCGGCGGTGGGGCCGGCCAGGCGATAGCGGTACACGATCCGTACGAAGTCTTGCGGGTGCGCGATCTTGTCGATGCTGGCGTAGACGAACACCGCGCCCAGCCCGATGGACACGAGCCAGTAGAACGCGGGATGGCGCAGCCACCTCATGGCCGCGGACCCTCCTTGACCGGATATCCCGCATCCGTCCAGGCCGGCCAGCCCTCGGCGAGGACGATGGCGGGGATGCCGCGCTCCCTGAGCTTGCGCGCCACGAGGTGGCTGGCCTCGCAGCCGAACCCACTGCAATACACGACGATGTCGAACGAGGATCGGAGCCGCGGCTCGATCTTGGCAAACGAGCGGTCGAAGTCGTCCTCCGGGAGGGGCAGCGCGCCCGGGATGTGGCTCATCTCGTAGAACGCGATGGGCCGGGCGTCGAGGAAGAGCGCGCCCTGATCCAGGCGGGTGCGGGCCTCCGGGGCGCCCACCTCGACGTCCCCTTCCTGGAGGTACGCGTTCTGCGTCAATGCGAAGCCGCGGCCGCTGAGGCCGTTCCAGCAGAGGCCGAGCACGGCGGCGCAGGCAAGGATCGAGACGATGCGGAGGGGACGGAGGGGCATCGGTCAAGCTTAACCGAAGGCCGGCGGCGTTCGGCCCGCGCGCGTGGCGGGCGCGTGCCCGCCGTGGTAAGTTACGCTCTTCGTTCGATCGCGCTCACGCCCTCATGCCTCCCATCTCCTCGGATGCCATCGTCCTGCGCACGTTCAAGCTGGGCGAGTCGAGCAAGATCGTCGTCCTGCTCACCCGCGACCGTGGAAAGCTGCGCGCGGTGGCCAAGGGGGCGCGGGGGGCGCGTCCGCGCTATCAATCGTCGCTCGAGCCGCTGAGCGAGGTCCGGGTCAGCCTGTACGGACGCCAGGGGACGGAGCTGTACCGGCTGGGGGAGTGCGAGCTGATCCGCTCCGCGTTCAACGCCGGAGCCCGCGGCCTGGACGAGGCGCTGGCCCTTTCGTACTTCGCGGAGCTGCTCGACGCGTTCGCGCAGGAGGGCGAGGCGGAGGACGCCGTGTACCGGCTCGCCCTCGCCATCGTGGCCGCGGTCGACGGGGGGACGGAGACGGGCATGCTCGGACGGTACCTGGAGGCCTGGCTGCTGAAGCTGCACGGGATCTACCCGCCGCTGGATCGCTGCGCCGGATGCGACACCGCGCTGCCCTCGGGCGAGCGCCGGTACCACCGGCCCGCGCACGGGTTCGTGTGCGACGCCTGCGGGCCCGCGTCCGGCCCCGTCGTGGAAGCGCCCGACCACGATTTCCTGCGCGAGGCGTTCGCGCGCGCGCCCACGGCGGTCACCCGGCGTCCGGCCTCGGCGGCGCTCGAAGCCTTCCACCGCGACCTCATCCGGACCCATCTCGAGCGCGACCTGCATTCGCATCGCGTGATGCGGGACGTGGCGCGGGAGATCCGCGGATGAGTCCGGCCAGGAAGGGCCTGGCCCTCCAGGAGATCGTGTCCACGCTGCAGAAGTACTGGGCCGATCGCGGCTGCCTGATCCATCAGCCCTGGGACGCGGAGGTCGGGGCCGGCACCATGCATCCCGAGACGTTCCTGCGCGTGCTCGGCCCCGATCCGTGGAAGGTCGCCTACGTCCAGCCTTCGCGGCGCCCCGCCGACGGGCGCTACGGCGAGAACCCGAACCGCGTCTACAAGCACCAGCAGCTCCAGGTCATCCTCAAGCCGCCGCCGGCCGACATCCAGGACGTCTACCTCGGCTCGCTCGTCGCGCTCGGCATCGATCCCGCCGTCCACGACGTGCGCTTCGAGGAGGACAACTGGGAGTCGCCGACGCTGGGCGCGTGGGGGATCGGCTGGCAGGTGCTGCTCGACGGGCAGGAGATCACGCAGTTCACGTACTTCCAGCAGGCGGGCGGCATCGACCTCGCCCCCATCTCGGGCGAGATCACGTACGGGCTCGAGCGCATCGGGATGTACCTGCAGGACGTGGACGACATGTTCGCGCTGGAGTGGGCCCCCGGCGTGACCTACGGCCGCGTGCGCAAGGAAGAGGAGTACCAGCTCTCGCGCTACTCCTTCGAGCTGGCCGACGTGGACCTGCACCGGCGGCTCTTCGAGGACGCGCTGAAGGAAGGCTGGCGCCTGCTCGACATGAGGGGCGCGGGCGGCGCGAAGGATCGGCGGACGGTCCTGCCCGCTTACGACTGGGTCCTCAAGGCCTCGCACGCGTTCAACGTGCTCGACGCGCGCGGAGCGATCTCCGTCAGCCAGCGCCAGGGGATGATCCTCGGCATCCGCAAGCTGGCCTGCGGGATCGCGCAGCGGTACGTGGGGGCGGATACGGACACCGAGCCACAGACGGCAAAAGGGGACACCCCCACCGCGGTGAAACGTGCCTGAGTTCCTCCTCGAGATCGGGGTCGAGGAGATGCCTGCGCGCTGGCTACCCGGCCTGACCGAGCAGATGCGGCAGCGCTTCACCGAGCTGGCGCAGGCGTCGCTACTCGTTCCGGAACGAGTTCAGTCGTTCTCGACGCCGCGGCGTCTCGTCGTCACCGGACAGGTCGCGGCACGGCAGGCCGACCGCGAGGAGAAGGTCTGGGGTCCGGCGGCAAAGATCGCGAAGGATGCCGCCGGAAACTGGACGAAAGCGGCGGAAGGATTCGCGAAGAAGAGCGGCGTGGCCGTCGATCAGCTCCAGCAGGCGCCCAGGGATCCGGCCCTCCCCGCGGAGCTCAACCTCCTTCACGTCAAGCGGACGGCCGGGCGCAACGCGCGCGACGTTCTGCCAGCGGCGATCGCCGCCTTGCTCCGCGGCCTGGCCTTCCCGAAGCGCATGAGTTGGGACGCCTGGCTCGAGGACGGCAAGGGCACTCTTCCGTTCGGCCGGCCCATCCGGTGGCTGGTGGCGCTGCTGGACGCGCAGGTCGTTCCGTTGACGATCTACGAAGCGCAAGCCGCCGCCAAGGGCCGCACGATCGTCGAGAGCGGCGACACGACGTACGGCCATCGCTTCCTGCCCCCGGGCGCGGCGGGGCGTGCCGTGCGCGTGAGGTCCTTCGAGGATCTCCGTCGCCACCTCGAAGAGCAGCGGGTGGTGCTGGACCCCGCCCGGCGGGAAGAGATCATCCAGAGCCAGCTCGCGCCGATGGCGGGGACGGGACTCAGCGATTTCGGCCTGCTCGCGGAGTGGAAGCACCTCGTCGAATGGCCCACCGTGATGTTCGGCCGCATCCCGGAGGAATTCCGCCGGCTTCCCATCGAGGTCCTGCAGACCGTCCTCATCCATCACCAGAAGTACATTCCGCTGGGCGAGGACATGCACGTCACCCGCTTCGCCGCCCTCACCAACGCGGACCGCGCCGCGGAAGCGGAGATCGTGCGCGGCATGGAGCGGGTCGTGGTGGCGCGCCTGCGCGACGCCGCCTTCTTCTTCGCCGAGGACATGAAGCGCCCGCTCGCCGACCGGGTGAAGGATCTGGCCGGCGTCACCTTCCATCAGGGCCTCGGTTCCTACGAAGAAAAGGCCCGCCGGCTCGTCCGCCTGATCGACACGATGGGTGAGCGTCTCGGCATCCTGACCCGGGGAGAGATGGAGACGGCACGCGAGGCGGCCCTGGTGGCCAAGGCCGACCTCACCACGCTCATGGTGCGCGAGTTCCCCGAGCTTCAGGGCGTCATGGGAGGGATCTACCTACGCGCCCAGGGCCATCCGCAGGCGAACGTCGCGGAAGCGGTGCGCTGGCACTACCACCCCGTGTCGATCGAGGAGGGCAGTCCCCCCGCGCGCGTGTTCAGCGGCGGGG
>WNFM01311487.1_pt2 | contig 11086 bp, 13 predicted proteins | sample 5400271 | NCBI WGS metagenome assembly WNFM01 (sample SAMN13153352, study PRJNA577476) | soil metagenome | isolation source: 60 cm saprolite on Douglas fir-dominated hillslope | place: USA:California | collected 2013-09-17 | reverse complement strand
TGCCAGAGCGGCGCGCATTCCTTGCGCGGCGGCAGGTCGCCGCCCTTCCTGTCGCGCCCGGGATAGCAGAAGCCCATCGGCATGATGGCGATCTTCGTCTCGTCGTAGAAGGTGTCGCGATCGACGGCCAGCCAGCCGCGCAGGACGTCGCCGCTGCGGTCGTTGAAGGAGAGGCCGGTTTCGTGCACGCGCGTGCCCGGCGCCTGGCTGGTGATCATCAAGCGCGCCGAGGCGTGACCGCGCACGACCGGTCTGGGCCCGAGCGGCAGATGCGCCGCGCAGACCGTGCAGGCGCGCAGCTCGCGCAGGAGAGTATCGAGTTCGACCTGCGCGTCGTTCACTTGACGTCGGCGTAGTGCGCGACGAGCAGCGACGCGGTGAACACCGAGATCGCGGTGGTGATCAGCACCGCGCTCGCCGAGCGCTCGACATAGGTTGCGTAACGCTGCGCCAGGATGAAGCCGTTCTGCCCGGCGGGAAGCGCCGCCAGGATGACGGCGACGGCGGTCTGGATCGGCGCCAAGGCGAATATCTCGGTCGCCGTGAACCAGACCAGGAGAGGATGGACGAGCAGCTTCATGATCGTGAGGAACACCGTCTCCTTGATGCCGCCACCGATATGGAAACCCGCCAGTGTCGCGCCAAGGGCGAAAAGCGCGCACGGCGCCGCCGAGCCGGTGAGCAGGACGAGAAAGCCGTCGATGACGATCGGGCTGTGCCAGCCGAGGAGGCGAACGACGAAGCCGGCGGCGATGGCGAGCAGCAGCGGGTTGCGCAGCAAGGCGCCAAGCGTCTTCGGCAATGAATGCAGCACCTTGCCGCCCTCGCCGCGGCCGATCTCGATGATCGTCGTCGCCAAGGTCAGGAGGATGATCGAGTGGAAGCTGGTGATCAGCGTCACCGGCAGCATGCCGCGCTCGCCGAAGGCGGTATAGATGATCGGAATGCCGAGCAGCACCGTGTTCGAGAACGTCGCGGTGAACGCCATGATCGCCTGCTCCGCGAGGCTGAGGCGGAAGACCAGGCGGCCGGCCGCCATGGTGACGGCGAAGACGACGAGGCAGGCGAGGAAATAGGCGAAGACGATGGCGATCTCGTCATGCCCGGCGGCGGGCGCGCTCGCCATGCCGCGAAACAGCAGGGCCGGAAGGGCGAAGAAGAAGACGAAATTCGACAGGCCCTTGATGCCCTCGGCGCCGAGGACCCGCAGATAGACCGCAAAATAACCGCACAGCATCAGCGCGAACATCGGCACGACGATGTCGAAGGCGGATTTCACGACGGGAGAATCACCGCCCGACCAAAGCCCTCTCCCCTCCGGGGAGAGGGAGGGGACCCATGCGGAGCATGGGGAGGATGAGGGGGCTTGAATTATGGACTATTACCGCTGCTCCGCAGCGATGACCCCTCACCCTGCCCTCTCGCGCAAGGGGAGAGGGGAAGAAAACAGTGGAGCGGTCACGCTCAGCGGTTCTTGTACGCCGGCTTGCGCTTCTCGATGAAGGCCGCCATGCCCTCTTTCTGGTCCTCGGTGGCGAAGGTCGAGTGGAAGAGCCGGCGCTCGAAGCGGACGCCCTCGGCGAGCGTCGTCTCGTAGGCGCGGTTGATCGCCTCCTTCGCCATCAGCACGGCGGGACGCGACATCGAGGCGATCTTCGCCGCCACCTTGATCGCCTCCTCGAGCAGCTCCGCCGCCGGCACGACGCGGCTGACGAGGCCGCTGCGCTCGGCCTCTTCGGCATCCATCATGCGGCCGGTCAGGCACATCTCCATCGCCTTCGCCTTGCCGACGGCGCGGGTCAGGCGCTGGGTGCCGCCGGAACCCGGAATGGTGCCGATGGTGATCTCGGGCTGGCCGAATTTCGCGGTGTCGGCGGCGATGATGGTGTCGCACATCATGGCGATCTCGCAGCCGCCGCCGAGCGCATAGCCGGCGACCGCGGCGACGATCGGCTTGCGGCAGGTGGTGACACGCTCCCAGCCTTTGGTGACGAAGTCGTTGAGATAGACGTCCATGTAGGTTCGGCTCGCCATCTCCTTGATGTCGGCGCCGGCGGCGAAGGCCTTCTCGCTGCCGGTGATGACGACGGCGCCGATCGCCGCATCGGCCTCGAGCTCGTCGAGCGCGGCGCCGAGATCGCGGATCAGCGCCGCCGACAGCGCATTGAGCGCCTGCGGCCGGTTCAAGGTGACGATCCCGACGGCGCCCTTGCGCTCGAGAATGACGGTCTCGTAGGTCATGTCTGGCACTCCTATGGACGATTGCGATGCCGGCGCTCCACAGAGAGGCGGATGCCGAATGGAATGGAACTCAGCGCGGCGACAGGCTGAAGCCGACGCGCAGATCGCCGTCGCGACCCTTGATCTCGAGCGCCAACCCCTCGCCCTCGCGGCTCCAGCGATGCGTCCCGTCGGCGATCCAGCCAAGCGGCGGCAAGCTGGCGGCGTAGAATTTCTCGGCGGCGGCGCGCGTCACCCTGCCGCGCGCCTCGACCTCGACGATGCGGCCCTGCGGCTTGTCGAAGACGACGAGCGTGTTCGGCTGGTTGCGCAAGCCCGGCATGAGCGGAATATCCTCGGTGCCGGCAACGAAGTCGGCGGCCGGCCCGATCGGCGCCGCGAGCAGATTCTGTGCCGCGAGCGGAGCGGCGACCAGCATGACGCCGACAACGACCAGATCGGCAAAAATAAGAAATCCGGCAAGACGGCGCATGACGCTGCCAGCCTATTCAGCGCTGCCGCTTCGCACAATAGAAAGTCGAGCGGCCCGACTGCACGATGCGCTTGATGGCGGCACGACAATCGCAACCTGGGCAAGCCTCGCTTTCACGCCCGTAGACGGCCCATTCATGCTGGAAATAGCCAAGCTCGCCCGACGCTTGCACGTAATCGCGCAAGGATGAGCCGCCGGCGGCAATCGCCCGGTTCAAGACGTCGCGGATCGCCGTGGCGAGACGCTCGGCCCGCTCGCCCTGGACGGTCGCCGCGAGGCGGCGCGGCGACACCCCGGCCCAAAAGAGGCTCTCCGAGACGTAGATGTTGCCGAGTCCGGCGACGACACCCTGATCGAGCAGCGCCGCCTTGATCGGCGTCTTCCTGCCGGCGAGCGAGGCGGCGAGGACCGGGCCGCTGAATTCGTTGCCGAGCGGTTCCGGACCGAGCCCGGCGAAGAGCTTGTGGCGCGGCAGGTCGTGCTCATCGGCAAAATCGATCCGGCCGAAGCGGCGCGCGTCGTTGAAGCGGATGATCGTGCCGTCGTCGAGGGTGTCCGCCGCCAGAGCGGGCGCGCCGGCAGCCGATACCACCATTTGCCCGGACATGCCGAGATGGGCGATCAGCACGTCGCCATCCTCGAGGTGAATGAGGATGTACTTGGCGCGCCGGACGACGCGCAGGATGCGGCGCCCCTCGACGCGGCGCCGCAGCCCCTTCGGCAGCGGCACGCGCAGATCCGGCCGGTTGAGGGCCAGCGCGGCGACACGCTTTCCATCCATGTGCAGCGCCAGACCGCGGCAGACGGTTTCGACTTCGGGCAGTTCGGGCATCAGATGACCGCCACTCCTGCGAGCGCGTGTGGCGCCTTGGGAATCAACGCGCTATGTTCCACCCCATGATCGGGGACGGGCACCGCAACGCAAGTAAAAAGACGACCGATTTCGGCTACCGCCGGGTCGCCGAGGAGGAGAAATCGCATCTCGTCCGCGGCATCTTCGACAGCGTCGCCCGCCGCTACGACGTGATGAACGACCTGATGAGCGGCGGCATCCACCGGCTGTGGAAGCACGAATTCGTCGACCGCCTCAACCCGCGGCCAGGCGAGACCGTGCTCGATGTCGCCGGCGGCACCGGCGACATCGCCTTCAGCATCCTCCAACGCCGTGGCGACGCCATCGGCGTCATCGTCTGCGACCTCACCCAAGCCATGCTCGAGGTCGGCCGCGACCGCGCCATCGACCGTGGCAGGCTGCGCGGCATCGAATGGCTGTGCGGCGACGCCGAAAAACTGCCGATCGCCGATGCCAGCGTCGATGCCTACAGCATCGCCTTCGGCCTGCGCAACGTCACCGATATCGACGCCGCGCTCGCCGAGGCGCGCCGCGTCCTCAAGCCGGGCGGACGCTTCTTCTGCCTGGAATTCAGTCGCATCGTCCTGCCCGCCTTGGCACGGCTCTACGACCTCTATTCCTTTCAGATCCTGCCGCGCATCGGCGCCCTCGTTGCCGGCGATCGCGACGCCTATCAATATCTCGTCGAGAGCATCCGCCGCTTCCCGGCGCAAGCCGAGCTGGTCGGCCGCATCGAAGCCGCTGGCCTGGAGCGCGTCCGCTATCGCAACCTCTCAGGCGGCATCGCCGCGATCCATTCCGCCTGGCGGCTTTGAGAGAGCGGACGGACCTTGCCAATCACCGCAACCCTCCCTCTCCCCTTGCGGGAGAGGGAGGGGACCCACGCGGAGCCTGGGGAGGGTGAGGGGGCCGAGCGCAAGATTGCGGCATCTCGTCCCGGAGAGTTCACCCTCACCGTCCCGTCGCTGCGCCCCTTCGGCAAGCTCAGGACAGCCCCTTCCTCTCCCGCAACGGGAGAGCAGAATAATCGGCGATCTCTGACGTGCTCGCCCTCCTGCGCGCCGGCCGCAATCTCGCCCGGCTCGTCCAGATCGGCTACATCCTGGCGCGGCATGATGCGCTCTTCATGCTCGATCGCGTCGCCGTGCTGCTGCCGCTGCTCGCGATCCTGCGCCTGTTGCGCTCGCGCGACCCGGCGCTCGTTGCCGGTCGGCCGGGCCTGCGCCTCGCCGTCGCACTGCACGCGCTCGGCCCGAGCTTCATCAAGCTCGGCCAGCTCCTGTCGACACGCGCCGATCTCCTCGGCGAGGAGTTCGCCGCCGACCTGTCGCAGCTGCAGGATCGTCTGCCGCCTTTCCCCGGCGCCGAAGCGCGCGCCATCGTCGAGGCCGAGTTCGGCCAGCATCTCGCAGCCTTCTTCGCCGCCTTCGACGACGAGCCGGTCGCCGCCGCCTCGATCGCCCAGGTTCATTTCGCCGTCACTGCCAGCGGCGCGGACGTCGCCGTCAAGATCCTGCGCCCGGGCATCGCCGCGGCCTTCGCGCGCGACGTCGATCTCTTCTTCTGGCTCGCCGCGCTCGTCGAGCGCACCCAACCGGGATTGCGCCGCCTGAAGCCGGTCGAGGTCGTCCGCACCCTCGCCGAGACGGTGCGCATCGAGATGGATCTGCGCCTGGAGGCGGCAGCCGCCTCCGAGCTCGCCGAGAATTTCGCCGGCGATGCCGACTTCCACGTGCCGCGCATCGACTGGCAGCGCACCAGCCGGCGCGTCTTGACCCTCGAGCGTGTCATCGGCATCCCGATCGACGATCGCGCCGCGCTGGTTGCTGCCGGACACGACGTCAAGGCGATCCTCGCCAAGGCGGCCGGCGCCTTCTTCAACCAGGTCTTTCGCGACGGCTTCTTCCACGCCGACCTGCATCCCGGCAACATGTTCGTCGAGGCGAGCGGCGCCCTCGCGGTGGTCGATTTCGGCATCATGGGAAGGCTCGACCGCAAGACACGCTACTACCTCGCCGACATGCTGCTCGGTTTTCTGTCCGGCGATTACCGGCGCGTCGCCGAGGTGCATTTCGACGCCGGCTACGTGCCGGCGCGGCAATCGGTCGACGCCTTCACCCAGGCCTGCCGCTCGATCGGCGAGCCGATCATGGGGCGGCAGCTGCAGGACATCTCGCTCGCCAGGCTGCTCGCCCAGCTCTTCCAGGTGACCGAGCAATTCGAGATGGAGACTCAGCCGCAGCTTCTCCTCTTGCAGAAGACGATGGTGCTCGCCGAGGGCGTCGGCCGTCACCTCGATCCCGAAATCAACATGTGGACGCTCGCGCGGCCGCTGATCGAGGAGTGGATGCGAACCAATCGCGGCCCGGAAGCGCGCGTCGTCGACACCATCACCGAGCTCGCCGCCTTATTCGATCGCTTGCCGCAACTCGTCCGCGACGTCGAGCGCGCCGCCGGCGAGCTCGTCGAGAGCGGCCTGCGTCTCCACCCCGAGACGATCGAGCACATAATCCGCCGCAGCGAGGCGGCCAGCCATCCGCTCGCCTGGCCGCTCTGGCTTGCCGTCATTTCGCTTGTCGCGGTTGCCATCGCCCTGTGGTGGTGAACCGCTCGCCGATTCCGCCGCGCCGAGCGGCCCGAACCGGCCTTTACAAAAAGTTACACGATGCCTTGGTCGCGACCATCGTGCGTTTACATGCCGCGATTAGATTTCCACCACGACGTGAAGACGGCCGCAGCCCGGCCGCGCAGGCCACAGTCTGGGGAGATCGTTATGACCGAAATCGCTCTGCAGATCGAACCGCATCTCACCCGTCTGACGCGCTATGCCCGCTCGCTTGTCCGCAATCCGGTCCAGGCGGACGATCTCGTGCAAGACACCGTAGTGCGCGCGCTCGAGAAGGCGCATCTCTACGAGAACAACACCAATCTCCGGGGCTGGCTCGTCACCATCATGCATAACGAGCACGTCAACGGCGTTCGCCGGTCGATGCGCGGCGCCGTTCTCGTCTCCGACGAAGAGCTTGGCGAGCTCGGCCACGCGCCGACCCAGGAGGCGCCGGTCGAGCTGCGCGAAGTCCGTGGCGCTGTCCAAAGATTGCCACAGGATCAGCGCGAGCCGCTGATCCTGCATTGGCTCCACGGCCTCAAATACGAGGAGATCGCGACGCAGATGGATCTACCGATCGGCACGGTTCAGTCGCGCATCTCGCGCGCCCGCAAGGCGCTGCGCGCGATGATCGACACACCGGATTCCCGCCTTGGCTTGGCCAACTGGCGGGGCCAGCCGGGCGGCGCCACGGCGGTGCATTCCTGACGGCGGTGGCCGCGTCTTCCCTCGAAAGGGCTGGTCCGCAATTTTCTTCCACCCAAATTTCTTTCGCTGCGACGGACCAAGGCGACTACAGATAGTGTTTAGTTAGGTATCAGCCGGACCGTCCCCCTCCCCCCTCGGACGCTCCGCGCTGAACTGAGCCCCGCCCTTACCGGCGGGGCTTTTTCTTGTCCCGATCTTCTCCTCCGCAGCGGCCGATTTTCTCGTCGCCCGCGCGCCGGCGTACTGCTATGCGTATCGTCAGGGCTTGCCCCTGCGATGGCCGGCGACTGGCCAATGTTCGCAAGCGGGCGATGTCGAGGAGATCGGGCGATGGGATACGATTTGCCGCAGTTTTCCGCCGCGTGCCGCCGCATCCTGATGGAGGATCGCGGTATCCCCGGCCGCCAGAAGGTCTGCGCGCTGCTCCAGGAGGCGCTCAAGGACGAGGGCTTCGTCTCGGCGCAGCTGCGCGCCGACACGCCCGAACGCAAGATCATCTACGAAGATAAGGATCTCGGCTTCTGCATCCTCGCCCATGCCTATGAGGGCGCCAAGGAAAGCACGCCGCACGATCACGGCCCGTCCTGGGCGATCTACGGTCAGGCGCGCGGCGAGACCGAGATGACCGACTGGTCGCTGGTGGCCCCTGCCAGCGCCGACAAACCCGGCAAGGTACGCCACCTGCGCACCTACAAGCTCACCCCCGGCATGGCCCATGTCTACAACGAGGGTGACCTCCACTCGCCCAAGCGCAGCGGCCCGACCGCCCTCATCCGCATCGAAGGTACCAACATGGACAAGGTCAAGCGGCTGAAATACGAGGTCGTCTGACCTGCGACGCCAGGCGCGACTAGGCGGGCATGATATTGCCGGGCGTCATGTTGACGTGGAAACCCATGAAATCGACGCGCGGCGTCGTGTTGCTCGCATAGGGCGCGCGCGCGAAAATGCGGCGCACCATCGGCTCGAAAGCGGCCAGCGGCATCGCCTCATAGTCCTTGTCGAACGAGTTCTGATCCCAATTGGCGCAGAACGCAGCGGCCCGCGCGAAGGAGGGATGGCCGCGGAATCGGTCGCGCAGATTGCGGTCGACCCCGACCTTGGCGAAATAGTGATAGCCCTGGAAGATCTCATGCAGCAGCACGACGCCGTGATTCTCGTCCGAGACGTAGGGCCGCAGGATGGCGGCGACGAATTCCGCGTGGTTCTGCGGCGCCGGCAGATCGCCGATATCGTGCAGCAGCGCGCAGACGACCATCTCCTCGTCGGCGCCGTCCTTGAAGGCGCGCGTCGCCGTCTGCAGCGAGTGCTCGTAGGGATCGACCGGCATGCACAGGCTCGAGCCCTTCAGTCGCTTCAGCATGTCGAGGACGAGATCGGCCAGCCCGGCGGTGTCGCCGCCGACCGATTGCGCGACGCGCTGCCACGCCGCCGGCGTGCTCTCGTCCATCGTGCGGAAATCCGTCGCATCGTCCATGATCAATCCTGGGGTCAATCCTGGCATAGCTCCCCTCTCGCATCGCGGTGACGGCCCATTGTTCGCTGCGCGCGGCCAACAAATCAATCAGTGTTTGCTGACGACAGTCCAGAAATAATAGGCGAGTGGCACGGCAAGGACGTACATGCCGATCGAGACCTCCCTGCCCCTGCCGGCGAGCAGCTTGATCAGGACATAGCTGAGAAGGCCGCCGGCGATGCCGGTGCCGAAGCTGTTCGAGAGCAGGGTGAGGGGTGAGATCGAGCGGTTGATCGGGCATCGCGAAATCGTCGTCGATGGCGGCGCCAATATCAAGACAATGCCGTCATCGGGACACCGACGCCTCGTCGCCGAGGCCGAACGCCGTCTGCGGCGCGCTGAACCCGGCGAGGGCGAATTCGCCGACCGCGACGAGCTCGGAGCCGCAGTGACCGGCGAACTCGCCCGAGGCAAGAATGATTCGGCCGAGCCTGGCGGTCAGCTTCTCGATGCGCGCCGCGAGGTTCACCGCCGGCCCGATCGCGGTGAAGTCGAGACGGTTGCCGCTACCGATATTGCCGTAGAGGATCTCGCCGAGATGCAGCGCCAGGCCGAAACGCAGCCCCCCTTCGGTGGCGATTTCCGGCGCTGCCGCGAGCGCGGCGACACCGGCCCGCGCTTGGCGCGCCGCCATCAGCGCGCGCCCGCACACTTCGCCCGCCGACCGGCCCTCGTTGCCGAACGGGAAGATGGCGAGCAGCCCGTCGCCCATGAATTTCAGCACCTCGCCGCCCTGCGCCTCGATCGCCGGCACCTGGCAGTCGAAATAGCGATTGAGCAGGTCGATCAGCGCCTGCGGCTTCATGCGATCGGCCCGCGCGGTGAACCCGCGCATGTCGGAGAGCCAGATCGCGGCGCGGATCGCCTCGGTGTCGCCGCGCCTGATGTGCCCGGCGAGGATGCGCGCACCGGCTTGGCGGCCGACATAGGTGTCGAGAAGATTGCCCGCAGTCCGCCGGAAGGCGCGGATCTCGGCGACGCGGGCGAGCGGCGCGGCGATGAGCTCGAGCGCGGCGATGTCGGAATCGGCGAAGCCGCCCTCACGGCGCGTCGTCCAGGTCGCGACATGGACGGCGTTGTCGGTGAAAACCAGCGGGACCGCGAGATAATCCGCCACCCCCTCGGCACGAAGTTCGCGCAGGATCGGGAAAACGGCGGCGCCATCATCGGCGAGATGCCATCGCAATACGGCGCCGCTGGCATAGACCCGCGATACCGGGCTGTCGAGAAAATCGGCGGTCTCCAGTATCTCGAAGGGCGCTTCGGCGACCGTCACCGCGTTATCCGGCCGCCACTGGAAGCGACGACCCATCACCTGCGGATGCAAGGTGCGCACGAAGACGGCGACCCGCCACAGCGGGATGCCGCCGGCGACGAGGCGCTGGCAGAGCTCCGCCAGCACGCCCTCTGCCTGCGGCACCGAGCGCGCGCCGTCGATCAACCACTCGGCAATCGCCGCTATCGCGGGCCGGTTCATCGCAATCCGCCCTCCGCATCCCCCCACCAGAAGGAAGGTTGAACCACGAAGACACCAAGGACGCGAAGTTTTTGTTCCAGCGCTTCGCCCCTCCCCTTGCTCCCCGTTCCCGGGGAGCAAGGGGAGGGGCTTGACGCGGCGCCGCGTTTGCGATATTTCACATCTGTGTTAATTAACAGTTCAGTTAAATGATGCACGCCCTCGACCACACTTTCGCCGCGCTTGCCGATCCGACGCGCCGGGCGATCCTCGTGCGGCTTGCCGGCGGCGAGCGCACGGTCAACGAGCTTGCCGCCCCGTTCGCCATCTCGCTGCCCGCCATCTCGCGCCATTTAAAGGTGCTCGAGCGCGCTGCCCTCATCACCCGAATGCGCGACGGCCAGCATCGCATCTGCCGGCTCAGCCCGCGCGCCTTCGACGACGCCGCCGCGTGGATCGCCAATCAGCGGCGCTTCTGGAACGAAAGTTTCGATCGTCTTGCCGAGCACCTCGCCAGCCAAACGAAGGAGACCAAGGATGGCAAACCTCGCCCCCGTGGAAGCAGCCATAGAAAGTGACGTCGATCGCACGCTCGTCATGACGCGCAGATTCGCCGCGCCTTGCGACGCCGTGTTCCGCACCACCGTGACGAAAATGGACCCCGTCCCGGGCGGCGCCTACCGCCTGGTCATGCACCGCCCCGACGGCGGGACCCATATCGGGCAGGGCGTCTATCGCGAGGTGATGCCGCCGCGGCGGCTCGCCTTCACCTGGGCGTGGCAGGACGCAACCGGAAAGCCCGGCCATGAGACCCTGGTCACAATCATCTTGCGCACGGTCGGCGAAGCGACCGAGATGACGCTCTGCCAGGAGATTTTTGAAAGCAAGGATGCCTGCGACCGCCACGAGCATGGCTGGACAGGCTCGTTCGAAAAGCTCGAGGAGGGGCTCGCCGGGAAAAGGTGAAACTCCGCTTAATTCCCTCCCCCCTCAAGGTCCCCTTGCGGGGGAGGGTCAGGATGGGGGTCTCTCGCCGAACGCATCTGGACGGAGCGGCGGCACCACCCCCTCCCTGACCTCCGCCGCAAGGGTAAGGCCATCGCATTTGGCGACGACGCGCCTCGTCTCCTCTCCCCTCGGGGAGAGGAGGGGACCCATCGCGTCAGCGATGAGAAGGTGAGGGGAAGCTTCCGCCGCCGCGTTTTCAGCCGGAAGCTACTGGGAAGCTGGGC
>WNFM01346408.1_pt2 | contig 11087 bp, 10 predicted proteins | sample 5400271 | NCBI WGS metagenome assembly WNFM01 (sample SAMN13153352, study PRJNA577476) | soil metagenome | isolation source: 60 cm saprolite on Douglas fir-dominated hillslope | place: USA:California | collected 2013-09-17 | reverse complement strand
CATCACCCCTACCTCCTTCGACATATTGAACGCACCTAATGCTGGGGGCCTCTTCCTTGGGGACTATGAGGGTCTGGATGTCAATGGAACAGCGTTCGTGCCGTTCTTCGTCAAGACAAATGACGAGAACACATCGAATCGGACAGACGTGTTCACGACATCTGTCTAGCCGTTTCTGATTCACTCTCACATTTGCTGATCCAGTGGTAGCAGGGTGGCGGCAGAATAAAATATGAATCCTCCCGAATTTTTCGGGAGGATTCATACCTAAACTGGCTTAGCTTCAGGTGCGGAACGCCTGACGCACATTGCGGTCTGCGAACATGTAGATCAGGACGACGACTGCGAAAATGATACTCACAATACCATTTGTCTGTCTGCCCAGTCCGAGTCCAAAGATACCGTTAATAAGCGTCAATACCTCCAGGATTACAGTTCCCCAGAACGCCCATGGCTTCAGTGTCCATAGTCCCCATGCAAGCACGAGGTACAGAACACCCAGGATCAGGGTAATAATACCGAGAGCCGGTACGCCTCCTGCTAGGAGCAGGATACCGCCAAGAATGCCAAGAATGCCCTGGATAGCCATTATAACGGCAATGATGCTGATTCCTAGCGGACGTGCGCGCGTAACGTTTTCCATGTTGACCTCCTTGTTGTACAACACAAAAACTTCGCAATGTGCAGAGTATCCGCAACTGGCGGATACTCTCACAAAGTACTAACAGAAAGACACAATTCCTGGAAGCGAGAGAGGCCTTACAGGCCCTAGCGCTTCTTATTTCTATACACGTACCAAAGAGCAAGAAAGATTGGCTACTACGTCTTGGGGTGGCTCATGCCTGGAAGAGCAAGGAGGTGTGGTGAAGGCATAAGCCAGGCACCACCATCCTGATGGCGAACGGCACCATCGTCCGCACAATGCCTCTTCGTAGCACAGTAGGGGCATTGTGGCTTGTCCTCGCCCTGGCGGGTGGGGCCTTAATTTTCAGGCTTAGCAGAAATCCGCCGTCAGAATTAGTGCTTTTGGCTAGAATATGTGTTATACTCGTCTAACGTTGTATAGTGCGAAGTTGCCATACTAGCTCGAAAATACAGAGTCTGTCGCAAGCCGTGCCGTACACGAGAGTTTATTGGAATTAGATCCAGGAATTGAGAAAGAAACATGGCATTGAGTGATCAGACCCTGTATTGCCGGGACTGTAATGAGGAATTTGTTTTCACCGTAGGTGAGCAGGAGTTTTATGCAAGCCACAACCTGCTGAATGCGCCTACTCGTTGCCCGTCGTGCCGCGCCGCACGCAAGGGGCAATCCGGCGGTAGCCGCAGCAGCTCGCGCGAGCCACGCCAGATGTATACCGCAATTTGTTCCAACTGTGGCAATGAGGCCCAGGTGCCTTTCCAGCCCCGTGGCGACAAGCCCGTGTATTGCAGCGATTGCTATCAACCGCAGAGGTCTGGCCGTGGTAGTGACCGTAGATCGCGCTGGTAATCCCCATGAGTGAAGTCAAGGTCAACCCAGGCGATTCGTTCGAACAGGCACTTAAGAGGTTCAACCGCAAGGTTCAGCAAGATGGTGTGCTGTCGGAAGCCCGGCGCCGCAGCCATTACGAAAGCCCACAAGCCCGCCGTAAACGCAAAGCAGCAGCCCAGCGTCGCAAACAGCGCCGCTCACGACAGCCCAGCTAGTAGGCTATCAAGGTTGATTTGTTAGGCGCAACTGTAGTGGCACCCTACTAATATCGCTACTTAAGATTCAGACAAAGAAGCGCAGGCAAGCTTCACCCCGGTATGCTTGCTTGCACTTCCTTATTTGCTATTCCCTTGCTTTTACACCCAACCCCGGACCCTCAGGTAGTACCAGCTTACCATTCAGCACACCAACACCCACGTATGGATCATTGTCGATCAGCAGATGCCCATCAAGATCGGCGTAATCAACCAGTGGCGTCAGGTGCGCTGCCGCGGTAATCGCCAGCGAGCTTTCAATCATACAGCCGATCATAACCCGCAGGTTATGCGCGCGCGCCACGTGGATCATCTTCAGCGCGTGGCGTAAACCGCCGCACTTCATCAGCTTGATATTTATGCCATCGACGCACTCAGCCACTCTTGGAATATCCTCAACGGTGACGCAGCTCTCATCGGCGATGATTGGCAACGGCACATTCTCGCGTACCAGTTTCAGCCCCGCCAAATCGCGCGGCGCGACAGGTTGCTCGACGAACTCTATAGAATAGGGAGCCAGTGCATTGATAGCCTGTATCGCCTCTTTGGCTGTCCAGGCTGTGTTAGCATCGACACGGATAACTGCCTGCGAGACTTCACGAATAGCTTTGATATTGTCGAGGTCGTGTCTGGTTCCAACCTTTACCTTGAGAATGGGATAGTCGATCGCCTTTAGCGCTTTCTTTGCCATCTCGGTGGGACTGTCAATGCCTAAGGTGAAAGATGTATGGGCTGCATGCGCTGCATTGAGTCCCAGCAGTTTGTATAGAGGCACGCCGAGCATTTTGCCAACAAGATCGTACAAAGCCATATCGACTGCAGCTTTCGCCGCGGGATTGAGCCGGATAATCTTGTCCAGTTGGTTCATTACATCTTCGATAGCAAAAGGATCGTTGCCGAGGTTGCCTGCGAACCTGGCGACACAGGCCAGCACCGTCTCGACGTCCTCGCCATAAAATTCGTCAGGGGCTGCTTCACCGTAGCCCGTGTAGCCGTTGTGGTTGATCTGGACAATTGCGTTCGATGCCACAGTTTGCACTCCCCGCGCAATGCGGAATGGTGTTGTGAGCTTGAGGTCGATAGGTTTTGTGTCAATGTGCATCATGCCTGTTCTTTCTAACTGAAAAAATTTGGCTACTTTGCAAAGTGCTTACTGAGTGCGTCCATCAAAGCGCCAGCACCAAAACGCATCACATCGGTAGCTGGTAGTCCTGTTTCATCCTCTGCGCGCCTTACAGCGTCTAGTGCCTCTGATTCGTCAAGGTGGTGGGTTATAAGCGACAGGCCCGCGACCTTGCTGCTGCGATCGGGACGTACCCAGCTTATAGCCTCTTCATTGATCTCTATGAGGCGAGTGAGCGAGGGCAATGGACAGTTCTCGTAGCCTTCAATCTTGGTAGCACCTGCTATATGACAGAGAATCATGGCATCTGGCATTGAGCCATGTATAAGTCCGAGTGTTACGGGGGAGTAACCTGGATGATTGAGAGCACCCTGCCCTTCCACGAAGACCCAATCGTATTTATTAGTGAAGTCGAGCACCATCTCTTCTACCATACCCGCCACAAAATCGCTGATGATGCGATCTACCGGTAACCCATTACCTGAAATCATGATACCTGTTTGGCCAGTAGCAACGAAGGCACTATTTAGTCCGCGGCTGGATGCTTCTCGATCGATTTCCAGCGCCGTAGACATTTTTCCTGTAGCGCAGTCCGAGCCTACCAGGAGGATAGTATGGCTACCAGGGCGGTGTGGAATAAATTGAGCAACGCGATTCTTAGCTGGAGGTCGGCGTACATCCCAGATAGTCACGCCGCGCTTTTCTGCGGCAGTGCGTAGTTCCTCGTCATCCGCAATGAAGAAATGCAAGCCGCTAATGATATCTAACCCTGCTTCGATAGCCGTAAGGAGTTGCCAGCGCCATGCTGCCGGTAGCGCACCACCCATAGGAGCAATCCCAATCAAGAGTGTATCCGGCTGGTAATTCAATGCTTCGTTGATGTCCCGTACAACAGGTATACCTGTACCAAATGAAGCTCCCAGCGCTTGTGATACATCCTTACCCGCTTTCGTACTATCAATGACCGCAACTACCGTGTCTTTTCCATAACGAATGACCCCTGTAGCCGTTTTCCCATAATGCCATTCAAAAGCACCTTCTGCCAGTATCGCTATACGTCGCATGCCGTTGCTCCCGAGTCAAGTATATACTAGGTCGTTGTATTGTGTTTCCTAATTATACTATAGACTCTTAGCTCTAACCATGCTATCATAATCACCAAAGTTAGAGATATAGATTGATATGATGAAGGGGCGGGAACGCTATGCATTTCAACCTGATTCAGTGGTTATTCACAGACCCATGCACCGCAACGAACTGCGTTGTAGGAACTTCCACTGCCGCGGGGACTCCCCCCGAGACATTCCATTTTTATATTCCATGGCTCATTTTTTGTAGCGTAGGTGTCTTGCTTTGTTTTTATTACTCGGTAGAAGGCCGTAAGCGTTTCGTGAAAAATAAGCAGGTCATCAAGTATATGCTGGACCGCTTTCTTGGTTGGTTTGCCGTCATCTGCATAATTGGCTACCCACTGATCTTCGCACGCGCTTACCTGTACGAATACTTTTTTGCCTGGCGTTTCTGGCGCTACCTCTGGCTTGCTGCCCTGCTGGCATGGGCTATTATCTGGATTGTCTATCTCGTGCGCAAGTTTCCGCAGGAACAGGCCAACTACCTGGCATACAAAAAACGTGAACAATACCTACCAAAGAGCAGTAAACGTAAGGCAGCTTCATCCCGGTAGCAAGCCTGTTTGTCACTTGCACCTTGGGGGACAAAACGTAGTGGCGGGCTTGCACCCGCCAGGTTAGCTGTGAATGAGCATCACTCAACCCTGATCACTGGCATTATACTGGCCGGAGGCCGCAGCAGCCGCATGGGCAAAAATAAAGCCCTGCTGCCGCTTCCTGGTAATCAAACTGTTACCTTCGTCGAGCACCTTGCCTCTCTACTCGCCCCCTGTTGTGCAGATGTGCTGGTTGTTGCTCGTGACCAGGCGCATGCTGCCGGATATATATTACTCGGCGTGCGTGTCGTGTACGATAAAATGCCTGGCTATGGCCCATTAATCGGATTATATGGCGGCTTGAGCGAAATCCACACACAGCATGCGCTGGTTGTCGCAGTAGATATGCCATTTGTTCAACCCCCCCTGCTCTCCTTCCTGATTTCTCAAGCTCAAGCGCTTCCCCAGGACGCTTTGCTTGTTCCCCTCGTAAACAATGTCCCCCAGGTATTGCTCGCCGTCTATCCGCGCTCTGTTCTGCCCTTGATCGAGGATCGTATAAAACAAGGAAGGCGCGACCCACGCGGTTTGTTAGAAACCGCCTCTGTGCACTACATTGAAGAAGCACAACTACGCCGGGTTGATCCCCAGTTACGCTCGTTTATTAACATCAATACGCCCGGAGAATTACAAGAGCTAATGTAAAGCTTTCCCGTAACCATAGAGGAAATACATAGGTGTCTCGCATACCGTTACGTCAAGGCCGGCTGATGCACAGCATTTAGCAAGTGCAACTGGCTCGTAGAAATTTTTAACGATCTTGAATTCACGGCCATCGTTGAGTCTTCGTGTCATCACCTGTGTACCCTCTTCTGGCAACTGGTGGTCAATCGCAGTACTGGTTGGCTCACGTCGACCATCTACGAAGAAGACTTTGCCTCCTGGTTGCAGTGCCGTTGCAATAGTCTGCAAGAACCTATCGAGTCGCTCGGTCGGCACGTGAGAGATCCAGAAGCCGAAAAAGATGGCATCGTACCTGCGTGTGGGTTTCCATGCGAAGAGGTCAGCCTGCAGGTAAGAGATACGGTCACTTGTTACCCTGGCATGGTTGATAGCGATCATTTCAGGAGAAGCATCGAGTGCCGTAATCGAGCTTGCAGTATGCAGGAGCCGTTCTGTCCAGATACCCGTGCCGGGCGCAAGTTCGATCACATCACCCTCAATTCCTAGCGCATCCAGCGCCGCAAAGACCTCGTCAACTTCAGCAAACCAGCGTGCATTTGCCTCGGGGCCTCGATCGTAGCGGCCGCGACGGTAAAACCATTCATCATACTCATTGGCCCGTGCTCTATAGTAATCCACCATCTCGTTTAGCGTCTGAGAAGATACAGGTTCGCTCATACTCAAATTCCCTTGGATGGGATCTAAATGAATTGAAATGGGAATATCCCTACTAATCTTGCATCCTCGACCACCTTCGCTGCGCCATCGCCTTCAGCGTCTCCTCGAAACCACGCATCGTCAGCCAGTTGCGTGTCTCTCCAGTAACAACGATATCCACCTGCTGCAACTGCGTGATCGTAGCCGCACCGCTCAGTTGCATCGCCACTTTAAGCTCGGCCACAACCGTCTCGAGTAGTTCACATACCGCTTCGTAGCTCTCGCTCGCAGCCTTGAGAAAAGGAAAACCCATGCCCACAAGTGTAGCTCCCAGGGCGAGTGCGCGTGCCATATCCAGCCCATTACGCACCCCTCCTGTAGAAATCAAAGGCAGACCTGCCACACTTGACTCGACGATGGAAACAGGCGTGGCTATGCCCCAATCCCGGTAAAGCAGGCCAATATTCCTCGTCTTCTCATCACCGCGTGCTTGAGATCGAGCTGCCTCCATCGCCGACATGCTGCTCCCGCCAGCGCCTCCCACATCAATAGCGGCAACACCGCACGAGCTTAACAGCAGTGCCTGTTCACGACTGACACCGGCCCCCGTCTCCTTAGCTATCACCGGAACGCGAACCCGGCTGGTTAGCTCTTTGAGCGCCGCTGCCTCACCAACTGCACGCCGGTCACCTTCTGGCTGTGCCGCTTCTTGCAGGCTATTCATATGCACGGCCAGAGCGTTTGCCTCAATCATACTGATAGCTCGCTCTACCTGTTCAAGCGTGAATGGTTTATGGCGAGACTGCGCGATCAGTTGTGGTGCGCCAATATTAGCAATCAGAAATGTATTGGGTGCATGTTCACGCGTCACAGCATAGCTATTGCTCACATCAGGATTCACAATACCGGCCCGCTGGCTGCCAACGCCAAGGGCTAAACCATAGTTTTCTGCCGCTCGTGCGAGGTTGCGGTTAATCGATGTCACATCGGGATGACCACCCGTCATTGAGGAGATGAAGATAGGGTAGCGTAGCGTCTGACCGAGGAAGTTGACCGAGGTCTCGATCTCATCCAGGTTTACCTCCGGTAATGCCTGGTGCACGAATTGTATATCGTTCCAATTCGCCCGTTGTGCTACGGAGATATCCTGCCCCAGGGCAACACTGACATGTTCAATCTTACGCTGTTTCACCTCATCACTCATATGCGTACCTCTTCCTTACTTCTCTCATAACCCCAACCTGGCAAAAGCCGTGCCGATATATTTGACATAATAATCGGTATCCGTCAATTCGGCCAGCTCATCGCCTGTAAGATACTGGGCAACCTCCCGGTCATTGTTAAGGGCTTCAATCAACGCCTGTCCTTCTACAGCGCCTTTGCTCGCCATGCTCCAGACTTTTTTCGCGTTACGTTGCACCATCTTATACGCCTCCTGTCTGCCCACACCCTTATCGATGAGTGCCAGCAGGATGCGCTGTGAGTAAATGAGTCCCCCTGTCATGTTCAAGTTGCTCAGCATGCGTTCTTCATCGACTTGCAGCCCGCTCATGACCTGGTTGAAGAGGTGCAGCATATAATGAAGCAGAGTGCAGGCGTCGGGAATGATGATCCGCTCTGCGGACGAATGGCTGATGTCACGCTCGTGCCACAGCGCCACATTTTCCATCGAGGTCACGGCAAAGCCCCGCAGGACGCGAGCCAACCCGCAGATACGCTCACACAGTTCTGGATTGCGTTTGTGCGGCATCGCTGAAGAACCCTGTTGGCCGGAGCCAAATGGCTCAAAGGCCTCGCTCACCTCTGTACGCTGTAAGTGACGAATCTCCTGCGCCATCTTTTCCAGCGAACTGCCGGTAAGCGCCAGGGTAGTAATCAACTGAGCATGCCGGTCGCGTTGCACAATCTGACTGGAAACCGGCGTAACCCCCAGGCCCAGTTGTACGCACACAAACTCCTCGATCTGGGGTGGAACGGTAGCATGTGTGCCCACAGCGCCTGAGATTTTGCCAACAGTCACCTGTTCAAGCGCTGCAGCAAGGCGTTGCTGTCCCCGCCGCAGTTCATCAACCCATAACGCCAGTTTTAGCCCAAAGGTGATCGGCTCTGCATGAATGCCGTGCGTGCGTCCCACCATCAGTGTATATTTATAGCGTACAGCTTCCTGCGCCACCGTCTCTACAAGTTCGGCCAGGGATTTGCTCAGTAGTGCTCCCGCCTCCTTGAGTTGCACGGCCAGGCCGGTATCCAGTACATCAGAAGAAGTCAACCCGAGGTGGATGAAACGCCCTTCCGGCCCGAGTTGTTCCTGGATAGAGCGCAGAAATGAAATGATATCGTGATGTGTTTCCTGTTCGATCTCTTGCATGCGTTGTGGGTTATAACGAGCAGCGCGTATCTTCTCCATAGCATCCTGCGGAATCACACCCGCGCGCGCCCATCCTTCACAGACAAGCAGTTCCACCTGTAGCCACGTATCGGTTTTATGCGTCGCTGACCAGATAGCTACCATCTCCGGCAGAGAATATCGTTCAATCATACTATAAAAGAGTTCCTCTATGTGTTACACTTCAGCGGGTAAATAAATTTCTGATACTAGTGTACCATGCAGGAGCATTGAATGAAAAACATGAATACTAGTACCATTTTTCGATACCGTTTTGTCCTACATACACGCCGTCTCACCACTATCGCCGTAGTTTCGGCTCTCGTTCTCCTGGTAGCCGGCCTGCTCGCGCTGCTTTCAACTTTTCACGCGCTCTCCGGCAGCCAGGACCTGCTGGCCGTTCTTTCTTATCTAATCGCATTCCTCGCATTAGCATTTCTGCTGCCGATGCTCATCTTGCTCTATAGTTATGCGCGTGCTGGCGTCTGGATCGAAGCCGACAGGGTGCGCGTGCAGTTTCCAGGGGAGAATGAGCAGGAAATGGCATGGTCGGAAGCTCGCTTTGCTGTAAACGAAGGCGAAGAATACCTGCGTGCGAGCAAGGGTAAAGAAGGTTTGGGGCACGTCTTTGGTGATACACGCTATATGCGCCTGCATCTTGAGGGCTTACCCCCCGAGCAGCGTACTCAGATCGAGCAGGCGTTAGCTGAACATATGCCCGTGCGCCGGCCGCGAGGTCTCACACTGATGACGCTGTTTGACCCGAACGGCCAGATGGTCGCAAGGGGTCGGCTGTACCTGTTCGATAATGAACTATTGTGCGCAGAGAATCGCGGCGAGAAACGCGTATTCTTTTACGCCCCCCTCAAAGACCTGCGTTACGTCAAACAACGCGCCCCATTTTATATAGGAAGATTGGAGTGTGAAGCGTTTACCATGACCTATAAAGACAAAGAATATGTGGTCATGCTTGGCTACGAGACAACCATCGCCAGTGGCATCGGTAGAAGCTCGCATTGGTCCATTACCGGCCGTGCGGCCGATTGGGTAGAAGCCCTACACCCTAAAGAGTAAAGCTAAACCAGGGCTATGTAAAAGTTGAGCAAAGCAGGGTTCCAAGGGGCGGCAGCCCCTTGGCGGGGTGTGGGGTGTCCCCACCTTTTCTCCTTTTCCAGGGGTGGGGAGGGGAAGAAGACGACTTTTAAATAACCCTGAAGCTAAGCTGATCGGGCATAAAAATACCCCCAAAAGTGTTATAGTATGGTAGAATAAGGAAAATGTAGTAGGAGATGGTTCGTAGGGCGGCTCTAATCTCTTGACGGAAAAGCGCCATCCGTGTACAATCATGCTCGCAGCCATAAGTATTCAATTGACTAGGGAGTTTATCATGAAAAAAGGAATACATCCAACTTACGTCGAAGCCACAGTAAGTTGTGCCTGTGGAAATAGCTTCAAGACAATGAGTGTCAAGCCTGTGTTGAAGGTCGACGTCTGTTCAAGTTGCCATCCCTTCTTCACCGGACAACAGCGCATTCTTGACGCCGCTGGACGAGTAGAGCGTTTCCGCAAACGCTTCAACCTGCAGGAAGAAGAGTAATCTATTCACGCCTGAGGTCACGGGGATAAAGGCTTTTATCAGAGCCCTTTATCCCTGTTTATTTATACATTTACAGCGTTGTAAATAAAGGGAAATACCCGTTGGAAGGGTCTCGTAGAACTATACTTTTCCTTATTGCAGATACAGGCGCCGGGCATCGCAGCGCCGCAAACGCGATTCGCAATGCCATAACCCTGATTGCCCAAAAAGAGCACGAAGAATGGCTGGCGCGACAGCAAACTGCGACTGAAGAACTAGAGCACACGCCGGCTCCATCTGGCTATCGCATCGAAATAGTCGATGTATTTGAAGAGTATAGTCGTTTTCCCCTGCGTGAGGCCGCAAAACTCTACGGACCGGCGATCCGCTATAACCCGCGACTCTACGGGCGTCTCTTTCATCTGAGCAACCAGGCTCAGGGTGTTACTGCTTTTCAAACGGTCGCCAATCCTCTCTTACGCAATGGATTGCGGCGCTTGATTGCCAGTATCCAGCCTGACGTAATCGTCTCTATTCACCCTTTACTCAATCACGTAACCATTCGCGCCTTGCGAGACCTGGATTTCCATATCCCATTCCTCACCGTTGTGACAGACCTTGTCAGCCTGCATTATGCCTGGTTTGCGCCCGGTGCCGATGCGTATATTGTGCCAACGGAGTATGCCAGTGATCTCTATTTAAAACGTTGCCTGGACCCCAGGCGCGTTCAACTTCTGGGTATGCCCATCGACCCTAAGTTTTCACTGCAAGTGGAGAGTAAACAAGAACTACAGCGCAAATTAGGCTTGGAGCCTGGCAAACCGGTTGTCTTGCTGGTAGGTGGGGGCGAGGGCGCTTTGGGATTGCGGTCGGCAGTATCTGCTATTTCACAAGCGCGTTTACCTGTTCAGTTACTCATTATTACTGGTCGCAACAAACGGCTGTATGTGCAGCTTCAACGCATCCGTTCGAGTTTACGTGTCCCGGCGAAGGTTTTTGGCTTCGTACAGAACATGCCGGAGATGATGCATGCCTCGGACGTGATAGTGACCAAGGCAGGCCCGGGGACTATCTGTGAAGCGTTGGCATGTAACCTGCCGATCATACTTAGTGGCTATGTGCCTGGACAAGAAGAGGGCAACGTTACTTATGTCGTGGAAAACAAAGTTGGCGTGCTGGCGTATGATTCAGTTGAGTTAATTAATACGCTGCGTCTTTTGTTGAATCC
>WNFM01274540.1_pt1 | contig 11089 bp, 9 predicted proteins | sample 5400271 | NCBI WGS metagenome assembly WNFM01 (sample SAMN13153352, study PRJNA577476) | soil metagenome | isolation source: 60 cm saprolite on Douglas fir-dominated hillslope | place: USA:California | collected 2013-09-17 | reverse complement strand
AATTGTGTTCCAATGTTTCTTGTTCATGTGATAACCGGGCACCACGCAGGGAAATTCCTCTCTTAGTTCAATAGCTTTACCCGGATCGCATTTTACATTAAAGCTTAATTGTTCCTGATTAAGTCCCGTTATAAGAAAAACTTTTCCATTCACTTTATATACCAGGTTATCCGGACCGAAGGGAAATGTTTCTTCAGCGCCAGCTTTGCTTAAGCAATATTCTCTAAGGGTTTCAATATTCATAGCGCCCCCATCCCCTAAAGGGGTGTTAAGAAACAATGACAATAGCAGTTGCCTCAATTTCTATTAAATAACCAGGCTCTATCAATCCTTTTACTTCAATCATAGAAGTACAGGGTTTTATGTTCTTAAAAAACTCACCATGAGCTTTTCCATATTCTTCCCATCTGGATATATCAGTAACAAACATTCTTGTTCTTATAACGTCTTCCAATGAGGCCCCGGCCTTCTTTAATATCTTTTCAATTTTCTGGATAACAAATTTAGTTTGTTCGTAGGCACTGTCACCACCTACCAGGTTAGTATGATCATCGGCCGCTACTGTTCCCGTTACTTCTATAACGTTTCCGATTTTTACCGCACGGCTATAGCCAACAATATCTTCCCATTTGGCGCCGGAGGAGTAGTTTGTTCTCTCCATAGTTAAGATTTTAAAAAAGAAAGGAAGGAAAGAGTATAATTCATAGCTACGATAGTAAAGCGAACGTCGGAAGTTGCAGTTTTTCTCTTTCTTCTCTTAGCTTTTGATTTCAATATTGTCTGTTTTTATCTGCGGCTCACCAATCATTCTTAAAAATATTTGTGCTACCGTTACTACGTCCTTTTGACAGTAAGCAATGATCCGCTCCATATTCTTTTCCATCCAATATACTTCCCATACCAGGCTTCCGTCTATATCGTCTTTGGGTGTTTGTATGCCCAATGTATTTGCCAGTAAATTCAGCGAAGTATAACTTTTATAATCGCCAAACTTCCAAAGGTCCAGCGTATCTAAATGATTTACTTCCCATGGTTTTTTTCCCGAAAGTCGTAATAGCTGTGGAATAGGAAGATTGTTTACAATTAATCTCCTGCACAAATAAGGAAAATCGAATTCTTTTCCATTATGAGCGCATAAAAACTTGCTGGCATCGGTCGCCCATTTGTCCAGCATTTCGCTGAACTGAAACAAGATGGATTTTTCATCATCACCGTAAAAAGACTTAAGGGTGATTTTTTTATCAGCGCTTCCACCAGTTACACATCCGCAACTGATGCAAATAATTTTTCCGAACTCCGCATAGATGCCAGCGCGGGGATAAATGATTTCAAATGTTTCTTCTTCCTTATTGCGAAGAAGATATTGAGCCTTCAGATGCCAGAGTGCTTTCCATTCTTCCGGCAGCTCGGCATAAGAAGCATATTGAGGAACGGTTTCAATATCCAGGAAAAGAATATTATTAATGGGAGGGAAAAACATATACTAATGTCAGATTGAAATTACAAGTTAATAAAACCCGGCTAAACATTAAGGCAAAAACAATCTAAATATTACAGGTACTTATCGCCGGAGTTACGTTTTACTTCAGCCACATAATCTTTAATCTCCTGTTCTTTTTCTTTTTTGCAAATCAATAATACATCTTTTGTATCAACAACAATAAATTCATCAAGCCCCTGCAGCAATACCAATTTATTATCGGGTACATGCACCACGGAATTGTTCACATCCATTACCATTACTTTTTTTCCGGCTATAGCATTGCCAAAATAATCTTTCTCCATATTTTCCCAGGCGCTGTTCCAGGTACCAAGATCACTCCAGCCAAAGGAGGCGGGAATCACATAAACATTGTCGGCTTTTTCCATGATGCCAAAGTCAATAGAAATATTGGTGCACTGGGGATAGATTTGTTCAATAGCCTGCTGTTCTTCTCCGGTATTGAATTTATCTTTTTCCGCGGAAAAAACTTCGTATATCTCAGGCAAATATTTTTCAAAGGCTGCTAATACATTTTTTACTTTCCATGTAAAGATGCCGGCATTCCATAAAAAATCGCCACTGGAAAGAAATGTTTCAGCAAGCTCGAGATTCGGTTTTTCGGTAAATGTTTTTACCCGGTGAATGCCGGGAGCAGCTTCTGTCGTATCATGTTGAATATAACCGTAACCTGTATTTGGATAAGTTGGTTTTACGCCAATAGTAACAAGAGCATTAACATGGTCCACAAAATCCAAAGACTTTCGGGCTGTTTTGATAAACTCTTCCGTTTCGAGAATAAGATTATCGGCAGATGCTGCAATCATAAGTGCCATGGGATCTTTTTTCAGCAGCTTAAAGGCGATATAAGCAATACATGGCGCAGTATTTTTTCTTGACGGTTCGCCAAGAATATTTTCTTCTGAAATACCGGGCAGTTGTTTTTTTACTATGTCAATATATTCATGTGCTGTTATGATATAAATATTTTCTTTCGGCACCAGCTTGCTATATCTATCATAGGTTTGCTGTATTAACGTTTTGCCTGTGCCGAGAATATCGAGAAATTGTTTTGGAAAATTAGCGCGGCTCATAGGCCAAAAACGACTGCCGATTCCTCCCGCCATGATCGCAACGTAATGATGTTTTTTCATGCCCTTAAATCCCCTAAAGGGGGACTTTGTTTTACGATTAATGAAATTGCTTTTTCTTTCCCTAACACCCTTTTGGAAGATGGGATCATATTAAACCTTCTCTTATTAAATCATGTAAATGTATAATACCAAAATATTTTCCCTCTTCAACAACGGCCAATTGTGTTATACCATGCCTCCTTAATTGATCCAATGCATCTACAGCCAATTCATCCGGTCCTATCGTTTTGGGATTGGCAGTCATTATATCATTTGCTTTTACCTTATCAATAGCAGTATTTTTTTCCAGCATACGCCTCAGATCGCCATCGGTGATGATGCCTAATAAATTATTTTCTGCGTCTACCACCGCAGTTATGCCTAATCTTTTTGCCGTCATTTCTACAATCACCTCTTTCAGGGATTGGCCTGTCATCACTTTTGGTTTTTCGTTATCAATATACAAGTCAGCCACCCGCAGGTATAACTTTTTTCCCAATGTGCCACCCGGATGAAACTTGGCAAAATCATCACTCTGAAAACCTTTTAGCTCCATTAATGATATAGCCAATGCATCACCCATCACCAATTGTACTGTCGTGCTTGATGTAGGTGCAAGATTATTCGGGCAAGCCTCTTGTTCAACTGTTGTATTAAGAACGATATTTGATTTTTTGGCAAGAAAAGAATCAATATTACCTACCATACCGATAATGGTGTTGCCGAAATTTTTTATTAAAGGGACCAGCACTTTTATTTCCGGGCTTTCACCACTTTTGCTGATGATCATTACCACATCTTCCTGTTGTACGATGCCTAGGTCGCCATGAATAGCATCAGCAGCATGCATAAAAATGGATGGAGAGCCGGTAGAATTTAACGTAGCCACAATCTTTTGTGCAATGACAGCGCTTTTACCGATACCGCTAATAACAAGGCGACCCTTGCAGCCGGCAATGGCTTTCACCGCTTTTTCAAAATCATCATTAATAAATAAAGAAAGAGCGGCAACGGACTGTGCCTCCATCTCTATCGTTCTAAGTGCAATCTGTTTAATTGAGTTAAGCATGGGTTTATTATCTGCTTTCGTTCGAACCTACTCGAACTATAAATAAGCGGCGGCGCAAAATTATAGGTTTTAATACTGAAGTTTCCTGTTATGCAATCGTTTTCGATTCTAATTTTAGCAAAATTCGGCATGATAAACCATTATTGATTCGTAAATTCGTTATCCTGCCTGTTTGGAGTACTTTCAAAACAGGATTTAAATGGGGTAAAGCTGTACGACAGAATTCTCATAGAATTCTTCGATCTGCCTGATATTTTATTCATGCTATCTGCTTATTCCCCGCCATTCAGGATAAAAAACGGTACTTGCATTATTCACCCTGCTCATCTGCATAAAAAAAAGAGCAGCAACAAGATAATGATGTATAAAATGTGTACCTTAAGAAACCGCATTTAGAATGCGAAAATCGAAGAATCCTTCGGAAAAATATTTGAGAAATGGGAACAACAATAAAGAAGAAAACCGGCGGTCCTGATAGCAATCGGGAAGCAAAAGCAATAATAAAAGATATAAAAGAGAAGAATGGTTCAACGGCATCCGCTAATGGTAAAAAAAGAATTGATGGCCACCGGGTTGATCTGCACAAAGCGCTCCAGGAATATTTTGGTTTTTCTACATTCAAAGACACACAGGAAAAGGTTATTGAATCGTTACTGGCCGGGCATGACACATTCGTCATTATGCCAACTGGTGGCGGTAAAAGCTTATGTTATCAATTGCCCGCAATGATAAGTGATGGTGTCGCTATCATTGTATCTCCGCTGATTGCTTTAATGAAAAACCAGGTGGATCTTGTTCGTGGCTATAGCAGCAACGATGAAGTAGCGCATTTTCTTAATTCTACTTTAAATAAAAAAGAAATAAAAGAAGTACATGACGATCTGAAGAGCGGTAAAACAAAAATGTTGTATGTAGCCCCGGAAACTTTGACGAAGCAGGAAAACCTTGAATTCTTTTCCGATCTTAAAATATCTTTTTTTGCTGTGGATGAAGCACATTGTATTTCGGAGTGGGGCCATGATTTTCGTCCTGAATATCGCCGCCTCCGGGAGATGATGATCCAGATAAACCCCGACATCCCTGTAATAGCATTGACTGCTACTGCAACGCCGAAGGTGCAGAGCGATATTGTTAAGAATCTTGATCTGCAGGAGCCGAATATTTTTATCTCATCATTTAATCGTTCTAACCTTCACTACGAGATACTGCCAAAGATTAAAAAGGCACAAACCGATGAAAGTATTGTTCGATTTATCAAAAGCATGAAGGTTAAAAGCGGGATCATTTATACGCTGAATCGCAAAACAACAGAAGAGCTGGCCGAAATTCTGATGGCAAATGGAATTAAAGCAGTTGCTTATCATGCTGGACTGGATAGCAAATTGCGATCTGAGCGCCAGGATCTTTTTTTGAATGAAGATGTGCAGGTAATCTGCGCCACTATTGCATTCGGGATGGGCATTGATAAACCCGATATCCGGTTTGTGATTCATTATAATATTCCTAAATCAATAGAAAATTATTACCAGGAGACTGGTCGCGCCGGCCGGGATGGACTCGAAGGGAAGTGTGTTCTTTATTACTCGCACAAAGATGTAAGCAAGCTGGAACACCTGATGCGTGACAAACCATTGAGTGAAAGAGAAGTTGGCGCACAACTTATCAATGAAATTGTAGCATATTCGGAAAGCGGTGTTTGTCGTCGCAAAGTATTACTTAGCTATTTTGGCGAAGAATATGAACTGGAAAACTGTGGCTATTGTGACAATTGCAAGCACCCCAAAGAAAAAGTAGAAGCCAAAGAAGAAGCGGTAATTGCATTAAAGGCCATCAAAGCGCTGGATGAAAGGTTTGCAACAGACTATGTGGTGAATATTATTATCGGAAGGATGACGCCACAAAATCAAATGTTTCGTCATGATGGGTTGGATGTATTTGCGGGCGGCAATGATAAAGACAGTCATTTCTGGAATTCTTTGATACGGCAATTGATATTAGAAGGGATGCTGATAAAAGATATTGAAGAATATGGCGTATTAAAATTTACCAAACGGGCAGAAGCATTTCTGAAAAAACCGAAATCATTCAAAGTTATCCTGAATAAACTTTATGATGATGCCAACGCCGATGATGAAGAAGGTTCTGAGGCAACAGGCGGCGGAGCAGTTGATGAAAGATTATTTGAAATGCTGACTGAGCTAAGACATAAAGAAGCAAAAAAAATCGGTCTTGTTCCGTGGGTAATTTTTTTGGAAAACACTTTGCAGGATATGGCTACTATGTATCCGACCACGTTAGAGGAACTTGAAAAGTGCCAGGGAGTAAGCAAAGGAAAAGCTATGCGTTATGGAAAACCATTTGTAAATCTCATTGCCCGGTATGTAGAAGAAAATAATATTGAAAAGCCGGATGATTTTGTAATGAAGAGTGTAGTAAATAAAAGCGGCAATAAAGTTTTTATCATTCAGCAAACTGATAAAAAGATACCACTTGAGACGATTGCCAAAAATAAAGACATGCGGCTAGATGAAATACTGGAAGAAATGGAAACTATTGCGGCCAGCGGCACCAAGCTTAACCTGGATTATGCTATAGATGAAATGCTGGATGAAGATGACCAGGATGAGATAATAGATTATTTTAAAAAATGCGAAACATCATCACTTCAGGTAGCACAAGAAGAGCTGGCAGAATATGATTTTAATTGGGAGCAACTCAAGATTATGCGGATAAAATTTTTGAGTAAGTACGGAATGTAGTGGGAAGAAACAAGACGCAAGAATCAAGATATAAGATTCAAAAAAGTTTCAACATTCAGTAATCAAATCCTATTTTTGCTCCCCAAAACAAGGGTACTTGAACCTTGTTTCTTGTCCCTTGAATCTTATAAAAGGTGCGGTAGCTCAGTCGGTAGAGCAAAGGACTGAAAATCCTTGTGTCGGCGGTTCGATCCCGCCCCACACCACAAAAAAACCCTGCAAAATGCGGGGTTTATTTTTTTAAAAATTCAACTAATAACTACTTCGAAAAAATCTGCTAAGATTTTTTATTTAATAGAAACTTTTCAAACCCCGAAGCAAATTATTTCTCAATAATCGGACTAATACGAATACCTCCTTACGGGAAACCCTTATTCTTATTACATAGTCAATTCGCTATGCAATAGCAGGATGAAAATTTTGTTTTAGAGCATTATCCAATCCTACTAATTAAAAAACACTATGAAAAACCTTTTGATCCTCGCCTTTGTGTGCCTGGTTGCCTGTAATAAGTCTGTTGATATTCAATCAACGCCCCAAAAAACCGAAAAGCCCCAGAGCTGTAATTTCGGAATTACTCAATTTAATTATGTAAAAAGAACGATCACTGATGAAGAAATTTCCAGGGGGAAACCCATTAAATCATCAACGACCGGTAGTGTAACTACTCCATCCGGAGGCTCTGTCATTTTTTTAGATTTTGATGGATGTGCTGTTTCAGGTACAGCCTGGAATTATAATGGCGACATTAATTGTGGACCGGCTAATTTAACAACAACAGAGATGGATGAAATAGTGAACCGTGTAAGCAATGATTATAGTCCGTTTAATATTACTGTTACAACCAATCAATCTGTTTATGATGCTGCCAATCCATATAAAAGAACAAAAGTAGTAATTACAGAAACCTATCAATGGTATGGACAGGCTGGTGGCGTTTCTTTTATTGGTTCATTTGCCTGGGGTGATAATACACCCTGCTTTGTATTTTCTTTATTGCTTAATTATAATGTAAAATATATTGCCGAGGCGGCTTCGCATGAGGCTGGTCATACATTGGGATTGTATCACCAGGCATCATATGATGCCAGCTGCACAAAAACTTCCGATTATAACTACGGACAGGGATCGGGCGAACTGGGCTGGGCTCCTATTATGGGTGTAGGCTATTATGAAAATGAAACACTTTGGCATAATGGTGCAAGCAGTAATGGTTGTTCTTTATTCCAGGATGATGTTGCCATTATTACAAATGCCGCGGGCGGTACAAAATCTGATGACTATTCAAATACAACTGTTAACGCAACATTATTAACAAGCTCTCTTGGTGGTCTGATTAATAATAACACTGACGTTGATTTCTTTTATGTAGATAATACTGTTACAAAAAATGTTTTAGTTGCACCATTCTCTGTTGGAGCAAACAATTCAGGCGCCAACCTTGATCTTGTGTTAAAAATATATAGCAGCACCGGTGCTTTACTTTCGATAGTTGATGACCCTAATACCTTAAATGTAACAACAACTTTAAATCCTGGAAAATACTATCTCGCTGTAACTACAACGGCAAATCAGTATGCAGGTAAATACGGAATGCTTGGACGTTATAATATTACCTTACAATAAATCTACTTACCAAAGCCACTGTCATAAAAAAGGCCTTGCAATTAGCAGGGTCTTTCTTTTAGGTCAGGTATTATATTACTCTTCCTTTCTTTTTACAATTAAATACCAATCATTATCCAATGGCAGATAACCATAATCATAACAATAAAAATATGTCTTATTGGTTTTAGTAGTATAGGTATGGGTAATGTATTTGAATTGAAATCCCAGTCGCTGCAGTTTTTCTTTATTGGCTTTTGCCGTTTCTTCACTATCCGGCAGTATGGTTTCTAATATTTTTCGATTCTTCAGAAGGGCATTATTAATATTTCTTACATAGCTACTGTGGCTTCCTTTAGCCTTTTGTTGATTGTTATAGGTGTTGCGGCAGTAATCATCGCAGAACTTTTTATCTATTCTCCCTTTCAATTGTTTGCCACAAGCAAGACATTTTTTTACTTCTATAATTATGGTCATTATAATGATTTTAAAGAAGTAAGATACAAAAAATACCTGTGTGCAAACGTTTTTACCTGCTTAGCTTCGCAAGTAGTCGGATAAAAACCGGCTATGGCTTTTTGACCACCCCATCTTTGTGTTGTCAATTCAATGGCGCCGTTGGCTGACTGAGATAACAAAATTTAAAACCGCTTCCGCAATAAACTTAATCGAACGGAAGCACAAATCTTAAAGTTATGTATGCGTTAAAAAACAAAGTTCAACTGATCGGTAACCTGGGTAATGCACCTGATGTACGTACCACAGAAACTGGAAAAAAATGGGCACGCTTTAGTGTAGCAACCAATGAAACCTATCGCAATGTTAAAGGCGATAAAGTAACAGAAACACAATGGCACAACCTCGTAGCCTGGGGTAAAGTAGCAGAGATAGTTGAAAAATATCTTGGCAAAGGAAAAGAAGTAGCTATTGAAGGCAAATTGGTAAACCGCAGCTATACCGATAAAGACGGGAATAAAAAATATATCACCGAAGTGCAGGTAAGTGAGTTATTGATGTTGGGAGCGAAGACAGCCCAATAGGATTGGTGATTTGGAATATTGCAGTGGCTATTTGCTGCTGCAATGTTCCTTTTTTATTTAGCTTAGTAACTGCTTTATGAATTATGATACCACAAATGAAATGTTTCAACTGGCTGTTGAACTGGTAAACCAGAGCTCCCGCAATATTTTTCTTACAGGTAAAGCAGGAACAGGAAAAACAACATTTCTTAAATATATCAGGGACAATTGTCCCAAACAAATTGCTGTCGTTGCACCCACAGGAGTAGCAGCCATCAATGCCGGAGGCGTTACTATTCATTCATTTTTTCAATTACCATTATCGCCATTTGTTCCGGAAGGAAAAGGATTTTCGGAAAGTAATGAAGAAATAATCAACAAACATAGCCTGATAAGCCGCCTGCGTATTAGTAATGAAAAGAAAAAGGTATTGCAGGAATTAGAACTGCTGATTATTGATGAAATAAGCATGGTTCGTTGTGATACAATGGATGCTATTGATACCGTGTTGCGCCATGTGCGCCAAAAACACCAGGAACGATTCGGGGGTGTACAAGTATTATTTATAGGCGATATGTTTCAATTACCACCGGTAATAAAAGATCGGGAATGGAAGCTGTTATCAGAATATTATAATAGCCCTTATTTTTTTGATAGCAAGGTTATTAATGAAGAGTTGCCTGTTTGTATTGAATTCAATAAAATATATCGCCAAAGCGAAGAACAATTTATTTACCTGCTTAACCAGGTACGCAATAATGAGCTGGATGAGGAAGGAATAAAAATTTTAGATGGCCGGTTTAATACTGCCTTCAGGCGTACAAAACATGATGGTTATATTATTCTTACTACTCACAATGATAAGGCCAGGGATATAAATGCAGTGGAGCTTCGAAACCTGGAGAACAAATTATATTCTTTTAAAGCAGAAATTACAGGGGAGTTTTATGATAATGCTTATCCCGCCGACGAAATATTGCAGCTAAAAGTTGGCGCACAGGTAATGTTTATTAAAAATGATGCTGATAAAAGCAAAAGGTATTTCAATGGGAAAATTGGAATCGTTACAGAGGCGGAGGAAGATAAAATATTTGTTCAATGCAAGGATGAACCATCCGAAATAGAAGTAAAAAAAGAAAAATGGGAAAACATCCGCTATACATTAAATAAAACCACCCGGCAATTAGATCAAGAAAGGCTGGGCTCGTTTACCCAATACCCATTACGCTTAGCCTGGGCTATTACTATTCACAAAAGCCAGGGGTTAACTTTTGAAAAAGCAATCATTGATGCGGGTGAGGCATTTGCGCCGGGCCAGGTATATGTAGCATTGAGCCGTTGTACTAATCTTAATGGTATGATTTTGCAAAGCCGGGTGCGAACATCCGGTTTATTCAGCGATAAAAGAATTGTTCAGTTTTCCCAAAGCAACAAATCTGCTGGTCAGTTGCAACAAGAATTAATAGATTCCAGGAAAAATTACCAGTTGACCGTATTAATGTCAATGTTTGATTTCACAACGACAATTAATCAGGCAAATGAAATACTGAAGTATTTGCTGGAACATGCTTCATCTTTTAATCCAGAAACCTTTTCATGGATTGAGGAGTTGCCGGGAAAAATAAGTAAGCTACAGGAAACAGCCATCAAATTTCATTTGAGGCTTCATTCATTGTTTCAGCAAGCAGGAATGCCGGAAGAAAATACAGCATTGCAGGAACGAATACAAGCGGCAGATAATTATTTTGTTATGGAATTACAACCCATATTGCAATTTATACAACGATCACCTGCTATAACGGATAGTCGTCTTCATGCCAAAGAGTATAATGAATCGCTTAAAGAAGTATTTGCCCAATTATCCATGAAAAGGTTTTTATTGGAAGGGTGTAGAGGACACTTTGATATAGACACTTTTCACAGGCGAAAGAAAAAATTTGTTTTGCCATCATTTGCAATAAATGCTTATGCCGGCAGTTCACAACAAAGAACAGAAAGTCCACACCCGGTATTGCATCAGCAGT
>WNFM01188739.1_pt1 | contig 11089 bp, 9 predicted proteins | sample 5400271 | NCBI WGS metagenome assembly WNFM01 (sample SAMN13153352, study PRJNA577476) | soil metagenome | isolation source: 60 cm saprolite on Douglas fir-dominated hillslope | place: USA:California | collected 2013-09-17 | reverse complement strand
TTCGGATCGTCCCGGCACGGAAGCGTCCGCGATGCGCGACAAGGTGCACGGGTCCCTCGTCCGCGCGCGCGGCGCCGCGCTTCGCGGGATCGGCGCGGATCTCGCCGCGCGATTCCGCGCGTCACAGGCCGGCACCGTTCGTCCCGGGTTGACGCTCGAGGACGGCACGTTGGTGGTGACGGATAACTACCTGAAGGTACGAATCGATCCCGGCCTGCCGCGAAACGTCCGGCTGCGGGTCGTCATTGCGCCAGTTGGCGCGACCTTCAGGTCGCGCGTCGTCGAATCAGCAGCCGGCTGAGTGGTGGTCGCCCGGCCTGAAGGCCGGGCCAACTGGTCGCCAGGTCAAATTGGAATCAGACTCGCCAGGCGCTGACCCGGCGATTTCTGGCGACTTGATTCCGTGATCAGCTGGCCGCACGCGGCGCGGATATCGCGCCCGCGGGACTTGCGGACGGACACGACGATGCCGCGGTCGGCGACAATCTGCGCGAAGCGGTTCACGCGCGCGTCCGACGGCCGCGCGTAAGGAATCCCCGCCGCCTCGGCCTTGATGCCGTGCAGCAGCCGTACCAGACGCCTGGCGTCCTCGTCCGTGTCGTTCACGTCCTTCAACATGACGTACTCGAACGTGATCCGATCGCGCCGCTTGACGGGGAAGCGCCGGCACGCGTCCAGCAGCTCCTGCAACCCGTACTTCCGGTTGATCGGCACGAGGTGGTCGCGCTGGTCCTCGGTCGTCGCGTGCAGCGAGATCGCCAGGTTCGGCATGAGCGGCTCCGTCGCGAGTCGCTCGAGGGCGGGCAGCACGCCGACCGTCGAAAGCGTCACGCGGCGCGGGTTGACGGCCAGCCCGTGCTCGTCGGCGAGGATCCGCAGGGCCTTCATCACCGCGTCGTAGTTGTGCAGCGGCTCGCCCATGCCCATGAGCACGATGTTGAAGCGGGCCTGGAGCATGTCGAGCTCCCGGGCCAGCACGCGGACCTGCCCGGCGATCTCGCCGGCGGTCAGGTTGCGGATGATGCCCATCTTGCCCGTCAGGCAGAAGCCGCACTTCATCGCGCAGCCGACCTGCGTGGACAGGCAGAAGGTGTTCGCCGGCGTGTCGGGGATGAACACCGACTCGATCAGTTGGCCGTCCTCGAGGCGCAGCAGGAATTTGGTGGTGCCGTCCGACGAGGTTTCCTTCCGGATCACCTCCGGCGTCACGACGCGGAACGCGTCCGCGAGACTGGCGCGGAGGTCGCGACCGAGGTCCGTCATCCCGCCGAAATCGGTGATGCCGCGCTTGTGCACCCACTGGAAGAGCTGCCGCGCGTGAAAACGCGGATGGCCCATCGACTCGAGCGCCTGCTCGAGCTCGGTGAGCTCCATCTCCGCGAGATCGTGATAGGTCATAAGCGCCCTGTGACGGCGGACCTTCCGGTCCGCCGACCTCCAGTTGAATCTATAATTGTACCCCGCTCGTCCAGCACGGCTTTTCGGTTCGGCGGCGGTTGCGCGACAGCGGCGGCGCATGATAAGATCCGCGATGTTGTCGACTCCGGTAATCCCTTCCCCGACAAGCAGTTACGACTCACAATCACGCATGGTCACACGCGAGGTCCTGGATACCGGTCTCCGCCTCATCACCGAGACGATGCCGCACGTCCGGTCCGTCAGCCTGGGCGTCTGGCTGACCTGCGGATCCCGGCACGAATCGGTCGACCGCAGCGGGATCGCCCATTTCGTCGAGCACATGCTCTTCAAGGGGACCGGCACGCGCACCGCGGAGGACATCGCGCAGGCGATCGACTCGATCGGCGGGCAGCTCGACGCGTTTACGGCGAAGGAATACGCCAGCTACTACATCAAGGTCCTCGACGAGCACCTGCCGACGGCGGTCGACCTCCTCTCCGACATCGTGATGAACCCGAATTTCGCGGCGGACGATCTCGACAAGGAAAAGAAGGTCATCCTCGAAGAGATCAAGATGGTCGAGGACACGCCGGACGACCTCGTCCACGAGCTCTTCACGCAGCATTTCTGGGAAGGCCACGCGCTCGGCCGGCCGATTCTCGGGTCGAAAGAGAGCGTGGAGTCCTTCACCGGCGACATCCTGCGGCACTATTTCCGCACGTCGTACGTGGCGCCCAACCTGATCGTGTCGGCCGCGGGGAACGTCGAGCACGCGAAGGTGCGCGATCTGATTGCGCGCGCCTTCGACAAGCTGCCGTCCACCCGCGCGCCGTTCCAGGACGAAACCCCCCGTGTGCTGCCGCAGGTCATCGTCCGTGCCAAGGAGCTCGAGCAGAGCCACGTCGTCCTCGGGACCAGCAGTTATCCGCAGAACCACGCGGACCGGTACGTCAGCTACATCATGAACACCGTGCTCGGCGGGTCGATGAGCTCGCGGTTGTTCCAGAACGTCCGCGAGAAGCGCGGCCTGGCGTATGCGGTGTTCAGCGGGCTGAGCGCGTACCGCGATGCCGGGAACATCACCATCTACGCCGGGTGCGCCAACGAGGCCGTGCCCGAAGTCGTGGATCTGTGCGTCGAGGAGCTGCGGGGGATGAAGCAGGCCCCCGTGCCCGACGCGGAGCTCCGCCGCGCGAAGGACCATCTCAAGGGCAGCCTGATGCTGAGCCTCGAGAACACGGCGAGCCGGATGTCCCATCTCGCGCGCCAGGAGATCTACTTCGAGCGCCATTTCGGGCTGGACGAGACGCTCGCCGGCGTCGAGCGCGTCACGTCCGCCGACGTCGCGCGCGTCGCGACGGACCTCTTTTCGAATGGATCGCTGGCCGCCACGGTGGTCGGCCCGTCGCCGCACGAGATGACGCGCACGCAGCTGGATCTTGGGTAAACCCGTGCACCAGGCAGAAACGCGACCGCGGCGTGGAACGAAGGCGCGCCCGGAGGGACGCGACCGAGCCGGGGTGTGGGGCGGAGCCCCCCGTAAACGATGATCCCTCGCTACACGCATCCGGACATGGGCGCGATCTGGAGCGATCAGCGCCGATACGAAACGTGGCTCGAAGTGGAGTTGGCCGCCGCCGATGTGATGGCGGACGCCGGGCTCGTGCCCCGCGAGGCCGCCGCCGAGCTGCGCGCCCGGGCGGGCTTCGATCCGAAGCGCATCGAGGAAATCGAAGCCGTCACGCAGCACGACGTGATCGCCTTCACGACCGCCGTCGCCGAGAGAGTCGGCCCCGCCGCGCGCTACCTGCACTTCGGCCTCACCTCATCCGACGTCATCGACACCGCGCAGGCGCTCCAGATGCGCGAGGCGTGCGGCCTCATCGTGAAGAACATCAGCGTCCTGATGGAGGCGGTGCGGGAGCGCGCCGACGAGCACCGGACGACGCCGATGATCGGCCGCACGCACGGCGTGCACGCCGAGCCGATGACGTTCGGCCTGAAGCTCGCGCTGTGGTATGCGGAGCTTCAGCGCGATCTCGATCGCGTGCTCCGGGCCCGGGACGCCGTGTCGGTCGGGAAGATGTCGGGCGCCGTCGGGACCTTCGCGCACCTCGACCCGTCGATCGAGGCGCGCGTCTGCGAGCGGCTCGGGCTCGAGCCGGCGCCGGTGTCGTCGCAGGTGATCCAGCGGGACCGGCACGCCGAGCTCATGTCGACGCTGGCCATCACCGCCGCGTCGCTCGAAAAGTTCGCGCTCGAGATCCGCGGGCTCCAGAAAACGGAAATCGGGGAAGTCGAAGAGCCGTTCGGGAAGGGGCAGAAGGGCTCGTCCGCGATGCCGCACAAGCGCAACCCGATCGGCTCCGAGCAGATCGTCGGCCTGGCGCGGCTGCTTCGCGGCAACGCCATGGCCGCGCTCGAGAACATCGCGCTCTGGCACGAGCGCGACATCTCCCATTCGTCGGTCGAGCGCATCATTCTGCCCGACAGTTTCATCGCGCTCGATCACATGCTCCGCCGCTTCACCCGCATCGTCCGCGGCATGGCGGTCTATCCGGAGCGGATGCTGGAGAACCTGGGCCGCTCGCGGGGCGTGGTGTTTTCGGGGACGCTGCTGCTGGAGCTGGCGAAGCGTGGCGTCCCGCGCGAGCAGGCGTACGAGTGGGTGCAGCGGAACGCCATGCGCGCGTTCCACGAACAGCGCGACTTCAAGGACCTGATCCTGGCCGACCCGGACGTGATGAGGGTCCTGACGAAGGCCGACGTGGAGAAGTCGTTCTCGCTCGAGGATCACCTGCGCAACGTGAACGGGATTATCGACAGGGTCTTCAGCGGCGCGGCTGTGGCGGTCGTCGGAAGTCACCCGTAGGGCCCGACCTTCAGGTCGGGCATGGAGAACGATGAAAGCTCGAGTGTTCGTCACGTTGAAGCCGTCGGTGTTCGATCCGCAGGGGAAGACGATCGCCGACGCGCTGCACTCGCTCGGGTACACGGGCGTCGGCGACGTCCGCCAGGGCAAGTACTTCGAGCTCGAGCTCGCCGCCGTCTCCGCCGAGCAAGCGCGCACCTTGGCATCCGAAGTGGCCGACAAAGTCCTTGCCAATCCGGTGATCGAAAGTTATCGAATCGAGATCGATTAGCTGGAAGCCGGAAGCTGGAAGCTGATATGAAGTTTGGCGTTGTCGTTTTTCCCGGTTCAAATTGCGACCACGACGCGTATCACGCGGCGAAGGACGTGCTGGGCCAGGACGCCGCGTTCATCTGGCACAAAGAGACGACGCTCAAGGGGGCCGACGTCGTGATCCTCCCGGGCGGATTCGCGCACGGCGATTACCTGCGCACCGGCGCCATCGCCCGCTTCTCGCCGATCATGCCGGCCATACTCGAGCTCGCGCGCGGCGGCGGCCCGGTGCTGGGGATCTGCAACGGCTTCCAGGTCCTGCTCGAGGCGGGGCTCCTCCCGGGCGCCATGCTGCGCAACCGCGACGTCAGGTTCCACTGCGAGCAGGTATTCGTCCGCGTCGAGCAGGCCGACACGCCGTTCACCCTGCGCGCGACGAAAGGGCAGCGGCTGCGGCTGCCGGTGGCGCACGGCGAAGGCAATTACTATGCCGCTCCCGAGGTCGTGCGCGAGCTCGAGGCGGCGCGGCGGGTCGTCTTCCGGTACTGCGATGCCCGGGGCGAGGTGACGGACGCGGCGAACCCGAACGGAGCGCTCAACAACATCGCCGGCATCTGCAGCGAGGCTCGGAATGTCGTCGGCCTGATGCCGCATCCCGAGCGCGCGTGCGAGGCGCCGCTCGGCAGCGCCGACGGCCTCGTGCTGTTCGAATCCGTCGTGGCGGCGCTCGCGCAGGACGGCGCCGTCCGGACGCCATGACGCAGGCGCCGGGCGGCAACGCGTGGCTCGTCGGCAAGGTGCTGGCGTTCAGCGGCGTCTTCATGCTGGGGGCGGCGCTGGTCGCCTGGCTGCGATGGGTGCCGTATTCGGATCCCGCGTCGCGCGCGCTGGCGATGATTTTCGCCGTGACGGGCGCCGCTGACCTCATAATCGCGTTCGTGTTCATGACCCGAAACCGCCGATGACCGTCACCCACGAGGAATACGCCCGGATCGTCTCCCTCCTGAAGCGCGAGCCCACGGAAACCGAGCTCGGCATCTTCTCCGTCATGTGGTCCGAGCACTGCAGCTACAAGAGCTCGCGCATCCACCTGAAAAAACTGCCGACGACGGGCCCGCGCGTGCTGCAGGGGCCGGGCGAGAACGCCGGCGCGGTCGACATCGGCGGCGGCCTCGCCGCGGTCTTCAAGATCGAATCGCACAACCACCCGTCCTTCATCGAGCCGTACCAGGGCGCCGCCACCGGCGTCGGCGGCATCATCCGCGACATCTTCACGATGGGCGCGCGTCCGATCGCGCTGCTGAACGCGCTGCGGTTCGGCCCGCTGGATGGGCCGGACGGCGCGCGCACGACGCGAATCGTGGACGGCGTCGTCCGGGGGATCGGCGGCTACGGCAACAGCATCGGCATCCCCACCATCGGCGGCGAGATCGCCTTCGAGGAGCCGTACGCGAGCAACCCGCTCGTCAACGTCCTGTGCCTCGGCATCGTGGACGCGGACGCGCTCGTCAAAGGACAGGCGTCGGGCGCGGGGAATCCGGTGTACTACGTCGGCGCCAAGACGGGCCGTGACGGCATCCACGGCGCGACCATGGCGTCGGCGGAGTTCGACGACAAAGCGCTCGAGAAGCGCCCCGCCGTGCAGGTCGGCGATCCGTTCATGGAGAAGCTGCTGCTGGAGGCGTGCCTCGAGCTGATGGCCACCGACGCGCTGATCGGCGTGCAGGACATGGGCGCCGCGGGCCTCACGTGCTCGACGTGCGAGATGGGATCGCGCGGCGGCGCGGGCGTCGAGATCGACGTGATGCACGTGCCACAGCGCGAAACGGGCATGACGCCGTACGAGATCATGTTGTCCGAGTCGCAGGAGCGCATGCTCCTCGTGGTGAAGAAGGGACGCGACGCGGAAGTCGAAGCCATCTTCGACAAATGGGACCTGCACGCCGCGCGCATCGGAGACGTCACGACCGACGGCCTGATGCGCGTGAAGGATCACGGGACGGTGGTCGCCGAGATCGCCAATACGTTCCTCGTGGACGAAGCGCCCGTCTACAACCGGCCGACGAAGCGGCCTGCGTATCTCGACGAGGTGCGCGCGCTCGATGTGGCGTCGCTCCCGCCGGTCGCGCCCCGGGATGCGCTGCTGCGCCTGCTCGCGTCGCCGACCATCGCCAGCAAGCGGTGGGCGTACCGGCAGTACGACACGATGGTCCGGACGAACACGATCGCGGACGTGGGTCTCTCCGCCGGCGTCGTCCGCGTGAAGGGCACCGGCCGCGCGCTCGCGATCGCCACCGACGGGAACGGCCGGTTCTGCTATCTGAATCCGCGTCGCGGCGCGATGCTGGCGCTCGCGGAAGCGGCGCGCAACGTCGCGTGCGCCGGGGGCGTGCCGATCGGGGCGACCAACTGCCTCAACTTCGGCAACCCGGAACGCCCCGAGATCATGTGGCAACTGGTCGAAGCGATCGAGGGGCTCGCCGAGGCGTGCCGCGCGCTGGACATTCCGATCACCGGCGGCAACGTCAGCCTGTACAACGAGACCGACGGCCGGGCCATCTATCCGACGCCGATCATCGGCGTGGTCGGCCTGATTGAGGACGCGTCGCGCGTGCTGACCCGGGCCTTCCAGGGGAGCGGCGACGCGGTCCTGCTGTTCGGGGAGGATCGCGGCGAGCTCGGCGGCAGCGAGTACTTGAAGGTGATCCACGGCCTGGTACGCGGTGACGCGCCGGCGCTCGACCTCGCGCGCGAGGCGGCGCTGCTGAAGCTGGTCACGGACGCCGCGGCCGCGGGCCTGCTGCGCTCCGCCCACGACTGCTCGGACGGCGGGATCGCCGTCACGCTGGCCGAATCCTGCTTCGATACGGGCGGCATCGGGGCCTCACTCGAGCTGCGGGCCCCGGCCGAGCTCTTCAGCGAGAGCGCGTCGCGCATCGTCGTCTCCGCGAGCGCGTCTAACGAGCAGGACGTCCTGGCCCGCGCCCGCGCCGCCGGCGTGCCGGCCCGCCGCATCGGGACCACGGGCGGATCGCGGCTGGAGATTTCCGTCCAGGGTCAGAGGACAATAGACGTAGCCGTCGCCGACGCCGAGCACATCTGGGCGACGGCGCTCGAAGCCTTCTTCAAACGCGCCGCAGCCTAGGTAAACAGATGACCCACAGAGCAATGACGCCGCAAGTCACCGGATCGGGGTCGCCAAGTGCTCGATAAATTCAAAGATGCATGTGGGGTGTTTGGCATCTTTGGGCACCCCGAGGCGGCCAACCTGACCTACCTCGGGCTCTATGCCCTGCAGCACCGCGGGCAGGAGAGCGCCGGCATCTGCACGGCCGACGGCGTGAAGATGCGGATTTCGCGCGCCATGGGCCACGTTGCGGAGGCGTTCGACGAGGCCGCGCTCGAAGCACTCCCCGGCCACATCGCGATCGGCCACACCCGGTACTCCACCGCCGGCGAGAGCCGGCTGCTCAACGCGCAGCCGATCCTCATCGATTGCGCGCACGGGCAGATCGCGATCGCGCACAACGGCAACCTGGTGAACGCCGGGGAGCTGCGCGAGCGCCTCGTGGGCGACGGGTCGATTTTCCAGACCAGCAGCGACACCGAGGTCGTGCTCCACCTGTACGCCCGGTCGCGCGAGCACACGATCGAAGACGCCTTGATCGAGTCGATCTCGCAGATCAAGGGGGCGTTCTCGTTCGCGCTGCTGACGAAGGATCGCCTGATCGCCGCGCGCGACCCGCACGGGTTCCGCCCGCTGGCCCTCGGGAAGCTCGACGGGGCGTACATCGTCTCGTCCGAGACCTGCGCGATGGACTTGATCGGCGCGACCTACGTCCGCGACGTCGAGCCCGGCGAGCTGCTGATCATCAGCGACGCCGGCGTGCGCTCGCTGCACCCGTTCCCGCCCGCGCCGCTGGCGCACTGCATCTTCGAGCACGTGTACTTCGCGCGTCCCGACAGCTACGTCTTCGGCCGAAGCGTCAACGACGTGCGCACGCAGCTCGGACGCATCCTGGCCGAGGAATCCCGCGTCGACGCGGACGTCGTCAGTCCCATTCCCGACTCGGGTGTCTGCGGCGCGACGGGGTTCGCCGAGACATCCGGCATCCCCATGGCGATGGGGCTGATTCGCAACCATTACGTCGGCCGCACGTTCATCCAGCCACAGCAGGCGATCAGGCACTTCAGCGTGAAGATCAAGCTGAACCCCGTGCGCAGCGTGCTCGAAGGCCGCCGCGTGATCCTGATCGACGATTCGATCGTGCGCGGGACGACGAGCCGGAAGATCGTGAAGATGGTGCGGGCCGCGGGCGCGAAGGAGGTCCACATGCGGATCGCGTGTCCGCCGACCATTTCCCCGTGCTTCTACGGCGTGGACACGCCGGACAGGTCGGAGCTGATCGCGGCCACGCACACGCTGGAGCAGGTGCGCGACTTCATCGAGGCGGACAGCCTGGCCTACCTGAGCCTCGAGGGACTGCTGCGGGCGGTCGCGCCCGCCGGGGGCTCGTATTGCACCTCCTGCTATACCGGCGTCTATCCGGTGGCGATTCCGCAGGACGAGCAGTCGTACCGCCAGCTCGCGCTGAAGGTCGTCGAGTGAAGGCCGTGTGCTTCGTCCTCGCCGCCGGCCTGCTGGCCGGTGTGCTCGTCGCGCAAGCGCCGCGCGACCCGCCGACGTCGCCCGCCCAGCTGAAGGCCGCCATCGACAATCTCGGCAAGTTCGACGTCGCGGTGCGGACGGCCGCGGCGCGGACCGCGCGCCGCGCGCCCGCCGCGGAGGCAGTGCCGGCGTTGATGGACGCGGCGGCGGGCCACGCCGACGGGTACGTGCGCTTTCGCGCGCTGGTCCTGCTGTCGGGCTTCAACGATCCGCGCGCCCGCGACGTGATGTCCACGGCCCTCGACGATCCCAACGATCGCCTGCGGACCGTCGCGTACGCCTACTTCGAGCACAACACGGAGCGCGGGATGTCCGCGCGCCTGCTCAAGAAGCTGGACAAGGAGGACGGGGAGTTCGTCCGCCCCGCCCTGACGCGCGCGCTCGCGGCATACGGCGACGAGCCCGCCGTGCAGACCGCGCTCGCCGCCCTCGTCCTGCGCGGGCAGGATCTGTACCGCAGCGCGGTCATCGAGGCGCTCGGCGACTATCACGCGACCTACGCGCTGGCGCCGATCATCGAGGTCGCGAAGCGCGACGGTCCGCTGCAGGAGGACGCCGTCCTCGCGATGGGGAAGCTCGGCGACAAACGGGCGCTCGAGGTGCTCCAGGGGCTCCAGAAAACCGCGCCGCGTGTGCGGCAGCCCGCCGTCGCCGCGTCGATCTGCCTCCTCGGCATCAACTGCGCGTCGCACCAGAAGTTCGTCGCCGACACGATGACCTTCGCGATCGCGAACCAGGGCTTCCAGGATCTCCTGCGCGCGGCCTCGCGCGCGCTCGGAACGCTGGCCGCGTCGGGGCGCGAGGACGGCGCCGGGATCCTGCTCGACGCCGGGATTCCGGCCCGCGATCCGGGGCGGTCGCCCGTGGCGCTCGCCTTCGGCGGCGTGGCGCTGCGGAACACGCCGCTGACGATCAAGACGCTGATGGCGCGCGCGGACGTCAAGGACGGCGCGCTCCTGCTGCGCGACGCGTTCGACATGCTCGAAGAGGACTACGAAGAGGAACGCTTCTTCGCGACGGTGCGCCGGACCTACTGGCAGGCGCCCGCCGGGTCGCCGGAGCGCAAGGTCGCCGACGCGTTGATCCAGGCGCTGGAGTTCTGATGGCGAACGCGCGTCCGCGAGTGGGCCGCGCGAGTGGCGCGCTTTCGCACCGCAGGCGCTCCGGTGCGTCCGCCGTCGCTGTAGCGGAGGCGGACGCGGGGATCACAGGGGTCCCGCGAGCGAGCGTGTTGGGCGTCCGGCGGGGCGAAGCCCCGGTGACAGCCTGAGAGCGAACGCGCGTCCGCGAGTGGGCCGCGCGAGTGGCGCGCTTTCGCGCCGCAGGCGCTCCGGTGCGTCCCCCGTCGCTGTAGCGGAGGCGGACGCGGGAATCATAGGGTCCCCGCGAGCGAGCGTGAAGGGGGTCCGGCGGGGCGAAGCCCCGGTGACGGCCTGAGAGCGAACGAGTGTCCGCGAGTGAGCCACGCGAGCGGCCGGCCTTCTCGCCGCAGACGCTTCGGCGCGTCCGCCGTCGCTGTAGCGGAGGCGGACGCGGGAATCACAGGGTCCCCGCGAGCGAGCGTGTAGAGAGGTCCGGCGGCCTGATGGCGAACGCGCGTCCGCGAGTGAGCCACGCGAGTGGCGCGCTCTCGCGCCGCAGGCGCTCCGGCGCGTCCGCCGTCGCTGTCGCGGAGGCGGACGCGGGGATCGCAGGGGTCCCCGCCCCTCGACCGTGCTCGGGGCGCCCTGAGCTCGCGTCGAAGGGCGCGAGCGAGCGTGTTGGGATCCGGCGGGGCGAAGCTCCCCCGGCTAAAGAACGATGGACTACAAGCAGTCCGGCGTCGACATCGACGCGGGGAACGAAGTCGTCCGCCGCATCAAGGGGCTGGCCCGCGCGACGTTCACGCCCGGCGTGCT
>WNFM01353788.1_pt2 | contig 11090 bp, 13 predicted proteins | sample 5400271 | NCBI WGS metagenome assembly WNFM01 (sample SAMN13153352, study PRJNA577476) | soil metagenome | isolation source: 60 cm saprolite on Douglas fir-dominated hillslope | place: USA:California | collected 2013-09-17 | reverse complement strand
GTTCTTGAAATATCGGAGAAGCTCAGCCGTGTCACCACTTTCACGCGCCCAAACGACATTGGATTTGTCGATTTCGGCCGCATTATACACCCAGTCGTCAAAAGAGACGTGGCCCGGGGTGTACCTGACGATGGCAAGTTGACGCCCGGGATAGCTTTCCAGTCTGGCCAAAGCCCTCGCGCGGTCTAGGCCGATTGGTTCCATTCCGGACCACGTGACCACCGTTGGCCAGCGCCCGATGTTGAGTTTCAGCGGACCGGCATACGACCGTACTGCGACGAGCGCGACACAGATCACCGGTATAGCACGCACCAGGAACAACCCTGAAGGCTGACCACCAGGGCGCCACTGGCGAAGGTGACGCATAGCCTGTAAGAGAATGACGTACAACGCTCCGGCAAAGGGGGCCAGGTAATGCGGAAATAGCCAGGCATTCACACTTAAGCCCGCCGCAACTACTCCGCCCGTTACAATCAGAAATCGCACCCGTCCGTCACGAAAGACCCGTGGCAGCATTATCAAGGGAGCCAACAGTGCGGTTCCAAAAAAGAAAGAGACGACGATCCCGAGCTTCTGAACACTTCTTCTCAAGAATCCAGGCAGAGTTCGAGCATACTCAAAGTAGTCCAACTCCCACTTGGTATAGAAATCCCGCATGACCTGGTATCGGTAAACCGGTTCGGGCCGAGGCGACTGCCAGAGAAAGACTGGAGAAACCGCGTAAGTCGCCCGATTGACTTGATACGGGAGCGTGAATACGTTCGCAAACACTCGGTGGCAACCGCCGTCAAAAGTAAGGCTGCCGGCGCGATCGTTCGTCGGATGAGAATTGACGCCGGAAGGTCTGCCTTTTTGGCCGCCCACCACAAAAGGCCGACCGCAACCGGGATGCACACGGCAAAGCCTTCCACGGGGCGACTGTTAACAAGAATAATGGCCCCAAGCGTCATCAGTAGGCCATCGCGTACCCTCACGCTGCGCCTGATTCGCACAAAGGCGCCGAGCACGAGCGCTCCGCCGATCGCCGCAACCGCGCCACCGTAATATGAGTTACCCCAGTAGGTGAAGAGTGCAAGCCGCAGTATGGCCAGCATCCCTCCAAAGAGGGCCCAACCAGGGGGAAGCCAACCCTGGAGCATCCAGCAGATTGCCGAACACATTAGTCCGGCGCTAAGCCATACGCCATACCATGGATGGCCCAGCAATAGCTTCCCTACGGCCAAGACCATGCCTTGCCCGGGAAAATACATGGACATATATGTTGGGATATGCGTGATGTGAAAGCTTTCGAAGTGCTTCCACATGGGGTGAGTCTCATTCGTCAGTCGTCCCGAAGCGAAGGTATCCGCCGCCAACAGAAAACTGAACTCATCATGTACGAATGGCTGGGGAATCGGCGACAGTGGAAGGATCGTCAGGCGAACGATACATGCAATAACGCCAACTAGGAAAACCGACAAACCGCGCCGGCGAGCAAGCCGGCCGCATAAGCGCTCCGCCCTCGAGAACCATCCTGAGCCGATATGCGGCCAACTGAATGCTACCGCCGCGACTATCATAGTCACCAGAGCTTCAACCATCAGCACCGAGGGGCCGCCGGACCCGGAATGATCTGGAGTCATCAGCATGTGCTTACAAAGACCCGCGGCCGGCGCGTCGGCCGAACCTGGTCACCATAAGCGCCGGTTCGCTCTCGCGATCCTCCGGAACAGAAACTCGGATCAGATCAGCTTGGGTCAGAATGGAAGCGCGTGGAACACCGTTTTCCGGCGTCTGCAGATTGAATGCATCAGTCACTATGTACAGGGGACGGCCCTTGCTTTCTTCATAGCTCCGAGCGACATAATCGCCGATCATTCCCAGAGCAAGTAAGATAATTCCCGAAAAGATGCATTGCAGAACCACGACCGACGCCCATCCCGGCACCAGTTCCGTAGTCCAGAGCGCCAGATATACGACTCGCAAAAGGTAAATAAATCCGGCGCAACTGAGCAGTGCTCCGGCGGCGGTACTGAGCCGGAGGGGGAGCGCGGAAAACGAAGATATGGCAGTCCAGGCGAAACGCAGCATCTTGGCGAGCGGGTACTTTGTCTCGCCGGCGGCGCGGGGCTGTCTCTCAAAAGGCATGACAGCTTCCTTGAAGCCGAGCCACCCCACGAGGCCGCGCATAAACCTGTGCTGCTCACGGAAAGAGCGGATCGCCAGTACCACCCTCCTGCTGAATAGCCGGAAATCACCCACATCGGCGGTGAGGTGGCCGTCGGCCAGGCTCGCCATGAGCCGGTAGAAAATGGCCGCGGTCCATCGCTTGAACAACGTATCGCCCTCGCGTGATACCCGTTGCGGCGAAACGACGTCGTACCCTTCCTGGAGTAGCTTCAGCATTTGAGGCAGGATCTCGGGAGGATCCTGAAGATCCGCATCCATTACAACAACCGCGTCGCCCTGTGCAAAATCCAGGCCCGCGGTGATCGCAGCCTGATGACCGAAGTTGCGGGGGAAGCTAAGCACCTTGACCCGCCGGTCCATCATGGCAGCCATCTCGAGTACGTCCAGCGACGAATCACGACTACCATCGTTAATGAAAATCACTTCCCAATCCAGATCGCACAGAGCCTTGCCAAGTCGCTCGATCATGATAGGCAGCGTCAGCGCTTCGTTGAATACCGGGATCACCACGGAAAGCAGCATCTATTCACTCCATTGCTTACGGATCTTTTACTGGTGTATACGAACGTACTCTATTCACGCTAACTGATCGATAGATAAGTGTTAGTGCAATTCACCGACCAATGCTGGCCTCCCAATTGCACAAGTTCGAGGCGAATGTCATTTGATCGAAGGTTCGATTGCGGGCTGCTCGTCTGCGCAGTGGCACTCTCACGGTTCTTGTTTCGAAGCCGGTATCTCTATGACATCGATTCGGTCAATTTCGCTCTAGCCCTGGATCGGTTCGATCCGGTGGTCCACCAGCCACACCCGCCCGGGTACTTTCTTTATGTGTATCTTGGGCGGTTCGCCCGCTTATTCGTCCAGGATGCGAATCTTGCACTGGTTACCCTCGGCATTGCGGCTAGCTGCGCCGCCGCCGTGCTGATTTACAGCCTTGCCGCTTGTTGGTTTGGGCGGAGGGCCGCTATTTGCGCAGGACTCATTTTCCTGTTTTCACCGCTCTGCTGGTTTCACGGAATTCTCCTCCGCGGTAGGTTATCTTTGCTGGCGCAGCTTTTCGGGTGACGCTCGCTTTGTTGTTCCGAGCGCCATTCTGTTGGGCATCGCGGTTGGGTGCAGGCAATCTTCGATTCTTTTCCTGGGCCCGCTCTGGCTGCTCTCGCTCCGAATAGCGCCGCGCAGACAAATCCGGGCCGGATTCCTAGCTCTGGGCGTCACGCTTGTAGCCTGGGTCGTGCCGATGTTGCGAGAGAGCGGGGGAGCGGAGAAATACTTCTCGTCTTTACTACTACTCTGGCGCATTGCGCCCGCCAGGGACACGGTCTTTAATTCGTCTGTTTTTATGTCGTTGGCGCGTTTTTGCACGATTGTCGGCATCGCCGGACTGTCCTTCGGAAGCGCGTCGCTGTGGTTCTTAAGACCACGCCCGCAGTGCTCCGGGATACCCTCTGACTGGGATAAGCAGCTCTTCACCTGGGTCTGGATCGGGCCAGGCTTGTTGTTCTTTACCTTTGTTTTTCTGAAGTTCGTGAACAGCGGGTATCTACTTATCCTCTCGCCACCTTTATTCGCGTGGCTCGGCGCGCGGGTGAGCGACTGGTACGAAACGCCGGGCGCCCAAACGCGAAAAGCCTGGCTAGCCGCCGCGCTTGCGATTGCGAACGTCATAGTTTTCCTCTACGCTCCGGTCTACTGCTCCTATAGGTCTGTCCGCGAGGCAGAAGCGGGGCTGGTGAACATTCGAGACGGTTTGACCCGCGTTGCCGAAGCCAGCGATACTATGATCGTCGGCTTCGATTCTCATTTCCTCGGTTATCGCCACGCAGCTTACTATCTTCCGCAATTTCTGACGGTACAATTCCCCGCTCTGAACTATCCGGACGGAAAACGAGCATTCGCGGTGGAGAACCGGCACACCAGGCTTTTGAGTGCGTTACCGGCAGATTCACTCAAGAAGTTCGTCCTCTTTCCGCTTCCAGCCGGTCAGGCATACAGCCAGTACCTGGAAGGCGTGCGTAAGCGATTTCCCGCGGGCGCGCTAACGTCCACAGTCATAGACGGCAGGGAATACTTCACCGGCGCCTCGGCTGATCTCCCGCTCCTGTTTCCCGGATTAAACTTCTCCGGCAGTGTATACACGGAGTCACTCCTAAAAGTAGGGCGTAACCGTTAGTATACGCCTCTTCTGTTGCGCAGCTATTTGGAAACGTTAAACTGTTGTATTCCGAAGACTAGGGGTCCGCGGCGGCCGTGGCCTCCGAATTGCATCATCACTTCGTGTTCGGCGGTATTTCCGCCGAACCAAATCACAGACACTTAGGAGAAAGAACGAATGCAAACCTTTTTGCTTAAACAGTACGTGCGGATGCAGACCCTGTTGGCGGATGAGCGCGGCCAGGATCTGATTGAGTACGCCCTTGTAGTGGCCCTCATTGCTTTTGCAGCGACGGCCGGGATGAACACGGTCGCGAACAAGATCAATACGGCTTTCGCCAACATCGGAAACAAGCTGGCGACCTATACGAGCTAGCCAAGGGCTCCTCAGACGAGAGGGGGGCCTTCACTCCCCTCTACTAGAGAAAGAAGCCAAAGGAGAGGAAACCTATGCAGACATTTTTGCGCAAACAGTACGTGCGGACGCAGACCCTGTTAGCGGATGAGCGCGGACAGGATCTGATTGAGTACGCCCTCGTGGTGGCGCTCATTGCTTTTGCAGCGACGGCCGGAATGAGTTCCGTCGCGAACAACATCAATACCGCCTTCACCAACATCGGAAACAAGCTGACAGCCTATACGAGCTAGCCAGGGCTCGCGGCAGCGAGCGGGGAGAGGAGATTACTAACATGAATCGATCGAGAATCGTAACGACCGTCGTTTTTGCGCTGGTAATCGCCGGCCTGGCGAGTTATCTGGTCATGAAGCAGTTGAATCGAGGTGGCGTGAAAGCCAACACCGCGGTCCAGCGCATCGTGATGGCGGCCAAAGACCTCGACGTCGGGGCAAAATTGGCGGAATCGGATCTGAGGCTCGCCGATTGGGCAGTAGGCGAACCTCCGAAAGAAGCATTTTTCAAGATTCAAGATGCAGTGGGCCGGGCGGTCCTCTACCCCACGTTCAAGGATGAAATCATCCTCGGGAACCGGTTAGCCTCAGTGGGTGCAGGCGCCGGCATGGCGGCTGTGATCCCGCCAGGTATGCGAGCGGTGTCGATTCGCGTGGACGATGTTGTGGCCGTAGCCGGCTTTGTCGGGCCCGGAACTCACGTGGATGTCTTGTTGACGGGACTTCCGTCTGCCGGCGCTCAAGGCAGTGAAATGCTTACCAAAACAATCCTCGAGAATATACAGGTGCTGGCCGCGGGACAGAAGATTCAGCCGGATGCGCACGGCACACCAGAGAAGGTAAACGTCGTGACTCTGCTGTGCACCGTCGGAGACGCCTCCAAGCTGACTCTTGGATCGAGCGAGGGCCGCATTCAACTGGTGCTTCGAAATCCCACGGACACGATCAAAGCAGACATCAATAAAACAGTCGGACGCCGTTCTCTTTACGGAGGCGCCCCTGTTCCTGCTCCGGCGCCCGTACACGTAGTCGCCAGAAAGGCCGCTCCTCCCCCGCCTCCAGTGGCTCCTCCGCCCGCCGTCGTCGAAGCGGCGCCGGTGGTTACCTTCGCCACGATCGAAATTTTCAGCGCGGGAAAGAAGTCCGTCGTTGAGTTCTCAAAACCCGGCTCGGACACGGGTGTCAAGAGGTGAACAGTATTCTCGATTCCGTTCAGGGGAGTTTGCGGATGAACGCGCTGTCGGTGGTCCTGATTGGTCCGGACGACGGCCGCAGGCGCGCTCTTGCGAAAGCATTTATCGCCCAGCAGGTCACCATCGCCGGCGAGCTCGGTTCGTACCCAAATTACAACAATTTGGTCAAGCTGACTGAGTCCGATTGTGATGTCGTGGTGGTGGATCTCGATGGAGATGTCGACACGGCTCTGGATCTGGTGGAAAACATCTGCACCCGGAATTCGGCGCTGACCGTGATGGTGTCTTCGAGTAGCCAGGAACCCGAGCTGCTGGTCCGCTGCATGCGGGCCGGCGCTCGTGAATTGCTCACCGAACCGGTTTCCGCAGGTGTTCTAGTGGACGCGATAGTTCGCGCTTCCGCCCGTCGTCTGGAGTGTGAACGGCAGAAGAAAACAACCGGGAAGGTGCTGGTTTTTCGCGGTGCAAAAGGCGGCTCCGGAGCCACTACGGTGGCCAGCAATTTTGCAATCGCTCTCAAGAAGGAATCTGGCCGCGACGTGGTACTCGTCGATCTGAATCTCGAGCTGGGCGATATCGGGGTAATCCTCGGCTTGAAATCGGCTTTCAGCGTCAAAGATGCTCTCGCAAACCCGCGGCGCCTCGATCAGGACTTTGTCTCGACGCTTCTGTCGGAGCACGAGTCCGGCGTGTCGGTTCTGATCGCGTCCGACGAGTACGGGACCTCTCCGGAAATCGAGACCAGCACGCTCGGAAAACTTCTGTACATCCTGCGCGACCGTTTTCCATATGTCGTCATCGACGCAGGCCCCAGCCTGGGCTCGGCAGGTAATGTCGTTTATGAAATGGCGGACTTGGTTTATTTGGTCATGCAGGTGGATATTCCGGCTCTGCGTAACGCGAAACGGATCATTTCCCACATTCAAGGGCCCTTGGAAAATGCTTCGCGCGTCGAAGTGGTCCTGAATCGTTACGACTCACGGAATACTGAGATCGAGGAGGCCCAAATCGCCAAGGCGCTCGCGCTGCCGTTGAAGTGGAAAATACCGAACGATTACACCGGTGTCCGGCGATCGCTCGATTTAGGCGCCGCCCTCGGGTCCGGCAATTCGCCCGTGGCGCAGGCGCTATCGCGGATGGCTCGTGCCGCCTGCGGGAAACCGCAAGAAAACGGGACCAAAAAGCGCTGGGGATTATTCGGTTAGACAAGAAGCTTTATGGATGCTCTCAATTTTCAGCAATTAAAGATCGACATCCATCGCGCTGTACTCTCCAAGATGGACTTGGAAAAGCTGTCCTCCCTGAATAACGGCAAAGCCTTACAGGCTACCGGGCTGCTAATTCAAGATATCCTGGCGAAGGAAAAAATTCCTTTGAGCGCCGCAGAGAAAGAAACGTTACAGAGCGATTTGATCGATGAAATCTTCGGGCTCGGACCGCTCGAGCCGCTGCTGAAGGACCATACCATCTCCGACATCCTGGTCAACAGAAAAGATCTCGTCTACATCGAAAGAAGGGGTGTGCTCGAGAAGGTCAATATCCGATTTCGCGATGACAGCCACTTGATGCAAATCATCGACCGCATCGTGGCTCGCGTGGGCCGCCGGGTTGACGAATCGTCGCCTATGGTTGACGCCCGCTTGATGGATGGTTCGCGCGTGAACGCAATCATTCCTCCCTTAGCTCTGGATGGTCCATCGCTCTCGATCCGGCGGTTTGGAGCTTCGCCACTGACTGCCGGGCAGTTGTTGGCAACCAACAGTATCTCCCCGGAGATGCTGGAAGTTCTGCAGGCGGCGGTCCGGGCCCGCATCAGCATTCTTGTCTCCGGAGGCACGGGCGCCGGTAAGACTACGTTCCTGAATATGCTCTCCAAGTTCATTCCGGAGAGCGAGCGCCTGGTCACCATTGAGGACGCCGCGGAACTGCAGCTTCAGCAGGAAAACGTCGTCCGGCTGGAGACCAGGCCACCCAATGTCGAGGGCAAGGGAGCCGTCCGCCAGAGACAGCTACTGATTAATTGTCTGCGCATGCGCCCCGACCGAATCATCGTTGGCGAGGTCCGAAGCGACGAAGCCTTCGACATGTTACAGGCCATGAACACCGGCCACGAAGGGTCCATGACCACGATTCACGCGAATACCTGTCGGGATGCCTTATCCCGCCTCGAATCGATGGTAGCCATGTCCAATCTGAACCTGCCCGACAAAGCGGTCCGCCAGCAGATCGCTTCCGCTATCGGGATCGTCGTTCAGATTTCCCGCATGAGGGATGGCAGCCGGAGAGTTGTCAGCATTTCAGAGATCACCGGCATGGACCAGGAAGTGATCAGCATGCAGGAAATCTTTACCTTTGCGAAGAAGGGAATAGGGCCGAGTGGAAAGGTGGTTGGAGCGTTCCAGCCGACCCGAATCCGTCCCAAGTTCGCCGAGCGTATCCGGGTGTCGGGGGTTACCTTACCCCAGGTGTTGTTTGAGCGCGTCACCGAAGTGAACTGAGAAAAAGCCATGTCCGTCATTGTCGTCGCCGTATTCGCCGCTGTCTTCGCCATAATTCTGCTGCTGTCGATGACCTTTGATTCATCCGGCGTGCAGGCCAGGAAGCAAACCAAGGAGCGCCTGGATTCGATTTCTCTAGCGGTCCAACGCCAACCGGAAGACGAAGGCGTCGGCCTTCTTCGTGAAGAGCTGCTGAGTTCCACCCCCTGGCTCCATCAATGGCTGCAGCGGCAAAATCTGTTCGCGGGTCTGCGCAATTTGCTCAACCAGGCGGATATGAAATGGACGGTGGGGGGAGTGGTGGTGATGTCGCTTGCTTCTTGGGTAGTAGTGGGCGTCGCTGTCTATCTCCGCACGAATACGCCGCTTGTGTCGGTGATGCTCGGGTCCATCGGGGCGATTTCCCCTATTCTGTTTATCTCATTCAAGCGTTCTAAAAGATTCGATAGCTTTGAGCGGGGACTGCCCGAAGCGCTGGATTTGATGGTTAGCGCGCTGCGAGCCGGCCATAGTTTCATCTCGGCCATCGAATCCGCCGCCCGCGAGATGCCCAAACCCCTGAGCGAGGAGTTCCGCAAGTGCTTCGATGAACAGAATTTTGGTCTCGAAATGCGCGAGTCGCTGCTGAACCTGGCCACCCGTGTCCCGATTCACGATGTCCATATCATCGTGACCGCCATATTGATCCAGAAAGAGAGCGGAGGGAATCTGGCCGAGATTCTGGAGAAAGTCGCTTATATTATTCGCCAGCGGTTCCGCTTGAAGAAACAGGTTCGCGTCCATACGGCGCAGGGTCGGCTGACAGGCCTGATTCTGACATTGTTGCCTCTGGTACTTGGCGTCGCGATGTATCTCGTCAATCCGGACCACATGAGTATCCTCTGGGAGAACCCCATGGGCATGAAACTTATCTACACATCCGTGATCATGACAATTATCGGCGGCCTCATTATCCGCAAGATTGTCAATATTCGAGTCTGAGGACTATTGGATGACGCCAATACTGCTAACCTTCATCGCCGTGTTCCTGCTCGTTCTGACCGGTGGGCTGCTACTGTTCGATCGCGACGCTTTGCTCCGGCGGCTGGCCAACGCCGTGTCGCCCCAAACGCTACCGGCGGAAAGCTGGTTGGACCGCCTGATCAGTATGCGGACGACGGCGTCGCTGGCCAAAGTAATCGATCCCTTCCAAAAGGTTTTGCCGAGAAGCCCGGCAGACCTTTCGGTGGCTCAGCGTCGGCTGGTATTGGCAGGCTACAGAAAAGACCTCCACGTCAACATACTCTATGGAGCAAAAGTAATCACCCCTATCATTCTAGTGGTTTTGGCGACGGTCACAGGGGTTTATGAAGAAGGCCCTTTCTTCGTCTATGCGCTAGCGCTGGCGCTCGGATATCTCATCCCGGATTACTATTTGGGTAATCGCATAAAGGCGCGGCAGTTCAAAGTTAAGCTGGCGCTGCCCGAAGCGCTGGACCTGATGGTGATCTGCATCGAGGCTGGCCTGGGCTTGGATCAGGCGATTTCGCGAGTTGCCGACGAGCTCCGAATCAGCCAGCCGGAACTGACCGATGAGTTCAATCTATTGAATCTTGAACAGCGCGCCGGCAGGCCCCGCGCTGAAGCCTGGAAAAACCTTGCGGATCGAACTGATGTGGACAGCGTGCGCGGTCTTGTTTCGATGCTCACGCAGGCCGACCATTTTGGGACCAGCATCGCCAATTCTTTACGCATTCACTCCGATGTGCTGCGCACCCAACGGCGCCAGGAAGCGGAAGAGCAAGCGGCAAAGACCACCGTAAAACTGGTATTTCCGCTAGTTTTCTTTATATTCCCTTCTTTGTTTTTAGTGGTTTTGGGACCCTCGATGATCAAGTTGCTGGAGTCGTTTGACAAATACTTACTATAAGCCGGCATCGCAGTCAATGCCGGGAAAGGAGAAATGATATGGACAATGTTGATATGATTCGCATCGCCGCTGGTATTTGCTTCGCCGTTGTGCTTCTTTTCCTGATCCAACGCCGTCGCAAGAGCGTACGTTAAAGTCTGGTAGTTCGGTAGCGGCTTCTGGTCTGGCCGGCGGTTGTCGGGTCGGGAAAATTGTCTCGACCCCTGGTCGACGGCGCGCTGGTGCTTTATCACGGTATTGAGTCTGCAACTACATCGACAAGCAAATGCCAAAGAAGTGCTACGTTTACAACGAGACCCGGGAGTCCTTCCTCAGTATGGGCGTGAAGGTGGCGGACACTTTTCTCGCCAGCCTGAAGGGGCTCCTGGGCAAGAGAAAGTTGAAGAATGACGAAGGGATTTGGGTGATTCCTTCACAAGGGATACATACGATTGGCGTGCTATTCCCGATCGATGTCGTTTATCTTGACGCCAATCGAAAGGTCGTCCACCTGGTCGAGCACTTACGGCCTTTTCGCCTCGGGCCTATCAAGGTCGGATGTGAGAGCGTGCTGGAACTTCCGGTGAGAACCATCTATGCGTCTCGCACTCAGGTCGGAGACAGTTTTCTGATATGCGACTCAGATAAGGTTCCAGCTCCCGGCGAACGGAGTAAAGCTGTCCAATTGAAGTGACCCCGGTGGATACGACCGTTTCTCCTCTGAGGTGTCTTCGACGGTGGTTCGATACCTGGATTACAGCGCTTCAGGATCGGCGG
>WNFM01161534.1_pt2 | contig 11090 bp, 7 predicted proteins | sample 5400271 | NCBI WGS metagenome assembly WNFM01 (sample SAMN13153352, study PRJNA577476) | soil metagenome | isolation source: 60 cm saprolite on Douglas fir-dominated hillslope | place: USA:California | collected 2013-09-17 | reverse complement strand
AACCCGGCCCCGATGGCATGGTGCCGATCCGGTTCCAGAAGCCCATTTTCCACAAGGGCGAAGAGATCGTCGTCTGGGTGGACCCCAAGTGGCTCAAGGGCGAGGGGTTCGAAGTGACGATGGAGCGCCGGGTGATGGTCGACGGCCAGAATTGGGAAGAGGTGGCCATCATCGACGCGGATCCCACCGCGGCCAAGGGCGGGCAGGGCGCCGGAGACGACACCGGGTCGTCGGACGTCAAGCAGGGCACCGGCGCGACGAGTGGCCAGGGCGGAACGCAGGCCGGTTCGGGCGGCAGTGGCCAGGGTTCAGCGGGCGGCAGCGGATCGCAATCGGGCGCGCACGGCGGCGGAACTTCGGGTCAAGGCACGGGCGGTACGGGCTCGACTGGAGCCGCTGCTGGCACGGGTGGTTCCGGTGGCGCGGCTGGCGCCGGCGGAACCGGAGCTGGCGCCTCGGGCGGCGCAACTGGCGCAGGCGGCACGGCCGGTTCGGGTGGAACGGGCGCTGGTGGCGCGGGCGGATCCGGAGCAGGCGGCGCGGGCGGATCGGGTGCCGGCGGTTCGGGCGCTGGCGGTTCGGGTACCGGCGGCTCGGGCGCTGGCGGTTCGGGTACCGGCGGCACCGGCGGTGGCAGCGGCCCTGGTGGACCGGGTGGCAGCGGTGGTCCCGGCGGCGGGCCCGGTGGTTCTTCGGGCGTCGCGGGAGCTGGAACAGGGTCGGGGCCGGCGTCGGCGGCGGGCGCGGTCGCGGGCGGAGGCGGCGGTCCATCGGGTCTCGAGATCGCCGGAATCGTCGGGGGCGTGGCGGCGGTGGGCGCGGCAGTCGCCATCGGAGTTTCGGCGGCGGGCGATGCAAAAGACACGGCCGACAAAGCCGGCAGCAAAAAGGACGACAGCGCCAACGTCGAGGAGTAGCTGGCGCGTACAACCGCGGTGCGCCCCGGCGCACCTCGCACCGAAGTGAAGGAGTCTTCGATGGCCGAGGAAGATAAGGACAAGGACCAGCAGGTCGGCGAAGCCGAGCCGGTGCAGCTCTACCGCTTCAAGGTGCGCTCGGCGGACGGCCGCGAGATGGTCAGCGCGGTGGCGGTCGTCGACCCCAACGCCCAGGGCGAGGGGCAGGACGATCCCGCCGACTCCCTCGAGGAGCTCGACCAGAAGCACAAGGAAGAGGCCAAGAGCCACGACGAGGAGCTCGACAAGACCCACGACGACGAGGCCCAGCGCCACGCCGCGGATCTCGACGCCCACCACGACGACGTCTCGGCAGCGCACGACGAGGCGACCGACGCCAAGCACGAAGGCGAGCAGGTCAAGACCGAGGCGGCGACCGATCAGAAGCACGCCGGCGAGCTGGCGGACCACGCGGCGCAACTCGACGAGAAGCACGCCACCGAGCTGGAAAAGGCCCAGACGGCGGTTGAGGAGAAGCACACCGACGTCCTCCACACCGCTCTCGGCGACGTCGACAAGAAGCAGGTCGCGGACCTGGCGCAGCACGTGGAGGAGAAGGGCAAGAGCCTCTTCGATTCGCTCATCAAGACCGGCGAGGACTTTGCCAAGAAGCACATCGGCGATCTGAACGACGTCATCGGCGGATTCGTCGCCAAGCACCACGATCAGATCGGGAAGATCACCGGCGAGATCGACGCGGCCTTCGAGAAGACGCACATCAAGTTCCTCTCCGACGCGGAAAAGAAGGTGACCGAGCAGGTCAACGCGCACGCGGAGGAGTGGGACAAGAAGCTGGAGGACGCCCTCAAGGGCAAGGAGGACGAGCTCTTCAAGAAGTTCGACGACGAGCACAAGAAGCTCGACGACGAGATCGACTCGAAGGCCAAGGAGGAGCTGAAGAAGCTCGAGGACGAGCACGACAAGACCGCCTCCGACGAGATCCAGAAGCAGGACGAGGAGCACGCCAAGAAGTCCGACGAGGAGCTGAAGAAGGTCGACGAGGAGACCGACAAGACCGCGGCCGAGGAGCTCAAGAAGTCGGACGAAGAGACCGCCAAGAAGTCGGACGAGGAGCTCAAGAAGGTCGAAGAGGAACACGACAAGGCCGCCGACGAAGAGGCGAAAAAGACCGAAGACGAGCACGACAAGGCCGCCGACGAGGAGGCGAAGAAGACCGAGGACGAGCACGACAAGACCGCCGACGAGGAGCTGAAGAAGGCGGAGGACGAGCACGACAAGGCCGCCGACGAAGAGCTGGCGAAGGCGGAGGACGAGCACGACAAGGCCGCCGACGAGGAAGCGAAGAAAACGGAAGACGAGCACGACAAGGCCGCCGACGAGGAGCTCCAGAAGACCTCGGATGAGCAGGAAAAGGCCGCCGACGAGGAGATCCAGAAGGCCTCGGACGAGCACGACAAGGCCGCTGACGAGGAGGTCCAGAAGACCTCGGACGAGCACGACAAGGCCGCCGACGAGGAAGCACAGAAGACCTCGGACGAGCACGATCAGCAGACTGAGGAAGAGCTGAAGAAGGCCGAGGACGAGCACGACAAGGCCGCCGACGACGAGGCTGCCAAGGCGGACGAGGAGCTGCAGAAGCAGCAGCAGGATGAGGCGGACAAGGCGGACGCCGACGACGAGCAGAAGGCCGCCGAAGAGGATCAGAAGGATTCGGAGGCGACCGAGAAGGCCGCCGAAGAGGAGACCAGCAAGGCGGACGCTGAGGTCGATCAGACGGCCCACGACGAAGAGGTCAAGCAGACCGCCGAAGCCGACGGCCAGGCCGCCGACGAGGAGAAGTCCGCCGCCGACGACGTCGGAAACAAGGAGACCACCGACGCCGATAAGGCGAACAACGAGATCAAGGATCCGCAGCAGCTGAAGGAGGCGCTGCAGAAGATCCGCGAGCAGGCCCGCGAGGCCCTCCGCAAGAAGCTGGAAGAGCTGCGCAAGAAGCTCGCCGAGAAGAAGAAGAAGTTGCGGGAAGAGCTGCGCAAGAAGATCGCCGAGCAGAAGAAGAAGAGGCGCGAGGAGATCAAGAAGAAGCACGCCGAGGAGCGCAAGAAGCGCGCCGAGGAGCGCCGCAAGAAGCTGGCCGAGGCGAGGAAGAAGCGGCGCGAGGAGCTGAAGAAGAAGCACGCCGAGGAGCGCAAGAAGCGGCGCGAGGAGCTGAAGAAGAAGCACGCCGAAGAGAAGAAGAAGAAGCTCGAAGAGCTGAAGAAGAAGCGCGCCGAAGAGAAGAAGAAGAAGCTCGAAGAGTTGAAGAAGAAGCAGGCCGAGGCGAAGAAGAAGAAGCTCGAAGAGCTGAAAAAGAAGAAGGCCGAAGAGCGAAAGAAGAAGCTCGAGGAGCTGAAGAAGAAGAAGGCCGAGGAGAAGAAGAAGAAGCTCGAGGAGCTGAAGAAGAAGCACGCCGAGGCGAAGAAGAAGAAGCTCGAGGAGCTGAAGAAGAAGAAGGCCGAGGAGAAGAAGAAGAAGCTCGAGGAACTGAAGAAGAAGCACGCCGAGGCGAAGAAGAAGAAGCTCGAAGAGCTGAAGAAGAAGAAGGCCGAAGAGAAGAAGAAGAAGCTCGAGGAACTGAAGAAGAAGCACGCGGAAGCGAAGAAGAAGAAGCTCGAGGAACTGAAGAAGAAGCACGCCGAGGCGAAGAAGAAGAAGCTCGAGGAGCTGAAGAAGAAGAAGGCCGAAGAGAAGAAGAAGAAGCTGGAAGAGGCGAAGAAGAAGCACGCCGAAGAGGCGAAGAAGAAGCGCGAAGAGCTGAAGAAGAAGCACGCCGAAGAAGCGAAGAAGAAGCGCGAAGAGGCGAAGAAGAAGCACGCCGAGGAAGCGAAGAAGAAGCGCGAAGAGCTGAAGAAGAAGCACGCCGAGGAGGCGAAGAAGAAGCGCGAAGAGGCGAAGAAGAAGCACGCCGAAGAGGCGAAGAAGAAGAAGGAGGAGCTCCGCAAGAAGCAGGCGGAGGAGAAGAAGAAGCACGCCGAGGAGCTAAAGAAGGCGCACGCGGAGCAGAAGAAGAAGCAGATCGAGGAGGCGAAGAAGAAGCACGCCGAAGAGAAGCACAAGCAGCTCGAGGAGCTTCACAAGAAGCACGCCGAGGAGAAGAAGAAGAAGATCGACGAGGAGCACAAGAAGCACGCGGAAGAGAAAAAGAAGGCCGCCGAAGAGCTGCACAAGAAGCACGCCGAGGAGAAGACGAAGAAGGAAGCCGAGCTGCACAAGAAGCACCAGGAGGAGAGCAAGCAGAAGGAGCTGGAGCTCCGCAAGAAGCACGCGGAGGACAAGAAGAAGCACGAGACGGAGCTTCGCCAGAAGCACGGCGAGGAGCGGAAGAAGCACCTCGAGGAGCAGAAGAAGAAGCAGGGGGAGGCGAAGAAGAAGCACCTCGAGGAGGTCAAGAAGAAGCAGGCGGAGCAGAAGCAGAAGCATCTCGAGGAGCTGAAGAAGAAGCAGGGGGAGGCGAAGAAGAAGCACCTCGAGGACGTGAAGAAGAAGCAGGAGCAGCAGAAGAAGCAGCGGGCGGAGTCGCTCAAGAAGCGCCAGCAGGAAGAGAAGGGGAAGCGCAAGGAGCAGCTGCAGAAGCGCCAGGAGGCGGAGAAGCAGCGCCACAAGGAGCTGCTGCAGAAGAAGGAGAAGCAGAAGGCTGCGCCCAAGCGGGCGGCCGGCGGGAAGCACCGCTAGCCACCGCGCCCCGCGCACTCACGCGAAGCCCCGCCACGTGCGGGGCTTCTGCTTTTCGGCAGTCAGGCGCGGTAAGAAGGCACCATGCGCGAGTACAACTTCGACGGCCTGGTGGGGCCGACGCACAACTACGCCGGGCTCTCCCACGGCAACGTGGCCTCGATCGCGCACGCCGGCCTGGCGGCCAATCCGCGTGCGGCGGCGTTGCAGGGGATCGGAAAGATGCGCTTCGTCGCTTCGCTCGGCGTCCCGCAGGCGGTGCTGCCGCCGCAAGAGCGGCCCTCGCTGCGGGCGCTGCGGCGGCTGGGGTATCGCGGGAAGGACGAGGAGGTTCTCGCGCAGGCGGCGAGCGATCCGGACCTCGGCGATTTCCCGCTGCGGCTGGCGTCGAGCGCCGCGGCGATGTGGACCGCGAATGCGGCGACAACCGTTCCCGCGGCGGACGCGGCGGACGGCAGGTTGCACATCGTGCCGGCGAATCTCTCGGCCATGTACCATCGCGCCATCGAGGCGGAGACCACGGCGCGGGTGCTGCGCGCGATCTTCGGCGACCAGCGGCGGTTCGAGGTGCACGACCCGCTTCCGGGGACGGCGCACTTCGCCGACGAGGGCGCGGCGAATCACACGCGCCTCGCGGGAGCGGGCAAGGCCGTCCATCTCTTCGCCTGGGGCAGGCGCGCGTTTGGCGGCCCGTCGCCGCACGGCGAGCCGGTGAAATTTCCGGCGCGGCAGACGCGGGAGGCGTCGGTCGCGCTGGCGCGGGTGCTGCAGGCCGATGCGGCGCGATCGCTCTTTCCGCAGCAGGACCCCGCCGGCATCGACGCGGGCGCCTTCCACACCGACGTCCTGGCGGTGGGCAACGGCAACGTGCTGCTCCTGCACGAGCGCGCCTTCGTCGAGCGCGAAGCGCTCCTCGCGCGGCTGCGCGATCTGCTCGGCGATTTTCACGCCTGGGTCGCGGCCGAGGGCGAGCTGCCCGTCGCAGCGGCGGTCGCGTCGTATCCCTTCAACTCGCAGCTCCTCACGCTGCCCGACGGGAGCATGACCATCGTGGCGCCGATCGAGTCCCGCGAGAATCCGCAGGCGCGCGCATTTCTCGAGCGTGTCGTCCAGTCGGGCGGGCCGGTCAAGAGCGTGCACCATCTCGAGCTGCGCCAGTCGATGCAGAACGGCGGCGGACCTGCCTGCCTGCGGCAGCGCATCGTGCTCGCCGACGCCGATCGCGCGGCCGTGCAGGCGCGCGTCTTCTGGGACGAGGCGCTGGGCGCGGAGCTGGAAGTATGGGTGCGTCGCCACTATCGCGACCGGCTGGTGGCGGCTGACCTGGCCGATCCGCAGCTCGTCCGCGCCAACCTGACGGCGCTCGACGAGCTGACGGGCGTGCTGCGCCTCGGCAGCGTCTACGATTTCCAGCGCTGACGCCCGCGAGACGCCCGGACTACTTCTTTTTCTTCGCGGGCGCTTTCGGGGCGGCCTTTGTATCCGGCGGCGCGGCTGCCTCCGGCGCAGCTGTTCCAGGCGGCTGCTCCTTGCGCACCAACTTTCCGTCGGGGTCGACCAGGTAGTCGCCATCGTCGTAGCTGAGCGCGAAGAGGCCGTCCTCGCGGAGCGTGATCGCGTGCGGCGCCTTCTTCGCGATCAACCCCGCTGCGTCGCCCGCGATCTGCAGCGTGTTGGACGGCGCCTGCGCCTCGACGGCCGGTTCCGGAGGAGCCGGGGATCCCGGAGCCGCCGCGGCAGGCGGAGCAGATTTCTTCTGGTCCTCGCCCTCGCGCTCGAGGTCCGCGAGCCTGGCGCGGATCTGCGTCTGCTCCTCGGGAGTGAGGCGGTCCAACTCTTTCACCAGCTCTTCGTTCAGGCTCACCAGCCTCGCGGCCGCTTCGATGAACGGCTTGGGCGAGGGAAGCGGCGCAGGCGCGAGCTTGGACGCCGCAGGCGAGATGGGCCGCTTGGCGAGCCGGTCTTCGCTCGCGTTCGCTTTTCGCATCGCTTCGAACGCGGGTCTCAGGTCCGCGAGGGCGAGGCCGCCCTTCGTCTCCGCCAGCGCCAGCGCGAGCTCGTCTCCGGCGTGCAGGGCGTCCGCGCGCAGCCGGCCCGCGCGATCGAACTGCTGCGCCAACTGCGGATCGGGATCCTCCTTGATCAGCTCGGCCACGCCGTCGCGGATCCAGGTCCCGCGATCGACCGCCTGGATGAGCTTCTGCAACTCCTTGCGCGCCGCGCCGACCGATCCATAGTCGCCGGCGCGGATGCTCTCCAGCTGGTCGGCAGCCGGTTTCGCGTCCAGCGCCGCCTGCGCCCAGCGCTCCTGCCGCGACAGCTCGCGCAGGATGCGATCGTCGCGCTGCACCGAGGCGCTGCCGGCGATGCAGCCGGCGCTCAGCAGCAACAATCCGAAAAATGTTCGCCGCATGAAAGAACCTCCGCCTTCACTGATCATGACCCGCCTGCGCGCCGTCAAGTTGTGTCAGACCCCGCCATTCTTCTGCATTGACGCGCGTACCCCGATGCACATTCAGTTCGAGCGACGCCCGGCGGTCGCCATCGGCCACGCCGCGCTGTAGAAGGAGCGATGCTCTTCATCCTGGCACTTCTGCTTGCCGCTCCGGACGATCTCGAAGCCAAGCTGCGCCACCTCGGCTCCGCTTCCGCCGCCTGGGCGCCGGCGCCGGCGCACGACGGAAGCCGGATCGCTTTCCTGACCACGCTCTTCGGCACCAGGCAGGCCGCTTCGATGGCGATGGACGGTGGCTATCCGTTCCAGCTCACCGACGAGCCGGGCGGAGTGGTGGCGGTCCGCTATCTGCCATCGGACGACGGCCGCCTGATCGCGCTCGCGAAGCGCGGAGGCCTGCGCCGCATCCTCATCCTCGACGAAGCGGGGACGCCATCCGCGGAGATCGATCCGCTGCCCGGCGATCAGATCCCCGGCGGCGTCACGCGCGACGGCAAGCGCTTCATCTACGCGGTCGCGAGCGGTGGCAAGGTGGCGCTGAGGGCCTTTCCGTTCGACGCGAAGAAGCCCGTCGAGATCGAGCCGCCGCCGCCCGCCGCCAATGCGCAGCCGCCCGCGGGATCGCAGCCGCTCGCCGAGGCGCTCGCCGGCCTCTTCGCGCTGGGCCCGATCGCGCCCGACGGGCGGAGCATCCTGGCGCTCGTGCGGCGGAGCGCAGGCGAGACGCTCGTGCAGATCGACATCGCTGCCGCGCGCGGCACGGTGCTCACCGACGTGCCGGCGCGCTACCGCCAGCCGCGCTTCGCGCCCGATGGAAAGTCCGTCTACGTGATGACCGACGCAGGCCGCGCCACGCTGGGCGTCGACGCGATCACCCTGCAGAACAAGTCGCGGAAGACGGTGTACGCGCCTGCGCAGGATCTGCAGGCCTTCGCGGTCACCGACGACGGGCATCGGCTCGCGGTGGCTACAGAGGCGGGCGGAGAGACGCTCTTCTCGCTCCTCGAGCTGCCGTCGCTGCGCGCGCAGCCGCTGGCCTCGCCGCCCTCGGGAGCGCTGGCGGAAGTCGCCGAGGGCGAATCGCCGCTCACCTGGGATCGCGTCGGCGAACGGCTCTTCTTCGGCTGGCAGCTCGCCGACGACACGACCGACGTCTGGGAGCTGCGCACGGGCTACGGCACGCCGGTGCGGCTGACGCGCAGCCCGCGACCGGGGCTGCCGCGCAACGGGATTGTCCGGCCCACGCCGGTGAAGCTCGAGAGCTCGCTGGCGTTCTTCTGGCGGCCCGTCGAGCCGGCGCGTCCCCGCGTCGCGGTGCTGATCTCGGCCGGGCAGACGCGGCCGGTGTTCGACAAGCGCATCGCGGCGCTGAATTTCGCGGGCGTCGCGGTGCTGGCGGTCAACGGCAAGGGCGCGCAGGCGGCGGCGCTCGCGTACCTGCGCGAGGCAAGCGACCTGGACCCGCGCGCTCCGCTCCTGCTGGATTTCGAAGGCCTCGCGGTGGACGAGCCGGCGAAGTGGGGCGCGGTGGTCGCTCCGCACGGAGGCAAAGGCGGCGTGGAGCTGGACGGCGATCAGCCGGATCTGGCCGCGCTGGTGAAATCCGCAGGACGGTGATTAGAGCTGCGCGGCCATCTCGGCGGCCGCGTGTTCCAGCGCGAAGGCCCAGGCGCCGCTCGGGGTCCCGCGGGCGAGCAGCAGCACGACGTAATACCCGTCGCGCAGCGAGCGGCAGAGCAGCGTCCCGCCGGCGCAACCGAGTCGCATCTCGACGATGCCGCCGGCGCCGCGATCGCTGGAGTTGTTCTGCAGGTTCAGCCAGGCCGCCGCGAGCGTCGCGCCGAAGACCTTGAGGTCGTAGTCGCTGAGCACCGGGTCGTTCACCACCAGCTCGACGAACTCGCCTTCGAAGTCGCAAAAGACCGCGCCCCGCGCGCCAGGCGCCCGCTCGATAAGTGTGCTGAGCATGCGCCGGAAGGGCACGGTTCGCTTGTACCCAGAGGGAGCGAGTGGTAGCAAGCGCAGTTCGTCGCGGAAGGAGTCTGGCGTTGGACAAGCGTGCAGCGGTGGTGCTCGCCGTCATTTTCGGCGGCCTGTTCCTGGTGTTGTTCGGGTTCATGCTGCTGGCGTACTCGGCCGTGAAGTCCAACTCCTTCTCCACCGATCTCGACGGCTCGGGCGCGCGCGTCGGCATCGTCGAGGTCAAGGGCGCCATCGGCGACCTGCAGAACGGTGTCGACGCCGAGAAGGTCGTCAAGCTCCTCAAGAAGTACGAGAAGGACGACGACATCAAGGCCATCGTGCTGCGCGTCGATTCGCCGGGCGGAGCGGTGGCGCCGTCGCAGGAGATCTACGACGCGGTCAAGCGCACGCGGGCGAAGAAGAAGATCGTGGTCTCGATGGGCAACCTGGCCGCCTCGGGCGGGTATTACGTCTCTGCGCCGGCCGACAAGATCTACGCCGATCCCGGCACGCTCACCGGATCGATCGGCGTCATCTTCATGCACTTCAACGTGCGCGGGCTGCTCGATCTCGCCAAGGTCGAAGAGACCACGCTCAAGACCGGCAAGTACAAGGACACGCTCTCGCCCTTCCGGCCGCTTCAGGACACTGACCGCGAGGAGATCCAGGCCATCTCCGACGACATCTACGGCCAGTTCGTCAAGGCCGTCGCCGACGGGCGCGGAATTCCGGAAGCGAAAGTGCGCGAGCTCGCCGAGGGCCGCATCTACACCGGCAAGAAAGCCCGGGAGCTGAAGCTGGTCGACGAGTTGGGCGGCCTGGACGACGCGGTCGCGGCCGCGTGGCAACTGGCGGGGCAGAGCGGCGAGCCGAAAGTGCAGTACCCGCCGAAAGAGCACGAGCTGTCGCTGCGCGACCTGATGCGCGGCGCGTTCCAGGGCGCGTTCCAGGGCGCTGCCGAGGGAGTGCGTCCGCCGGAAAGCGGATTGATGCTGCTCGCGCCCGCGCTGGTGAAGTGATGGATCAGCTGTGGGCGCCGTGGCGCATGGAGTTGATCGAGAAGGGACCCAAGCCCGCGGGCTGCATCTTCTGCGACCTGCCGCGCGCAGGGAATGATCGCGAGAACCTGATCCTCGGGCGGTCGAAGCACACCTTCGCGATCCTCAATCGCTTCCCGTACAACAACGGCCACCTCATGATCGTGCCGCACCGGCACGCGGCGGACCTGGCGGCTTTGAGCGCCGAGGAGAATGCCGAGCTGACCGAGATGTTGCGGGTGGCCATGCGGCTGCTCGGGCGCGCCTACAAAGCGCAGGGCTACAACCTCGGGATGAACCTCGGGCAGGCGGCGGGCGCGGGCATCGCCGATCACCTGCACTGGCACGTGGTGCCGCGCTGGAACGGCGACACCAACTTCATGCCGGTGCTGAGCGGGACCAAGGTGATGATCGAGCACCTGCTCGCGGGTTGGGATCGGCTGCGGCCGCTGTTTGATGCTGAGTACGCGAGCGCGAGACTCCAGGAAACCGCGCGATGATTCGCGAGCGGGTGCGTGGAATCATCGCCGCCGCGGTGGCGCGCGTGCTGCCCGAGGCTGCGCAGGCGGAGTTCCAGGTCGAGCCGCCGCGCCAGGCGGAGCACGGCGACTTCGCGGTCAATGCCGCGCTGGTGTTTGCAAAGATTGCAAAATCGAATCCGCGCAAGCTCGCGCAGTCGATTATCGAAAACGTGCAGGATCCGGAACGGCTGATCGAGAAGATCGAGATCGCCGGGCCCGGCTTCCTCAACATCCGCCTGGCGCGCGACGTCTGGCACCGTGCGCTGCAGGCGGTGTGGGACGAGCGCGAGCGCTTCGGGTGCAGCGACGCCGGCAAGGGCCGACGCACGATGGTCGAGTTCGTCAGTGCGAATCCGACCGGGCCCATGCACGTCGGGCACGGGCGCGGAGCGGTGATCGGCGACGTGGTTGCCAACCTCCTCGAGTGGGCGGGCTACCAGGTGGCGCGCGAGTTCTACATCAACGATGCGGGCGGGCAGGTGTGGCG
>WNFM01089720.1_pt2 | contig 11091 bp, 13 predicted proteins | sample 5400271 | NCBI WGS metagenome assembly WNFM01 (sample SAMN13153352, study PRJNA577476) | soil metagenome | isolation source: 60 cm saprolite on Douglas fir-dominated hillslope | place: USA:California | collected 2013-09-17 | reverse complement strand
ACGAGCTCGCAGTTGGCGATGAGGTGAACGCGCCCGCCGTCGACGACGAGACCGTGGCGGGAGAAGCCGGTCAGCGTGAGACCGCCGACCTGAATACTTTGCCCTCCCTCGATGCGCAATCCGTCGGCTGCTCCGGCACCCTCGCCCTGAACGATGAGGTGTCTCGGCGGGATGAACGTGAACGCTTTTTGGGGAGCGATAGTCACGAAGTTGGCGCGGATTGGCGGAAGCGGCGCCTGCAGGAGAATTGGCGACGGCGTCGAGGCGATGTTGATCCAGCACGGCACCTCGCACGCGCCGCTGTTGGCGTCGAGGATGCCCAGGCGCAGGGAGCCGGGTCCGGCATCTGCCGCTGTCGTGACCACGAAGGTGCTTGCCGTCGCTGTCATCGCGGTTACGATCAGAGAGAAGGCGTAGGTCAGCGAGCGGAGTTTCATGGTAGGCGTACGGAGCCGAGTCACTTCGCGTCCATGGGGCATGCTGCACGGGACACGTTTATGGGGGCGTGCCTGCGTTCACAACGGGCCGTGACGGCCGGGCCTTAGAACTGCGCGAGCACGCGCAAGTCGTTCTCGAACAGCGTGCGGATGTTCGGTATGTCGAACTTCAGCATGGCCACGCGGTCGAGGCCCATGCCGAAGGCGAATCCGCTCCATTCCTCGGGGTCGATGCCGACGTTCCGAAGAACCTGCGGATGGACCATCCCGCAGCCGAGGATCTCCATCCAGCCGGTCTGGGAACAGGTGCCGCAGCCGGCGCCGCGGCAGAAGATGCACGACATGTCCACCTCGGCGGAGGGCTCGGTGAAGGGGAAGAAGCTCGGGCGCATGCGCATCTTCGAGTCGCTGCCGAACAGGCGCCGCACTACGTGCTCGAGCGTGGCTCGCAGGTGGCCGATGTGGATGCCTTTGTCAACGAGGAAACCCTCGGCCTGATGGAACATGGGGGAGCGGCGCATGGTGATCTCGTCGCGACGATAGACGCGCCCGCACGACAGCACCTTCACCGGCGGCGGGTACTTCTCCATGGCCCGAATCTGGACGTTCGAGGTGTGTGTGCGAAGAAGGTAGGGCGTCACGTCGAGGAAGAACGTGTCCTGGGTATCGCGGGCCGGATGGTCGGGCGTGAAGTTGAGGGCCTCGAAGTTGTACCAGTCGGTCTCGATCTCCGGACCTGGATCGATCGAGTAGCCAAGCTCGCGAAAGATCTGCTCCATCTCCCGTCGCACGATGGTGATGGGATGGAGATGGCCGAGGCGCGGCAGCCGGGCCGGGAGGGTGACGTCGATCTGTTCGCGGGCCTCCCTTCGAAGGGCCTCCGCCGCCGCCACGCGGTCGCTCTTTTCCTTCAGCTCCGTCTCGAGACGGTCGCGTAGCTTGTTGAGCGCGTCGCCGATCTCTTTCTTCTGCTCTCTCGCCTGCTGGAAGACGTACTTCCCGTAGTCCATGATCTTGCAGACGGGCGGGTTCGCCGTCGGCGAGATCTCGACGAGGTCGAGGTCTTTTTCGCGGGCCATTCTAGCCCGCGTTCGGTGGATTGCGAATGAATCCGAGTCTGTCAGTGATGGGTCAGTCTCGCGAGAAACTGACCCTGCTACAAGTCAGTCCTGGCCGGCCGCGAGCTGCTTCGCGGCGCGCGCTTCCTTCGCGCTCTGCTTCTTGGCCGGCTGGGCCTTCTTCGGCATGGCCTTCGGCTTCGGCGCGGCGGCCTGCTGCTTCTCCAGCGCCTGCTTCGCGCTGACAGTCACCAGCGTAAACGCTGGGGCGTCGTGGACGGCGAGGTCGGCCAGCACCTTGCGATCGAGCAGCGATCCGGCGGCCTTCAGGCCAGCCATGAGCTGCGAGTAGGAGATCCCGTTCAGGCGGGCGGCGGCATTGATGCGGGTGATCCACAGCTTCCGGAAGTCACCCTTGCGATCCTTGCGGCCCGTGTACGAGAAGTTGAGGCTCTTCTCGACGGCCTGTTTCGCGATCCGGTGTCCGCGCGACTTCATCCCGAAGTAGCCACTGGCCAGCTTCAGGATCTTAGCCCGGCGGTTTTTTCTCTTTGGGCCCGTTGAGAGCGGGCGGGTCAGGAGTGGTGAGGTACCGCGCCTCGCTCAGGGTTTCGGTTCCGAGTGCCGGGCTCCTGGTTCGGAGCTCAGCCCTCAGCACACGTCAAAGGTACGGCAGCATCCGGTTCACGGTCTTGGCGTTGGCCTTCGACACTTCCACTTCCGAAGCCAGCGAGGCCTTTCGGCCGGGCGACTTCTTGGTCAGGATGTGCGAGTGGAACGCCTTGTTCCGCTGGAGCTTTCCGGTACCCGTCTTCTTGAACCGCTTGGCGGCACCACGATGCGTCTTGATCTTTGGCATAGCTCGACCTCTAACTAGCTGATCTTTAGGTGAATTCCCGTCGAAAGCACCCCGAGTTGGAGGGACGAAGAGGTTCAGGCCAACTTCACCCTTCACTCTTCACCCTTCACTCTTCGTCGCTACTTGTTCGGTGCGATTACGATCGACATCCGGTTCCCCTGAACGTCGGGGTTCTGGTTCTCGGATGCGCCGTGATCCTTCACTTCCGTCAGCAGGCGATCGAGCACGGCCCGGCCGAGCTCCATGTGCGTCATCTCGCGGCCGCGGAAGCGGATGATGGCCTTCACCTTGTCGCCGTGCTCGAGGAACCGCACGATGTTGTTCTTCTTGAAGTCGAAATCGTGCTCGTCGATCCGGGGGCGGAACTGCACCTCCTTCACGACGATCACCTTCTGTTTCTTCTTCGCTTCGCCCTGTTTCTTCTTCTGCTGGAAGACGTACTTCCCGTAGTCCATGATCTTGCAGACGGGCGGGTTCGCCGTCGGCGAGATCTCGACGAGGTCGAGGTCTTTTTCGCGGGCCATGTCCTGGGCCTGTTGGAGCGGCACGATGCCGACCTGCTGGCCTTCGCTGTCGATGAGACGTATCTCAGCGACACCTCGGATCATGTCGTTGATTCGGGATTCCGGTTCAGTGGGGCGTCGGTCGAATCTTGATCCTCGTCTCGGGGGAAAAATACGTGCGTCCTCCTTATTCTCGCTGGTGCGAGCCGTGAAAAATACGAATAAACCTGCCTAAAGTCAACGAAGACCCACTCATTGACTTTAGACGGCGTTCCCTCGGTCGGGTTCGCGCACCGCCTGCTACAGCGACAAGGCTCGCGTGCGGATCTGCTCGCTGACGACGGTGAGAAACTCGTCGACCGCCAGCACCGCCTGATCGCCGCCCGTTCGCTTGCGCACGGTCACGGTCCCTGACTGCGCCTCCTTCTCCCCCAGGACGAGCATGTAGGGCACCTTCTCGAGCTGGGCGATGCGGATCTTCGCGCCGAGCTTTTCGTTGGAGTCGTCGATCTCAACCCGTACTCCGGCTGCCTTGAGCGTCCGCGCCACCTCGCGGCCGTAGTCGAGGAACTTCTCCGACAGCGGCAGCACCCTGACCTGCACCGGGGCGAGCCAGGTGGGGAAGGCACCGGCGAAGTGCTCGATGAGGATGGCGATGAATCGTTCGAACGATCCGTAGATCGCGCGATGGAGAACGGCTGGGCGGTGCTCGGCGCCGTCGTCACCGATGTAGGTGAGGTCAAATCGCTCCGGCGCGTTGTAGTCGAGCTGAATCGTGCCCAGTTGCCACTTGCGACCGATGCTGTCCGAGACGTCGAAGTCGATCTTCGGCCCGTAGAACGCACCTTCCCCTTCTTTGACTTCGTACGCGCAGCCGAGACTCTCCAGCGCGCTGCGCAGCAGAGTCTCGGCGCGGTCCCAGAGGGCGTCGTCGCCGATGCGCTCCGGCGGCCGGGTCGAGAACTTTGCCGTGTACTCCAACCCCACGGTGCTATAGACGTGGTCGAGCAGCGCCACGAACCGGCGCACTTCGTCCGGCACACCATCCTCGACGCAGTAGATGTGGGCGTCATCCTGCGCGAATTGGCGCACGCGGGTCAGGCCGCCGAGGGTGCCCGAGGCTTCGTTCCGGTGCAGGACGTCCTGGGTGTGCAACCGCAGCGGCAGGTCGCGGTAGCTGTGTTTCTTGAGACCGAAGTAGAGGTGATGAGACGGGCAGTTCATCGGCTTGAGCGAGAAGTCGTGCTCTCCGCTCTCGCTGTCGAGGACAAGGAACATGTTGTCCTTGTACTTGCCCCAGTGTCCGCTGATCTCCCACAGTCCCTTGTTGTAGAGGAGGGGAGTCTTCACTTCAACGTACCCGTTGCCGAGGGCCAGCTCGCGCATGAACTGCGAGAGAGTCTGATAGAGCGTGGTGCCCTTCGGACTCCAGAACGCGGCCCCCGGCGCAAACGGGTGGAAGTGAAACAGGTCGAGCTCTTTCCCCAGCTTGCGGTGGTCGCGCGCCTTCGCCTCCTCGGTGCGCTTCAGGTGGTCCTCGAGCTCTTTCTGATCGGCCCAGGCAGTTCCGTAGATCCGCTGGAGCATCGGATTGCGGCTGTCGCCGCGCCAATACGCGCCGGCGACCGAGGTCAACTTGAACGCGCCGAGCCGGCCGGTGGAGGGGACGTGAGGACCACGGCAGAGGTCGAACCACTCCCCCTGCCGGTAGACGGACAGCGGCTCGTCGCCGGGGATCCCTTCGATGATCTCGACCTTGAACTTCTCGCCGAGGCCGTTGAACGTCTTGATGGCCTCGTCGCGCGACCACTCCTCACGGCGGATGGGGAGGTCGCGTTTGACGATCTCCTGCATCTTCTCCTCGATCTTGCGCAGGTCTTCGTCACTGAACGGCTGGGCCGCGGCGAAGTCGTAGAAGAAGCCGTTTTCGATGACCGGCCCGATGGTGACCTGGGTGCCAGGAAAGAGCTCCTGCACCGCCATGGCCATCAGGTGAGCGGTGGAGTGACGGATGGTGTCGAGTCCCTCATCGCTCTTCGGCGTGACGATCTCGACCTTCGCTCCGTCCGGTACCTTCGTGTAGACATCGACCACCTTGCCGTTGACCTGCCGCGGCGACGTCAGCGACGGTGGCGTTCTCGGGGACTTCTCGTTGGGAGCCGTCGGGGAGCTGGACGTTCATGGAATCCTCTTTCGAAGAGTATTGAGGTCGCACGACACTCAACACTCCGTTATCTCGTGAAAATGGAAAGGGCCGATTGCTCGGCCCTTGTCGTGTTCATCAAAATCAGGGATTGACGATCATCGACAGGGGCGCATGGTAGTGCCCGTCGTTCGCGTGGTCGTAGTCGTGGTCAGCCGCAACATAAGGTTCGCGGAGTATAGCTAACCGGCACGGGGCGCGCCAGTCTAAGCAAACATGAGAACCGCGCCTCTATCCCTCGCATTCGCGCTCGTGTCGGTTGCCGCCTTCGCCTCGCCGCCCCAGATCAGCCACGGCCGTATCGAGCCGTTGGGTGGTGGCGGATCCCTGGCCGCTCGCGTCGAGTCGGTCGCCACGGGTTGGGTCGGCTGGTCGATTCCATCGCGAGACAACCGCTCCGTGGTCTGCTCCTGCCGGCTGGACTCGGACAACGTCAACATCACCAATGGGGATCGGGATGACGACCTGCACGTTGCCGTCGACCATCACGACCTCTTCGTACACCTCGCCGAGCACCGCGTCGACCGTGTCCGCGTGTTCTCCCCGACCTGTGCGCTCGACGCCTCGGGGCAGACGATCTACTGGATCGATGCGGTCGCGCCGGCGGACGGCATCGCCTTTCTCCGCTCGATTGCCACGGGCCAGTCATCCCATGCCCGCGGGCAGGCGTTGCTGGCCCTTTCGCTCCACGCCGGAGCCACGGACGCGCTGATCGATCTAGCCCGGCACGGCGACCACGACCTGCGCGGCAAGGCACTCTTCTGGCTTTCGCAGCAGGCCGGCGAGAAGGCAGCGGCCGTATTGCGTGGCGCCGTCGACGATCCCGACGACAACATCCGCGGCAAGGCCGTCTTCGGCATCTCGCAACTGCCGGACGACGAGTCGATCCCGATGCTCATCGAGCTTACGAAGCACCACAGCGCCGTCGTCCGCAAGAAGGCCATCTTCTGGCTCGGTCAGAAAAACGACCCGCGGGCGCTCGAAGCGATCACCCAGATTCTCGTCGGTCGTTGAGTGGGAGCGCTGGCTTCCATCCGGTGCTCCAGCCGCCGCCGCAGCTCGGAACGGTCACACTTCTGACCAGAATGAACGGTGATACGCTCCCCTCTCAACCCGAGGAAGATGAATCGATGCACCTCGCTGCCACTGTTGCCGTCATCGCCGTTGCCGTCATCCATCTCGGATTCGTGTTCCTGGAGATGGTTCTCTGGTCGCGACCGGCGGGCCGGCGGATCTTCGGGCTGTCGCCGGAGCTCGCGGCATCGTCGGCGAAGCTCGCCGCCAATCAAGGGCTCTATAACGGGTTTCTCGCCGCTGGGCTGTTGTGGGGCGTGTTCGCGAGCTTTCCCGGCGATGATGCCGTTCGCGTGCAGCTCTTCTTCCTGGGCTGCGTCATCGTGGCCGGCCTCTACGGTGGCGTTACCACGAAGCGCTCGATCCTGTTATATCAGGCGCTGCCAGGTACCGTTGCCGCGATTCTGGTTTGGCTGGCGCGATAGCCGGGTTGACGAGTATCAGAATAGTGCCGGTGACCATCGGCCTATAATCTTCACTTCCGTGAACAGGCAGAGCGGTGGCGGCCCGGGTGGCCGGCGCGTGCGTTGCGTTTTGCGGCGCTCGCGCTGGCCGTGGTGCTCCATTCGCGTACCGGACACGCCGCCGCTTTCGTCGTTTGGTTGCGGCTCTGCTGCGCTGTGTCTCCGTGACCTCAGTGTCTTTGTGGTGAGGTTTTCAAACGCATTCTGGTGGAGGAGTTGGGCAGATGTGACGAGCGGCGACCATCGTCGTTGGTAACCAGTAACACTCGTCAACCACTCGTCCGCGTTGCGGCGAAGCGCAAACCGCCGCGAAGTCTGCCCACGCGCAGGACACGGCCGCATGCATCCAATGCTGTCAACAATGCGGCGACCCATCCCGGCATGTCTCCGCGCGGGATGAACGTCCACGAGTCGATGTGGATGTCGGTGTAGCCTGCTTCGCGCAGAAGCGTGGCCAGTTCGTCGCGCGTGAGGAAGTGGTCGGTGGCGAGGTGCCGCGTCGGCAATCCGAGCAGCGGCGCGAGGCGCCTGTACCAGATGTAGCCTCCGTTGGGAGTGAGTCCGACGAAGCGGCCGCCTTGACGCAGCACGCGGAAGGCCGCGCGAGCTACAGCCGGCTGATCGAGCATGTGCTCCAGCGAGCCCACGCAGTAAGCCACGTCCACCGAGGCATCGTCGACCGTGGCCAGCTCTTCTCCGAGCGAGGCGGCGAATCGCAGCTTGTTGCCGGCGCCGCGTGCATTGGCCCGGCTGACCATCTCCTCGGAGATGTCAATCCCGATTCCCCGCGCAAACGAATCGGCCAGAGCGAAGAGGTGCATGCCGTCACCACAGCCGATCTCCAGCGCCGTGTCGCCCGGGCGGAAACGCGCTGACTGTCGAAGAAGGCTCACGCGGTATCGCAACAGAGTTTCGGCCGGGCCATGCTGCTCTTCATAGGTCGAGGCCGAACGGTCGAAGAAGGCGCGCACGTCATCGTGATCGCGCACGGTGGTGGTGACGAGGCGCGTCATGGTTTGTCCCATCGTTGAGTCACATCACGGAGCATGGCGTCGAGGCGCGCTCGGACGGCCGCACCATCGATCGTGCCCTCGCGGAAGGCGTGCGCCAGCTCGAAGCCGGCGACAAACGGCGCAGGCCAGATCAGGTCCGGATGGTTGGGCACGGCAAAGCACGGGTCGGGTTTATCGGGTGTGCCCCACTGCTCGAGGGGAAGGCGGATCGCTTCCCTCGCCTTCATGAAGAAGCGATCGCCTGGAAAGATCGCACCGCCCCAGCGCATGAGCCGATTCCGCACCAGGCTGACCAGCGGGTACTCGAACCGCTCGCGTACCGAGTAGTGGCCGAAGTCGATCACGCGAGCGTGCGACGGCTTCACGCCGGACTCCCGCGTCAACTGCACATTGACGCCCTCGATGACCTGCCGCCCGCCTTCATAGCGGGTCAGCTCGCGAAAGGTCGCGATCTGTTCGTCGGTATGTTTCGGCAGAGGCTTCTCGGCGTAGGTGATCTCCAGTTTTCCACTGGCGTCGTCCAGTACGAACGACGTGGCCGGGCTGCACGAAGTGGCGCCGTAGTGGCGAAGGAGCAACTCGATCTCGAGTTTCACCTGCTGTTCGGGCGAGCCGGCCAGCGGCAATTCGACGCCGCCGACGGGTCGGCGATGGGCCTGCCGCACCTGGATGCAGGCGGGCGTGACGGGGCCGAAGAGGTCGCGCACGTCGAAGCCGAGATCGATCACGGCGTACTCGGGAACCGTGACGAACCCAGTGCCGGCGCGGCGGAAGATCAGCTCCATTACCTCGCGGAAGACGATGTTGGCCAGAGCCTCGCCGAGCGCGAGGAGACCGTTCGCATGGGCCTGATTGACGGGCCGCAGCCCGGGAGCGACGCCGCTGCCTTTCACGTCGAGCAGTCCTTCCGGCGAGTCCTGGACGGCGACGACCACGGCGCGGCCGTAGAGCGGCGGCCGGAAGGCGGTCACTCGGCCGCCGGTCGTGCGGATCGGCGTGTTGACGTTGCTCTGCTTCGCCTGAGGCTCGGAGATCACCGCGGCGTTACGCAGTAGCCAGTCGTCGATGGCCGGTGTCGCGGCGCCGCGGAGCTGAGGGAAGTCATGCTCCAGCAGGGGGTAGTCGGCGAAGACCACCCGGGCGCCGTCGACGCTGAGCATCGATTCGGGCCTGATGTGCGGATCTTCGAGCTCGAAAACGTTACGCGGAACGGGTGCCGGGAAGCATCCGAAGTCAGTGGTTGTCACTTTGTTCATTAACGCAGTAAACTTTGCGCTCCAGCATTCCTGTCAGTCAATCCATCATTCACTCTGCCTTCGGCAAAGGGAGGAACGTTTCATGGCTCAGGACCAATCTAAAGCTCAAGGTAACACCGCTGAAGAGTCATCGCATGCTGAAGCCGCTGAAAACGCGCGACAGGCTGCGGAGAGCGTCAGCGCCGAAGCTGGTAGTGACGAAGGTAACTTCACGACCGCAGAGCTGACCGCCGAAGTAATCGCGGCGGAAGTGGCGGTCTCGGAAGAGGCAGCCTTCGCCGAGGAGTCGGCATTCAGCGCCGAGGCCGCGTCGGCCGAGCAAGCGCTGGGTAGCGAAGAGCAGGCCTTCGCCGGCGAGGAGAACGCCTTCGGCGAGGAACAGGCCTTCGCGGCCAGCGCCAGCGAAGAGCAGGCCTTCGGTAGCGAGGAGACCGCTTGCTTTCGGCGAAGAGCAGGCTTTCGGCAGCGAGGAGACCGCTTTTGGCGAAGAGCAAGCCTTCGGCAGCGAAGAGCAAGCTTTTGCAGCCGAGTCTTCGGCGGAGATGTCGGCTGAGCCGGCAGCCGAGGCGTCGGCAGAATTCGCAGCCGAGTCTTCGGCGGAATTCGCAGCGGAGGCGAATGCAGAATTCGCGGCCGAGTCTTCGGCAGAATTCGCAGCGGAGGCGAACGCAGAATTCGCGGCCGAGGCGAACGCGGAATTCGCAGCCGAAGCAAACGCAGAATTCGCAGCCGAAGCGAACGCCGAGGCAGCACCTCAGACCGCGGAAGCCTCGGCCGAGCCAAACGCCTCCTCGGCAAAAGCTGAGACGGCCGAATCGGCAGAGGCCTCAGAAGAGAGCGAGTCCGACTCCTAGCGTTAGGTTGATCCACGGGGCCGGCGGCAGCGCCGGCCCTGTCGTTTCTGCTCCATATGGAAACCAGTCACTCGCTGTCCGTCTATCCAGACATTCAACGGAGACGGATCCAATGAAGGAGGGGAAGATGCCGCGCAACGCTCGTCTGAGTCTTGTCATCACTCTCGTGGTCTCGTTCATTTTCATCGTTCTGGCGTGCACCGGACAAAAGAAGGAAGAGGCCACATCGACATCGACAGCGTCCGCGCCCCACGCGGCGTTTGCCGCGAGGGGGTTGGCGTCGGCTCCGCAGACCTCCATCACCATCCCACCACCTGGATTCCCGGCATTTCCCGCGGACACGTCGGTTCCGGCACCAACCGCCACGCTCGCGCAGGCTGCCGTTTTCGCCTGGAACGAGTTCATCACCGCCACGTGGCCCGCACAGCCGGCCGGCACGACGTTCAATCGCGATGTTCCTAACCCCAGCGGTATCTACGGTCAGACGGCCGGGTCCCCAACGGGCGCACCGCTGGTGTGGGAAACGTTCCGCCACAAGGTGGAGATCTTTCCGGGCACGACTTCCGCTGATTACACACAGCAAGCGCCTCCTCATGGACTGAACCTCAGTGCTTCCGATCTCGGATACAACGATCCGCCGCAGTACAACTACGCGACCTATCCGACGACCCAGGTGACCGGAGCGTGCAATCCGAACGACCCGAACAACGCCACCACGGCGTGGGTGAACGCGGACGAGAACAGTCAGATCTTCCTCGATACCATGTACGCTGGGGTTCTCGGGCCGACGGGCACGCAGCCGTCGTCCTCGCAGGAGATCCTCTTCCTCGCCAAGGGCAACAGTGTGCAGTACCAGTACCTGGTCAATCCGGCCAACTTCCAACCGAATGACACGAACGTCTACGACGGCATCTGGAATCACGCCGGCCCCGGGGTATCAGGCGAGACCAGCACTCCTCTCTACGGGAAGGCCGTCGCCAACTTCGCGACCTACCAGGCCGCGGTCCTGGCCAATCAGCAGGCGACGCTGCAGGCGCCGTATGTCTCATTCCCACCGGGAACGGTGGAGGCGAAGTCCGCGTGGCGGCCGCTGACTCAGAGTGAGTCGGGGCCCTGTCTCACGCCCAACGCCACCACACCGTGCCGCTTCCACATGGCCATGGTCCGGACCTACCAGAGCGTCAACAACGGCAACGCCGCGTGCTGGCAGCAGGCGCCGTGGGGAATGGTTGCGCTTCACATCATCCAGAAGACGCCCTCGGCGCCCTACTTCATCTACGCCACGTTCAGCCAGGCCGATAACATCCTCGACTCCAATGGCAAGCCGGTCGAAGACGAGAACGGCAATATGATCAATACCAACCCCGGAC
>WNFM01279626.1_pt1 | contig 11092 bp, 12 predicted proteins | sample 5400271 | NCBI WGS metagenome assembly WNFM01 (sample SAMN13153352, study PRJNA577476) | soil metagenome | isolation source: 60 cm saprolite on Douglas fir-dominated hillslope | place: USA:California | collected 2013-09-17 | reverse complement strand
CCCCTGGTCGTTCTGGAGGTTTCTCGAGGTGATGCCGGAGACGGTGCTGCTCGAGCCGCAGCCGCTGGAACCGCTGGCGGTGCGCGTGGAGGAGCGTTTCGATCTCATCGTCCTGGCGTATCAGGTCTGGTATCTCGCGCCCTCCGGCCCCATGACCGCGTTCCTGAAAAGCGAGACCGGAAGACGGCTCGTGCGCGGCCGGCCGGTAGTGACCGTGATCGCGTGCCGCAACATGTGGCTCGCGGCGCAGGAGACGGTCAAGCGGCTGATCCAGGAAGCCGGCGGTCGATTGCGGGACAACGTGGCATTCATCGACCGCGGCGGAACGCTCGCGAGTTTCATCACGACGCCCCGCTGGCTCCTGACGGGCCGGCGCGACCCTTTCTGGGGCCTCCCCGGGGCGGGCGTGGCGGAGGAGGAAATCGCGAACGCCGGCCGCTTCGGCCGGGCCTTGCTGAACGCGCTCCGGGCCGATCGCGAGCGCGAGAGCTCGCCCATGCTCGCCGGCCTGGGTGCGGCACGCGTCGATCCCCGGTTGATCTTCAGCGAGCGCGCCGGGCAACGCGTGTTTTCCCTGTGGTCGCGCGTGATCCGCCGGGCAGGCGCGCCGGGCTCTGCAGGCCGCCGGCTGATGCTCGCGTTGTTTTGCGCGTATCTCGTCGCAGTGATACTGACGCTGGTTCCTTTGAGCCTGCTCGTGCAGCGCCTGATGAGCCCGCTCTTCTCCCGGCGGCTGGAATCGCAAAGGACGTACTTCGAGCTTCCCTCGGGGCGGTGACCCCGACACGAGAGACTTCATGAGCAACGCCGCCTACATCACGCGCAGCTCGGTGTGCCTGCCGAACCCGCCCGTCGAGAACGATCAGGTCGAGACGATCCTGGGACAGGTCGGCGAGCGCCCTTCGCGCGCCCGCCGCGTGGTCCAGCGCAATAACGGCATCCGGCGCCGCTACTACGTGATCGATCCGGCGACGGGAAAACCGAACTACACGAACGCGAGCCTCACCGCCGCCGCGGTCAGGGGACTGGTCGCGGACGGATTCAAGCTCGATGATCTGGCGTGCCTGGTGTGCGGGACTTCCAACCCGGACCAGCTGATGCCCAACCACGCCGTCATGGTCCATGGTGAGCTCGGCGCGCCGGTTTGTGAAGCAGTGGCGACCGCGGGCGTGTGCCTTTCGGGCGCCACGGCCCTGAAGTACGGCTGGATGTCGGTCGTGTCGGGCGGCGCGCGCAACGCCGTCGTCACCGGCTCGGAAGTGGCGTCGCTCGGCCTGCTCGCGCAGAACTACGGCGCCGAACCGCTCAACGGCTCGCAGGTCCTGGACTCGAATCCCGGGCTCGTATTCGAAAAGGATTTTCTGCGCTGGATGCTCTCCGACGGCGCCGGCGCCCTGCTTCTGGAGCCCGCGCCGCGCCCGGGGCTCAATCTGCGCGTCGAGTGGATAGACGTTTTCTCCTACGCGCACCGGCTGCCGGCGTGCATGTACTGCGGCGCCGAAAAACAGGAGAACGGCCTCCTGCGCGGATGGTTGAGCTATTCGCCTCAGGAGCGCGAAACGAAGTCCCTGTTCACCTTGAAGCAGGACGTGAGGCTCCTCAACGAAGAGGTCGTGGAATACACGCTGGTCAAGCCGCTCGAGCGCGTCATCGAGAGACATTCGCTCTCCGCACGGGACGTGGATTGGTTTCTCCCGCACATGTCCTCCGAGTATTTCCGCGCGCCGGTCGTCGAGGGCCTCGCGCGCGCAGGACTGCCGATCCCCCCGGAGCGCTGGTTCACGAATCTCGTGTGGGTCGGCAACACGGGTTCGGCCGCGATCTACATCATGCTCGACGAATTGATCAAGAGCGGCAAGCTGCGGGAAGGCCAGCGCCTTCTGTGCTTTGTCCCGGAGAGCGGGCGCTTCTCGAGCGGCTTCATCTACCTCACCGTCGCCGCGCATGCGTGAGCGCGATGTGCCACAGGAGGGCAACGCGACCCTCGCGGGGCACCGCAAAGGCGTCTACGCGATTGCCGACGACGGCAAGCTGCGGCTCGTGCCCTCGCGCGGCTGGGAGGTCGAGGAGATCGTTACGCGCCAGGCTGTCGAGGATCTGGAGAGGCGCGCGACGCAGGCTCGCGCGCGGGCGCTCGCCGGCGAATCCTCGCCGCTCGAATACCACATGTACCGCGCGCGCATGGACGTCGAGCTGCTGTCGCAAGTCACCGGAGTGTGGCGCTGGCGCGTGCGGCGCCATCTCAGGCCGGCGGGTTTCGCGCGCCTGCCGCGCGCGCTCAAGCTGCGGTACGCGGAGGCTCTGGGCATCTCGAGCGAGGCCCTGGACCGGGTCGATTAGCGATGCCCGAACGTTTCGTGCACGCGCACGCCTCGCATTGCGAGTCCGGAGTGATGTCCTCGCTCCTGCGCCATCACGGCTTGCCCATTTCCGAGGCCATGGCCTTCGGGCTCGCGTCGGCCTTGTCGTTCGCCTACCTTCCGTTCGTCCGCATCAACGGCCTGCCGCTCGTGTCCTACCGCATGCCGCCACGCGCGGTGATCAAGGGCCTCGAGCGCAGCCTGGACCTGGACATGCGCTTCGAGACCTTCGGCTCGCCCCCGGCCGGAATGGAGCGGCTCGACGCGCTGCTCGACGCGGGCAAGCTCGTCGGCCTGCAGACCTCGGTGTTCTGGCTCCCGTACTTCCCGCCCGATCTGCGGTTTCATTTCAACGCGCACAACCTGCTCGTCTACGGGCGCGAGCGCGATGAATACCTCGTCAGCGACCCGGTAGGCGAGACACCGGTTCGCTGCGCGCGCAAAGACCTCGAGAAGGCGCGCTTCGCGAAGGGAGCGCTTGCGCCCAGAGGGCTGCTGTATTACCTGACCACCCCGCCGGCCGCGCCCGACTGGGCGCGCCTGGGCAAACGGGCGCTCGCACGCACCGCCCGCATCATGCTCGCGCCGCTGCCTTTCGTCGGTGTGCGCGGAATGAGGATGCTCGCGACATCGTCCGCATGCAGGAGGAGATCGGGACCGGCGGCGGCGGCTTCCGGTTTCTCTATGCGTCGTTCCTCCAGGAGCTGGCGGCCGAGACCGGCTACGCGGCGCTCGACGGGCTCGCGTCGCGCCTGGTCGAGATCGGCGATCGCTGGCGCGAGTTCGCGCTCGCCGCGGCGCGCATGATCCGCGGCCGCGACGCGCTCTCGCCGGGGGCCTTGGCGGAGCGCCTGCGGGCTCTGGCCGCCGACGAAAGGCTCTTCTTCCAGAGCCTGCACCGCGCCCAGCGCGCATGGGTACGCTGAACCTCGAGGGCGTGTCGTTTCGCTACCCCGGCCGGGGTGAAACCGTGCTGGACGGGGTCACGCTCGTGATTCCCGCGGGCGGAATTTTCGGTCTGCTCGGACCGAACGGCGCGGGCAAGACCACGCTGATCTCGATCCTCGCGGGGCAACTGCGCGGGGCGACAGGAGGCATCAGCGCCGGCGACGAACCGCTCGAGGCCTTGCGCCGCCGCCGGCCGCGCAGCCTCGGACTCGTGCCGCAGGAATACGCGTTCTACCCGATGCTCACCTGCGCGGAGAACCTGCGCTTTTTCGGCGCGGTGCAGGATCTGGGCGGAGCGCGGCTCGGGGAACGCGTCGCCGCCGCCGCCCGTTTCGCGCGCATCGAAAGCGTGCTCGCGCGCCGCGCGGGCCCGCTTTCGGGAGGCCTGAAACGCCGGCTGAACCTCGCGATCGGTGTGCTTACGGAGCCGGAGATCCTGCTCCTCGACGAGCCGACCGTGGGGGTCGATCCGCAGTCGCGCGCCTTCCTGCTCGAGTCGATCCGCTCGCTTGCCGGTGCGGGACGGACGATCGTCTACACCAGTCACTACATGGAGGAAGTCGAGGCGATCTGCGACCGCGTGGCGATCATCGACCGCGGCCGCGTACTCGTTTCAGGCGCGCTGTCGGACGTGGTCCGGGACGGCTCCGGCCTCGAGGAGATCTTCATGCGCCTCACCCACCGGTCGCTCAGAGACTGATGCGCCGCTTGCTCGCCTTGTGGGAGAAGGAAACCCTCGCGCTCTCGCGCGACCTTCTCGGGCTCGCGGTGCTGTTTCTGATGCCGGCTGCGTTCATCGTGGTGATGTCGCTCGCCCTGAGCGACGCGTTCAAAGGCGGCCCTACGCGCCGGACTGAGTTCGCCGTCATGGCGGCCGATCCGAAGCTCGCCGACCGCCTTGCGGGCAAGCTGTCGGGCGACGGTTTTCGCTCCGCGCCGCCGCCGGCCGACGAAGCCGCTGCGCGCGACGGCGTTCGCCGCGGAACGCCCTCGCTCGTCCTCCTCGTGCCGCGCGATTTCGAGCGCGCCCTGGCCGCGCCGCTCGACGGAAAAAGCGCCCCGCCCGAGCTCACTCTCCTCGCCGATCCCGCGTTGCCGCCGACGCAGCTCCTCGCCTTCCGGCAGCGCGTCCTCGGCGTGACGCTGAGCTTGCGCGTATCGGCGCTGATGCGCCGCGCCGGAATCGCCGCGAGCGCGGACGCGCTGGATCTGAAGCGCGCGGCGATCTTGAACGTCGAGACGATCGGCGGGACCGCGCGGCCGTCCTCGGTACAGCAGAACGTGCCCGCCTGGCTCATCTTCGGGATGTTCTTCGTGGTGATGCCGATCTCCTCGCTCTTCATCGTGGAGCGGCGCGAGGGCACGCTCGCGCGGCTGGTGAGCCAGCAGGTACCGTTTACGATGCTGCTCCTGGGCAAGGTGGGGCCGTATTTCGTGGTCAATCTCACGCAGGCGGCGCTGATGCTGCTCGCCGGCCGGACACTCGTGCCCTGGTTCGGCGGCGAGACGCTCGCGCTCCCCGCGCGCTGGGACCTGCTCGCAGCGGTGACGGCGTGCACGAGCTTCGCCGCCATCGGCTGGGGGCTGCTCGTCGCGGTGTGCTCGCGCACGCTCGAACAGGCGACCGTGATCGGCGGCGTCGGCAACATTCTCGCCGCAGCCGTCGGCGGCGTCATGGTGCCGCGTTTCGTGATGCCCGAAGCCATGCAGAAGCTCTCCGAGGCCTCGCCCATGGCCTGGGCCCTGGACGGGTTCCACGCCGTGATCCTGCGCCAGGGCGGGGCGGCGGACATCGCCGCGCCCTGCGCGAAGCTGCTCGTGCTCGCGGCAGCGCTCTTTGCCGCCGCCCTGTGGGTGCATCACCGGCGCCGCGTCCTGGTTCCCGCGCAATGACCACCCGTGATGCAATGATTGCCGAATTGACGGCGCTTATCCTCGAGGCGACGGAAAAAACGCAGGTCGCGCCGCCTCTGTCGCCGGAGGAAGCGATTTTCGGGACCGAGACCCGGCTCGCGCTCGACTCTCTCGACGCGCTGCAGGTGTCGATGGCCCTGCAGAAGCGCTACGGCGTGCGCCTCACCGACAGCAAGGAGACGCGGCGCATCCTCGCCTGCGTCGGCAATCTCGCGGATTACTTGCTGCAGAATCGCGCATGAGCGGAGCTTTCGTGCGCGCCGCCGCGCTCGCGAGCGCGCTGGGACCGGATCTCGAGCGCGCCGTGGAGCGGCTCGCGGGCGCGCCCGTCGCCCCGGCGCGGGACACCAGAGTCGGGGGAGCCTGGCCCTATTTCGCGATCCCGATCTCCGGGAGGGACTGGAGAAATCGCACCGAAGCGATCGCGCGCTCGGTAGCCGAGGACCTGCGGCGCGAGGCCGCGATCGCTCCGGCGCGATGGGCGGAGCTCCCCTGCATCGTCGGCTCGTCCTCCTTTTCCGTGGGGGCATGGGACGACGGCGGGTGGGCGGCGCTCGAGCCCTCGTTCGAGTTTTCCTCGAGGCTCGCGAGAGGCTTCGGCGTGCACGGCCCGGTGACCGCCGTCAACAGCACTTGCACCTCGGGCTTCTCCGCGCTCGACATCGCGCTCGGTCTGATTGCGGAAGGCGAATTCCGCGAGGTGCTCGTGCTCGGCGCGGAGTTTGCCAACCGTCTGACCGTGGCGGGCTTCGCGGGGCTGGAGCTGCTTTCGGAGACGGCGGCGCGTCCCTGCGACCGCGAGCGCGACGGGCTGGTGCTGGGCGAAGCGCTGGCCGCGGTGCTCGTGTCCGCGGCGCCCGCCCCATGGCGGATCGCCGCGCTCGCCACCGGAATGGACGCGCACAGCGTCACCGGACCGGCCGCGGACGGCGCCGTGATCGCAAATGTGATGCGCGCCGCGATGGCCGGCGCGCGCTGGGAGAGCGCCGCGGTGGACCTGATCAAGCTGCAATCGGGCGGCGGGCCGCTGGCCGATTCCGCCGAGGCAAACGCGGTGCGCGATTTGTTCGCGCCGGTGCCGAGGGCGGTGTCGCTGAAGGGCGCGCTCGGCCATACGCTCGGGGCAAGCGGCCCCGCGGAACTCGCGCTGCTCCTCGCGAGCCTCGCGCGCGGGCGCGTGCCCGAGACCTGGGGCTTCGCGAAACCCGACGGCGAAGCCGGCCTTGCGCCCTCGGGCGGTGACGCAGGAGGCGTGCGCCGCGTGCTGTTCAATCTTTCCGGGTTCGGCGGAAGCGTGATGAGCCTGGCGCTGGAAAAAGCGGCCTGATCGTGTACCTGCTCGCGCCCACCGCGCTGCGCATCGCTCCGGATGATTTTCCGGGGCGGGTGCGCGCGCGCTTCGCCTCCGAGCTGCGCCGCGCGGGCCGCTTCGCGCAGCTTTGCCTGCTCGGCGCGCAGGCCTGTCTCGATGCCGCGGGCGGCGACGGCCCGCTCGCAGTCCTGTGGGCAAGCGAGTTCGGCGCGCTGCACGCCACGCGCGCCGCGCTCGACGAAGGCTTGAGGCGCGGCGAGCCGGCGATGCCGTTCGCGTTCATCGCGGCCCAGCCGCATCTCGCCGGCGCGCTGCTCGCGCAGCGCTCGCATCCGGTCACGCGCACGGCCTGCCTGTATCTCGCCGCGGACGCCTGGCCCTCGCTGCCGCAACTGGCGCAGCGCTGGCTCGCCGAGTGCGATAGGGTTCTGGTCGGCTGCGTGGAGGAATCCGGCGCCGCGGGCGCAGCGCATCGCAGCGACTGGTGCCTGCTGCAGAAAAAGCCCGCCGCGGGGGCGGTTCGCTGCGAGCGCTCGCTCAAGGCCGACAACGCGGCCGCCGCAGCCGCAGAGGACTGGATTCCCCGCGTCGCTGCCTGGCGCGGCTCAGGCCATGCGCCGCTCCTCCTGCGCGGAGGCGAAGACGCGTGGAGCTTTACGTCCAATGGATGAGAAGATCGCATCGACGAAAGCCTTCATAGGGTTGGGGGCGAACCTCGGCGACCCCGAAGCCCAGGTGCGCCGCGCTCTTGCCGCGCTCGCCGATCTCCCCGGAACCCGCCTCGTCACCGCGTCCTCGTTTTACCGCAGCGCGCCGGTGGGTGTAGTCGCGCAGCCCGATTTCATCAATGCAGTCGCCGAAATCGAAACCGCGCTGGGCGCGCGGGCACTGCTCGAGGCGCTGCTCGCCGCGGAGAGGCGCTTCGGCCGCAGGCGGGATTTTCCCGGCGCCCCGCGCACGCTCGACCTCGACCTGCTGCTCTACGGCGATCGCGTGATCGCCGAGCCCGGGCTCGTCGTTCCTCATCCCCGCATGCACGAGCGCGCCTTCGTGCTCGCGCCCCTCGCCGAGATCGCGCCGGACATCGCGATCCCGGGCAAGGGCCGCGCCGGGGCCCTCCTTGCCGCCCGCACCGATCAGAAAATAGAGAAGATTGGATAAGCGATGAACACCACCGTTCTTGCGCAGACCGTCGGACTGCTCGCGCTCTCTTCTACATGAACCAGCCGCTCAAGCTCGACTACCTCTGGGCGTCGTTGTGTATCATGGGCGCGGTGTATTTCATCTTTCGGGGCTGACCCGCAACGGCGCACCGATGAAGCTGCCCGCGCTGCTCCTTTGCCTTTTCCTTCTTCCGGGTTCCGCGTCGGCGGCCGCGACCGCCGCGCCGGTCGCTCTGCCGCCTTGGTTCACCGAGACTCTCCTCGATTTCCGGGAAGACGTGGCCCAGGCCGCTCGCGAGGGCAAGCGGCTCATGATTCTGTTCGAACAGAACGGCTGCCCCTACTGCAAGGAGCTGATCCTGACCAACTTCAGCCAGAAGGCGATCGCCGACAAGGCGCGAAAGAAATTCCTCGCGGTTTCGCTCAACATCTGGGGCGACCGCGATGTGACCTGGACCGACGGGAAGAAATTCTCCGAGAAACGTCTCGCGGCCTTCCTGAAAATCCAGTTCACGCCGACGCTCGTCTTTTTCGACGAGCGCGGCGGGATCGTGGCGCGGCTGAACGGCTACTATCCGCCGCACCGCTTCGAGGCGGTGCTCGACTGGGTCGCCGGCCGCAGGGAAAGGAAAATCGCGCTCGCCGAGTATCTGCGCACCGCGGTCCGGGAGCCCGCGGGGGAGCAGCTGCACGACGAGCCGTTCTTCCTCAAACCGCCCTACGATCTGCGCAGGCGCGGCGCGAGGCCGCTCGTCGTCTTCTTCGAGACGCCGTCGTGCGCGGCCTGCGACGAGCTGCACCGCGAGGGCTTTCGCCGCGCCGGAGTCGTCGAGTCGCTGAAGCGCTTCGACGTGGCGCGGTTCGCGCTCGGGGAGCGCACTCCGGTGACGACTCCGGCGGGAGACAGGCTGCCGGCCGAGGACTGGGCGCGCTCGCTCGGCGTCTCCTACACGCCTTCGGCGGTTTTCTTCGGCACGGACGGCAGGGAGGCGTTCCGCATCGAGGCCTACCTGCGCCCGTTTCACCTCTGGGGCTCGCTCGAGTACGTCGCGAGCGGAGCCTACCTGCGCGAGCCGAACTTCCAGCGCTTCCTCCAGGCGCGCGCCGACGAGCTGCGCGCGCGCGGCGAAGCCGTCGATCTGTGGCGCTAGCACCGCGCGCGAACCCTCCGTTGCGGCGCGTGTATGATGGGCGCCCCTTTCCGCGAGCTCGAGCCTCGTGCCGCTCTCGAAATATCACTATGTCGTAGTTGAAGGGCCGATCGGCGTCGGCAAGACGAGCCTCGCCAAGCGCCTGGCCGGCCGGCTGAACTCGACCCTGGTCCTGGAACGCCCGGAGCAGAATCCGTTCCTGCCGCGCTTCTACCAGGATATGTCCCGCTTCGCGCTGCCGACGCAGCTGTTCTTCCTTTTCCAGCGGATAGGCCAGTTGCGCGAGCTCGCGCAGATGGACCTCTTCACCCGGCTCACGGTCTGCGATTTTCTCCTCGAGAAGGACCCGCTGTTCGCGCGCCTGACGCTCTCGAGCGAAGAGCTGCACCTGTATCAGCAGATTTACGACTCGCTCAAGCCGCAGGCTCCGAAACCCGATCTCGTCATCTACCTCCAGGCGCAGCCGGAGATCTTGTACGAGCGGGTGCGCCGGCGCGGGGTAGAATTCGAGCGGCCGATCACCAATGAGTATCTCGCCCTGCTCGCGGACAGCTACAACCGCTTTTTCTATCATTTCAACGGGAGCCCCGTCCTGATCGTGAATTCGGAAAAGCTCAACTTCGTGAGCCAGGATCGCGACCTCGACCTGCTCATCGAGCGTGTGGGAGCGATGCGCGGCAGCCGCGAGTTCTTCAACTGGGGAGACTAGGATGACTCGAATGACCATCAAGGCGCTGCAGAAGCTGCGCGACGATGGCGTGAAAATAACCGTGCTCACCTGCTACGACGCGAGCTTCGCCGCGATGCTGGACGCAGCCGGCCTGGACAGCCTCCTGATCGGCGACTCGCTCGGCATGGTGCTGCAGGGACACGAGACCACGTTGCCGGTGACGCTCGCCGACATGGCCTATCACACGCGCTGCGTCGCGCGCGGCAGCAAACGCAGTTTTCTCATCAGCGACATGCCGTTCGGCAGCTATCAGGAATCGCCACAGCAGGCGTTCCGCAGCGCGGCCGAATTGATGGCGGCCGGCGCGCAGATGGTGAAGCTCGAGGGCGGCGCCGAGGTCGCCGAATCGGTGCGCTTTCTCGCCCAGCGCGGCGTTCCGGTGTGCGGCCACATCGGCCTCACCCCGCAATCGGTGCACCAGTTCGGCGGCTACCGCGTGCAAGGCAAGGGCGAGGACGCAGAGCAGAAGCTGATCGAGGACGCCGTGGAGCTCGAGGCGGCGGGCGCGGGCCTCGTCGTGCTCGAAGCGATACCGGCCAGGCTCGGGGAGCAGGTCACGCGGCGCCTGCGCATCCCGACCATCGGCATCGGCGCCGGCCCGGGCTGCTCCGGCCAGGTGCTGGTGCTGCATGACATGCTCGATGTATTCCCGGGAAAGAAGGCGCGCTTCGTGAGGAACTTCATGAAGGGCGCTTCCAGCATCGCCGACGCGGCCGAGCGCTACGTGCGCGCAGTCAGAGACGGCAGCTTCCCCGCCGAAGAGCACAGTTTCTAGGGCAAGCGGTGGACATCGTCACTTCGGTGAGGGATCTGCGCGAGCGGCTGCAGCGCGAGCCCGACAACGTCTTCGTTCCGACCATGGGCAATCTCCACGCGGGCCACATCCAGCTGATGCGCCTGGCGAAGCATCGTGCGGCATGCACCGTCGTCAGCATATTCGTCAACCGGATCCAGTTCGGGCCGAAGGAGGATTTCGAGCGCTACCCGCGCACCCTGCAGGCCGATGCGGAAATGATGAAAGACGTGGGCGTGGACGTCGTGTTCGCGCCGACCGAGACGGAGATCTACCCGGAGCCGCAGACCTTCGTGGTCGAGCCTTCCGACCTCCAGCACATCCTCGAAGGCGCGTTCCGCCCCGGGCACTTCCGCGGCGTCGCCACCGTGGTGCTGAAGCTCTTCAACATGGTCTCCCCGCACACCGCGATCTTCGGCAAGAAGGACTACCAGCAGTACGTGGTGCTGCGGGACATGGTGAAGCAGCTCGCGCTCCCCGTGGAGATCATCCCGGCGGAGACGGTGCGCGCCGAGGACGGGCTCGCGCTCAGCTCGCGCAACGCCTACCTGACGCCGGTGGAGCGGACCGAAGCGGCGCGGCTGTACCGGATCCTGCAGGAAGTCCGCGGCGCGCTGCTCGCGGGGCGGCGCGACTACGCGAAGCTCGAAGCGGAGGCTCTGGCGAAATTCAACGAGAAGTGGGCGGCCGACTACGTCGCGATCAGGAGGCAATCCGACCT
>WNFM01161313.1_pt2 | contig 11093 bp, 24 predicted proteins | sample 5400271 | NCBI WGS metagenome assembly WNFM01 (sample SAMN13153352, study PRJNA577476) | soil metagenome | isolation source: 60 cm saprolite on Douglas fir-dominated hillslope | place: USA:California | collected 2013-09-17 | reverse complement strand
GGGTTCAAAAATGGACACTCTATTCAATTCATTTGTTTATCGTCTTGCCTTGCCTCCTGGCTTGCCCGGTTACAAACCGACATATGCCTATTTTTGCAAATCTCGCGCTGGTCTATCTGCGATCTATTGGGTTAATCAGGCTGGTGAGTGCCATCCTGATGACGGGCGGCGCTGGCTGAACATTGGTGATCTTGCCTCATATTTTCGCAAACGGATCACTCATGGCCTATTACCTGTGGCTCAATTCATTGATCCATTGGGTGCGTTTGATAATGCGCCATATCGCCTGTCCGATCCTGATGGGGCACAGTCGGTCATGCTGGCTGAGTCTGTGCCTGAATCAACTCCTGAATCAACTCCCAAATCGATGCCTATCCCAATGCTTGAGCCAGCGCTTGATCATGTTGGTGAGGTTGTGCCAGGGATCACCAATGCGGATGGGACCCCTTATCGCTATTCGATCCAAGATGAGATCAACGCCGGGATTGCGGAGGATGAGTCTAATCGGAACGTTCAAGAAGTCGAGATCAAGCCTGCTACTGATTTTGAAGTAAACGATTATGCGACTTTTGAGGAAGTTTTTCGCCACGAGATCGAAGAAGTTGATCGTCTGACAGATGAGCAATTCGACGTGCTGTGTTTGTGTTCAACTTCGGATGAGCACAATCGCCCCGGCTATTCTATCTCTCAGCAGGCTCGCATGAAGCCTGTTTATAAACGCGCTTTGAAGTTCCTGATCAAATGTGGGTTTGTTCGCTTCAATGCGCTAGGGGGTGCGGTTGCCAGTGAAGCTGGGCAGCGCTTTTACGACGATCATTTATTTGATGAGGACGAATAGGGGATCATCATGGATCACCTTGTCGGTCTGCGTGTAGAACTGACCGCCGATCTTGACCTTCACAAAGTGGGTGAAAAGGGCGTGATCGGTAAATGGCACGGTTATATAGGAGTCATGTTCGATTCGCGTCCACAAGCGCTTGTCCTGACTCACGGCAAGCAACCGATCACCAATTTTGTCAAGATTGTCGAAGATGACCGCCTGAGTCAGCGGTCATTTTTTGAAGATTAACAAGGGGTTGCTACAGTGGATTATCACATCAAGCCGGGGACTATGTTGAGGCTGGAAGCTGCTTTGTTACGTACTCCTACGGGGGCGTGGGTTGTAAAGCTCGAAGTGTGGCTTGAGGGTCAGATTGTGCTAAGGTTGTATGCTTATGATTGTATCCAACTTAGCGATTTTTTCGCGCAATATAGTAATATGTTGTCGCGTGATATGTTGATCGCTCATTTTGTCGATGGTTTTAGGGCTGAGGGTTTACCTGCTATTAGTCAGTCCTCAGCAGAAAGCGAGTTCTGATGTTGTTCTCTACTCAGAAACGAGTGTTCGATATGCGTGTCGAGCTTGGGGATCCCTGTCCAGTTTGCGCGGTTGTCTATTCGGATTCTCATAGTATCTACTGTTCAAAGTCTTGTCGGATGGTTGCTTACAATTTTCGCAAGCGGTTGTCTGCTACAAAAGTGTTCCTTGAGGGGTTGGGATTCTCAATGGCTTATTATAATGGGGTGCAGTTGTCTACTGGTTTGCCTGAATATATGAGACATGCTTACCCCGTCTCGCTGCACTCGTTTGATTATCCTTATCCCTCGATGGCTATTGAGACCGTGAACGCGGGGCAGTATTGGTGTCATCTCATCTTTGAGTTTGGCCCGGCGGTTGCTGGGTTCATGCGCTGGCTGTTTGAAACTCAATTTTACGCTACCGATGAACAGCGGGAAATGTTGCAACTGATGATTAAGTCTGTCCTGGCTGAACCATCCAAATATTTCACGTGTGATCAGTGTGAAAAGAAGTTCATTTATTCTGATTCAGCGTGTAATGCCCAGCGGAGTCCGGGAACCGCGCCGTTGCTGTGTAGTGATTGTGAATATGCCAATATCCCGTTTTAATCGGGGGTGATCTATGCCTAGAAAATTTACGACTCGAAAGCTGGCTGAAAAACTTGGTATATCGCAACGCACTGTGCAGCGTCATATCAAGGCTGGAAAAATCCCCGCGATTAAGGAGGGTCGCGGGTTTAAGGTTGAGACGGTATCCCTATCCGAATTGGCGGCGCGGTTGGGTGTTTCTGCGAGGGAAGCTAAACGTGTTATTGAGCGTGAAAATAAGGAGTATTTCAAAAGTGGTTCTACCTATGTTGTCCCGATCACGCCCGGCCCATACGATTACACTGATCCATCCGGTCAAAAATGGCAGGTGCAACTGGACGGGCGCAAAATCCCGTACCACTCTGAGAGCTATTACAAAAGTTCAATGCTTCGTCGTAGGGGTAAAAAAGTCACCTTAGAAGAGGCTGACAATTATGTTAAACCGATCAAAGGAGTCGGTTGGGACATTTTTATCAATGATGATCCTGGTGAGCATGAAGGATTGTATGAAGTGGCTATTGATGATGACACTACACCTTATCAATCCTGAAAGGCAGTTCAATGGACTACATTCAAATTGCAGCGGCTTTCATAGAGGATCGTTATCCGCAACTCTGTTACAAAAAACCTCGCTTGATGGATCTCCCTCCTGGTACGATCCTGGGGACGTGGGCCTATTCGGTCCCTGGCACAATGCGTTTTATTCTCGCCCCTGAATTGGAGCTTGCGCCGGGGGTATTGCCTGGGGATCTGGCGCGGGCGTGGATTCGTGATCAATACAAACTTCCTCTGCGGCGGCGTAAAGATCAATTGGGTAAAAGCTATGAGATGCCTCTACACGCCCGCGTGGGTATCTATGGCGATTGTGTGTATATCGATCTGGTCAAGGCTTATGTGCAAATTCTAGCCCTGGGTTGGGATGTTGAGTATGTTCGCGGGCAATATATCAGTAGTGATCCGCGACCCGTTCCGCCAGAAATTCAGAGTTGTAAACAAAGTTATGCTATCGCGGTGTCGATGACTTCAAATGCTCGATCTGATTTCGAGGTCATGGGTAAAGATGGCGTATTTGCCCGTCATCCCCTGAATATCTTTTCAAATCCCTGTCTTTTCAATTTAGCCCACGATACCATGAACGGGATCGCGGCGGAGATCAAGCAGGTGCTGGGCGATAATCTCGTTTATTGTAATACTGATGGCTACATTGTGAAAATGGGGTATGAGCGGATCTGCTTTGATATAATCCGGTCATGGGGTTTCAAGGCAGATATTAAGGCAAAGAACGGGGTTCGGTTGGAAGGAGCAACCCAGGTCTGGGGGGTTGGGGCTTATAAAGTCGGTGAGTATGAAACCCGACGCCACGATCCTGATGCTGTGGACTATACTAACGAAATGATGAGCAGTGATGAGATCTCCTGGCTGAAACTCAGGTGGTCAAAGTGGAATGAACGATTATCAAGGGAGCGATAAAATCATGTCATGGCAACAAACGATCATTATTGGAAACGTGGGACGAGATGCAGAGTTGAAATACACGCCGGGAGGGATCGCGGTGTGTGATTTCAGTGTAGCAGTCTCAAAAACAACCGGAACGGGTGACTCCAAAAAGGAAAAAACGTTTTGGTTCAAGGTGACGTGCTGGCGGGAGCGGGCTGAAACTGCGGCGAAATATGTTAAAAAGGGCATGTTGATACAATGTATTGGTGATATAGCAGCCAGCGCCTATATCAATAAAGAGGGTCAACCAACGGCGAGTCTTGAGTTGACCGCTTACAATTTCCAGTTCTTGAGTAGGGCCAAAGGCGATGAGGATACCGTTGGTTATACTCGTAAGGATGGTCATGAGATCCCGATTGTTGACAAGCGTTCTGACCCTATGGGCGAAGAAAGCGAAATCCCGTTCTAATGCCAAGAATGAATCTTTTCACTGAGAAGATCATTTGTTTACACTGCGGTTATGATCGTGCGCGGATTGTATCAGGCTTTAAGCACTTTATACAATGGCAGTGTTTGCGGTGTTTGGAACATACCTACCGTATTATGCGTCGGGATGGGATTAAGTTTGATAGTACGATGCACCCGGAAGTGTATCGCCGGGAGTCAAAGCGTAAGTAGCGACCTGGGCGATCAAATTCCTGATCGCCCATAATGGCGTGTATGTGAAAAGAGGATCAAATGAAGAGTATGTGGGACGAGGATTTGGTAACGTTCTTGATAATCTTGTTAATTGTGGCGGTAGCTGCCTTTCTTTTATTGTGTCTGGTGGGTGCTGTGCAACGTGCGATCACCGTAACGGAATTGAAGGCGACTGTTCAGGCAATTCAAACGCAAATCGCGCCTCGCCGGTAACATAATATCGATTATCGGAGGGACCGTAGATGAGAGGTGAGGCTTGCATACCATTGGGTTACTTTGGAATCTGTGATGGCTCTGAAATTTATCGCCATCTTAGCAGAACAATTCACGGTAAACCTTTATGCAAAATAAAGATGCGGCGTTGTTTGCCTTGTACTGAGAATGTCTATTCATTCGATAATTGTCCGAAATGCTTTGAACTTGCTGAGTGCTGTGCAATCCAATTGAAACTCTTTCAGGATTGCTTTTGATAAGTAGGGATGTAGGAATAAGAGGAGGTGGATCTATGTGGTTCGTGGATCATAATCCGGTTGTGCCAGTCTATCACTGGACAGATATACCGGAGATTGTCGAGATGGCTAACAAAAACAACGGTTGGGTGTTTGTGCAATTTATCCTAATAGTGGATATGGAAATCAAGGGTTACATTGTCTTTGTGGAAAAGGTAAGAAGCACTGACAGATGATCTGATCGTTTGCCGCCTCATAAGGATTTTAGCTTGTGGTAGCAGCGTATGTAAAAAGGGGATTCAAATGACAATCACCACCAATATAGACGATCTGATCGATGCAGCCGGAAAGGGTGAATACTGGCGACGCGGTGAAGCACTTCAAACTATCCGATCCTTGTGTGCGGAGCGCGGGATCAATTTTAACGAGTTGTGCAAAACTCGACTCCAGATCACCTATGAACAAGCTCGATTGCTGATCATTGCTGGACAGATCCGGGCACAACTAGCACCAACAACGCCGCGTTATCTCCCTGCACATGAGGCGCATTGTCGAGTTTTGAGAGGTCTGGATCATGCTGAATTAGTGCGGGTCTGGTCGGTAGTCTGCGAAACCTTTCCGGCATCGGCGGTTACAGTGGATGATATTCAAGCTGTAATCGATAAAGCACAGATCAACCCGGATCGCGCTTTTAAGATGTTGACTCGTGCAGATGTGCCGGATGTGCGTTGGCCTAGTAACAATCCTTTCGATGTTCCTATGCTGCTATTGTCTGGTCAGGGGGGGTATCCTGAACTGCCTTTCTTGCCCTGGGGGTCACAATCCCGCAAGCGGTCAACGGCGTTGACATGGCATTTTTACACCGACGACTCCCGCTTTAATGCGTTGTGGGCTGATCCAACGGCTGTTATTAATTCTCAATGTCTTGCGGCGTGTGAAATCAACTTTTCGATCTACGATCAGACTCCCCGTGCAGTGGCCTTGCATCGGGTGTATATGAAGCGCTGGATCGCCCGCTATTGGCAGGAGTGTGGGATCAAGATTTTGGTGGATCTTAATGTGGCGGAGGGCTACATCGAAGATAACTTGTTGGGTGTGCCAAATGGCTGGCGGTCATACTCGACGCGGGGCTATACTGATCGTAAGGATCAATTGGCGAATGAGTATGATCTAGCCTGTAAACGTGCCCGTACAAGTGATATAGTTTTCGTGGTCTATGGTGGCGGGCAGCAGGTCAAGGAATTGTCGAGTCGGCGGGGTTGGATGTGGTATCCCGAATATATGGATCAAATTAAAAAGGGGGTCGCAGATGGGTAAGGGGTCTGGATTTGCCCGGTATCGTGCTTTGGGTTATGGCAGGTATAAACGAGCGCGGGAACGTTTACCCCTGCCGCAGACAAAAAATGAATTGACTCGCTTTGCGGAGGAGTCACAAGGCCCGGTAGCTGATGCGTTGTTTGATGAGGATCTGGTTGGCTATACCGAAGGCGGAGTCTTGGCAGTCAAACCAGAGCGGGTCAAGGAACGCGCTAAAGACTATGTACAGGAAACGATGCTCACCGCGCAAGTATCCAAGTTTAGCCTGATCGATGCAGAAAAGCGTGATCTCGAACGCAAAGGTATTACCGGGATCACGGATCGGCAAGCTGCCAATAGCATCAACCGCCAGGAGGCGGTCAAAGCCAAAGCAATTTTGAGTGCTGCTAATGTGGGCAAGGTCGATCTCACACCTGCTCAAAGGGAACGCTTGCGACGTGCGGCGGGGGGGACGCTTTCTCGATCTGGTCTATGAACAGTTCGAATCAGGCAACCGGGGGACGTTGGCAGGGCCAAAACAAGCGGAAAAGCAGGCTAGTTTCTTAAATATGTCTGAATCTGCACAGGAGGAACGGGCGCGAGAATTTCGTCAGAATACACAGCGATATAGTAGTTTCGTTAGTGCGGGCGAACGTCAAGGTTTGCCGGATACGTTTGATCTGGGCTTGCTGCGTGGTTAATGGTATAATGTCGGTGTAGGTAGCCAGCATACTCGTTTAGGCGATGGCTATTCTATAAAGACGGGGGATCTCACCAGAGATCGCCCGTCTTTTTTTGTGGTATAATATAGCTTGTACATCTGTTCTACATGAGGATAATTTTCCCATGACCGATCAAACGCAAGTTGAGGAGATAAAGCAGTGGCAACTAACCGAGGAACAATTTCAAGAATTGCGAAATCAGCAGGAAAAAACGAGTCAGGAATTGGCGGAGATTCGGACACGTTTGGATCAGCCTCCGCCGCCTCCGCCAGTGCCAAGCCAACCGGAGTCGAAAGTGGCGCAACCGGAATCGACAGCGGAATCCGAGGCGGAATCGGAGTCGGAAACGTTGACGATCACGCAAGCGGAAATAAAAAGCCCCGAAAAGCCCGCCAGCAAAAAACCGACGCGGGGACGCAAACGACGCTTGAATTTGAGTCGGCGCAAGTAGACATACCAGCACCCTCCCGTAAGCGTAAGCCAAAAGCACCCACCATTAAGACCGATGGCGCGGAAGCAGCCCGCTTTCTCTTGGAAGCTGTTGAGGTGTTCACGGTGGCGCAGTTTGGCCCGCAGGCGGCATTTAATCCGTCAGAGCGCTTTATGATTGAGTCGCCCCTGGCCCGGCTCATTGAAAAGTACGCCCCGGTTATGGATCGTTTCGGTGGTTGGATCGATCCGATTATGGTCATTGGCGGCTTTGCTTATTATGGCAAGCGCTTGTCTGAACTGTCGAACGCTAATAAGCCAACCATCACCCCTAGCTTTACCCCACCACCGGGGGCACAACAGGGCACAACAACGCCCGAAGAACCACCTGCACAGTCACAGGCTTATGCAATGGATGAGTATGTGCACGAGGCCGTAGTGACTCCTCATGCCCCGCCAGTGGCAAATCAGGATCTATTCGATATGATCGGGAGTCAGATCACCCATGATCGAGAAACTACTATCTAGTATGGTTCCGATGGTTGCTAAAAAGCTGGCTTCTATGCCCCTGGCTGACAAGCGGGCGGTGATTTCGTTTTATATGGTGCTGTGCTGGGCCTATGTCAACGGGGATCGGGTGCTGTTTGATGTTCAGATCGCTAAGATGACAATTCCCGGTGATTGGCGAACAGTGTTAATTGAGGCGCTTTGGCATGAAGATCAAGGCTAATGATCGGGTGCTGCTGGCGGGCAAAACCGGATCGGGTAAAACGTGGTTTGCTCACCGATTGTTGGCAGGTGTGCCGCGTTTGGTAGTGATCGACCCGAAAGCAACCTTGATCGATTGGGGTTTGACCGAACCAGGAGCGGACGACTGGACTCGCTTAGAGCGCGGCGGTACGGGTCGTTTTCGCATCCTGGCTCCCATAGTTGATGATCCGCTGATGTGGTATGAAAGTCTATTCCAACGCCTGTATGACATTGGCGATTTAACTGTGTATATAGATGAGGCTTACGCTGTCAGTTCGCCCGGATCGCGGCCCGGTAAATACTTGGCAGCACTATATACACGGGGTAGGGAATTAGGGATCGGGGTCTGGGCGGCTACTCAGCGCCCGACCTGGATTCCGCTCTTTCTGATCAGTGAGGCGGATTGGCTGATCATGTTTCGCTTGAACCTACCGGATGATCGCAAACGGCTGGCGGCTATTGCCGGGGATCGAGTCATGGGGCGTATCCCCGATAAACATGGCCTGTGGTTGTATAATGTTGAGGATGAGAAGCCTCGCTATTTCAATGGAACGACTGTTCTAAAATTGAAAAAGGGTGTATAATAGTGGGTAGGTGATCGACCTTGATCGCCTTACACTTACGGTGATTGGCGGGTAGGAGCGCTAAAAAACCCGTCAATCCGTTGTATTGTATAGGAGTGCGGGTATGGAACTGGATTTCTCGGATCTGAAACCTTCGGTACTGAACGCGATCACAGTGGCGCTGATCATCATCATCATGATCCCGCTGCTCAAATTCGTGTTCAACAAGTGGCGCGTACCGGGTCTGACTGACCTGATCAACGCGGTTTAATCGTCTTTTTTGTTTTCGCCCGATCATGAGATGAGGAAAGTTTTTGCTTATGGTAGCTCAACGGATGCCCAATTTTGAAGGGCACACTCGCCAGAAGTTTGCCAAACTTCCGGTATTGACCAAACCCGCTGGCGGTGGCTTGACCCAAATCGAGCTACCCAAAACCGGGATTTTTGCGCGTCTGTGGCTGTCGATTTCGATCACTACAGCGGGCACGATCACCACGCAGAACCCGTTGGGGGCATGTAGCGCTCTGCGGCGGATCAAGCTGACCACCAATGCCGGGATCGATGTGTACAACGTGTCTGGAGCGGGGAATTTTTACCTGTTACAGAATCACGTCGAGTTAGGCGGGGTGACGGGGCGGCAACCCAAAAATCAGGGTAACAGTACCCTGGTGACAGCTACCTCATACAACTTGGATATGGTCATCCCCATTCAGTTAAACCTCAAAGACCTTTTGGGGCTGCTGCTTGGACAGAACGAACAGTTGACCCTGTATCTTTCGGTAGAGTGGGAAACTGACGCCAATGTGATTCTGACTGGCGGTGGTACACTCACCGGCGTGTGTACCCCCTGGATCGAATACTTCACTACCCCGCCTGATCCGATTGATCGGCCTCCAATGGATACCATTCACCAGATCATCGAAGATCAGGTAGTGATTGCTGCTACTGGTGATTATATCTATCAGCCGCCGCGTGGTAACATCTACCTGCAAATCTTGGGCGGGTATGGGATCAACGCGGCCCCGGCTGACAACTGGAACCGGGCTATCTATCGGATCAATCAGAATGATATTCTGATGGATGTCACGCCGGGGTGGGGCGATATGGTCGAGGGCTATCGTAATAACCTGACTCGTGTCCTGGGGGTTGTGCCATTCGACTTTATCGGTAGCGATGGCTTTGGATCGTATGGGTCGAGTCGCGATTTCATCAATTCAGCCCTCTTGACCGATATGCAAATCGTGCTGACCACAACGGCGACGGGAACGTTCTACGTGGTGCGCCGGATGTTGGTTCCACTCGGTAAGGGTTAGGGAGGAGTCGACATGGAATTTTCACAATTCTTTAATCGCGCTCCTGATGCAGACGCACATCAAGCTACTTCACAACCCGCCAGTCCCAACAACACCTCAGCGCCGGGTACTCAAGTACCCATGAACCTGGGCGATCACGCGGTAACTGTCTCCTGGGTGGGTATCCTGATCGCGCTGATCTTGCTGCGTATTGTGTACGAGGTGTCCGAATGAGTCTCGCGCCGTGCGATATGATCGGAGAATTGACTCAATCGATTGTCGCCGTGCTGGTTATCGTGGGTAGTCTGGTGGCGGCGCTGAGTGGCAGTGTCCACACTGTCGAGATTTTGCCGTTCGCGGCCCTGGTGTTGGGGTACTACTTCGGGCGACAGACGGCGCGGGTCAAATTGAACGGGGATAGCACACCGAAGGCGGTACAATGAAAGCCTCAATTGTGTTTATTCTGGCAGCGGGGTTACTGTATCTGATCATCTCTGGAAAATTCCTTGATTTTGTTAAGCTGTTGAGGCAGTAACATGCAACTTTCACCTCTGGCGGCGCTGTTTGCGGTGATGGTACTGGGAGTCACAATAGAGGCTATCGAACGCCAGAACAAGCAAGCTGCTTATGTTCTGATGGTTGTTTTGCTGTTGGGGGTGATCACGTTTAACGCCAAAGCTTTTCAAGGGCAAGTGAACGCCATCATTGGCGCTTTACTGCCCAAAAGTTATCCGAAGGCTAAAAAGTCGAGTCCGCCTGCAACGGCGACTCCCTTTGGGCGCAAGCAGTAAGGAGTTCTGTTTATGGTAGGTCGAATCCTTGAAATAACCTTTGTGGCGATCATGGCCTATCTGGTTATTGCTAATGCCGGAAATTTTAGCACCGCGATCAAGGCATTGGGGAGCGTGTACATTGGTGCTGTCAAAACTTTGCAGGGGCGCTAACGTGTACGGGCCAACGGATGTCATCCATGATCCGGGCAATGGGTCTGTATATCCGCGCACTGACTATATCGCCAATTACGATCTGACTGTGCCGTTCGCCCTGGCAAGGTCAGTTGTGTTTGAGTCGCGGATGGAAGCAGATCGCCGGGTCGGGTTGCCGCAGAATGATCCGCGCCCGGTGTTGTCTGCGATTGTGCTACGTCGTAACAAGATTCCGGGGATGGAGTTTTAATCATGCCGAATCCTATCGAACGGCTGGTAGCGCTGGTCAAGCAAGGCAATCCTAAAGTGCTGCTAGGTGGCGCAGCGGTGATCGGCGGCGGGGCGGGCTTGTATATCTATCTCAAGAATCGCGGGCAGGGCGGATCACTGTTTGGATCGCCAGCGGCGGGGGCTGCCGGTGATGCCGGGGCGGGTGGCGGCGGGGGGGGATCGGGTGATAGTGGGTTAGGCGGATCGGCTACCACAGGCACTGATCTGGGTTTGGGGTTGCCATCTCTGCCCGATGCCAGTATCATCACCGATCCGGGAAGTGTGCCGTTGCCCGCATTGACGGCGACGGCGAGTCCGATAGACGCCGGGTTTG
>WNFM01161202.1_pt4 | contig 11093 bp, 13 predicted proteins | sample 5400271 | NCBI WGS metagenome assembly WNFM01 (sample SAMN13153352, study PRJNA577476) | soil metagenome | isolation source: 60 cm saprolite on Douglas fir-dominated hillslope | place: USA:California | collected 2013-09-17 | reverse complement strand
ATCGCCCGCGTCGATGGCCGGACTGCCCGCGAGCAACGCGTGCGTAAAAGTGGGGCCGCCGTTGTCCTGGAGGCCGCCCAAGAGTGCGTTGGTGTTGATGAGATCGCTGGCGACGACCCCAGAAAATCCACCGTTATTTCCGATCAGATTGTGACCCAGACTGTTGATCAAGCCCTTTAGGTCAGGCCCGGCAGGATCGGGAGGGCCAAATGGACTTTCCACGATCACCTTGTTTCCGGCAATGATGGTGTTCTTCAGAGAGGTCGGCTGTAAAGACTCGGCGCGCAGACCGCCGCCGGTAAGCACGGCGCGGTTGTTTGCGATGGTGGTGCTGCGGATGTCGCAGGCCGCCCCGACGCTGGAGTTGAGGCCGGCGCCGTTGGCATTCGCCCGGTTGCCGCTGATGGTGCAGTTTTCGATCACGACCAATCCGGCGTCGGCGGAGATGCCGCCGCCGTCTCCCTGTGAGACGTTGCCGTTCAGGGTCGATGCTTTCATCGATACGAATCCGCTGCCGACATAGACGCCGCCGCCGTTGCCGACATCGGTCCCGTTGCCGCTGAAGGCGCAGGTTTCGATCGACGCGGAACCGGCGCCAAAAGCGACGCCGCCGCCTGCGGAGGACGACTGGTTATTCTTCAGGGTGCATCGGATAAGGCTGAGGATTGCCCCCTGGGAGTCGATGGCTCCGCCGCTTCCACCAGCGTGATTGCCGTTCAAAGCGCAATCGACGAAATTGAGCACTCCCGCCGGGGAGGTCCCTGCTACCGAAACGGCCCCGCCATTGCCTCCTCCGGATCGGTTGTTGGCGAAGACACAGTTGGTGAAAGACAACGTGCTGGTTTGATCGCCCTCTTGCGCCGAAACCACTCCTCCGCTTGAGCTGGCAAAGCCGCGGGTGAGAGTCAACCCGGAAAAGCTGACGGCGCGTCCCGCACCGAGGATGCGGCACGCCCGCACGCCGCCACTGCCGGAGATCGTGAATAAGGAAGGCCCTGGGCCGGCCACCGCCACGCTGTTCGTGATGTCGGGCAGTGCAGTGGCCAGCGCAAGCGTCCCGGTCGCATTCACCAGAATAACGCTTGGCGCCGCCGAGGCATTCGCCAAGCCAAGCGCCTCCCGCAAGGTGCCCGGGCCGCTGTCGTTGACGCTCGTTACTGTCAAGTTGGCCGCCCAGGCGGAAAAACCGCCTAACATCACGGCTGCACACAAGAACATGACCAAGGCCAGTGCGGACCCGGACCGGCCCGAAAGGCGTATTGTCGTCATCGGCTTACCGGCCCTCTGGTGGTGGCATGCCCTGCCGGTTTGGATGAAGTACATAGTTTGTTTCGAGTTCTGTGGCGAAATTATTGGTCTTTTTACCATATTAGCGGCAAAATACAACTTTAATCTGCAAACATTTTCGGGGCGCCAAGAAAACTCGACAGCAATGGTCTAATCGCATAATCTGCCCCGAAAAAGAACCGCTATGAACAAGAGTTACGCCGAAGAAACCTATAAAGTCTGGGCTTTCGACAACCAGGTCTATGGCCCGATCGAGTTGCCCACTTTGACCGAATGGGTCCAGGAGGGGAGAGTTCTGGCGGGGACCTGGGTCTATCTGGAGGGGAACAAGGAGTGGCGTCCCGCCAAAAAGATTGAGCCCTTGCAAAAGCTGTTCCCGCCTGGAGAGGAAACGGCGTTTTTGCAACAACACTTGTTTAACGGCGGCGACATCACTCCCCAGGAACTGCGACAAGTCGAGATCCTCGCCAACTTGTCGAACGCCGCCCTGGCGCAATTGATCCGCTTCGGCCAGTTGCAGTGCCTCGCGGCGCGTGAGTTGGTTATTAAGAGGAATGATCCGGGCGATGCCTTGTTCTTTGTCCTCTCCGGCACTCTTCGCGCGCGCCTAATCGTAGGACTCGAAGACCGGACGCTGGCTTACATTCCGGCGGGAGAAGTGTTTGGGGAGATGGCCATGTTCACTCAAAGCGCCCGCTCGGCTGATGTGGTTTCCGAGGGCGAAGCCCGCATCCTCCGCCTGGGGGCCGATGCCTTCCGCGATCTCATCGCAGAGAATCTGGAAGCGGCTGCGCCGATGCTGTTTGCCATCGCCCGCATGATGGCCAATCGCATTAAAGACCAAAACCGGCGTTTTCAGAAGGAATCGGCGTCCGAGTTTTTGTGGCGGTAAGAAGCGTGGGGGCGTGGGGGCGTGGGAGCGTCAGAGCGTGGGAGCGTGAGAGCGTGGAAAGAACAGTGGTTTCCTGGTTTGTTTCTGTTCAACGCTTCAACGCTTCAACGCTTCAACGCTTCAACGCTTCCACGCTCCGACGCTTCCACGCTCCAACGCTCCTCCGCTCTCCCGCTCTCCCGCTCTCCCGCACCCGCAGCGCCGCCAAAAAACCCGCCGCCTTCGCCAGGGTTTCTTCATATTCCGCTTCCGGTTGGGAGTCGGCGACGATGCCGGCGCCGGCGTGGAAGAAACTCCAGCCGGGCTTGCAGATAGCGGAGCGGATCACGATGCTCAACTGGCTTTCGCGGTTGAAACCAAGATAGCCCAGGCAGCCGGTGTAAGGCCCGCGCGTCACAGGCTCCAGTTCATCGATGATTTCCATCGCGCGAATTTTCGGCGCGCCGGTCACGCTGCCGCCGGGAAAGCATTGCGCCAGGGCCGTGAAATGGGTCGCGTCATTCCGCAGGCGTCCTTCCACCGTCGAAACCAGATGCTGCACTTGCGGATAGCGCTCCAAACGCACCAACTCCGGCACCTGGACCGAACCATATTCGCAGACTCGGCCCAAGTCGTTGCGAAGCAGATCGGTGATCATGACCAGCTCGGCCATCTCCTTGGGGCTGGTCTGGAGCTCGTAGGTGAGTTGCGCGTCGCGGGTCGGGTCGGCCGAGCGCGGGCGCGTTCCCTTGATCGGGCGCGTCTGGATGTGCGAACCGCTTAATCGCAGAAAAAGCTCCGGCGAGGAGGAAGCGATCTGAAATTCACCGCAATCCATGTAAGCGGCGAAAGGGGCCGGCGAAACCTCGGTCAGTCGTTGAAACACTTCCCAACCGCTCCAGTCGCATCGAGTCACCAGGCGCTGGGCCAGGTTGACCTGATAAATGTCGCCGGCCCGGATGTAGCGCAAAGCGCGCCGGACCGCGTCTAAAAACTCCGCTTGGGAAAAGTTGGACTGAAGCTCTTTCGCGTGAGGCAGAAAAGGAGCCGGCTCACGCTCGCCGCGCTTCGCGCCTGGCGCAGCGGGCCGGCGGTTGCGAGGTTCAGGCTTGGCAGGCTGGGGGCCGGCCCTGCTGCTTCGAAGGGAGCCCATTCGGCTCTGCCAGAATTCCAGTTGCGCTTGCGCCCGGGTTTCCGTTCGCGAGCCGTCCAAGGCCAGGCCGGTGGAAATGATCCAGGTTTTCTGGAGGCGATGGTCTAACACTGCGAGGCTGTCGTAGAAGCCGACCTGGCAATCGGGCAGTTCCAAGTCGTCCAGCGCGTTGCGCTGGAGGGTGGGTTCAACGAAATTCTTCAGATCGTAGCCCCAATACCCAAAACAGCCGCCGAGAGGAAACGGCATGTCCACGTCGTCGAGGAGTTCGTACCGCGCCATCAAGCCATCGAGGACATGCCACGGATTGCCAAATTGCACGCGCCGCCCGTCCCCCGCCGAATCCAATTCGCAGCGGGCGCCGAAGGAGCGAAAAGTCAGGAATGGCCGGGCCGCCACGAAAGAATACCGGGCGGATGCCGAGTCGAACAGGCCGCTCCGCAACAGCACCACGCCGGGCAGACCATGCAGGTTTTCCACCAACGCCTCGGGGCCGCAGGGGTCCGATACTTCCTGGATAAGAGGGCGCATTTAATTCTAACCCGTTTTCAAGTTGAGCGTGATGATCAATGCCGGTCACGCTTTTAGGGTCCTGGCGAGCCGGTCCGCCGATTTGAGAGGACTCACCAAGGCCAAACTCATCCGTTCCGGACGGAGAAACTCGCGCCCCACGGCTCGAATTTGACCGGCCGTGACCTCGCCCAGGCGTTCCTTGATTTGGGCTGGGCGAATGATTTTGCCATAGCCAATCAACTGATCGCCCAGCCACATCATTTGGTTTTCCGTGCTTTCCAGGCTCAGGTCGATCTGGCCGATTAAATAATCCCGCGCATCGCGCAGTTCCTTGGCGCTGGGAGGCTCTTCGATGAAGCGGCGCAACTCTCGATTGATCAGCCTGACCGCCTGGGGGAGCTTGCCGGTGTCCAGCCCCGCGGAAATGGTCAGCGTGCCCACATCATCAAAGAGGCCGAGGCTGCTTGAGATCGAATACGCCAGGCCATGGTCCTCGCGCACCACCTGGAAGAGCCGCGAGCTCATGTTTTCGCCCAGAAGGGTGTTGAGCAACCGCAAAGCGTAGCGGCGCTCATCGTGGCGCGAACAGGCGCGGATGCCGAGGGCCAGTTGCGTTTGGGCCGTATTTTTTGTGAACAGGCGCACCCGGGTTTGGGTTTGCTGTTCGCGCACCGGGAGAAACTGGGGCCGCTGGCCACAGGCGAATTGGCTCTCGAACTGGGAAACGGCTTGGACGACTTTCTCGTGCCGCAAATTCCCGGCCACAATCACCAGCGTGCTGGCCGCCACATAATTCCGGCGCTGGTACTCGACCAACTGCGGGCGGCGCAAGGCATCGAGGGTCTTTTCGGTGCCGGTCAGGGACCGGCCCAAGGGGTGTTCGGGCCATAGTAACTCATTGAGCAACTCGTGAACGTGATGTTGCGGCTGGTCGAGGTACATGGCCAATTCCTCCTTGATCACGTCCCGTTCCTTGTCGATTTCGCCACGGGCAAAGCGGGAGTGCAAAAACATGTCCATCAACACTTCCAGCAACGCCTCCAGCCGATCATGCCGTCCCTTGGAATAGAAGCAGGTGCTCTCCTCCCCGGTGAAAGCATTCAGGTAGCCTCCAATGCCTTCGACCGCCTGCGAGATTTCCTTGGCCGAGCGCTTGCGGGTCCCTTTGAAGAGCAGATGCTCGATGAAGTGGGACACCCCGTTGAGCGGCGCCGGTTCATAACGCCCGCCCACCCCGACCCAGAGGCCGAGGCTAACGCTGGCCATGTGCGGCATCTCCGCCGAGGCGACGGTCAGCCCGCTCTTTAGCCGGGAAACCTCGTACATGCTCAACACCCCCCTTTCGCCGGAGGGCACGTGAAGCCGGCGGTTGACCTCTCTTCCAGAAGGGGCAGGAAGGCGCGCCACTTTTTTTCGCTGACGAAACCCTGTGCGGCGTTGTTCATGGCCTCAGCTTACCAATCTCCTGCCGCCTGACAAGCTCAGCTAATGAAGAGTGGCGCGTAAGGGCAACCATTGTGGACAAAGGAAGCCTCTCACCACCGTTTTCACGAAAGCTGATATTTCAACGGTTTTGCCGGTCCCTGCAAGCGGCCTCGACAAAGCCGAGATGCGCCCGGGAGTGTGGGCCGGAGGGAACTTTCATTTGCCAGGCTCGGTCCAACATTTTCGCATAATCCTATGTTCACTTTAGAAAAAGGATTTGGAACCGCAAAATACGCGAACTACGCGAAAACAGGCCGGATTTGAGAAAAAGCTCGATCCACCGCGAGGCTGGACGTCGTGGTCGCCGTACCTCTCACAGCCCCAGCCAATCCCTGACGCCCGCCTCCACCAATGCCAGTTGCGCGGCTGTCAACCGCCCCAGAAAGCGTTCGGCTTTGACCGCAGGAATCGTGACCGGGTTTTGGACGAGGAAGGCGACACCCTTCAGGAATGGCGCCGGAACTTGGACTTCGAAGATCGATCCACGCAGAGCCTGCGTGTGGGGGATCACGGTGATAAGCGCCCGATCCGCATCCGAAAACGCTTTGTTCAGAATGACCGCCGGCCTCGCTTTCCCGGCCAAACCGAGGTCCACCTGCCAGACCTCACCGCGGCCCGGCATCGTCTTCCTCCTTGTCCATCAGCACGAATGTCTGATCGGCAATGGCCGTCAATTCCTCGTCGGTCAAGGAGCCGTAACCCGATTTCGGAACCACTCGCAAGATCTCCTGGCAAACCCAGCGCTGCTCGATGGGATCGAACTTTTTGAATTCATCCACGATTGTGGCGGCGGTTGCACTCATGCCTAAATCATACCCTTTCTCGCGGGACTGACAAACCAAAATCTGCGCCGCGTGGTCCCGCAGTTTCGAAGATTAGCCTGTCTCACCCTGCAAAAAGCAGGTGCAACCACGGAACACACGGATCACACGGAAAATGGACCAGCCAGTGAGCGATTTAACTCATTTAACCATTTAACCCGTTTAACTGCTTTAACCGTTCTCTGTATTCCGATTATTCCGTGTTTTGAATCGCGGTTTTTGGTTCCGCGGTCCCGCTTCCGTTCGCCGCCACCGCCGTGACTAGTCGGACGGCATGCGCGAATCAGAAAAGTCTATCCACCAGTATCCTGATGGGGGGGGACCTGGTCAAAAAGCATCAAGCGGGCTTCAAACCGAAGAGCAGCGCCAGTTTTTTGTCTGTTTCCGCACGCCACGCTGGGGACAAGGCGCCCAATTCCCGCTGAATCAAATCCGGCGTCAACGTTACCAGGCGATGCAGATGCAATACTGAAGCTACGCGCAAGCCCGTTGCTGCAAAATCACCCCGATTTGCATCAAGCACCAAGTCGGTGCGCGTGGGGTGGAGCGGGATCTGGCTGCTGATGAAGGCCAGGACGATGTGACGGTGCAGACCGATCGGCTCGGTCAGGCAGACCGCGGGCCGTACTTTGCTGGCCGTCAAATCATCAAACGGGAAGGGTACAAGAACGACTTTACCTTTGATCATGGAACGGTTTGCCGTCGGTTCGTGTATAAATATCCTCGCCCGCGTCTTTTAGAAAATCAAAAGCAGGGCTGGCTGCGGCCGCTTTCCTCCATCCATTCTCTTCGATCTCATCGGCCTCTGGCACGAGGATGATCACTCGCACGCGGCTCGGTCCCGCGATGGCCAGCGGCTCATCCAATCGCAACTGATGCTCGGCGTCCACCATTCCAGTCGTTTCAATCGCATTCATGATGTCAATGTTCCCTATTCCTTGGGAAAAAGAAACAATTTTCGTTCCAAACTGGAGGAATCCAGGAAATCTTTGGGCTGTTAAACCTGTTAAACCGTGAAACCGCCTTCACGCGCCAGAGGCTTGACTTTCTCGCAACCAAGCCCCATGTAAAGCTTATGAAGAGCAAGCGCCGTTTCCGCACCATTGAAGAACTGTGGGACTTGGAGGAGCGATGCTCAGTTCATGCCGTTGCGACTCGACGCGACCTAGTGGCCCAAAAACTCAGAATCTTGATTGCGAACCTGGTCAAACCTGGTAAACTTACTGCATGCCGACTGAGCTTCAAATTGATCAGATGACGCTGGGCGAGAAACTCCGGGCGATGGAAGCTCTTTGGGACGATCTTTGCCGCCGCGACGAAGTGCCAATGCCACAATGGCACAAGGACCTTTTGGAGGAGCGCGAACGTCTTATTGAGCAGGGTAAAGCTCGCTTTGTTGATTGGGAAACGGCCAAAAAGCGGATCTCTGAGCAAACTTCGTGAACATCCAGATCCTGGATCAGGCGGAGCAAGATCTGATTCGCCAAAGGCTGCAATGATGGAAGCGAGCGTTTTTAATCTCTGGGCGCCATCAGGCCCGCGTCTCAAGTCCCAAAATCGCGCTTTCGCCAATCCTCCGCAGCCTGCCGAGTGTCGGCCCTACGCTTGTCGAGCCTCCACTTGCCTCTCATTAACACCCAGAAGATGATCGGCGACAGCAAGGCCCACTCATACCAGTCCCCGAAAGACCAATAAAGCGCCTGCCCCCAACTGATCTCGTGGTGCATTGAAACCGCCGAGAAATACATCTGGGCTGCGAAGAAAAACCCAAGCACCGTCGCCGCCAGAAAAATGATCGCGGCGCGTCGCAGCCCAGCGAGCTTCTGGCCCTGGCCGGTCGGCAGGTTAAGCTGGTTCGGGTCACGCATCGTTGGTGAACCTGACACGATCTGGCCGCTTGGTCAAACCCCCTTGTCGAGCCTCGTCTTTCCTCTCATTAACACCCCAGCTTCAGCGGGGTGTTAATCGGCCGGGGAATGATCGTCAACCGTTTCAAATGTGCTGAAACACACAATCCGACGCGCGCCCACAAACAGAAAAGCGGGCAAAGCCAAGTTGAGAAAGAGTTTCGATGTGATTGAACGCTGGTCCACGGTTTCACGATCCACCCGACGCAGGAAACCTTCCTGGTTGCCCCCTTCAGCACCGACACCGCCGCGGCAGAGGAACAAGAATGTCCTCACAGGGCAGATTGAGCGGGCTGGTGAACGGCTAAGGCAGGAACGTGAGGTATTTGACCAGCGCAAACACCATGAAGCCTGTTGGTTCTATTTACGATTGGTAATGGGATATTCAGCCGTGGTCTTGTTTATTGCGGTCATGGTAGTCGCTTCATACATTCTTTTTAATACTTCCGATTTTCCGGCGTCCGTCGTCAAGTCGGCGGGCGCTGCATTTTTTGCGGACGTGCTCGGCATGTTGATCGGCGTGTGGAAAATTGCTCTGAACGCGGGATTTCTAGCAAAGGCCGCGCCCGTCACGGGCATTATTAGCCATCGCTCTGCTCAACACAGAAGCTCCGTAAATCTTTCGAAGGGTCATGGGGGGAAGAGAACTTGACGGAATAGGCATACGGCGGGTGAATACAATGAGCTATGGTCTGATTCAATGACGTGTCCGGCGCGTATTCAAACGGCAGCCTTTTTTCGGCTGACCGGGTTCATCCGTGGTATCACCAGCTTGCCGCTACAGTCAAACCCCTTGCCACATTTGCGAGTTCTCGCAATATGTAAAATACTTTGGCGGATTGTATCGGTCGGCTCCGATATACTTCCAGACATGAGTGACACCGACATGGAATTGCTCGCGCGCTACGCCAGACAAGGCGCCGAGGACGCGTTTGCCCAGCTCGTCCGGCGTCATGTCAATTTAGTTTATTCCGCTGCGATGCGCCAGGTCCGCTTGCCCCAACTCGCCGAGGAAGTCACCCAATCAGCCTTCATCGATCTGGCGCGCAACGCCGCCAGGCTCAAGCCCGACACCATTCTAACTGCATGGCTGTATCAAGTGACTCGCCGCACCGCCATCGATGTTGTTCGCCGCGAAGCGAGCCGCCAGTTGCGCGAACAAATCGCCACCGAACTGAATGCCATGAACGTCGACGCCGCCGACTGGACGCACATCGAACCCCTCCTCGACGAGGCCATGCACGCGCTCAACGACAACGACCGCACCGCCGTCCTGCTGCGTTATTTCGAGAATAAATCCCTTCGTGAAGTTGGCGCCACCCTCGGCACCAGCGAAAACGCTGCACAAAAGCGCCTGGGCCGCGCCGTCGAACGCTTGCGCGAATTCCTCGCCAAACGAGGCATCACCATCGGCGCAAGCGGGCTCGTCATCGTCATTGCTGCAAATGCGGTCCAAGCCACACCTGTTGGACTGACCGCCACGATTTCAACCGCCGCCGCTCTTGCCGGAACAACTCTCACACCGGCCGCAGCTGCCACTTCCGTAAAAGCCATCGCCATGACCAGCCTGCAAAAAACCATCATGGCAGCAACCCTCGTTGCCGTCGTTGGCGTCGGAATCTATATCTATAAGTCTCGCCAAACCTCCATTACGCCAGCCTCTGTATCCGCTTCGGGCAGTGATAACGACACCTCAAAAAGCCTCCGCCTCGCCGCAGCTAAAATCGCATCAAGCCTACTCGATACGGCCATGACAGCCGTCGGTGACGCCCGACCTTCCCCAACGCCGCGCGAGCTTTATGAACGCGGACTGTTGCACCAAACGGAAAAGCGATACGAGGAGGCGCTGGCCGATCTGACAAAATCCGTTGATCTCCTCGATCAAGGTATCGGCCGCTGGGATTGGTTCACCGATGCTTATTTCAGCAGGGCCAGCGTGTTCGTAGATTTGAAAGATTACCCCAGCGCCATCGCTGTTTACACGCGGATGCTGGAGTTCGAGCCGAAGCGGTTCGAGGCACGGTCCAACCGGGCACTCTACTTCACTGAACTAGGCCAAACCGATGCTGCCGTCGCCGACTACTCCGCCATCGTCGATGATCCTGACACGGACTTCTCGCACAATGTGCAAAAAAAGGAACGGCTCCTGGGGATGACTTACGAACGTCGTGCTCTTATCTTCAAAGACAGGAAAGTTTACAACAAGGCTCTGGCCGATCTCACCGAATCTCTTCGCGTGGATCCGTCCGGCGGGGAAACCATGGTCGTTTATTGGCGCCGCGGCTTGCTTTACCGGGCATTAAACCAAATCGACAAGGCAATTGAGGATGCAAACCAGCTTTCTCACTGGGCACTTCAGTGGGCCATTGCCGCCGAGAGCAAAGATTCCGATCTCGACAAGGCGCTCACTGCCGCGCGTTTTGGCAGTGAGATATTCGAGCACCAGCGACCGTATCAACTGGAAGTGCTTGCCGCCTTACACGCCAGGGCCGGCGATTTTAGCGGAGCCGTGGATGACCAACAGCACGCCATGAAGCTGCTCACCCCGGCTACCGAAGATCAGAGACCTGCGATGCAAGCACGCCTCGATCTCTATGAAGCCCGCAAGCCGCTCCCGAGAGAATAGTCGAATCCAATGGGACCTTCATCGTCTGAGGCGTCCGTCATAACTTTGGACACAAAGTCGATTTCCGAAAACCAATCAGGCTCGCATCTCAAAACTCAAAAACCGCGATTTCGCCAATCCTCAGAAGCGGCCCAGTTGCCACCTCCGCCCTCTTGTCGTGCTGACGTGCCACGCTGACTCGCCGCGCCGACAGCCTCATGAGTTCTGCGCTCTAACGAAGTGCGGTTGAGTCTCAGTTTCAACTCTCGAAGTGTGTGGTATAGGAACTCATCCACTCCCTCCGCCATTCGGGCCAGCCCGCGATCACGGTTCAGCAACGAGGCGGAACGCATGGAGCGGGCCCATCGAAGTATCGACCATAAAATCATAGCTGTCACCGTAAGCTTTCAGATAGAGCAGCGGGTCCCAGTGGATTAAATCGTTTGAGGAG
>WNFM01037325.1_pt2 | contig 11093 bp, 10 predicted proteins | sample 5400271 | NCBI WGS metagenome assembly WNFM01 (sample SAMN13153352, study PRJNA577476) | soil metagenome | isolation source: 60 cm saprolite on Douglas fir-dominated hillslope | place: USA:California | collected 2013-09-17 | reverse complement strand
GTATTCCAGCGATTGCATTCTGTCAAGGAGTTCGATGGCACCGGCGTCGGGCTCGCCATTGTTCAGCGAATCGTGCAGCGGCACGGCGGGCGGGTGTGGGCCGAGGGAAAAGTCAACGAGGGCGCAACGTTTCACTTCACGCTCCCGTCGGGAGGAAACGGGTCATGAACACAAACGAGCTCGAAGTGCTTCTGGTTGAAGACAGCCCCGAGGATGCAGCCCTCGCGCTCCGGGCTTTGAGAAAGAACAACCTGATCAACAAAATCCACGTGGCGATCGATGGCGCCGAGGCGCTCGACTACATCTTCGGCAAGGACGATTCTGCTTGCCTGTGCGTCCCGAAGGTCGTCTTCCTGGATTTGCATCTTCCTAAGATCAATGGCCTGGAAGTCCTGCGCAAACTGAAGGGCGATGAGCGCACTCGCAGGATTCCGATCGTGGTGCTGACCTCCTCGCGTGAGGATCAGGATATCGCGGAATGCTATTCGCTCGGCGTCAACAGCTATATCGTCAAGCCGGTGGAATTCGACAATTTCATGAAGTCGGTCGCCGAGCTGGGACTGTACTGGATGCTGCTGAACAAGCCCGCGGTTTGAACCGGTACAATGGGTGGCACGATCGCCCTCGACGCAACTTACAGCATTGGAGATCACCTTTCGGGTGTCGGCGTTTACTCGCGCGAGATTCTTTTCGGACTCGCCGCAGCGCACACCGAGGAAGGTTTCCAATTCTGCTACCGCCCGCACCGGTTTCTGCGCTCGTTTCGCGAAAAGCTGCCCGGCAACTGCCGTCGTTTCCTCTTGCAGGAGCCGATTCTGCCCCGCGGCGCCGACATCTTTCACGGGCTCAACCAGCGGCTCCCCAGCACTCGCTTGCGCCGCACGGTCACCACGTTCCACGATCTGTTCGTGCTCACGGGAGACTACTCCACGCCGGATTTCCGGCGGCGTTTTGCCGAACAAGCCCGGCGCGCCGCTGCCGGTTCGGACCGCATTATCGCGGTCTCGCAATTCACCGCCACGCAAGTCGAGCAGTTGCTCGGCGTGGAGCGCTCGCGCATCCGCGTCGTGCATCATGGCGTGCGCATCCCGCCTGTGAGCCATGTGGAGCGCGAGAAGATCATCCTCCACGTCGGCGCAATCCAAAAGAGAAAAAATATCGCCCGGCTGGTGGACGCCTTCGAGCGGGTCCCTGCGGATTGGCGTCTCGTGCTGGCCGGATCGGCCGGATTCGGCTCAGCCGAAATCTTGGACAAGATCGCCAATAAGCGGATTTCGGTCCTCGGCTACGTGAGCGACGCCGAACTCACTGGCTGGTATGCGCGCGCCATGATCCTGGCGTTTCCCTCGCTCGATGAGGGATTCGGTATCCCAGTGCTCGAAGCGATGGCGGCCAGGGTGCCTGTGGTTACGTCGAATCGGTCCGCCTTGGCCGAGGTGGCCGGAAACGCCGCTCTGCTGGTGAATCCCGAATCGGTGGAGGAGCTAGCCGCGGCTCTATGCGCCCTGGCAGCGGATACGGAGTTGAGGGAGGATTTCAGGCAGCGGGGCCTGCAGCGAGCCTTAGCATTTTCATGGCCGAAGGCTGTTGAAAACACCTGGAAGGTTTACCGGGAATTGTTGTAATAGGGCTAGCGGGGCTAGCGGGCTTCTTCGTCAACAGCGATTTTCAGGGCGCGCAGGAACTTGTGGTCTTGCGTGGTGAGCTTGATCTTTCCCGTGGCTTCGAAGGTTCGTGGAGTTTCGGTTTCCGCGTCTTCCGAAACCTCGCCGCCCTCCTCGTCACGCTTGTTAAACCCAATGGTCGCTTCCAGTACGAGGAAAACGTCGTAGCCTGCCCGCTTGATCTCGCCGATCGCCTCGGCGATGCGATCCGAGTCGGATAGGGTCTCATTGATCGCGTTTCCCAGCTCCTGCATCAATATTTTTAGACGTTCTTCCAAGATATGCCTCTTTCCCCGGAATCTGGACCACTCACACTACCCCCTTGAGTGGATGCGCTCAACCGCGAGGAAGTTCCACTTTCTGAAAGTCGAAACCATTGTAATGGACCGGACGGCACTTCACAAGGGCCACCTGCCACAACAATCCAATCCGATGAAGCCTTCTTAATCATCACCTAGACGGCAAAGCCGCCCCTACCATAATCTATCGGCAGAAAACCGCGCTTTAGGAGAGCGCGCTATCATAGATGTGTGGCCAAACGCAGTCTCGTTACACACGGCGCCGACTTTCTCCGCCACGTCGTCCCACAGGTCATACGCCCGCTCCGATCGCTCTGGAACGAGGTGATCGGGTTTCTGTTCCTCTCGCTGGCCTTTTTGGGCGCCATGTCGGGCTTTCGCAAGGCGCGTAACTTTGACGGCTCCCCGGAAGTCCTGTTTCAGCTCATTGTGACCGGCCTTTTTGTGCTCCTCATGAGCGGATTCGGCGTCTCCTCGTTCCTGCGCGCGCGGAAGATATCCCGCTCATGAGCCACGAGTTGCGCCGGCCGGGCGAGTTTCCCTACACGCGCGGAATCTATCCGGAGATGTACCGCAGCCGCCCCTGGACCATGCGGCAATACGCCGGTTTCGGCACGGCCGAAGAGAGCAACCGGCGCTACCGCTATCTGATTTCGCAGGGGACCACGGGGCTTTCGGTGGCGTTCGATCTGCCCACGCAGATCGGTCTCGATTCCGACCATCCGCTGGCCTCGGGAGAAGTGGGGCGCGTCGGCGTGGCGATCTCGTCGGTTGCCGACATGGAGCGCCTGTTCGACGGGATCGCTCTCGACAAAGTCTCGACCTCGATGACCATCAACTCCACGGCGGCCATTCTGCTCTGCCTGTACGTACTGGTTGCCCGGCGCCAGGGCGCCGATATCCGCAAGCTCTCGGGTACGGTGCAGAACGATATTCTCAAAGAGTACATCGCGCGGGGCACCTATATTTATCCGCCGCGTCCAGCTATGCGGATCGTCACGGACTTGTTTGCCTGGGCCGGCTGGGAATTGCCGGAGTGGAATACGATTTCGATCAGCGGCTATCATATCCGCGAAGCCGGCTCGACGGCGATCCAGGAAGTGGCCTTCACGTTCGCCAACGCCGTCGCCTACATCGAAGCGGCCCTCGCGGCGGGACTGGAAATCGACGCCTTCGCCCCGCGCCTGTCGTTCTTTTTCAACTCGCATAACAATTTCCTCGAAGAGATCGCCAAATTCCGCGCCGCGCGCCGTCTGTACGCGAAACTGATGCGCGACCGTTTCGGCGCCAAGAACGAGCGCTCCCTGATGCTGCGCTTTCACGCCCAGACCGCGGGCTCGACGCTCACGGCGCAGCAGCCCGATGTCAACGTGATCCGCACCTCGCTGCAGGCGATGGCGGCCGTTCTGGGCGGCGCGCAATCGCTGCACACCAATTCCCGCGACGAAGCGCTGTCGCTGCCGACCGAGGAATCGGCGCGGCTGGCGCTGCGCACGCAGCAGGTCATCGCGGCCGAGAGCGGCGCGACCAACACTGTGGACCCGGTCGGCGGCAGCGAAGTCGTCGAAAGCCTGACCGATGCGATCGAGCGCGGCGCGAGCGAGTATCTGGAGCGCATCGAGGCGATGGGGGGCACGCTGCGGGCCATCGAGGCGGGCTACATCCAGAACGAGATCCAGGACGCTGCGTTCGCTGCCCAGAAAGCTGTCGAGAGCGGGGAGCAGATTGTGGTTGGCGTGAACCGCTTCCGGATGGAAGGGGAGAGTCCGATTCCTACGTTTCGGCTCGATCCTGCCTTGGAACAGGCGCAGATTGAGCGGCTTCGCGATGTCAGGACATCGCGCAACCAAGCGGAAGTGGCGTCCAAGCTGGATCGGCTGGAGCAGGCGGCCCGTGGCTCGGACAACCTGCTGCCCCTGATCCTCGATGCGGCGAGCAGTTACGCCACGGTGGGCGAGATCTCCGATCGGTTGAAGGCGGTCTTCGGCGAATATCGCGAGAGTTAGGCGCATCATAACGAGAATTTGTTCTCGTTAGATCGAAACCGCGCCATTACTGGCGCGGCTCAGAATCGGCAGTTTATACACCCCAGCAGTAGTCTTCGACCGCGCGCTCTACCGAATCGTCTTGCTCGGTCAGGCGCATCAGCTCCAGGCGGATCGCATCCACCAGCGCGTTCCAGCTCGCCTCGATGACGTTGTCGGAGACACCCACCGTCGACCAGCTCTTGCGGTGATCGCTCCATTCGACCAGCACGCGCACTTTGGCCGCCGTCCCTTTCTTCGAGTCCAGGACGCGGACTTTGTAGTCGGTCAAGCGGACTTCGGAAATGCGCGGATAGAGTGCCGCGAGGCACTTGCGCAGGCAGACGTCGAGCGCGTGCACGGGACCGTGGCCGGTCGCCGTGGCGGAGTGGATGCCGTCCCTGGCCTTCAGGTTCACTGTCGCGGTTGAACGGGATCCGGCCGCGACTACTCGCGTCGCAACCTCGTAGCTTTCGACGTCGAAAAAATGAATGCCGGGATTCAGCGCTTCGCGCACCAACAGCTCGAACGTGCCTTCGGCTGCTTCCAGCTCGTAGCCTTCGTACTCCAGTTGCTTGATGCGCTCGAGCAACTCGCGGCGCGCCTCGTCCGTCAGGCGGCCGGACAGGCCGTGCTGCTCGAGCTTATAGAGCACGTTGCTGCGCCCCGATAGATCGCTGACCAGGACCCGCTGGTGATTGCCGACCGTGGCCGGCGCGATGTGTTCGTACGTGGCCGAATCCTTCATCACGGCGCTGACATGCACTCCGCCCTTGTGCGCGAAGGCGCTCTGGCCCACGTAGGGCTGGTCGCGCCGCATGGGCAGGTTGGCGAGCTCGGCGATGAATCGCGCCACTGCCGTCAGGCCGGCCAGCTTCTCGGCGCCGATCGCCGTGTGGCCCAGCTTCAACTCGAGATTGGCGATGATGGAGGCGAGATTGGCGTTTCCGCACCGCTCGCCGTAGCCGTTCATGCAGCCCTGCACGTGCGTAAATCCTTGCTCGATGGCCGCGAGGGCGTTAGCCACCGCTACGTCGGAATCGTTGTGAGGGTGGATACCGAGCACGCCGTCGAAGCGCTTGCGCACTTCGGCCGCGATCTCTTCGAGCCTTCCGGTGATCGTGCCGCCATTGGTGTCGCACAGGCATAGCACGTCCGCCCNNNNCCCGGCCTTCTGCGCCGCTTCCAGCGTCCGCAGCGCGAAATCCGGCTTGTCCGTGTAGGCGTCGAAAAAGTGCTCGGCGTCGTAGACCACTTCCCTTCCGTGATCCTTCAGATACCCCACTGTGTCGGAAATCAGCTTCAGATTTTCTTCTTCCGTGACTCCGAGGGCGCGCCGCGTATGAAGCTCCCAGCTCTTGCCGAAGATGGACACTACCGGCGTTTCCGCGTCCAGGAGCTTGCGCACGTTGCGATCTTCTTCGACCGGGTTCTTCGAAAAGCGCGTGGATCCGAACGCGGTCAGCTTGGCATGCTTGAGCTGCAACTCTTTGGCGCGCTGGAAAAAATCTTCGTCCTTCGGATTCGACCCCGGCCATCCGCCTTCAATGTAGTCAATTCCCAGATCGTCCAGCTTCTGGGCGATCACGAGTTTGTCATCCACGGAAAACGAGACGGCTTCGCCCTGCGTGCCGTCTCTGAGGGTTGTATCGAAGGTAAAGATTTTCATAATCGGTTGTTGGTTGTTAGTTGTTGGTTGTTGGTTTTCACCGTGCTGCCGCCTCCTGCGGGACGCCAACCTCCTTCTTCTTCTTGAGGAACGTCATCATCTCGCGCAGCTCGCGGCCGACTTTCTCGACAGGCTGATCCTGCGCCTCTTTCCGCATCGCCAGGAATTTGTGGCGGCCGGCTTTGTTTTCGTCGATCCACTGTTTGGCGAATTCGCCCGACTGGATCTCCTTCAGAATCTTCTTCATTTCGGCGCGGGTCTGCTCATTGACGATGCGCGGGCCGCGCGTGTAGTCCCCGTATTCCGCCGTGTCCGATACCGAGTAGCGCATGTAGCCCAGGCCGCCTTCGTATATCAGGTCGACGATCAGCTTCAGCTCGTGCAGGCACTCGAAGTAGGCGATCTCGGGAGCGTAGCCCGCTTCAACCAGGGTCTCGAAACCGGCGCGAATCAGCTCGCTGGCTCCGCCGCAGAGCACGGACTGCTCGCCGAACAGATCGCTCTCGGTCTCTTCGCGGAAATTGGTTTCGATTACGCCCGCTTTCAGGCACCCTAGCGCCAGCGCGTACGCCAGCGCCTGCTCTAGAGCCTTGCCGCTCGGATTCTGGTGCACCGCCACCAACGCCGGAACGCCGACGCCTTCGGTGTATAGCTCGCGCACGCGATGGCCCGGGGCTTTGGGGGCGATCATGGAGACGTCCACGTTCGCGGGCGCGGTGATCTGCCCGAAATGGATGTTGAATCCGTGCGCGAACATGAGTGTCTTGCCGGCCGTCATGTGCGGCGCGACCTCGTTGTTGTAGAGGTCGCCCTGGATGTGATCGGATACCAGGATCATCACGACCTGAGCCGCTTTCGATGCGTCTGCGACCGAGAGCACTTTCAGACCCGCGGCTTCCGCCTTCGACCAGGACTTGCTGCCTTTGTAGAGGCCGACCACGACGTCGATGCCCGAATCGCGCAGGTTGAGCGCGTGCGCGTGACCCTGGCTTCCGTAGCCGATGATCGCGACCGTTTTGCCCTGTAGATCGCTAAGATTGCCGTCTTTTTCGTAGAACCGTTTTGCCATTTTGACTCCGTTACACTTTTTGTCCACTGCTCAATACGGTGACAGACGGAACTGTCCACGCGGCGCAAAAGCGCGCCTTGGGACAGTTTCGTCAGTCACCTAGATGCGCACCATGTCTACCCTCGTTGGGACTGGGGGTTGGAGGCGCAGCTTCTTGCCTTCCAGCGACATTGCTACTGCGCCGGAGCGCGAGATTTCGATTTCGCCGTAACTGCGCATCACTTCCAAAAACTCCTCGATCTTTTCTGAATCGCCGGTGGCTTCGATCACGAATCCCTCCGGTGAGGAATCGACCACGCGGGCGCCGAAAATTTCCGCTTCCTTCAGGACTGCCGTGCGGCCTTCGGCCTGCGCGCGGACCCGCAGCAGCACGATCTCGCGGCATACCGCGGGGGATTGGCTGACATCCGTCGCCTGCAGCACGTTGATCAGCTTGTTCATCTGCTTGATCACCTGCACGCAGAGCTTCGAATCCACGTCCACCACGATGGTCATGCGGGACAGCTCCGGGTCCAGCGTGCGCGCGACCGTCAGGCTCTCGATGTTGAAGCCTCTCGCGCCCAGCAGGCCGGTCACGCGCAGCAGAGCGCCCGGCTTGTTTTCCATTAATAGTGAGATCACTTGCAGCATATGTTTGTTCCGGTTATGGCACGGCCACCGGTTGCGGTGGGCCCATCACCATCTCGTTGATCGCGCCGCCGGCAGGCACCATCGGATACACATTTTCATACGGCGACACTTTGACGTTCAGCAGGTACGGGCCCGGCTCGCGGATGGCCTCTTCGAGCGCGGCGGCCAGATCCTGCGGCTTATGGATCGTGCGCCCTTTGAAGCCGTAGGCGCCGGCCAGCTTTTCGGCGTCCGGGAAACATTCGAGAGTCGCCGAGCTGACCCGGTTGTTGTAAAACAGCTCCTGCCACTGCCGGATCATGCCGAGATAGCCGTTGTTCATCACGATGATCTTGATCGGCAGGCCGTGCTCGACGACAGTCCCCAGCTCCGGAATCGACATCTGGAATCCGCCGTCGCCGACCACGGCGAACACCAGCTTGTCCGGCTGCGCGAATTGCGCGCCGATGGCCGAGGGCAGCCCGAAGCCCATCGCGCCCAGTCCGCCGGAGTTGATCCACAGGCGCGGCCCGTTGAAGCGGATCAGCTGCGCCGCCCACATCTGGTGCTGGCCGACATCGGAAGTCACGATCGCTTTGCCGCCGGAGAGGCGGTCGATTTCGGACATCAGGTGCTGCGGCTTGATCTCCGTGTCGGAGGTGGATGGAACCAGCGGAAACTGCTCCTTCCACGCACGGATCTGTCCCCACCACTCGCGCCGCGCCGACGCATTGCGCTCGCCCCGCGTGGGCTTCATTTCCGCCAGCGCTGCGTTCAACTTCTCGAGCACGCGCTTCACGTCGCCGACGATGGGGATGTCTGGCGCCCTATTCTTGCCGATCTCAGCCGGGTCGATATCCACGTGGATGATCTTGGCGTGCGGCGCAAAGGCGGCCAGACGGCCGGTCACGCGGTCGTCGAAGCGCACGCCAAGGGCGATGATCACGTCCGCGGCGGACATACCCATATTGGCCGCGTAGCTGCCATGCATGCCGGGCATGCTGACGAAGTTGGGATGCTCGGCCGGAAGCGCGCCCAGTCCCATGAGCGTGCAGACCACTGGGGCGTCGATCAGCTCGGCGAATTCCCGCAGCTCGGCCGAGGCGTTGGCCGCGATGATACCGCCGCCTGCGTAGACGAACGGCCGCTCGGCGTCCCACAGGAGTTGGGCCGCGCGCTTGATCTGGCCGGCGTGGCCTTCGGTGAACACTTTGTAGCCCGGGAGGTGAATCGAGGTGACCGGGGTGTAGTGGCCCTGCGCCATGAAGATATCCTTGGGAATATCGACCAGCACCGGGCCGGGGCGTCCGCTGGCGGCGATGTAGAACGCTTCGTGGACGATCTTCGGCAGCTCGGCCACGGTCTTGACCATGAAATTGTGCTTGGTGCAGGAGCGCGTCAGGCCGAACGTGTCGGCTTCCTGAAACGCGTCGCTGCCGATCAGGCTGCTGTGGACCTGTCCGGTCAGGGCGACGATGGGGATGGAATCCATCATCGAATCGACCAGGCCGGTGATCAGGTTGGTCGCGCCGGGTCCGGAGGTGGCGCAGCAGACACCCACTTTGCCGGTGGCGCGGGCGTATCCTTCCGCCGCGAAAGCCGCGTTCTCCTCATGCCGGACGAGGACGTGGCGGATGGGATGGTCGTAGAGCGCATCATAGAACGGAAGCGTAACGCCGCCGGGGTATCCGAAAAAGCATTCGACGCCTTCCCGCACCATGCACTCCAGCAGGATCTTGGCGCCGCTCATCAAGTTCGTGGACATTCGGTTTTCCTTCTCGTTGCAAGAACCGCGCCATTACTGTCGCGGCTCAGAAACAACATCTGCAAAATAAAAAAGGCCACCAGCCGGATTGTTCATCCCCGCTGGTGGCCTCGGAACAAGTTCCGAACGGCCTCAAGCGGGGCCGGATACGGTGACCAAAATAATAATGCCGACTACAAGGAGTTGAGGTAGGGCGATGCCGACTGACAGGGATCGGGTTGGATATGCATTCGACATCGCTTAAGATCGAGTGTACGGCAATAGTCTGTGAAATGCAAGAGGGGATTGCTATAACAAATGTTTATGTGATCATTTGGCCTCGGCGCTTCGAATCTGGAAAAAAATGGGTTCGTTTCAGAACGAGATGGTTTGTTTTCATGGGGTTGGTGGGTTCGAAATGGGTTCGTTCGATGGCTTCGATCTGAGGCGTTGGAGCCGTTCGAACTCCTCAACGGCGCGGCGATAATGACGCTCCACCTGAGCATAATAGCGCAGGAACAGGGACCAGCTATTGGACTTGCTGGTCATGCGGTGGAAGCCTTCGCCGAGGAGATAATTGCGGTTCTGAGCGCGCGTGATTTCGATGTCCCCGTCGCCGGCCAGGTCCGGATTCATCAGGATCATAGACTGCCCGGCCGAGTCGAGCGTCTCATTGAGACACGTGCTGAAAAGGCCGGATTCGAGGCGGGCGGCGCGGAGGAGCGCCTGCTGGGCGAGAGCGATCCGCTCGACGGCGAACAGTTCCTGAGAGTTGGCGGGTTTGTAGACGGCCAGGAGATCGTCTTTGAGATGGGCGATATCGTCGAGGTTTTCGAGGCGAACTACGGCGAACGTGGATGGGGTGAAGCCGTGTTTGCGGTTTTGGGCTGAGCGGGCCTTGCCCTCCGGGGTGCGCGGGCCGGTGGAACGGGCGGCGTTGGCGCGGTTGGCGGCTAGTCGTTTTTCCGATATGGGATTTTGTGGCATTTGGGATTCCTCTTTAAGGAATAGCATGAGGGTGAACGGAGTTTCGTGCGGGATTGAGTTAAATCGTGGAAAGGAGAGGGATTAGTTTTGCGGAATGGGTGTGATTATTTTCTGGCTGAGGTCGAACCGGGGCTCTTCTTTGAACTAGCGTAGACGCGTAGAGCGGTATGCCTTACGGCGCGGGTGCGCGTTGCGGTCGCCATGCGGGCGTGGCCAAAAGACCAGCCCATGACAGGCGATCGTGCCATAATGAAAGGGCCAGATCGCCGAAACGTTTGGGTTCGCCGCGACGAAGGCAAATGAAGGGAGGCCATTCGCGATGTTGCTCCTGAACGTCTCAGATATCCATTTTCGATATCCCCGCTGCGTGAAGGGAATGGACCCGGATCGTCCATACCGGACGACTCTGATTCAGGATGTCCGGGATCAGGTCAAGAGACTGGGATCCGTTGATGCGATACTCGTCGGCGGCGACATCGCATTCGCGGGTCTGCAGGAAGAGTATGTGGCGGCGGGTAAGTGGCTACGCGACCTCGCTGTGGCCTCTATGTGTCCCCTTGAACAAGTATTTGTGGTTCCCGGCAATCACGACGTTGATCGAAGCGTGATTCGAAAGAATATTAGTGTCCGCAATGTGCACAGCGCAATAACACGCGCGCGCTCAGACCGTCGGGAGGAGGAGCTCTCTCAACAAATTGATCATGCCGACACTGGACGCGCTTTACTCGCGCCAATCGAAGCCTATAACGCCTTCGCAGCTGAATTTGGTTGCCCGATCACGTCCGGACAGCTCTTTTGGCAACGAGACCTCGCCCTGAATGACGGGTTATTTTTGCGACTCTACGGCCTTACCTCGACCTTATTGTCCGGGGCGAACGGCGAAGACGAGAAGCGCCAGGCTCTTTATCTTAGCCCGCTGCAAACGATCTTAGATCCCCCCGACTGCGGGGTGACCGCAGTCATGTGCCATCACCCTCCCGACTGGTTTATGGATCATGACGATGTCGAGGATGCTGTCCGCGGGCGCG
>WNFM01014645.1_pt2 | contig 11093 bp, 8 predicted proteins | sample 5400271 | NCBI WGS metagenome assembly WNFM01 (sample SAMN13153352, study PRJNA577476) | soil metagenome | isolation source: 60 cm saprolite on Douglas fir-dominated hillslope | place: USA:California | collected 2013-09-17 | reverse complement strand
GCCGCCGGGCAGCACGACCACGCGGGTGCCGACCTTGACGCGGTCGAACAGGTCCGAGACGTCCTCGTTCAGCATGCCGATGCAGCCCGAGGAGACGAACTTGCCGATCGTCGAGGGCTGGTTGGTGCCGTGGATGCGATAGACCGTGTTGCCGAGATACATCGCGCGCGCGCCGAGCGGATTGCCGGGGCCGCCAGCCATGAAGCGCGGCAGATAAGGCTGACGATCAATCATCTCCGGCGGCGGATGCCAATCCGGCCACTCCGCCTTGCGCGAGATTTTTTGTACGCCGGTCCACGTAAAACCATCGCGGCCGACGCGGACGCCGTAGCGGATCGCGCGGCCGCCACCCAGCACGTAGTAAAGATAGGTGTTCGGGGTATCGACGATCAGCGTACCCGCCGGCTCCTTGGTGGGGAAAGTGACCTCCTGCCGGCGCAGGTTCGGCGCAAGTTGCGCCGGCGCGACCTCCGGCTGTTCATCCGGCGGCAGTGCGGACAAGACCATCGGCCTGCCGTCGGCGCCGACGGGAGGCTGCTGAACCGATCCCGTAACACCGCCCGGAGCCGCACCAACCGCCTCCGGCGGACGAGGCGCGCCATTATCTCCGGGAGCGCGGTCTCCGGGAGCGCGGTCGGAATAGATCACCGGCGGAGGTCCGTCGGGACGGCCATAACGCGGGTCATCCGGGGACAGGATTGGACCGGTGGGTGCGCCGCGGCGGTCCGAATAGACCGGCGGCGCTCCGTCGGGGCGGCCGTAACGGGGGTCATCAGGCGAAAGGATTGGACCGGTCGGCATGGCACGATCGGTATAGACGGGGCGGCGGCCGTAGCGCGGATCGTCGGGCGAAACCACCGGTCCGGGCGGCGGCAGCGCGGCCGTATTCGGCGCCTCGTCATCTTCCAGCGCGTCGAAATCCGGTCCGCCGGGACCGCGGCGATAGTCGGCGGGATAGCCGCCCGGCACATAAGGCGGCGACGGGGTCGAATAGACCGCGCCGGGGGGCGGCGGATAGGACTGTGCCAGCGCGAGCGAAGTTCCCGCCGCCGTGCCAGCTGCCACGGCAGCGCAAATCGTCAGAAAGCGTTTGGTCATCATCGCTCTTGTATAGCCCCGAGCCCACACCGGACCGTTAACGGCAGATGACCGAAGATAGCGGCGCATTCAAGACAAATCCGCGAAATCGCGCCGGATTCCCGCGATTTGTAATGATCGGGCGGAGCACCGTTGCAACGAAGCCGCACTGGTTAAAGAAGTGTCACCGGCATGCGGGCGGGCGTCCAGGCCGCAGATTTTTCACAAACGCGCCGAAGTCGTTGCGGTATTCTCGATTGAGCCTGATTCGCTGTGTGCTGGTGGTGCCGGCTCTGTAGTGAACGTGGCCAGTTCTGCGGTCACCGCGTTCCCAATGGCTCAAGGGCCTTCGCTCGATCCCTCGTCGAAGGCGGAACTCGTTCTCTCCAATGCTTCCCGGCTTTCGTTTTTTGTTCGCCGCGATCGTTTTGTCGATGTCGATCCTGGTGTTCGGGCTCGGCGCGGCGGCGTTGCTGCGCGCGGCTCACGAACAATTCGTCAGCAACCCGTCGTGGCACGTAGCCCCGGAGACGATGTTTGCACAGCAACGCGAAGCCACACAGCCTGTTCTGGCGATGCTGCACGCCGAACCAGCGGCTGCGGAGCGAGAAAAGGCGCCGGATCAAGTTCCGGCGCCTGCAGCCCCGGCGGAGCAGGCCACGAGCGTTGCGGTGCCTTCCGAACCGGCGGCGGTGGCTGCGGCGCCTGCCGAGTCCGAAGCGACTGCGGCGATGAAAACGGAGCAACCGTCGCCGGCCGAAGTGGCAAAACCGGAAGCCCCGGGTTCGCAAAATTCATCACAAAGCGAGACAGCGCCGGCACTGGCAAAAGCCGATGCGCCGGTTTCCCCCGATCCGCCCGCGCCCGCTGCCGAAAGCAAAATCGCAGCAACCGAGCAAGCCTCGCCACCGGCCAACGAGGCCGCTCCCGCCGCGTCCGAACCCGCCCCGGCTGCATCTGAAGCACCCGACCAGACCAGTGCTGCTGCGCCGGCTGCGGCCGACATCGCCGCGACGAAAATCGCAACGCTTGGCGGCCCGCCCGTCACTATCGAGCCGCCGGCAAAGGCGGCCGATGCGAAGCAAGACAGCAGCGCCATCAAGAAGCGGCTGCACGCACGGCGGGCGGCGCAGCGGCGGAAGATTGCGTCGCGCGCCCGCCTCGCGCGGCAGGTGACGCAGCAGCCGGCCGACGCATTTGCCCAACCCCTCGCTCAGCCGCCGACGGCCGCGCGCAAGCACTGATTTTTGTTCAGGCCGGCCCGGTCGCGACCGGTGGCCCATCGGGCAGACCCCATTCGGCCCACGAGCCGTCGTATAGCGCGGTGCCGCGCACGCCGAGCCGATAAAGCGCCAGCGTCAAAACCAGCGCGGAGACGCCGGAGCCGCAAGTGGTCACGATCGGCTTTGTCATGTCGACGCCGGCAGCGGAAAACGCTTTGCGCAAATCGTCGAGCTGCTTCATCGCGCCGGTCTTCGGATCGAACAATTCAGCATAGGGCACGTTGCGGCTGCCCGGGATGTGGCCGGAGCGGCGGCCCGGCCACGGCTCCGCCACCGTGCCCTCGAAACGCGGCCGCGGCCGCGCATCGACCAGTTGTTCGACATGCGTCTCAAGATTGCCGAGCAATTGCTGCTTGTTGCGGACATAATCGGGATCGAGCCTGGCGCGGAATTTTCCTGATTTTGGCGTGACCTTGCCGGAGTGGGTGGGGCGCCCCTCGCGCAGCCATTTCTGCAAACCGCCATCCAGCACCTTCACTTGGCGGTGGCCGAACGACAGGAACATCCACCACGCCCGCGGTGCAGCGACCCAGGCGCCGGAATCATAGGCGACCACGGTGTCGCCATTAGAGATGCCGAGCGCTGCGACGTCGCGCGCGAACTGCTCGGCGTCAGGAAACATATGCGGCCGCGGGTCGTTCCGATCGGCGATGGCGTTGACATCAAAGAACACCGCGCCCGGAATATGCGCGGAAAGATAATCGTCCGACGGCAGCGGCAACACGCCCGGCATCTTGTAGGACGCGTCGATGATTTTGACTTTTGGGTCGTCGAGACGGGCGGCGAGCCAGTCGGTGGAGACCAGGGGATCATCTTCGGTGGATGGTGTCATGGTGCTCTTCCCGCGTTTCGCCTAATCGTCATTGCCGGGCTTGACTTGGCAATCCATCTTCTTGAGACGATGGACGCGCGGGTCAAGCCCGCGTGTGACGAGCTTTCATTCCTTCGGTTTCTTCGGCTCGACCGTCTCGACCGGGCCGCCGGCGTCGCGCCAGGCGGCAAAACCACCGCCCATATGGGCGACCGGCTTCAGCCCCATGTCCTGCGCGGTCTTTGCAGCCAAGGCCGAGCGCATGCCGCCGGCGCAATGAAAGACGAATTTCTTGTCCTGTTGGAAAATCGGTTTTGCGTAGGGGCTCGCGGGGTCGATCCAGAACTCCAGCATGCCGCGGGTGCAGGAGAATGCGCCGGGAATTCGCCCATCGCGCTCGATCTCGCGGGGATCGCGGATATCGACGATCACCACGTCATCGTTTTGCGCGGCCTTGATGGCGTCGGCAGCGCTTAACGTTTCGATCTGCGCATTGGCCTCGTCGAGCAGGGATTTGATACCGCGGTGAATGGCCTGGGGCATTTTATCATACCTCCCAATTCCGTCATTCCGGGTTCGCGCTGACGCGCACCCCGGAATGACGACGAAGATTTTACCGCACCAACTCCTTCATCGCGCCCTCAAGCCCCTCGATCGTGATCGGGAACATGCGCTCCGAAAACAGTCGACGAATGATGGTGGTGGATTCCGAATAGTCCCAATGCCGCTGCGCCACTGGATTGAGCCACACCGAGTGCGGATAGGTGCGCGTGATGCGATCGAGCCAGACCGATCCGGCCTCCTCGTTGACATGCTCGACCGAGCCGCCGGGCACCATGATCTCGTAAGGCGACATCGAGGCGTCGCCGACGAACACCACCTTGTAGTCGTGCGGATATTTATGCAGCACGTCCCACGTCGGCGTGCGGTCGGTGAAGCGCCGGCGGTTCTGCTTCCAGACGCCTTCATAAAGGCAATTGTGGAAGTAGAAATATTCCATGTGCTTGAATTCGGTCTTTGCCGCGGAGAACAATTCCTCGACCTGTTCGATGTGCGAATCCATCGAGCCGCCGATGTCGAAGAACACCAGCACCTTGACCGCGTTGCGGCGCTCGGGGCGCATGTGCACGTCGAGATAGCCGTGGTTGGCGGTCTCCTTGATCGTGGTATCGAGATCGAGTTCATCCGGCGCGCCGGTGCGGGCGAATTTGCGCAGGCGCCTTAACGCGATCTTGATGTTGCGGATGCCGAGTTCGACATTGCCATCGAGATCCTTGAACTCGCGCTTGTCCCATACCTTCACCGCGCGATTGTTGCGGTTCTTCTCCTGGCCGATCCGGATGCCCTCCGGATTATAGCCCTCGGCGCCGAACGGCGAGGTGCCGGCGGTACCGATCCATTTGTTGCCGCCCTGATGCCGGCCCTTCTGTTCCTTCAGCCGCTGGCGCAAGGTCTCCATCAGCTTGTCCCAGCCCATCGCCTCGATCTGCTTCTTCTCTTCCTCGGTGAGATATTTCTCCGCGAGCTTCTTCAGCCACTCGGCGGGAATGTCCGCCTTCTCCATGGCGTCGAGCAGGCTCTCCAGCCCCTTGAACACGGTGCCGAACACGCGATCGAACTTGTCGAGATTGCGCTCGTCCTTCACCAGCGCCGTGCGAGAGAGATAGTAAAAGTTCTCCACCGTCTGCTCGGCGAGGTCGGCGTCGAGCGCCTCCATCAGCGTCAAATATTCGCGCAAGGTGACCGGCACCTGTGCGTCGCGGAGCGATGTGAAGAATTGCAGGAACATAGAGTACAGATTGCCCGGCGGCCGGCCTCCGTCAAGGGCTTGGGGGGCGTATCAGGGCAGCTTGTTTATGAAATGATCGGCCCGGCAGCCTAGACCTGCCGGGGTTTTCAACTAGAATTGAGCCAACGGGGCTTTTGTGCGGGGCATCATCAATGGGTATTTTAGCGGCACTCGTGATCGGCGCGATCGCCGGCTGGCTCGCCGGCCTGATCGTGCGCGGCGCCGGTTTCGGGCTGATCGGAAACATCGTGGTCGGCATCATCGGCGCGCTGGTCGCAAGCTGGCTCTTGCCGCAACTGGGCGTCGTGCTCGCCTCCGGCACGCTCGGCTCGATCATCGATGCAACCGTCGGCGCGGTAATCGTGCTCGTCATCCTCTCGCTGGTCAGACGCGTCTGACGCATAGCTCCATCCCCGCAACACCCCCGCGATCTGGCTCGATTCCTGCTTATGTTTGCTACATATGTAGTGGCGAACCCTTGCGCTTAGGAAAACCCAACACGATGAAATTTACCGGCACCAAAGACTATGTCGCCACCGATGACCTCAAGGTCGCCGTCAACGCCTCGATCGTGCTCGAGCGCCCGCTTCTGATAAAGGGCGAGCCCGGCACCGGCAAAACCGTGCTGGCGGAGGAAGTGGCGAAGGCGATCGGTGCGCCGCTTCTGACCTGGCACATCAAGTCCACCACCAAGGCGCAGCAGGGCCTCTACGAGTACGATGCGGTGTCGCGGTTGCGCGACAGCCAGCTCGGCGATGCCAGGGTTTCCGACATTTCCAACTACATCAGGCGCGGCAAATTGTGGGAGGCTTTTACCCTGGAAAAGCGTCCGGTGCTGCTGATCGATGAAATCGACAAGGCCGACATTGAATTTCCCAACGATTTGTTGCTCGAACTCGATCGCATGGAATTTTTCGTTTACGAGACCGGCGAGAACATCAAGGCAAAACTGCGCCCGATCGTGATGATCACCTCGAACAATGAAAAGGAATTGCCGGACGCGTTTCTGCGGCGCTGTTTCTTCCACTACATCAAGTTTCCCGACGTCGACACCATGAACCGCATCGTCGACGTGCATTTTCCCGGCATCAAGAAGCGCCTGGTGGAGGAAGCCTTGCGGATCTTCTTCGAGGTACGCGAAGTGCCGGGCCTGAAGAAGAAGCCGTCGACGTCGGAGCTGCTGGACTGGCTGAAGCTTTTGCTGAACGAGGAGATGACGCCGGAAATGCTCAGGGAGCGCGACCCGCGCAAGCTGATCCCGCCGCTGCACGGCGCGCTGTTGAAGAACGAACAGGACGTGCACCTGTTCGAGCGGCTGGCGTTTCTGAGCCGGCGCGAGGTGTGAGGGGGATTCAATTTTCAAACAGCCAAAACACGCGTCATTGCGAGCCAACGGGTCGCGCAAATGCGCGCCCGATGAAGCGAAGCAATCCATCGAGCCGCAAAGAAGGAAGAAAGCAAGAATGGATTGCTTCGTCGCAAGGGCTCCTCGCAATGACGAATGAGACACGGATTCGCGATCTCGCCGCGTGTTTCGCGCGAGTTTTGCCTGGAAACTCCCACCCTCTCAAATCAGAGGGCGCAGGGAATGCCGGGCGCTCGATGCGCCCGCTAGCGGCGTGTGCAATGGTAGTGGTAGAACGCACACGCGTTAGTCAGTCGTGCTCTCCCCGGCGACCGGGCTTTCTTGCCACCGTCGCCCGCGCTCCTTAGCGCGAACTTGACGCCAGCGTCGGGGCGTCAGGACCACACGTCTTCGCCGTCCGCCTCACACGCCGTTCGTCAAGAGCGCATCCGCGTCCACCGCATCCCGCCCCGCGGCCGTGACGATCGCGTGTCGCCCCTCGGTGGGACGGGACGGCAAATCATATAGCCTGATTTTCATTTCGGAAAAACAGAAATATTTTTGCAAAAGGGGCTGGACACGCGCCAACCGCAAGGCCACCTGATTTGCCCGTCAGGCAGTCGCGAGGCTGGTTTCAACGGACTTGAAAAACCAGCTTGCCGCGAAAGTGGCGGGATTCGCTTAACCGGTGCGCGGCCACGGCTTCGCTGAGCCGATAGCATGTTATTTCCGGGGGACGGACGGCCCCTAGCGCAACCAGCGCCACGATGCGCTCGAGATGTTGCCGATCACGTCCGACGCTGGGCCGCAGAGTAACGACGTCGCTGCGGTCCGGCTTTGGTGCCTGTGCGCCAGAGGCAATAAAGGCCGCCCGGCCGCCCGGTTTCAGCACCGTGAACGAACGCTGCGCGACATCGCCGCCGACGGTATCGAAGACGGCGTCGCAGTCTCTCACGACCTTGGTAAAATCCACCGCATTATAGTCGATGATCTCATCGGCACCGATTTTGCGCAGGTAATCATGGTTCGACGCGCTTGCGGTCGTGATCACGCGAGCACCCAGATGTTTCGCCAATTGTATGGCAAAGCTCGCGACACCGCCCGCTCCTCCCTGGATCAGGATCGTCTCGCCGGCCTTCAGTTTCAATGTGTCTTCGATGGCGCAAATCGCCGTCAACCCGGCGAGCGCCAGCGCGGCGGCATCGACATGTGACAGGCGATCGGTTTTCTTGGCGACGATGGCTACCTTGATCGCGATCTTCTCCGCATAAGCGCCCTCCTGGCCGACGTCGCAGACGCCGAAGACCTCATCGCCGACGCGCAGGTCGCCGACACCCTCGCCAACCGCCGAAACGACACCGGAGAAATCCCGTCCGAGAATGTAGGGGAATCGCGAAAGCTGGCCCGATTTGCCCTCACGCACCTTCCAGTCCGCGCCATTGACGCTGGCGGCGACAATGTCGACCACGACCTCGCCAGATCCGGCCACGGGATCCGGCATCTCGCCGAATTTCAGAACTTCCGGCCCGCCGTGGCGTTCGATGAAGGCAGCTTTCATTGGCGTTGCTCGCTTTGGTGGATCCAAGGTCGCATTTTTGATTGGAGCATTCAAATTTCGACGTCTGCCCTTCCCCTGAAAGCAGACATTCATCGAGGCTACGGCAATGTCTGTTTTGTGCCAATGGCGGAAGTCGTCGCTTCTCACCACGCATACCGCACCACGCCCTTGCCGGCGTAGGAGCGCGTGACATTGGAGAACTCGCCCTCGAAGGTGGCAGCCGCCGACCAGCCGTTGATCCATTTCAATTCGGCGGAGGCGGTGGTGAGCGCGGAGTCGCGGGCCTGCCCGGCGCCGTTGACGACGAAGGAAGCGCCCGGCAGCGTCTGGAAGGTCGCTGCGATATTGCGGTCCGGATCGAAATCATGCGCCCAGGCAAAACGGCTGCGCAGGGTCAGGATCGAATTTGTCATCGCGAAGGATTTGTCGGTGCGGATGCCGAGTTCTGAGCGCGTGTCGGTCACGCTTTTGGCCGCGTAGTTCAGCGCAAAGGCCGACGTGCCCGAGATCGCGCTTTCGGCGTAAGCAGGGAGATCGAAGGTGGTGAACTGTCCCGCCGCGTAGGGCGTGATGCCGACGCCACCGATCCACGGTGTGACAAAGCGGTAGCCGCCTTCGACGCGCCCCGAATAGGCGTTGGCGTTGAACTCGGCGCGCAGTTGGTCGAAGCCGGCGATGGTCACGGTGCGATTGGTGATGATGTCCTGCCAGCCATAAGCGAGCGCGCCGGTGATGTAGGCATTGCCCGCCGTGTGCCTGACATAGGCGCCGGCCTGGAACAGGTCCGACCTTCCCGAGCCGAGATTATTGACGCTGAAATTCGTGCCGCCGCCCGCTAGCGCAAAGCCTGCGAGTGTATCCGGCGAGAACAGATAGTCGGCGCCGACAGCGGTCCCGAAGATGCTGCTGCGGGTGTCGTTTGATCCAACGACCGCATTGCCGTCGGTCGATTGCGAGCCGCCGAAACCGGCCGCCCACACGCTCCAGCGCGCCACGAAAGGCGCGGGCGGCGCCTTGGTGAACATCGCAAACGCATCGTTGCGCCGGCGCGCGGCATAGCTGCTCGCGCTCTCCTCCGCATACGGCGTTGCCGACGCGCCGCCAACGCCGTTGCCGCGGCCCATGAACGGATCGGTCAATAATCCCATGAACAGGTTCATGGCATCGAAGGTGGCCTGCTGCGATCCGGTCGCCGATTCACCCGAGGCCTGCGTCAGGCCTGCCGGCGTCAGGGTGCCGTACACCGCCGGAATGCCGCCGGTCGCGTTGAAGAAATTGGTCAGCGCATTGGCGACATTCTGCTGATTGATATTCAGCCCACCGCCGAAGTTCGGGCCTGGCGAGAAATTCAATGCGAGATTGAGAAAAGCGTGGGTCAGGTCGTAACTCAGGCTGGTCGAAAAGCCGGCCGGCAAATTGGTATTGACGAGCGAGCTGAATGTGCCGCTGACGCTGCCTGCGGTCAGGATCGTGTATTGCTTCGAAATATAGCTGCCGTTGGCGTAGATCGCGTTGACGGTGGCGCCGCCGAGGGTGGCCGTGCCGGTGACGTTGGCGAATGACGCTGTCGTCGGATTGAGCGTCACCAGATAAATTGCGCCCGACTGCAGCGCGAGACTGCCGGCTACCGTCATGGAAGAACCTGGCGTGCCGCTGCCCAGCGCGAAAATGCCGCCGCTCGCGATCGTGGTGTTGCCGACGGTGCCGATGCCGGTCAGGGTGGCATTGGCATTCGCGGTGGTCATGCTGGAGGGCGCGATCGAGCCATCGACCTCCAGCACGCCGCCGTTGATGGTCGTGGTACCGGTGTAGGCATTGGTGCCGGCGAAAATCTGTTTGCCGGGACCGTTCTTGACGATGTCGAGAACGGGGCCGCCTGGGCCGCCTTCGCCGCCGCTGCCGTCGCGCAAAACGCCGGAGAACGAGGTCGTCCCGCCGGCCGCGCCCGTGATCGTCAGCGTCGCGGTGCCGGACGCGCTGCCATTCTGCACGGCACCACCGCCGGAGATCCCGTCGGCGAGAGACGCGATCGTGTTGCTGAAGCCGCTGAGCGTCAGCGTCGCGCCGGTATTGACCTGGAAGGCCGAGTTGGGCGAGAGCGCGGTGGTCGAATTGGCGATGACCGTGCCTGAATCGATGTAGGTGAGGCCGGAATAGGTGTTGACGCCCGACAGAATTACTTCTCGCTCGCCGCTGGCGGCGATGCTTTCGAGGATCAGCTTGCCGCCGCTCGACCCCGGCGCGTCGGTGATGTTGCCGGTGATGCGGAAAAAACCGCCGCCGGAATCGATGGTGCCGCCGTTAGAGGTGATCTGGACGGCGTTGGCGATGGTGCGCTCGCTGAACAATCCCTGCGCCTGCAGCGTGCCGCCGTCGAAGGTCAGCGAGCCCGTGCCGATCGCCGACGAGACGATACCTGAATTGAAATTTCCTGGCGTGTTGAACACCGCATCCACGCCGAGTTGTAGCGTGCTGGCGCCGGCAGACGCACCGCAGGATGGGTTCACGCCGGTGGCGCCGCAGATGGTGGTGCCACCGGAATAGGTGCTGTTGCCGGACAGGATCAGCGTGCCGCCGCCGTTGACTGCGACCTCGCCGGGCGTGCCGCCGTTGCTGATAATGCCCGAAATGGTGTTGGTCGAGCCCACCGGCGTCGTGAAGGTCGGATCGCCGGAGACGGTGATATTGTTGTCGATGTGGAGGCCATTGCCGTTGAGAAAAATGGCCGTGCCGTTGTTCAGCGCCAGCGTGCCCGAGCCGAGCGCGCCACTGTTGCCAACCGCGATCGTCGAGCCGATGCCCGATACGGCGGTGCCGCCCTTGTATGTATTGGCGCTCAACAACGCCAGCGTGCCGCCGCCGGTCAGCACCAACGATCCCTTGTTCGCAGCATTGCCGCCATTGCTGGCTTCATCGGCGATGTCGTTGACGATGGTGTAGGTGTTGCCGGCCCCCGGAGAGAAGGTGAGGGCGGTCGCGCCATTGATGAAGATGTCCTTGCCGAACGGCGTGCCGCCGGTCGCGGTGCCGCCGCTGCCAAGGCCCGCTGTAACGCTGTTGGACGCGGCGGTGCCACCCTGGCCCGCGATGGTGAGGCTGCCTCCGGCGGCCACGAACACAGCGCCGCCCATGGCGCCGCCGCCGCCGCCATTGCCATTGATAGCGTCGCCATTACCACCACCGAAGCCGCCGGAACTCCGTAAACCGGCGAAGTCGCCACCACCACCGCC
>WNFM01123941.1_pt3 | contig 11095 bp, 10 predicted proteins | sample 5400271 | NCBI WGS metagenome assembly WNFM01 (sample SAMN13153352, study PRJNA577476) | soil metagenome | isolation source: 60 cm saprolite on Douglas fir-dominated hillslope | place: USA:California | collected 2013-09-17 | reverse complement strand
GTCGAACCGGACAACTTCGCTTCCACGACCTTCCTGCAAATCGCCGCCGGAGCCTTCTCGCGGCCGCCCGCGTACGTGCCGCTGGGCCCATACACGTTGTGATAGCGCGCGACCCGTGTCTCGAGGCCGAAATCCTCCATGAAATGCCGGCACATGCGCTCGGAAAAGAGCTTCTCCCACCCGTAGCCGTCTTCGGGCATCGCCGGGTAGGCGTCGGATTCTCGAAGCGGCACGACCTCGGGAGAGCGCTGCTTCTCGAGGTTGTAGACGCAGGCAGACGACGAGAAGAAATAGCGTCGAGCCCCGGCTTCTCGCGCCGCCATGAGGAGATGGGTGTTGATCAACACGCTCAACATGCACAATGCCTTGTTGCGTTCGATGAACCCCATGCCCCCCATATCAGCGGCGAGGTTGTAAATGTCGTGCGCGCCCGGCACCGCGGCCGAGCACCCTTCGATCGTCCGGAGATCGAGGTGCCGGTTGTCCGCTCCAGGATGAATCTGGTACCACTCATCAAACGGCTTGCAGTCCACGGCCCGGACCGGCCCCGATGCCAGCAGCTCTTTGACCAGGTGCCCGCCGATAAACCCTCCCGCCCCGCACACCAGCGACACTCTGCTCATTGCGATACGCCCTTTCCGGCGCACGGCATTTCAGTCGCCGTAATCGCCCCGTGTTGTGTTGATACGATCAGTGAGACCAGTACCGGGATGTGCACGCTCGCCTCATAGGGCGCGTCCAGCGGCGCGCCCGGCGTGAAGCCGCCGCAGTGAGCCGCTCGAATGGCATCAATAGCGGCGGGGACGTCACCGTGCCTCACGCTCACGATGTGCCCGCTCGGCGCCGACCGTGCGATGTCGGAGATGTGACTCTGCGGTGGACCGATGTAGAGGACTCGTGCTCCGATTCGCAGAAGGTTGTAGACCTTGCAGGGATGCACCGTTCCCACAAACGGGTCGCCGAGAGCGACGACGTGCAGATCTCCAGCCGAGATGGCGGCCGATAGTTGCTCCCGCGGCTGATACGGCAGCTGCAGGATGTTCTCGAGGTTGTGGTGTTGCGCGAACGCGCGCACGTCCGATGCGACACTGCCGCCACCGATGAAACAGAACACAATCGATCGCTCGCTGCGCAGCTCGAGGGCCGCCTGCATGAGCGTCGTCAACGGATGACACGGGCTGTGATTGCCGGCGTACATGACAACGAACTCCGGCCCGAGCCCGTGATCCGCGCGAAAGCGCTCACGCCCTTCGGCGTCGAAGGTCACGTCCGCGTGCGACCATGGCGGCACCACACGAATAGCGGATGTCGCAACGCCTTTTTCGGCAATCCGAGCGGCCATGAAACGATCCAGGGTGACCACGGTCGCTGCGGTCTTGAGACTGAACCGCAGCAATCTCTGTAGGGCGCGCGTGACCCAGGCGTCTTCCGACAGCCATCCGGCGGCGACGGACTCGTCCGGGTTGAGATCCATGACCCACAAGGTCAGACGGCCGCCGCGGAGGCGCACGAACAAGGCCGCGAGCACGGAGATGAGCGGCGGCGAGGTCATCGCTACGACCGCGTCGGCGCGCGGTGTCACGGCGAGCTTCATCGCGGCCGCGAGAAGGAATCCCAGAAAGTCCAGGGCCCGGGTGATCTTGAACCGCTTGCTCCAGCGGGGAAACCAGATCCTTTGAATCCGGATGCCGCGCCACACTTCGGATCGCGGATAGCGGGCAGTCGGATCGTCGTAACCGGTCGCGGACGTCACGACGGAGACGCGGTGCTCCTGAGCCAGCGCCAGGGCCAGGTCGGTCAGATGTTGCCCCGACGAGACGACGTCTGGGTGGAATGCCTGATTAATGAGAAGAATGCGCACGCGTCGATTCTTCCCCCATCTTGATGTCAATCATCAGCTCGTACCACGCGCGCAGCAGGATGTAGCGCAGCCCAGGAATTCCGTCGAGAAATCCTCCCCTGAGCACATACAGATACGCGAATACCATCAGCGGTCTGGCCGGGAGACGGTGTCCGAGCAGCTTCAATGTTCGTCGGCGAATGAGGGGGTCGCGGCCGAGGAGCGACGCCATCCGTACGGGCTCGCGGCGTTCGGCGCGCGCGATATCCGCTTCGGACGACGAATACCGGTCGTGCCTGGCAATCCACCAGCTCAGTCCCTTCAGGAAGGGGTAATGAAGAAGGTGCGACTCCAGCACGCCGCATCTGCCTTCGACATCGTACGATTCGTTGACGGGCCTCGAGACTTTCACGTGTCCCGCGCGCACCAGTCGCGTGAACCACGTCGGATAGCCGCTGCTGCGGCGCAGCCACCTGGCACCCCACATGTCCTTCCGGCGCATGCGAAACGCCCCCACGTCATCGGCCGCGGCGGCAACGGCGTCGGTCATCTCGCGCGCCAGGTCCGAGGGCACCCGCTCATCCGCATCCAACATCAGCACCCAGGCGTGCTTGAACGCCTCCGCCAGTCCGGCGTTCCTCTGACTCGCAAAATCGTCGAACCGCCGTAGAACGACGCGCGCTCCGTGCTCGCTCGCGATCGCGCAAGTACGGTCCGTGCTGTGCGAATCGAACACGAGGACGTCGTCACACCAGTCGACCGAGTCCAGACACCCGGGGAGCGCGGCCTCCTCGTTGTAGGTCAGGATGAGAACCGATATGGTCATGGCCTGGCGATGACTTCGATATACAGCGCCGATGGAAAATGACGGGTCGTCTGAGAGAATGCCGGGCCGGGGGCCATGCCGTCGGTCGAGGGTTCCGGGTCGTACTCGGGAAAGAGCGCGGTGAGCGCCTGCGACCGCTCGTAATGAAGCTGACTCAGACAGAACAGAATGCGGACCGAAGGATTGCCGATCAGATACGCCCGGACCAGCGATGTTTCCTGGCCATGATAGAACGTGTGCAGAACGTCGCGCGGGTAGTCATAAGGAAGGTAGATGTCGTGAAAATGCACGATGACCCCTGGCCTCAGCCTGGGTAGCACTTCCAACACGAGGTAATTGACGTCGCCTCCGACCCTGACGACGTGTGATGAATCGATGAACAACACGTCACCGCGATCGAGCTGCTCAAACACGTCGAGCGGCACTCTTTGAACTGGAACCTCCAGCAGCGTGACGCCCTGCATCCGCTTGAGCACGTCGGATGGGTGGGGCTCGACGCACATAATCTCGCAGGCATGTGCTCCTTCCCCTTCATTGCGGACGGCTGCCTGTGCGATGCAGAGCGTCGACACGCCTGAACCGATCTCAATCACGCGCCGCGGCTTATGGGCTCGCACGAAAGCATGCAGCACCTGCGCTTCGATGAATCCGTACCCCGGACCGGCTCCCAGGCCGACCGCACGCCTGTACTCCGCATTCCCTGTGTACTCCTGCCGATACGGGACGCAGATCGCTTCGAGCCGCGCAAGCTGCGCGTCGATGTCGACAGCGATGCCTGGCAAGTCCGACTTGCGTTCCCACAGCCCGCGAGTTTTTTCAAGCTCTCGCACCGTGGTGACTGGCGCGTAATAGTGCACGGGCAGCACGATCACGCCGCATCGCAGCAAAGCCTTGTGAAGTAGAAGAAAGGCTCGCTTGGCGCTGTCGCGAGCGCACCGGCTCAGACGCGGCATGCGTCCTGCGCGTGGCCGGATGGCTTTCTCGCGATCAGATAATGAAACATACGCATTCGATATGGCGCATGCACCCAGCGAAGGAGCCAATACAGGGGAAACACCGCCAGAAACGCGACGCCCTGAGCCATCGCGGAGCTACCGAGCGCCCTGGCCATCCCGTTCTGGACAGGAGCCAGGTAATCACCGAGCGTGCCCACTCTGCTGACGTACGCGACGTCGAGACCCGCTTTTCGGACCAGGTCCTGCAGGCGCTCGGCGCTGTACCCGAGGCGGCAGTGCCCCCCGCGGGCATGCCGATCGAGAGCGCCGACCCATATGCCAAGCCGCACGTCTGGAGTGGTGACGTGGAGAATCCCCGAAGGGGTGAGCACGCCTGCGATGCGCACCAGGGCCGCCGCATCATCATCGACGTGCTCGAGGACCTCGAGACACAGTACCTGATCGTAACGACGACCATCGGTCCCAAGGTCCTCGGCGCGGGCGACGTCGAAGGCGATCCGGCCGGCGGGTATTCGCAGGCTCGGAAGGAACTCGCGACATCGTTGCACCTGCGAGTCATCAAATGACACGCCCACCGCCGTGCCGCCCCGGCGCGCCGCGAGGGCGGTGAAGAACCCATTGCCGCAGCCGAGATCCAGCGTGCGGGCCCGATCCTCACGAAGGAAGAAGCGCGCGATGCCGCTGCGGCTGCGCAGGCCGAGATTGAAGCCCGGGTAGAAGAGCCGCTTCATCAGGCTGTTGAGCGGGGTCACGGTTTTTCGAGGAGGAAGTTACCCAGACAGAGGGCGTCGATGTCCGTGCGTTCGAAACACGCGAGGGCCTGCCCGGGCGTATCCACGATCGGCTCGTTCTCGTTGAAGCTGGTATTCAGGAGCACGTGCACGCCCGTATGACGCGCGAAAGCCTCGATAAGCGCGTAGTACCGCGGGTTTGAGCTGCGACTGAGCGTCTGGATTCGGGCGGTGCCGTCCACGTGCGTCACCGCGGGGAGCCGAGGCTGCCACTCTGGGCGCACGTCGACCACGTGCATCATGAACGGGCTTTTCACGCTCTGTGCGAAATAACGGTCCGCGTGCTCCTCGAGAACCGTGGGCGCGAAGGGACGAAACGATTCGCGCCGCTTGACCTTGACATTGAGGAGATCCTTCATGTCCGGACGGATCGGGTTCGCCAGAATCGAGCGGTTTCCGAGCGCGCGCGGGCCCCATTCGCTCGCGCCCTGATACCAGCCGATGACGCGGCCGTCAGCGAGCATACGCGACGCTGCCTCGATCAGGGCCACGTCATCGAGACGGCGGAACGGCCGGCCGGTATCGAGGGCTGCTTTCTCCAGTTCCCGCTCGCAGTATCGCGGTCCCAAATACGCGTGGTCCATCGAGAATCGCTTCGTCCCACCCACGGCGTTGTAGTAGCAGTGCAGCGCGGCGCCCACACTCGTGCCGTCGTCGGAGGCAGCAGGATGGATATACATGTCGGTGAACTTCGTCTCTCGAAGAAGCCTCGCGTTGGCGACGCCGTTCAAGGCGCAACCGCCCGCGGTGACCAGGCGCGGCGTCGGCACGAGATCGTGCAGGCGGTTCGCGCAGTGAATCACGGCCTCCTCGAATCGCGCCTGCGTGGACCGCGCGATGTCGCGCTCCCGGCGTGTAATCTCCTCGGATCGGGAACGCGGCATGCCGAGCCGGTCAATCAGGAGCGGTGTGAACATCCGGTCCTGATGAACACCGCCGTCCTGGCGCATCTCTCCGCTCGCGCCTCCCTGGTGCATGCCAAAGTACCCGGGCGCGAGATGGAACCAGCCCGAAGGATCGAGCCGCAGCAGGTCCTTCATGATGTCGGCGTAGGCGTCGTCACCATAGGGCGCAAGGCCCATGACCTTGTACTCTTCACCGAATTGGTCGAAGCCGATGAACTGGCACAGGGCCGTGTAGAAAAACCCGAGACTCGCTGGAAGCGCGACGCGGGCAACGGGCGTGATCCGTGTGCCTTCGCAGCGCGCCATCAACGCGCTGACGAAATCGCCGGAGGCGTCATACGAGAATGCGGCCGTGACGCCGTCGAATGGCGACATATAGTACGAGCTGGCGATGTGCGCCAGATGATGTTCGACCGCGACGGTCTGGAACCGGACCGGCGCGGCCTCCTCACCGCAGATGCCGGCCAGGCGTGTCACCATGTCCTCGGTCCGGGACGATCTCCGGAGGTGTTCGAACAGCGCCGGCATCGAGCGGCGCGGATGCCGTAGCGCGTACCGGTACTTGGCGCGCCGGTTTGCCCGGACGTCGCGCGGAATCGCGACGTGCGTCACGTCCCTGAGGCGGACACCGCTGTCGGCCAGAACCCGTCGGACCGCCTCCGCGGGAAAGCATGGCGAGTGCTTCTGCCTGGAGCCGAGGCGTTCTTCGGCCACCGCCATCCGGAGCTCGCCGTCAACCACCAGACACGCCGACGAGTCGGCGTGGAACGCGTTCACGCCGAGAATGACGACGTCGGTCCGGCTGCCGCCGGCTTCAGTCAATCCGCACCACGTCCGGCTGTGGGCCGCCGTGCGAGAGCCACTGGCAGACCTCGAGCATCTGACGTCCGCACGTACTCCAGGCAAACCGGTCTTCCACGATGCGCCTGCCGATGGAGCCCATGGACAGGCGCTCGACGTCACTGAGGACAAACAGGGCTCGCAAGCCCTCGGCGAGGGACGGGGGGTCGGCCTCGGTCTCGATTCCCGCACCCTGGCTCGCCTCGTGCGACAGATTGCAGTGCTTCGTCATCAGCACCGGAAGCCTGTACGCCCACGCTTCCTGGATCGCCACTGGAACGCCCTCGCTGAAAGATGGCAGCACGACGGCGGCGGCATTCGAGAACGCCTGGTGTTTCGCCGCGCCAAAGAGGGGCCCAAGGATTGTGACGCTCTCCTGCAGGTGCAGCGCCTGCGTCACGCTCTTCAGTTGGGTCGCGTGACGCTTCTCGTCCGGCCCGGCAATCACCAGCGCCCAGTCCTTCGAGGCATCACCTACGGCTGCCCAGGCCCGGAGCAGATTCACCAGGCCTTTCTTGGGATGGACGCGGCTGAGAAACAAGAGCACGCGGCGTCCGCGGTCCACCGAATCGCTCCACGGGGGCGCGCCTTTCGGCATCGTGTCGTCGGGGAGGTCCAAGCCGTTCGGAATGACGCACACCGGACGTTTGATTCCGAACTGCCGGATGGCATCCGCCTCCGCGTCGCACAACGCGCGCACGCAGGAGGCGCGGCGCAGGTTGTCGCCTTCGTAGAGCAGGAGCGCCACACGCTTTTTCCATGTGGACTGGCGCACCGCCCAGGGATCGAGCATGCCGTGCGGGTTCACGATGCACGGGCGTCCCGATTGTTCGGCCCACTGGCCTGAGACGTACGACGTGTACATCCAGAGCCCGTGTGTAAGGAGGGTGTCATACTGTCCCTCGCGGAGCTGGGAGGCAAGTCCCGGGGCGAAACCGAACCTGGCAGGCCCGCGGCGCGAAAAAATGCGCACGTTCAGAGGGGACCAGGCCGGGAGATCCTCGCCCGTCAATTTGTCCTCGATGGAAAACACGTCGACGGTTGCGCCGCTCCTGGCCAGTGATTGACTGAGACCGCGTACGCTCGAGAACAGGCCCCCGGCATTCCGCGAGGCGGACGCGACCAGCGTGGCCACTTTCACGGCTGGGTTCCGCGCCCCAGCGCAGCTATGGCGTCAACCAGCCTGTTCGCGATGGCCGGTGCGTCGCCCTGCCGGGCGGCGATTCGCGCGCGGTCGCCGAGCGCCCGGACCCACTCAGGGTCCGTCAGACATTTCAACATCTGCGTTTCGAGCGCGGCCTGCGTGGGCGGGATCAGGACGCCGTTCTCACCATCGCGGATGAAGAAGCGCGCGGCCTCGACATAGGGAGTCGAGATCACGAGGAGGCCGGCAGCCATCGCTTCCGGCACGACGAGGCCCCATCCGGAGTGACTCGATGGATAGAGGAGCACATCACTCGAGAAGAGGGGCCGGCAACGATCCTCCCAGGTCTCGTAGTCCCGGTCGTAATGGATCACGTCACGCAGCTCGGGCCGGCGTTCCAGCAGCTCACGAATGACCCGATCATGCGGGCCGGCGGCCGCCACGATGAATTCGAACCGCGGTCCGACTCTGTCGTACACCTGTTCCACCGCCGCGATCATCAGGCCGATGTTGTGGCGCGCGACCAGCTGACCGGAGAAGACAAAACGCAGCTTGTTGCGCGAACGAGTCGGCGGGGAGGCCTCCAGACACGTGGAGAGATCCTGGCCGTACGGCACCATGGCCACTCGCGGACACAGGCGCTGATAGTACGAAAGTGCACGGTCGCCGATCGCGAGCACGAAGTCGGCTCCGCGCAATCGCAGGCGATACTCAATGTCTCGGAGGTGGCGATAGAGCCACGGCCGGGGCGCCATCGGTTGCTCCAGCCAGAACCCTACCCGGGCAGACCGATCATAGTGTGCGACCGCGTTGTAAATGGCGCCACGAATTCCGGTTACCAGAATCACCGACGGACGTTCATCTTCGATCAGCTGCCCCAGCCAGGCAGCGAGCCCGTTCGGCGTCGTACCGTGGGGCGCCAGACGGCAGGAGGACTGATCGGCAGCGAGTCTCCAGTGCCCAGCCCTGGTGCTCGGGTGAGTGAAACCTATAGTGAAGCTGACGCCGGAAATCGCATTTATCGCCTTGGCCAGTTCGACCTGAAAGGGCGCCACTTGACTATTGAGGAGAAGGATCCTCATGCGGCCGCTGCCGGGCCGAGCTGCGCCAGCAACCGCGCTGAATACGCTGACAGTGACAGTGCCTCAGCTCGCGCGCGCGCGTTCTCTGACATCTCCGACCGCAGCGAAGGATTCGACGCAAGCTGTTCCAACCGTCCAACCAGGGCCTCGATGTCTCCTGGTGGCACCAGGTAGCCGTCGACGCCATCCCTGACCATGCTGCCGGTATTCGGAGTGCACACGACCGGCAATCCGGCGGCGAGCGCCTCGTACGTCGCCGTCGCCGATCCTTCACATATCGACGGCAGCACGAAGACGTCCGCCCGCGCAAACTCGTCGCGCATGCGCGTGCGGGGGACCGGACCCGCCACGTCCGTCATCGCCACCAGATCCGCCATCAAGGTGGGACTCAGTGAGGCCAGCCCCACCAGCCGAAAGCGGACGCGGCCCTGGAGCCGGCGCGCGGCATCGAGAAGGTAAGGGGTGCCCTTTCGCAGCCCGAGCGTTCCGACGGTCAGCGCCCGGAGCGTGCCCGCATTGGGCACGCGCGCGGGAGCCTCGAAGTCCTCGATCGCAATGCCGTAGGGCACGACCGCGCACCGCGATTGCGGTACGCCGGCTGTACACAGCGCATCCATGACGAACTCCGATCCGCACAGAATGCGATCGCTCAGATCCCACTCCGCCCGTTCGCGCGCCTCGAATGCACGCTCGGAATCGTGCACGACGTTAGAGGGAGACTCCCACGCGGGGTGCTTTTCCCGTTCACGGGCCAGCAACTGCCGCTCGACGCCGAATGGCGCGATCGTTTGTTCGAGAACTGTCTTCAGGCCACGCCGCCGCGCGGCCGTCAGGACTTCCAAGGCAGACGTGTTGAAGGCATAGACGGCGTTCGCGTGACTGAAACCTGCCTCGACCACCTTGGAGCCGAACGCCGTGTTTGCCCATAAATAGGTGCGCAACTGTTCGTCGCGCGTCCGTGACGTCCGGTTACGCAGTGAGTACCGGAGGCCGAACGTGGCAAAGGCATGGATGTACGCCGACGGCACGCCTTCTATCCGCCTCCCCGCGAACCGCTTCGCCGACGCCGAAGGAAGCAGGCTTGCGAGGTCAGCCAAGACGGAATACCCGATATTGGAAGCGTACACGTCCGTATAGAGGCGTTCGAGCCATCCGCGGCGATGGAGAATTCGCGGCACCGCGTAGTGCATCCGCGCACCCAGCTGCGCCACGGCGTAGCGGGGCTGGCTACAGGGGACGCTCACGCCTTCTGCAAGCGGAACATCAGGATTTGCATGAATGGGCGAAAACGCGTACCGAGGACGACGTCGTACCCGCGCGGCAACCATCGGAGTATCGGCGGAAAGTACGTGTCCCACTGCACGCACGGCCAGAGGTCACACGCGCACTCGACGAATCCGGCCGCCCTGGCGGCTTTCGCGATGGGCGAGGGGCTGTTCAGGCGGTAGTACGCCGGGTAGTCATTAACCGTCGGGCGGCCATGCAGGTCGGCGAGGTAGCGGCCCATGCGGGCCTTTACGCCCGAGAGCTCGAGAGCACGCGACAGATACGCGAATGGATGCCGGCCGTGGGGCGTCAGGGCCCAAAACACACCGCCCGGCTTCAACACCGCGTGGACGGCCGCCAGGAACGGGGACGGATCGCGGATGTGTTCGACGACGTTGTAGGCATACGCGAGATCGTATTCGGCGCGTGGTACGGGCGTGTCCTCGAGCCGACCGACCCAGCGCCGAGTCAGGTACGGGTGCGCGGCGATCGTAGCGTCGGGATCGACGCCGTCGAGGCGTGCGTAGCCGCGCGCCAACGGTTCGAGCGCCTGAGGCAGAGCAGGCCCGCACCCGATATCCAGGACCGCGCCGCGGAACGCGCGTTCGCCCAGAACGCGCGCACAGAACGCCCGCTGGAAGCTGCTTCGATCGTGCGCGAGATCGCGTCGCTGCTTCCCCTCCAGCTGCTCCGGGGCGAACGCGAGGCTCATTGCACAGGAGCCCCAGGGGAAGTCATGCCTGCATCGCGCGGCCGCGGTCTCATCGGAACGAAGTTCCATGCCAGTTGCGATCGCGCCGCAGATACCCGAAGGGCCACCACGAGCGGTATCAGTTGGAAGGGAAGGGACGTGAGAAACAGAAGGGGCGTCGCCGCCGCTTCGCCAAGCCCGATCGCAATGAGGCTCGTGAACACGATCATGTCGCTCGCGTTGCCCGGATCGCGGTCGTGAATGCCCCGAATGGTCCGGAGCAGGACGCCTGTCAGAATTCCTCCAAAGAGAACGCCGAGAGGACCCGCGACATAGAACCAATGACCGAGGAACGTAAAAGAGGGACCAGCCAGCAGATCCTGGTTAGATGTCTTGACGGTGGAGCCACTGAGGTTTCCGGTACGCAGCACTCCCTGCACGGACTCCATATGCGGATAGCGTTTGTCTGGCCAGATACTGCGCGGAATTGGCCGCGTGAGGAGCTCGAGATGACCGTAACCGAAGTTATACGGCACCTGGTCCGGCACCAGCTCGATCACGGAAAGAACGACGTTGAACTCGATTCCGGCGCCCATGCGATCGGATGCGGAAAGCTTGTCGCCACCGAACGCAGCCGGAAGGATCGCAGCTCCGGCCTCCCTCAGGTCAATGTTGTCCAGATTGAAAGAGAGATTCGTAAAATTCTGCCGGTAGAGACCCAGGAATTGACTCGTCGCGATGAGCAATAGGCCTA
>WNFM01277000.1_pt2 | contig 11096 bp, 7 predicted proteins | sample 5400271 | NCBI WGS metagenome assembly WNFM01 (sample SAMN13153352, study PRJNA577476) | soil metagenome | isolation source: 60 cm saprolite on Douglas fir-dominated hillslope | place: USA:California | collected 2013-09-17 | reverse complement strand
ACCAGTACAGCTCTTTGATTCCATCGTCGGTGATCGGCAAGCAGCCGATCGTGACGCAGTTGCCGTGCAAAAAAATATCGCCGCCGGGATTCTCGCGTGCGCCGAGAATGCGGTCGGACTCGTTTGGATAGCTGACATGCAGACTGAGATAAAAGTTGCTCTGCGGATTGAACCAGTCCAGCTCGTAGAATCCTTCCGGTACCTGCTCATCACCAAACCGCCTCTTCGGGCCGAGCTTCCCTGACGTAGCACAAATCGGGTAGGTCTTGACGAGCGAATAAACGCTCCCAGATGACGCCTCCGCCCATAGTTCGAGTTGCGCTTCTTTCTTGAACGCGCGCAACAGAATCGTCCGTGGAGGGTAAGACAAACGCTCTTTGGTGAAGAGCCGACGTAAGACTTCGTCTTTTTCTTTCGCGGCTGTTCGGACTCTCGGGAATCGGGACTGTTCCTCGCGAAAAGAAAGATGAGAAGGTACGGCAAGCTGCACATTGCATATGCCAGCGCAGAACAGCAGAAGGGCATTGATTCTCATCTCAGAAGTCGCACCGGCGCGATGGTAACACCGTCGCTAGAACAGCCGAAAGACTGTTTCAATTGTTATCCACGTCGCTATCGGTCGCCGGGTGGCATCTCGAGCGGGGATGAATTGCCAGCCGCGCACCGCCCGGGTGGCGTTGTCATCCAGGCCAAGCCCGAGTCCGCGCGTCACTTGTACGTCCCTCACGTGCCCATCCGCGCCCACCAGTACCCGCATGGTCACCTGACCCTGCAGCTTTTCTTTTCTGGCTTCGTCCGAGTACAAAGGGTCTGGACAATACTTGCAGACCACCTGCGTCGCTACAATTGCGTACGGGCCGGAATCTTTTCCGACTCCTACTCCATCCCCAAGGCCAGCTCCCATTCCGCGATCGTCCCCATTGCCAATCCCATGCCTTCCCGATCCTTCCGAATTGTTTTTGTCCTTCATCCACGGTAATCCCGGATCGTTTACCGGACGAGCAAACTGCGGCGCCTCCGCGTCAGCAACTGTGACCGGCACGGCCAGCGTATGCTGCTGGCCATCCGGCAAGTGCGGCGGCAGCAATGCCATCCGCGAGGTTGGCAGAAGCTCGCCTGCGGTGGGAGGCAGTGCGTCGTGGCCGCCGCTACTACCAGCCTTGCCTAGCGACGCCGCTTCCGTCTGGCGCAACCAACTCGGCGACCGAAATTCCAGCGGACTAAACGCTGATCGCTTGTGCAATTCCCCAGTGGGATCAATTTGCGGAGGGCGTAGAACTCCAAAGATCAGCAGGCCGAAAACCAACGCGTGCAAGCACGTAGATACCATCTGCGCCTTCGAATAGGCCCATTCGCGCCGATCATCCAGTAGATGAATGGGTGCTTGTCCAGCCGGTAGAGGCGCCAACCGCAGCTTCCACACACTCTCAAGATTTTCACGAATTCGCTTCAGGAAGGAACTTTGACGGGATTCGATGAACTCGAAGCCCCGGGCGGGATCAGGCATGGTTACACCTCGGTCGCCGCTTGCACCAATCCGCAGGCCAAAACAAAAGCGGCTCCAATGCACAGTGGGAGCCGCTACAGGCCTAAATGGTTGCTTCGTGAATCAAACGCCGCTCCGCAGAATGCTCGTGGCTAAAACAGCCGGAACGTTACCTCGATCGGCACCTGAGTTGGAACGCTTTTTCCGCCGGGACCAACCGCTGGGCGGAACTTCCATTGCCGGACGGCTTCAATCGCTTTTTCGTCCAGTCCGAGGCCCGGGCTCTTAACGACTTGTATGTTCGTCGCGCGCCCATCCAGTGTAATTACCACCATCAGCACCACTACGCCCTGATACTTCGCCTTGCGCGCTTCGTCAGAGTACTGCGGGTCCGGACAGTATATGCAGCTCGGCATCCCAACGCCGTTAATTCCAGCACGGAACGCTCCGCCGCCAGTGCCGCCACCTTCGCCAGGGCCAAGTCCGCCGCCTGAACCGCTGCCGATACCGGTGCCATTGCCGTGCCCCAGCGATTCGCTGACGCCGTTCGCCAGCGGATCGCCAAAAGTCGGCGCGTTGATATTTGATACATGCAAATCAGGAGGCCCTAGCAGCGATGGATCCATTGGAAGTTTGGGGTCGGGATTCTGAATCTTCACTTGCGGTGGCGTAAATTGCGTCCATTGGAACTTCGGCAGCTTGCCGCGATTCACGGGCGCCAAAGTGTGATCGTTCGCGCCGCCACCACCGCCCGCGGGCTTCGCACCGGCCGGCATCTTTGCCATATAAGGCGAAATGTCCAACGGCGTCATGTCAGTCTTGGTCTTGGCTTGCGTTGTTGGAGGCAGAATACGAGTGAAGAGCGGAACGATGATCAGGCCAATCAGCACCACGTGCAGGCCGATGGAGATCGCCTGCGTCCACCCGAAATTCTCGTCCTTAGACCAAATCTCTTTAACCCGGATCGGTTTCACTTCGAACGGTAGCGGAGCTACTCTGGCCGGGGAGAACAGCTCTTTCAAACGTTGCCCAAACCCGCCAAAGCCTTCCACCCAGCCCGTCGAAAGCCTGCTGTCCGATTGACCCTTCGGTATTGGACGGCTGGTAAAAAACTCCCCGACGTTGCTCCAGAACCCATCTTCATACTGCGTGGGCATCAACTTCGACTTTACTTCGCCGCGAATTTTTACCGGTCGTTCGAATAGGAATTGCTTGAGGTTGGACCAAAAATTATCCGGCATCAGCATCGGTGGCCGGCCGAATCGAGGGACTACATTCGAACTTGCAGAGGCGTCTCCGCGCCGCGCGTCAACATCCGGACGTTGCGGTGGTCCCAAGTTGAGCATTGTTGCTGGCACGCTTCCTCGCCTAACTAATTAGACGCACTTCAACTGCGTCTGGCACCACTAACGATACGATTCTCGCCACACCGGCACCATCCTCCATTCATTGTAACATACGTAGTTACACCACTTTCCGATGTTTCCCGCCGTTCAATAGGCGAAAACTAGGGCTTAGAAGGGAATTGCGATTCGCCGAATCCATGTCCGAACCACTCGAACTCAAGAAGACCCTGAACCTGCCGAAAACTGATTTTCCAATGAAGGCGAGTCTCCCGCTCAACGAGCCGAAGCAGCTCGAAGCCTGGCAGGAAGGCAATCTTTATCAGCAGATTCTCGATGCGCGCAACGGCAAGCCGCTGTTTGTATTGCACGATGGTCCGCCGTATCCCACGGGTACGATTCATCTCGGCACCGGCCTCAATAAAGTTCTCAAGGACCTGGTCGTCAAGACGAAAAGCATGGCCGGCCACTACGCGCCGTACGTTCCCGGTTGGGATTGTCACGGCCTTCCGATCGAGACCCAGGTCGAAAAAGAGTTGGGCGGCAAAGGCAAAGTGGCGCCCGCCGAATTTCGCAAGCTCTGCCGCGAATTCGCCACGCGTTACGTCGAGCAGCACAAGCGCGATTTCAAGCGGCTGGGCATTTTCGGCCGCTGGAATGATCCTTACCTCACGATGAGCTTCGATTACGAAGCCACCATCGCCAACGCGTTCCTGGATTTCATGGAGAAGGGATACGTTTATCGTGGACGCAAGCCGGTCTATTGGTGTCTCGTCGATTCCACGGCGTTGGCCGAAGCCGAAGTCGAGTACGAAGACCATGTCAGCCCGTCAATCTGGGTGAAATTTGCAGTAGCCGGCGGAGGAAAGAACGATGCGGCAAAAATCGGTACGGACGTTTCGGCGGTGATCTGGACCACGACTCCGTGGACCATTCCGCACAATCGCGCGCTGGCGTTTCATCCGGATTATGAGTACGCCGTGGTGCAAACTGAAAAGGGCAAGCTGCTGCTTGCCGCCGACCGTGTGGCCGCGCTGCAAGCCGAGTGCGAAATCAAAGAAGCGAAGGTTCTCAGCACCTGCAAGGGCCGGGACTTAGAAGGCGTGAAGTTCCAGCATCCATTTCTGCCGATTCAAGTCCCCGGAATCCTAGCCGACTATGTCACGCTCGATCAGGGCACCGGAATCGTTCACACCGCACCGGGTCACGGCGCGGACGACTTCAACTCAGGGCAAAAATATGGCCTCGAAATCTACGCGCCGATCGACGACAAGGGCGTGTACCTTGAAGGCCTGCCCGAATACAAAGGCAAAGATGTTTTCACCGCGAATCCAATCATCGTGAAGCTGCTCGCTGATCGCGGCGCGCTCCTCGGTCATCATTCGTACAAGCACAGCTACCCGCACTGCTGGCGTTGCCACAATCCAGTGATCTTTCGCGCAACCGAGCAATGGTTTATTCGAATGGACGCCGTCCCAACCGACAGCACGAAATCATTACGCGCGGAAGCGCTCGGTGAAATTCAACATGTGAAATGGATTCCCGGCTGGGGCGAAGAACGCATCTACGAAATGATTGAAAAGCGTCCCGACTGGTGCGTCTCTCGCCAACGCTTCTGGGGCGTGCCGATCATCGTGTTTTTCTGCGATGGCTGCGGCAAGCGCTTTGAAGACTACGCCGCGCTCCGCAACGTCATCGAATGGTTCAAGCGAGAAGGCGCCGACGCCTGGTACCAACATTCGCCCGAGGAACTTTTGCCGGCCGGCACCAAGTGTTCCTGCGGTGCTTCGAAATGGCGCAAGGAACACGACATCCTCGACGTCTGGTTCGACTCCGGCTCATCGAGCCTTGCAGTCCTCACGCCGAAAAATGAATTGGTCGAGCAAGGACAAGTTTGGCGTCCCGCCGATGTTTATCTCGAAGGGCCCGATCAATACCGCGGCTGGTTTCATAGCTCACTGCTCGTTGCCACTGGCGTTCGCCACGCGGCGCCGTATCGCAGCGTCGTAACGCACGGCTGGACGCTCGATGAGCAGGGCCGTCCGATGTCCAAGTCGCTCGGCAACTCCATCGAACCTGCCGAAATTTCCAATAAGTGGGGCGCCGATCTGCTTCGCCTTTGGGTTACTTCGGTCGAATATCAGGCCGACGTGAAAATGAGCGAACGGGTGATGACCCAGCTCAGCGAAGCCTATCGCAAGATTCGCAACACCTTCCGGTTTGCACTGGGCAATCTCAGCGACTTCGATCCTTCACGCAACTTGCTGCCCAACGATCAGCTCGAAGAAATGGACAGCTGGATGCTCGAGCGCACCGCCGAACTCGTCAAAAAATGCCGCGAGTGGTACTCCGCCTACGAATTCCACCGGGTCTATCACGCCATCCATGACTATTGCGTCGTGGATCTCAGCGCCTTCTACTACGATGTCTTGAAAGACCGTTTGTACACCCAGGCGCCGAACAATCGCGCGCGCCGCTCAGCGCAAACGGCCATCTACAAAATCACCAGCGCGCTGATTCGAATCGCCGCGCCAATCCTTGTTTTCACCGCCGAGGAAATCTGGAAATATCTGCCAAAGACCGCTGACGCACCGGCCAGCGTTCACATCGCTCTGTTCCCAGAGGAGTCCGAACTCCGTTCCGGTATCAGTGCATCGCAAGCCGCTGCGTGGGATTTGCTCGCCAAAGTTCGCGCGGAAGTGTTGAAGGCACTGGAGGCTGCGCGCAACGAGAAAAAAATAAACTCCGGCCTGGAAGCGAGAGTCTTGCTCGGCGCCAACCCGGAGCTGATGGCAAAGCTTAACACCCACCTCGCTCAACTCCCGGGGCTCTTCATTGTCTCGCAAGTCGGCTTGTCCAGCGCCGTCTCGCCCGACTATAAATCGGAGGCAATTCCCTCGCTCGAAGTCTCGATCCGGAAAGCCGATGGCGCGAAATGTGTGCGCTGCTGGAACTATTCCACCCACGTTGGCGAAAATTCTCGCTACCCGACCATCTGCGAACGCTGCTCCGCGGCCATCGCCGAAATTGAAAACCCTCTGGCTGCGCACAACTGAGTTGAACGCCCAGCCCATCATCGTCATTCCGAGCGAAGCGAGGAATCTCTCCTTTTGTTTGCTGGGGCCTGCATGAAGCGTACTGCGCGCCTTCGCTGGCTCATCCTGACTCTGGTCGTCGTCTTTCTTGACCGCCTCTCCAAAGCCGCGATCGAGGCCAAAACCACCGAAGGCTGGCGTCACGAACTGGTCCACAATTTCATCTATCTGGTGCACAGCAGAAATTCCGGCATTGCCTTCAGCATTTTCGCCGACAGCAATTCGCACTGGGTCCGCTACTTGCTGATCGCAGGCTCTTTTGTCGTGATTGCGATTCTCGCGTGGTATCTCGTCGCTGCAAACGGTGTTACTTCGCGTGCCGCGGCTGGCCTGGCACTACTGCTTGGCGGCGCCACCGGCAATCTTACCGACCGCATTCTGCACGGCGCAGTCACTGATTTCTTTGAAGTGCTCTTCGGTTCTTACCGCTATCCCGCTTTCAACGTAGCCGACTCTGCCATCACCATTGGCGCCATTCTGATCTTGCTGGACATAATATTGCCCGCCAAAACTGCACCTGCCGCAAGAACTTCCCGCTGATTCGCGCCGACCGCATCACTTGCAAATCGCCGCCAGCTGTTCTCGCGGCTTTTCCGCGTGCGGCGGATAGTTCAGTTTTTTCGAATCGAAAAACTGATCCAGCAGCGTCCCGCCATCCACCAGCCCCACATCCGGGTCGTTCAGATAAGCCGGATCCGATTCAGCTTCTTGCAGGGAAATAAATTTGAAGCCATCCTTCCTCATCTGCGCCAGCAGGTCCGGCAGCATCACCGCGTCGAACGCCCCGATGTGCATCAGCAGGACGTGTTTGATGTTGCGTCCAAAGATCTGCCGCGACATCTCCTGATCCAGCGTTAGATATTCCCTCGCCGTCTTCAGATAGCTCTCTTTCAGCCAGGCAATCGACTTCTCATCTTTCTTGTCGGTGCACCGCGCGTACGGCCCATTCCACAGGTAGTCCTCAAAATCCATCGTCACCTGAGCGATTCGGTAGCCGTGTTCCTTCAGGTACGCGCGCACCGCGTGCCGCTTCTCCAGCGTGTCGCCTTCGTGCAGATACGGATAGCGGAACCAGTGCCAGTCCTGTCCCTCCATCAATTGCTTCAACAGTGGCTCGTCTTTCTCGATATTTTCTTCAAATGCCGGCACCGGATTGTCGCTGAAATTGATGTGAGTGTAGGTGTGATTGCCGAGCGGTTGGCCAGCCTCCCGCCAAAGCTTCAGCACCTCGATCTGATCAGGATGCGCTTCCAGCTTTCCGGCGTTGATGAACCCATAGACGCCGGTGAGCTTGGCATCGGCCAGCGCCGAGAGCATTTTTTTCGCCACATCGACGCGGGTGACGCCCGCAGGCATAGGAGCGTGGTTCGGCAGATCGTCAATGGTGATCGCCACCTCCTGCCCGGACAGGCGCGGCGCACCTGCCAATTGCAAAGCAAGAAAAATCGCCAACCCGCTCAGTAAACGAAAATATCTACCGCCGCAAATAGAAAGCATCAAGAATCCTCCAATCAAATCCGCCAGAAGTATAAAGCAGCGCGGCACGTTTCCAATCGTATCCGTGCACACCCGATTCGTGCAGGCGGTATCCAATTGGCCGCAGCGCGCCTATCGTTGCGTTGACGAAGCAAGTCCCCGCCGATAACGTAACTTATCCATGTCTGCGGCTTCCGAAAGTTTGAGTCTCAAGTCCGCCGCCGGCGCTGCTGCAGGCCCGCGCTCCAGTCTTGCGTTGCAATCGATCATTTTCCTCGCGGCGTTCGCACTGGTCGTTTCTCACCGCACGGATGCAATTTTTGGCGCCCAGTTTTACGCTGAAGACGGCAAGTATTTCTATTCACATGCCTATCAGTTTGGTTGGCGTTGCCTATTCATTCCTTACGGCGGATCGCTGCACATCTTGTTGCGGCTGATTGGTCTGTTCGCCCAGCTATTTCCTTTTGCCATCGCTCCTTTGGTCATGAATATATGCGCGATGACGATTCAGATTCTTCCGGTAAACGTCTTTCTTTCCGACCGCTTCAGCACCATTCCCTTTTACACCCGCGTGCTCGGAAGTTTCATGTACTTGGCGCTGCCGAACTCCTCGGAGATCCACGCCAACACCACCAACATTCAATGGCATCTCGCGCTGATCGCGCTGCTGATCGTGCTGTCCCAGGTGGATTCTGCAAGCTCTTGGCGTTACTTTGACTATCCGGTCCTGCTGCTCGCGATTCTCGACGGGCCGTTGTCGTTCATTTTGATCCCTATCGCGGCCTTCTTGTATTGGAAACAGAAGGAACGCCGTATTCTGGAGTGGTTGGCGATCTTGGTTTCCGGCGCTGTCGTTCAGTCGTTCTTCATCCTGTTTTCGCATTCCCGCCGGCCCGCTCCCAACGGCGCCAGCATCCTTCGATTGGTCAGCATTTTGGGCCGGCAGGTTTTTATGGGTTCTCTGCTGGGTACCCGAACGCTCATCCAACTCGTGCTGCACGTGCGTTCTCTTTTTGTCTATGAAGCAATTGCGGCCGTGATTGGTCTGGCGGTGATGGTCTACGCGCTTCTTTACGCGCCGCTTAAGCTGAAACTCTTTCTGTTGTTCTGCGTCGGCGTGTTTGCGCTTTGTCTTGCGAAACCGATTGCCACTACCGATGGAAATCTCCTGCAGTGGGAAGTCTTGCGCACCGCCGGAAACGGTTTGCGTTATTATTTTTTTCCGGGCATCGCGTTTTTAGCTTCACTGGTCTGGATTGCTCTGGGCGAGCAACCGGTGCCTAACGCTTTCCGTTACGCGGCGTTGCTTATCCTGCTGATCATGCCCATCGGAATTGTGCGCGACTGGTTTTACACTCCATTTGACGATTTTAATTTTCAGCACTACGTGGAAGAATTTGATCGTGCCGAGCCTGGTACCACCGTCATCATCCCCATCAATCCAGACTGGCAGATGCAGCTGACCAAGAAATGAGACTGCAGCCGGCCGGCTCTCCAGCAGAGGACCTTGCGCGACAGATACTAACTATTTCCTTCGGCGAAAAAGAAGAGTGAATTCCGGTTTGCGAGGATGATATTCGGCAGCCTGCGTTCCCCAGGCATAAATGTCGTGGTTTCCGCCGTCGGCAATTCCCTCAAGTATATAGTTATTTCTAATGTATGCGTCCAGCCAATCGAAAATTCCTTCATCGGCGTGCTGCCGCGTGTTCCACGATTCGTGCATCTGAACAAACACGAGGAATTCCGGCTTTGCATTTTCCACTTCGCGGATCATCTCTTTCTGCATCACTGTTCCGTACTTCTGTTCTTCGACCAGCGCGTAGGTGTAGATGTATCCCGTCGCGCTCAGTCGGTGCGCGTAAAAGTAAATTTCCGGTTCCGAGCCCAGCACCGCCACTCGGTCAGCCGGCGTCGAATGTGCCTCAATATACTTTCCAACCTCCACTGCTTCCGGAAACGGATTCGGCCCGTAGGCAAAGCGACACGCCTCATGCGGCGCATCGTAAAAGTAGACCGCGCGGTCCGCGTAAAGAGCGTTGGCAAATACCAGCCCGAACAAAACGGCCGGCCCCGCAGTAGCGGCCATCGCGCGCAATCGAAATCGCGTCAGCATCTCCCGCAATGCGCTCATGCCGGCGCCCGTAAGAATCCCGAGCACCGGATACGCCAGGATGAAATAGTGTCCGCGGTAGTAAAAACCAACGCTGATCGCCAAAAACGAAAAAGCCAGCAGCCCTACTACAAACATCGCGTGTGGCCGCAATCTCTTGTCCCACAAAAACGCAGCCATTCCGAACGCGATCAGCAGCCATATCAATCCGATATGTTCTTTCTGCAGCTCCATGCGATTTGCGAACTGGTGCAGACCATCCAGACGAGTCCCATCGAACGGTTTGAGTTCCGCTCCATAAGCACGCGCGTACGAAACCGTCCAGAACCAGAATTTCTGAAACACACCGGCGCGCAACAGGATCAAACAAGTCAACGCGTACGGAAGAATCGCTCCAACCGAGTACGAGCCGAGCTTCTTCCAGAGTGTTCCTCGCGGCTCGGGCCGCGGCCATTCACTCCAGATCAAATAAAGTCCTGCGAAAATCCCGAAAAACACGCCGGGCTGCTTCATCACCAGCGCCAGGCCTGCAGCAATCCCGCTCCAAAAAAACATCCAATACCGATTTGTCCCGCACGCCTTGAGCAACAGGTACAGCGAAACCAGGGCTGCGAGTGCCACAAAATGTGTAGCGTGCCCCGCCAGTCCCAGCAGCAACGGGCGAATCGTGAATAGTCCGAACGCAGCGCCTGCGACCACTCCAGCCAGAGGATCAATCAATCGCCGCGCGATCAAGAACACCAGAAAAATGCAGGCTGCATTTACGAGAATCACGCCAAGATGAATCCCTGCCGTGGTTTGTCCGAATGCCGCCATGATCACCGCGTAGGCGGCATACGTCCCCGGCAGCTTCATGTTGTATGCGAGCTGGTACGGCGGAATTCCCTGCAGAATCAGTTGGCCTGCATACGCGTATTCACCTTCGTCGCGCTCCAGCGGAAAATCCCGCAGCCGAAATCGAATGCCCGCGACCAGCAGAATCACGACGATGATCGCGATATAATCCCAGCCTAATGAAAACCGGCTTCCGCCGGGCGTCTCGCCGGACGTAGCGGCGTTCTCGTCAGCGTTTGTCGCTGGAACTGGATTTGGCGATTCCGTGGATGGCTCCCAAAATGTCGTGCTCAGAATGTTCCCGACAATTTGATGCTAGCATCTCAATCTCGCTTCACTCGGCGGGCTGGCGATCGCAGTGCCTGAAAATGTACTCTCGCGAATTTTTGGCATGAGCTCTGAAGCCAATCGAAAAGAGTTGCTCGTCTCCGAAACCGACCGCGGCACCCGCCTCGATCAGTGGGTCGTCAAGCATTTCCCCGAACTTTCCCGTGCCCGCGTTCAGGAACTCCTCGCAGCTCACCTTGTTCTTGTGAACGGCAATGCCGCCAAGCCCGCGCAAAAGTTGCGAGGTAACGAACGCATTTCTGTCGAATCCCGCCAGCGTCCTCCGCTGCGCGCCGAAGCCGAGTCCATTCCGCTCGACGTCCTCTACGAAGATGACGACCTGCTCATCGTCAACAAACCTGCTGGAATGAGCGTCCACGCCGGAGCAGGGAACTCGCAGGGCACGTTGGTCAACGCACTTCTCG
>WNFM01155457.1_pt1 | contig 11096 bp, 10 predicted proteins | sample 5400271 | NCBI WGS metagenome assembly WNFM01 (sample SAMN13153352, study PRJNA577476) | soil metagenome | isolation source: 60 cm saprolite on Douglas fir-dominated hillslope | place: USA:California | collected 2013-09-17 | reverse complement strand
CATCCCGACGCGCAATCCGCAGGCGTTCGCGCGCAAGGCGCCGCACCTGGCGGAGCGGCCCGAGTTCGTATTCCTGGCGGAGGACGTCAGCGCGTTCGCGTACCCCGCCGCGCGCTGCGATGTCGTGATCCACGCGGCCGCTCCGGCCAGCCCGCTCGTCGCGGCGACGGAGCCGCTGGCGGTGGGCGAGACCATCATCGCGGGCACGCGCCATGTGCTTCAGTTGGCCAGCGGATGTGCGGTCGAGCGCTGCCTGTTCGTCAGCTCCGGCGCGGTGTATGGCACGCAGCCGCCCGACCTGGCGCGCGTCTCGGAGGACTATCGCGGCGGCCCCGACATCAGCGCGGCGCGTTCGGCGTATGGCGAGGCCAAGCGCTACGCTGAGGTCCTGTGCGTCGCCTATCACCAGCGCCACGGCCTGCCAGTGACCATCGCGCGGCCGTTCACCTTCGTAGGTCCGTACCAGGATCTGCATGGCGGCTTCGCCGTCACCGACTTCATGCGGGATGGCTTGCGGGGGCGTTCACTGACGATCACCGGTGATGGCACCACCGTGCGGTCGTACGCCGGGCCGGCGGATATGGTGCGGTCCCTCGTCGGGGTCCTCGTCCGCGGGCAGCCGGGACGGGCCTACAACGTCGGCTCCGATGAGCCGATCTCGATCCTGGAGTTGGCGCAACGGGTCGTGCGCGCGTTGGACCATCCCGTTGAGATCACCGTCGCCCGTCAAGCGATTGCAGGGCGCCTGCCGGACCGCTACGTGCCGGACACCACCCGGCTGGCGACGGAGCTTGGACTGCGCCCACAGGCGAATCTGGATGTCACCTTGCAGCGGACTATCGCGTGGATGGCAGGCCAGCTGACGACGAAGGAACCGCTCTAAGCGAGCGGACAGCAGGAGAGGAGACGGACCATGGCACGCGGCGCGCCGGCGCGCGTTCAGACCACCACCGCGCTCGCGCGCACAATCCGCGCGGACGCGCTACGCATGGTGCATCGGGCTAGCGCTTCACACATTGGCTCGTGCCTCTCGATGGCGGATCTCCTCGCGGTCCTGTACGCAGGCGTCCTGCGCATGGACCCCACTCGGCCCGACTGGCCTGAGCGCGATCGCTTCCTCTTGAGCAAGGGACACGCGGCGGCCATCGCCTACGCCGTGTTGGCCGAGGTGGGATATTTCCCGCTCGACTGGCTCGACACCTATTGCCAGGACGGCTCCAAGCTCGCGGGCCACCTCACGTATGGCGTGCCAGGGGTGGAGCTCTCCACCGGCTCGCTCGGCCATGGGCTGCCCGTCGGCTGTGGCATGGCGCTGGCCGCGCAGCGCGACGGCGCCTCGTATCGCGTGTTCGTCATGCTGAGCGACGGCGAGCTGGATGAAGGCTCCAACTGGGAGGCGATCCTCTTCGCGCCGCATCAGCGGCTGGAGCAGCTCATCGCCATCGTGGACTACAACAAGATCCAGAGCTTCGGCAGCGTGGCGGAGGTGCTGCCGCTCGACCCCCTGGCCGCGAAGTGGCGCGCCTTCGGATGGGCGGTCCGCGAAGTGGACGGCCACGACCACGCACAGCTCGCGGAGACGCTCGGCGCCCTGCCGTTCGAGCCAGGCAAGCCCAGCGCCATCATCGCGCACACCATCAAGGGCAAGGGCGTCAGCTTCATGGAGGGGCAGCTGGCCTGGCATTATAAGTCACCCAACGCGGAACAGCTGGCGCAGGCGCTGGCGGAGCTGGGGGTGGACGCGTGAGAAACACGTTCGTCGACACGCTCTGTGAGCTGGCCGCCACAGACGAGCGTATCTGGCTGCTCTGCGGCGATCTGGGCTACTCGGTGCTGGAGCGCTTCTCCTCCCGCTTCCCCGAGCGCTACCTCAACATGGGCGTGGCCGAACAAAATATGACGGGCGTCGCCACCGGACTAGCGCTCTCCGGCAAGATTGTCTTCACCTACTCGATTGCCAACTTCCCGGTGATGCGCTGCCTGGAGCAGATCCGTAACGATGTCTGCTACCACAACGCCACGGTGAAGATCGTGGCCGTGGGCGGCGGCCTGGCGTATGGCACCCACGGGTATACGCACCACGGCGTCGAAGATCTGGCCGTCATGCGCGCCCTGCCACGGATGACCGTGGTGGCGCCGGGAGATCCCGTCGAGACGCGCCTGGCCACACAGGCGCTCGCGGCGCAGCCGGGTCCCGGCTACCTGCGCCTGGGCAAGGGCGGTGAGCCGGCGCTGTACGCCGCGCCGCCACCGTTTGAGCTCGGGCGAGCTCTCGTGCTGCGGGCGGGGGCGGACGTCACGTTTGTCGCCACGGGCGCCATTCTCGGTGAGACGCTGAAGGCCGCTGACCTGCTGGAGGACCAGGGCATCCGCGCCGGCGTCGTCAGCATGCCGACGTTGAAGCCGCTGGACGCACAGGCTGTGCTCGATGTGGCGAGTCGCTCGCGCTGGATCGTGACGGTCGAGGAGCACAGCGTCCTCGGCGGGCTGGGCAGCGCGGTGGCCGAAGTGCTGACGGGCGTCGCAGCTCTCCGCGCGCGGCTGCTGCGGCTGGGTGTCGCGATGGAGCCCTCCGTGGTCGGCACCCAGGCGTACCTGCGTCACCTCAACGGGTTGGACGCCGAGCGCCTCGCTGCCACCGTCTGCGAAGTGGCTGCAGCCGAGGGCGCAAGCCGCGCCTAAGTAGGTCGACAATGAAGTCTTAAGGGCAAGGTTGTCCGCCGCAGCGGTCCGTGCCGCTGACGACATGGTCGCAGAATACCCTCAACGCTTCAGTGACCACCTACTTAGGAGCCGCGCCGCGCAGGGTAGACGCGCGAGCGCAGTGAGAAGCGAGCGTAGGGAGCATCTCAGATGTCCCTCTCCCGGTGACAGAAGGGCGCGCGGCTGAGGTCTCAGCGGCTGGGAATGAGGTCCGAAGGTCCTCAGAGGTGAAGGCCGCCAGAGGGTACAGCGGAGTTATCAGAGAGGCGGCGCGAAGACCCCTAGCTTCAGCTATGAGGATGAACCACCGTGCGCCGTCAGGTGCCAGCGACTGCGTGGAGAGTACCACTGTCCATTGTTTGCTTACAATGGTTGTGCGAGAATTGTCAGCATGAAACAGAAGCGCGCCTACCGCTATCGGTTCTACCCAACGCCCGCCCAGGAAGCCGTCCTGGCGCGGACGTTCGGCTGCGCGCGCTATGTCTACAACTGGGCGCTGCGCGTGCGCACCGACGCCTACTCTCAACGCCAGGAACGGCTCGGCTATCATGAGGCATCGGCGGCGCTCACGGCTCTCAAACAACAGCCGGAGACGGCCTGGCTCAATGAGGTCTCGAGCGTCCCGTTGCAACAGGCGCTCCGCCATCTGGATCATGCCTTCCGCAACTTCTTCGAGAGCCGCGCCCGGTATCCGTCCTTCCACAAGAAGCATGGTCGGCAAGCGGCGACCTATGCGAGCAGCACCTTCCGATGGGATGCGCAGACACGCGCCCTCACGCTGGCCAAGATGGACGCGCCGCTGGACATCCATTGGTCGCGGCCCTTCACCGGGATGCCTACCACCGTCACCATCAGCAAGGATACCGCTGGGCGCTACTTCGTCGCGTTCCTGACGGAGGAGGCCATTGCGCCCTTGTCGGTCGTGAAGACGATGGTGGGGGTGGATAGAGGCCTGAAAGACCTGGCCGTGCTCAGCACGGGCGAGAAGGTCGCCAACCCCCACCACCTGCGCCGCAGTGCGTGCAAACTGGCGCACGCGCAGCGCCATCTTGCTCGGAAGCAGAAGGGATCCAAGAATCGCGCGAAAGCGCGCCTGAAGGTCGCGCGCGTACACGCCCGCATTGCGGACCAACGGCTTGACGGCCTGCACAAGCTGACGACACGCCTCATTCGTGAGAACCAAACGGTGTGCGTGGAGTCGTTGGCAGTCAAGAACCTGGTGCGCAATCGCCCACTCGCCAAGGCGATCAGTGATGTGGGGTGGGGGGAGCTCGTGCGCCAATTGGAGTACAAGGCAGAGTGGTATGGGCGCACGCTGGTCAAGATTGACCGCTGGTATCCGAGTTCCAAACACTGCCACGCCTGCGGGCATCTCCTCGACTCCTTGGACCTGGCGACACGTCAGTGGACGTGTCCAGCATGCGGCGTCGGGCATGACCGGGACATCAACGCCGCGCAGAATATCCTTGCCGTGGGGCTCACGGTGAATGCCTGTGGAGAGGCGGTAAGACCGGGAAGGGCCCTGCCCAACCCGGCGCGCCCCGGTGAAGCAGGAATCCCTCGGCTTTAGCCGTGGGGAGTGTCAAGCACTGTGATGAGCGTGCTACGGCCCTTGAGCCGAGCCGGAAGCGCCGATCGGCGATGCGCGACTCGCGCGATGAGAAGTAGGTATCCCCATGTGGAGTGACATCCTGGCTCAACCGCCACTGGTGATCAGCGGCGCGCTGGCAGCGGTCGTGGCCGCGCTGCTGCTCGTGCTCCTGCTGCTCGTGCTCCTGCTGCTCGTGCGTCGGCGCGCGCGGCGCCGACGGGCGGCGACGGCAGCGAGCGCACCGGAGCCCACGCTGGCGCCGGTCGCTGGGGGACACTCCACCTCGTCCGCTCTCGGACGCACCTACCAGGCAGCCGCGCTCGCTGGCAGACGCCTCTCGGTGGTGATCCCCTGCTACAACGAGTACGAGAATATCCGCCCCATGTACCAGCGGCTCACCGCCGTGCTGCGTCCGCTGGGCGTCTGGTACGAGCTGATCTTCGTCAACAACGGCAGCCACGACCACTCCGCGGAGGTGTTCGACGCGCTGGCCGCCGCCGACGCGCACGTCACCGTGCTCACCCTCTCGCGCAACTTCGGCTCCCAGGGCGCCTACACCAGTGGCCTGGACCACACCCTGGGGGATGCGGTGGTCTGCATCGACGGCGACATTCAAGATCCGCCGGAGCTGATTCCCGATCTGGTGGGCCAGTGGCTGGAGGGCTACGACGTCGTCTACGGCGTCCGGGTGCGCCGCAAGGGGAGCCTCATCCGGCGCATCGGCTATAAAGCGTTCTATCGCCTCTTTCGCCGCCTGTCGTACGTCGAGATGCCTGTGGACGCCGGGGATTTCGGCTTAATGGACCGCAAGGTGGTGGATGTGCTCAACGCCATGCCGGAGCGCGACCGCTTCATTCGCGGATTGCGCGCCTGGGCGGGCTTCCGCCAGACGGGCATCCCCTACGTGCGTGATGATCGCAAATTCGGGAAAACCAGCAATAGCATCCTGGAACTCTTTCGCTGGGCGGGCCGCGGCATCTACTCCTTCTCCTATGCGCCGCTCCAGTTGATCTCGTACTTGGCGGCTGGGGTGGTCGGGCTGGCCGCGATCGCGCTGGTGGTGTACACGGTGCTATACTTCGTCTTCCCTGATGCGCCGCGCGGCTTCCAGACACTGCTCGTGATCGTGATCTTTCTGGGCTCGATCCAGCTGTTGTGTCTGAGCATCATCGGCTCGTACCTGGGCAAGATCTTCGAGGAGATCAAGGGCCGCCCCAAATACGTCGTGGCGCAGATTCAAAACGACCACCGCGCCGAGCGTCACGCCAGCCGGCACGTGGAGGATGGCGTGACGCTCGGCGAGCGCTGAGCGCCGCGCTTGGTTGTGCGCCCTCGTGCGCCTGTGCCTCGCGAGAGATGAACGACAGAATGGACATCGAGGACAATGCTGAGCCATCGCACGATGCTGATTACGGGAGGCGCGGGGTTCGTCGGCTCCAACCTCGCCATCTGGTTCAAGCAGCGCTATCCCGAGATGCATATCATCGCCGCGGATAACCTCAGGCGTCGAGGCTCGGAAACCAATCTGCCACGCCTGCGCGCGCAGGGTATCGAGTTCGTCCACTGCGACATCCGCAATCCCGAGGATCTGCGATTCGAAGACCGGCGGATCGATCTGCTGATCGAATGTTCCGCGGAGCCCTCCGTGCTCGCGGGGTTCGGCGAGGCCCCGGACTACCTGATCAACACGAACCTGGTAGGCACCGTCAACTGCCTTGAGCTGGCCAGACGTACAGGCGCCGACGTCGTCTTTCTGTCCACCAGCCGCGTGTATCCAGTGGCCACGTTGAATGAGCTGAACGTTACTGAGCAGGCGACACGCTGGGTGTTGAGCGAGCAGCAGTCGGTGCAGGGCGCCTCCGCGCGCGGTATCGCTGAGGAGTTCCCATTGGAGGGCGCGCGGTCCCTCTATGGCGCCACCAAGCTGTGCTCCGAGCTGCTCATCCAAGAGTACGGGGCGATGTATGGCCTTCGGTTCATCATTAACCGGTGCGGCGTCTTGACAGGCCCGTGGCAGATGGGCAAAGTCGATCAAGGGGTGTTCGCGCTGTGGGTCGCCATGCATCACTTTGGACGGGGACTCAGCTACATCGGCTGGGGGGGCAAGGGCAAGCAGGTACGCGATTTCCTGCACGTCGACGATCTCGCGGAGCTGCTCGACCTCGAGCTTGCGCATTTCTCCGCGCTGAGCGGGGCAACCTTCAAGCGACGCAGCTGTGCCAGGAGATCACCGGTAAAGTAGTACCAATTCAGGAAATCGATGTTAATCGCCCCGCCGATCTGAAGTTATTCATAATGGATAGTCAGCGCGTTTCACGAGCCACTGGGTGGACCCCTCGTCACACTCCGCGCGACACACTCCTGGCTATCCATAATTGGATTCGAGATCAGGAGCCGCTCATCCGTCATATCTGGCTCGGCTAGGAGCCGTTTCGCGAGCGGGCGGAAGGCAGCATTGGGGTCGTTTTGGTCACAGAGTCAGCCGGCCTGAGGGGTTCGGGAATCGAGCGCCGCTTGTCATCGTAGCCACCGTATCGACTTGACGTCTCGTGTGGAACCGCGACAACGCGCGCAGCGGTTATGGGTGCGGAGCCGTAACCCCCGGACGAGGAAGCCACGGAAGGTGAGGTATGACGAACTCGCTATCAACCAAGACATCTGCGGGTGTCGAAGCGATCTATAAGCGCCGCTTTGGTCCCGATGTCATCTTTCGTGATCGGATGTGGAAGCTGCTTTGCAAGCAGTTCTTTCAGCAGTATGTGCCTGACAACAGTGCGGTGCTTGAAGTAGCTGCTGGCTATTGCGAGTTCATCAACAACATTCGAGCGTCTCGCAAGATCGCGGTGGATTTGAATCCTGACACGCGGGAGCACGCCCAAGAAGGCGTCGACGTGCTCTTGACGACCTCAACCGACCTATCTGCCATACCAGACAAGTCTCTTGATGTCGCCTTTGCCAGCAACTTCTTCGAGCACATTACCCGCGACGACATTCTCACTACCATGCGCGAGGTGCGGCGCGTGCTTCGTCCAACCGGTCGCTTCCTCATCTTACAGCCAAACATTCGGTTCTGTGCCCGTGATTTCTGGATGTTTTTTGATCACATCACACCCTTGGATCAGTATAGTCTGGCAGAGGCGCTGGAAATGAGCGGCTTCCGCGTTACTAAGACTATCGTGCGCTTCCTTCCGTATACCACTAAAGGCAAGCTCCCGAAGTCGCTCTTGATGGTGAGGCTTTATCTCATGCTGCCTGTGATGTGGCGTTTCCTCGGTCAGCAAACCTTCGTCGTCGCGCAACCGGAGGGGTAGTGGCCAAACCAGGACACGGAGGTGGGCGCCGCACGGCTCGCGACATCCCGACGGCCACCTACGACTGGATGCGAGCACCAGGGTCGCTCGTTGCGCCATTGGTGGCTCGGCTAAAGTGTGCTGCGCAGTGAATTGGGGATGCTGGGAGGGCGCATGTCGATCGTTGTCGTCACGGGGTCGGCGGGTTTGATTGGCTCGGAGACGGTGCAATTCTTCTGCGAGCTGGGGTTCGATGTCGTCGGGATCGACAACGACATGCGCCGCACCTTCTTCGGGGAAGAAGCCTCCACCAAGTGGAATCGCGATGCGCTCGTCCAGCGGTTCACTCGACAGTATCGCCACCTGGATAGCGACGTCCGTGACCAGGCGGCCATCGACCAGCTCTTTCGCGAGTATGGTCGCGCTATCGCGTTGGTCGTCCACACGGCGGCCCAGCCTTCGCATGACTGGGCAGCGCGCGAGCCATTAACTGACTTCACAGTCAACGCCAATGGCACGCTCGTGCTGCTCGAAGCTGCGCGGCAGCACTGCCCCGAGGCCGTCTTCATCTTCATCTCGACCAATAAGGTCTACGGCGATACGCCCAATCGCTTGCCGCTGATCGAGCAGGAGACGCGCTGGGAGGTCGATCCGCAGCACCCCTTCGCCGAACACGGCATCGACGAATCCATGAGCATCGATCACTCCACGCACTCACTCTTCGGCGCCTCCAAAGCCGCTGCTGATCTCCTGGTGCAGGAATACGGACGCTACTTCGGCATGCGCACCGCCATCTTCCGCGGCGGCTGCCTGACTGGACCGAACCATTCGGGCACGGCGCTGCACGGTTTCCTGGCCTATCTCATGAAGTGTGTCGTGACGGGCCAGCCCTACACCATCTATGGCTACAGGGGCAAACAGGTGCGCGACAACATCCACAGCGCCGACCTCGTCGCCGCGTTCTACTCCTTCTTCGCCCATCCGCGCGTGGGCGAGGTCTACAACATGGGTGGCTCGCGCTTCAGCAACTGCTCGATGATGGAGGCGGTCGCCCTGTGCCAGGAGATCGCGGGTCGCGAGCTGCAGTGGAGCTATACGGAGACCAATCGCATCGGCGACCACGTTTGGTACGTCAGCGACACGCGCAAGTTCCAAGCGCATTACCCCGACTGGCGCCAGCGCTACGATCTCCGCGGCCTGCTGGAAGATATCTACGCGAAGAATGTCGAGCGCTGGCAGGCCGAGGCACCCGCGGGCGTAGGGACGCGGCTCGGGCACAGCGATCGATAGGCGCGACACGGTGCGCGTAGGCCGCGTGAATCCGCATGAGGTGTGTGAGCATGGCTCGGCGCTCCTAGCTTGCTAGGGACACGCGCGGTGCGGCGGTGGCCAGGGAGGTGGTGCATGAATCTCTCGATCGTGATCCCAGCTCATAACGAGAGCGCGGGCATCCGCTCGACGGTCGAAAAGCTCTACGCGACGCTGGGCGCGCAGCACATTCCCTTCGAGATTGTGGTCGTCAACGACCACAGCACCGACCGCACTGAAGAAGTCCTCGAAGAGCTGGCGCGAGACTATCCGCGTGTGCGCTGGGTGAACAACGAGCGGCCGGGCGGCTTCGGTTATGCGGTCCGCACGGGGCTCGATGAGTTTCTTGGCGATGCGGTCTGCATCGTGATGGCCGATGCCTCGGATGACCCGCACGACGTGGTGGCGTACTATCGCAAGCTCCAGGAAGGCTATGAATGCGTCTTCGGCTCGCGCTTCAGCCGTAAGAGTCGGGTCATCGACTACCCGGTGGTCAAGCTCATCGCCAATCGCCTAGCCAATCTCTTCATTCGGGTTCTCTTCCGCATCCGCCTCAACGACACCACGAACGCCTTCAAATGCTATCGCCGCGAGGTCATCGAGGGCGTACAGCCGATCCTTTCGCCGCACTTCAATATCACGGTGGAGCTGCCGCTCAAAGCCATCATCCGCGGCTACAGCTACGCGATCATTCCCATCAATTGGTATAATCGTACCACTGGCGTCTCCAAGCTCAAGATCAAAGAGATGGGCAGCCGGTACTTATTTATTGTCTTGTATGCGTGGCTGGAAAAGCGCCTCTCGCGCGGCGATTATCGCCGGCGCAGCACCACGCCACTGCCCGCGGTGGCAGCGCCTCTGGCAGCCAGTAAGAAGGCTATCTCGCCTGGGCCGCAGGAAGCCGCACCGTAACGGACATACCAAGCTCTGGGTGTTCATGCCGTTCGAGGAGCGTTGAGATCGTTTGTGGATGTAGGAGGGCGTTTCCAAACTGAGGGGAGAGGGGTAGGATGCTCCCGAGCGCGGCTTGCTCCCGCGTCCAGGAGGCATCCGATGGCACCGGCCTTTTGGGGGAACCAGGCGCCAGTTCCCCCGCCATCCTATCATCGGACGGTGAGCACGGCACTGCATCTGGATGCGCTCACACTGGTGACCTGCTTGCAGCTGTTGGAGGTGTGTCGCGTGGCGGCGCGTCTTGCCCACCAGCAGTGTCCCCCGCCTTTGCCCGCCGGTCGTGGCGGGGCGCCGCGCACGTATGCCGACGCCTCGCTGTTGCTCCTCGCGCTGCTGCGCACACTGTGGCGCCTCTCCTCCCAAGAGCTGCACGATTGGTTGTGCACCTGGCCGGCGTTGGCGCTAGCCTGTGGGCTGCCCCTGGGGACTGACGGATGGCCGCGGGTGCCCAGCAAGGCGCAGCAGTCCAAGCGGCTGCGGGCCGCCGGCGCTCCACCGAGTGAGATGCTCTTCGTGCTGCTGGTGCGGGCCGGGCTCTGGATGGGCCTCACGCGCGCCTACGACCTCATCATCGAAAGCGCCCCGATTCTCGCCTGGCGCCGGGCCGATCCCGATGCCGCCATCGGCCACGCGCCCGCCCACCATCCGCGTCCGCTCCTGCTGGGCTATCGCCTGCATACCCTGCTGTGTCGCGGGTCCGGCTTACCGGTGCTCTTCCTCCTCTCCCGTGCCAATGTCCACGACGCCCCCTTCGCGCGCCCCCTGCTGGAGTTGGCCGTCCGGCTCTTGGGCATCCGGCCGCGGGTCGTGCGCCTGGATGCTGGCTATTGGGGCCTCAAGCTGATCGCCTGGATCCACACCGTCCTGGGCGCCCACGCCGTGATCCCCTGGAACCCCAAGCGGCAGAAGCAACGGGACGGACTGCCGCCGACCTGGACGGCCCAGGAGTTGGGGAAACGCACCAGCATCGAGCGGTTCTTCGGGCGGGTCTTGGTCTTCTTCCGGTTGCAGCGCCCGCCCGTCTTCGGCTGGTCCGCCGTCGAGACGCGCGTCGCGCTCACCTACGCCGCCGTCTGGATCATCGCCTTGGCCGCCTGGCAGGCCGGTCGCCCCGACCTCATCCGGTCTCCACGGCTTGTTCTGGCCCACGTCTGATACCGCTGGCAAATGCGAGTCGAGCAGCAGGTTGCCGGAGGCGCGCGGGGGCGGCATGGACAGTGCGGGTGGCAGACGAGGCCCTCGCGGGCCGA